>JACCDG011097786.1_pt1 | contig 14775 bp, 14 predicted proteins | sample 7442471 | NCBI WGS metagenome assembly JACCDG01 (sample SAMN15323444, study PRJNA562643) | freshwater metagenome | isolation source: river surface water | place: USA:Blue River Watershed | collected 2017-08-17
GAGTATCACATAATCCTTTTTCTACGGAAATCTTTAGAAATAAAGGTTTTTCGCAAAAAGAGAACTGTGGACTGCAATCCGCTGAGACGCTTTGTAGACTATATCAGAATAATGCGTTTTGGTCAATCTAAAAGCCGATATTTCAGATATGAAATATCGGCTTTATAATTACATTTTTTGCATACTGGTATATAAGTATCGCATTGCAAATGTACTAAAATCAAAAGTACCGATACAGTAAAACTTTTGTTTATATACATAAAACACTGATTCTGCAGTAACTCCATCCATCGATTGTAATTTCTTTTGCAGCAAGAGAAGTACCCTTTCTTGTACACCTTCATCTTTTTGAGCTTCCCCGCATTGAATTTTTAGTAGCAGCATATCTGCACCGGAGGCTTGTATCATATCTTTTTCCAGAATTGTATAGAGCTCATCTATAGAATCTACTTTTATAGATACATACTTTTCTATCAACTTCACCTTGAAACAAAACAAGAAATTTTCAAATCTAAAACTCTTTTTTAGAGCAATGCGTTCTGTGTACAAAGCATACAGTTTTTGAAACGATATCTGCTCCACAGGGAGCGCACACATTTCAAAATGAATCCTTCGAGCTGTTTGTATTGCAAGCTCTTCTTTAGTGTCTCGATTTTTATTTTGGAGTGAATGCACACTCCTTCCTAAAAAAACGTTTGTGGCTATACTAGCAATAGCTACGCATAGCAGCACGATTGATACGGTACTCATATTATATATTTTAATTTGTGCATACAATAACACAAAATTAAAAAAGTAGCAATAGAGCTCTCTTTTTATTGTGTTGTCGTATCTGCTGGAGAAATTTCTCCTGTGTCCTCTGCTGGTGGTACTACCTGCTCTGTATCTGTAATAGGTGCTGGGGTAGTTTGTGCTGTAGACCCGCTTTCATCGAGGATTTTTTGTAGCTGCGTTTTTGTAATACAGAGACTATCTATACAAAGCTGCTTTGTCTCTACTGTATCTGCCTCTACTCGTCGCGCCACGAGAGTGTCTACTGCGGCTTTCCCTTCCACCGCTACCCCCCGGAGAAACTCTTTTATCTTGCCATAGGCGGTAGCATCGAGCGCTTCTGGGAGTATGCCTTGTATCTGTATATCCATCTCTTGTACTGCCTTGATAGTATATGGGATGAGTCCTACGTAATTGAGTGATTTGAGTCCTGTGTCTTTGTCTGTAGCAACAAGGTCTGGAAATAGTGCTTCTACGTCTTGCGCAATGAATCCTGTTTGTTTTGGTGCAGTGTCTGCATCTATGTTCCAGTTGTATGATACTGGTACGAGAGAGAGTACTTTTGCTTGTATGGTGGTGTCGAGTGGTTGGATGTTCTTTTTAAGTGTTCTATCTGAAGAACAAGAAAGTGATGCACTTGTTGGGTTGATGTCACAAGTACCAGATGAGTTTTGGAAGCGTGCGACGATGCCAGAGACAGATGCATTACCGACATCAAGTGTGTATGCGGGAGTTACTTTTGCAATACCTATTCTGCCAGAGGAGACTGCAGTTATAGAAGGGTTACCACTTGTTGTACTGTATGTATTTGTACCAAAGAGTACACCTCCGAGGTTTATAGCATTTGCAGTGGCATCTGGGAGAGAGATATTGGTACCGATGATGATGTTGTTTGAGCCGATGTTGTTGCCTGAAAATGTGTACCCTGTTCTATAACCGAAGAGGTTTGAGTATGAGGCAGAGGTTGCATCTCGCCCTGATTCTTGTCCAAAGAAGTTTGATTGGTTGGCGTTAGTTGCATTTTGTCCTGCACTATTGCCAAAAAAGTTTGAGTGTGAGGCAGAAGTTGCACCAGACCCTGCCGTTGAACCAAAGAAATTTGAAAGTGCGGCATTGGTTGCATCTCGACCTGCATTTATACCAAGGAAGTTTGAGTTATAGGCATTAGTTGCGCCATAACCCGAACTATTACCAAGGAAGTTTGAGTTATAGGCATTAGTTGCGCCATAACCCGAACTATTACCAAGGAAGTTTGAGTTATTGGCATTAAGTGCACTGAAACCTGCTTCTTGACCAAAGAAGTTTGAACCGTGAGCATCAGTTGCTTGATAGCCTGCATTTTGACCAATGAAGTTTGAATTTGTAGCATTCGTTGCAGTAGCGCCTGCCTGTGAACCAAAAAAGTTTGAGTTTGTGGCATTAGTTGCGCCATAACCCGAACTATTACCAAGGAAGTTTGAGTATGAAGCGTTGGTTGCATCTTGTCCTGCACTTTGACCAAAGAAGTTTGAGTTTCTGGCATTAGTTGCGTTTTGCCCTGCACTACTACCCAAGAAGTTTGAGTATGGGGCATTCGTTGCGCCTTGCCCTGCACCTGAACCAAAAAAATTTGAATTATTTGCATTCGTTGCACCAGAGCCAGCATTCACACCTATGAAGCTTGAGTTATTAGCATTGGTTGCACCAGAGCCTGCATTAAACCCAAAAAAGTTTGATTGTTCTGCGTTGGTTGCAAGGTATCCAGCTTGTAGTCCAAGGAAGTTTGAATATGAAGCGTCGGTTGCACCTACCCCTGTATTTGCACCAATGAAGTTTGAAAATGATACATCAGTTGCATTTGCTCCAGCTCCCTGCCCAAAAAATATTGCATTTGTAGCATTTGTTGCATTTACTCCTGCCCCATATCCAATGAACACACTGTATGCATTGTCTATACTACTAATAGAACCACTTACCATGAAATTGTAGTTTGCATCAAGAGTGAGTGCTGCATCTCGTGCTCGAGCATTGGTGAAGTATAGGTTTGTATTCTCTGCTATAGTACTCGTATTGAATGCAATACTACATGCTGGGTCTGTAGGGAGACAGTCTGGATCGAGGGTATTGTATGTGGGAGGGGTGGCAAAAGAGACTGATGTACCAAAAAGTACGAGGAAGATAATTCCGAGGAATGTTTTTTTGTGGGTGATAAAAAAGTTAGACATCGTATGATGTATAGTATATCGCAAGGTATGTTTTTCTACAACATCAAAAACATTATTTTGTACTTATATTAAAAACGTCTTTTGCGCGTTTGCAGTATTCGCACTCGCTCGTGCCCCCACCATAGCTTTTTGCATTGCATGGGCGATATATCCACTCTCCACTCGAGAGACTCTCTACATACACAGCGATATCTTTTTTGAGAAGGTCTATTTTTTCTGTATCTATATGGGTACTATAGAGCGCGTGTTTGTCACCCTTTGCAGCTTCGAGAAATAGGAGTCGAGATTCGTGAATACTACCCTGCCGGCTGCTGTACATTAGTAAAAATGAGTACATCGCGAGCTGGCGCATATAGTCCGAAAGCATACCTTCGTCATCTATTTTTTCTATACTGCTGCCCGTCTTTGGTTTACCTGTTTTGAAATCTGTCACTCGGTATGTGCCATCTGGGTATCGCTCGAGGAGGTCTATTTTGCCATGAAAATTGAGGTCGCCGTACTCGGGGAGTCTGCAAGAAATAGATTGCTCTGATTCGTATTCTGCAAGAAGTGCATCAAAATATGTATCTACCCAGCCAGAGACTGCGTCCTCGCACTCGCGCTTCATTTTTTTATTTGCACTCGTCTCTTCTATACCTTCTTTCAAAAATAGTGCATCTATTTTTTCTGCCAAAGCTTTTTTTGTCGGCTTTTCTTTTGCTTTTAAAATCCATTCGATACAGCTATGGGCAATACTTCCAAACAATAGACTTTCATTTTTGGTATCTGGCATCTGGAGTAGATTTCTAAAATACCATTTCCATGGGCACTCAAAAAAGTTATTGAGTAGTGTCACCGATACGCGTGTTTTTGTATATTGATTTTGCACGATACGCACAAGCTCTGTTACTGCATCGCTCTGCACCTCTGTAGCATTTTGTATATAAATAGTGGGTCCTGATGCGAGGAGCTCTGTTTGAGTTTCTTGTGCAGATTTTTGTGCAAAGTGTACCTTTGGAATATCCTCCAAAACTTCAGCAAGTGCCAGCGGTGTGCCAGTGTAGCTCATAGCAGCGTATGAGATAGTGCAGTATGATCTCGCGCGCGTGATAGCGACATACAGCTCACGGCGAGCGACTTCTCTATCGCGCACCTCTACATGCTGTTTTATTTTTTCTGGGAGGGTAAATCCTCCAGCTTTTTGCCCCATCAATACGCTTTCATTCATATGTGCAATCCATACATGGTCGTACTCGAGCCCTTTTGATGCATGGAGCGTCTGCACAGTGATACCCCGCTCGCTTTCGAGAGTCGCGAGTGGAATATTTTCGCCATAGCTTTCGAGGCGCTGTATATATGAAATAAAGTCTGCAACATGTGCAGTATTTTTTTTGTTTTGTGCCAGATGCACCAGTGTGCGTACTACTTCTACTGCTCGAATAAGCGCTGTGTGGTCTTTCGCAGTATCTATAAATAATTCCATACCGATCTTTTGTACGAGCTGTTCTACAGAGAGCGTCTGTGAAGCTTCTACCCATGATGCCAATTTTTGCCCCCATTCATATATTGGGTTTGTAGTATCAAAAAGATTCATATCGCCTCCTGTTTGCAAGAGTGTATCGAGCGATACTGTGCGAGTATTTGCATTGTGCAAAAATTGATGCGCTCCGATTGGAGGAATTTGCGCAGTGTAATCAAAGAGAGACTCTGCAATCAATTTTGCATTGTATGGGTCTTGCACTATGCCGAGTACTCGCATAAAGATCTCGTACTCACGCGTCGCAAAGAGCGAAAGCGCTCCACCGATAGATACAGGGAGCCCCACATCACGCAGTGTCGCTATGGCGCTGCGGACTTGGTGGTTTTTTGGCACGAGTATTGCAAGCTCTTCTGGGGCTACCCCTTGCGCGAGGAGCTTTTTGAAATACAATCCTGCAGCAATGATTTCATCGCGCAAGTATTGATATTCATAAAGGCCAATCATATCATCACCTTTGCGATTGCTTTGTAGTTTTTCTTTGGTGAGGCTACTTGCGAGAAGTGTATCTGCGAGCGAGAGTATCGGTGCGGTAGAGCGGTAGTTTTGTACGAGCGTGATAAGCTGTGCTCTCCCAAAGGCTGTTTTGAAGTCTTCAAAATATTCGAGCGATGCACCGCCGAATCCATATATGAGCTGTCTGTCGTCCCCCACTACAAAAATATTTGGTTTTTCTTGCTCGCCCCACACCCCACGAAGAAATGCATTTTGCACCCCACTCGAATCCTGGTGCTCATCTACGAGTACATACAAGTATTGCTCATATATATCTGCGCGGACATCGTCAAAATTCTCTACGAGCTGTACCGCGTACATGAGCACATCGTCGTAATCCATCAGCGCGCGATCTCTTTTTTCTTTTTCATATATGGTATAAAACTTCACTACCTCTTTGGTGCGCGCAAGAGATTCTATTTTGGTTACGATTTCTTTTTTCAAATTTCCTTTTGATTCCCCACGACTCGAGATACTATCTGGGTCATTACTAAGGTCTTCAATTTCTTTTTCTACAATTTCTAAAAAAGTTGCAGGTGAAAGCCTTTCACGCTTCAATAGCGAGATGAGCGATTTGATATCTCTAAAGTATGTCGCACTATTGCTACGCGGGCGAAGGTACTCCCAATCGTGTGCATGCAAAATTTCATCACAGAGTAGCACCGCACCCTTTTCATCGAGGAGCTCAGGAAGTGTTTCAAAGTCTAGTAGCTCATAGTGCTTCTGGACTAAATTTTGCGCAAAGCTGTGAAAGGTATTTACCTCTACTTCGCGCGCGCGGTCGCCAATATAGCTCTCAAGTCTTTTTTTCATCGCAGAGACCCCTGAGCGCGTAAAAGTAAGACATAGTATCTGATGCGCTGGGGTGTCTGTCTTGTCTAAAATATTTGCAATGCGCACTGCGAGGACCTCGGTCTTGCCAGTCCCTGGGCCAGCAATCACCATCACTGGCCCATCGAGCGCATCGACTGCAATCTTTTGCTCTTTGTTTAGCGCCTTATATTTTTGGGTAAAAATAGTCTCCATATATGTATTCTAGCATATATGATATAGTACTTTATATGGTAGCAATAATCAGTATTTTTGGCCTGTCGCTCGTATTTGGGATGACTCTTTTTACCTGGCGAGTATATACATTTTTTTTAAAAACAAGTCCACTTATGACACACTGGCTGCTCGCACTTGCCCTCCTAGTACCAATACTTTTTGTAGGTGGATTAATCGTAATACGGACAAAACTATTTACATTACCCCTCTGGAGCTACATGTTCACAAATTACCTCGCAGGACTTGGATACTATCTTTTTCTTAGTGCTATCGTACTTGGGATTATCGGTGGTGTTATACTTTTTATTCAAGGAGTATACCTCCCGCTGGGTATTGTGTACTTTTTTGTTGCACTCCCTATTGTGCTCACCATAACAGGCTTTGTACAAGCAAAGCAGATCCAAATCACGTCGTACACGGTAGAACTTCCAAATTTCCCAGCTTCATGGAATGACAAAAAAGTAGCACTTGTAACAGACACACACTTTGGTATCGTATTGCAAAAGAAATTTGCAGATACTGTAGTAGATACAATACTCGCGCAGCGCCCAGATATCGTACTCCATGGTGGGGATTTCTATGATGGCCCAACGCTCGATACTGCACCTATTACGGAGTCTTGGAAAAAGCTCACTGCACAAGTACCAGTATTCTACGCTCCAGGCAACCACGAGCTCTATGGCGACTACAAAGGCTTCATACAATCTATTCGTGATGCGAATATTACTGTCCTCGAAGATAGTAAAATAATCTACGAAGGAGTGCAGATAGGTGGTATCGTATACCATGGCAAAAACGATGAAAAGCTCGCAAAAGAAAGTCTTGCAAAAGTAGCATTTACAAAAGATGCACCGGCAATCCTTATCAATCACCCACCTACCTTTATAGCAGATGCTACTGCAAACGGAGTAGACCTCATGGTCTCTGGACACACGCACAATGGGCAGTTTTGGCCAAATACATACATCGTACGAGCAATCTACGGGATATATACATATGGGCTACAAAAATACGAAAACATGTTTGTACTAACCTCAAAGGGTGTTGGTACTGCGGGTCCACCCCTCAGGCTTTTCAATCGCCCTGAGGTTGCGATAATTACGATTAAGACTAGGTAGAAGGTACGAGATTCGGTCACAAATCACTAAATATTTTTGTTCGCATAACTCCAAAAATATAAAGTGTTCGCGACCCCGGCTCGCCGCTTTATCCTGCCCCGCAGGCGCGGCTCCGCACTTCTCATCTCTACTCAAGTAGATTCCAAAAACACACGGATTATCTCTGTGTGTTTTTGGAATTGCAGAAGGTACGAGATTCGAACTCGTGAGGCTTTTACACCTGCTACCTTTCCAAGGCAGTGCACTAGACCGCTATGCGAACCTTCTAAGATACTAATTTTGTAGTATTGTTTTTACTGTATTTTGCACATCAGTGACCTCTTTTTTTAGCGTATCAATATGAGTAGCATCAACTTGTACTTTTTGTTCAAGTGTTTGCACTTTTGATTCCAAGTTTTTTATATCGTCTTTTGAGATAGTACCAATATATGAAAATACCCCACGTATAACAAAAAACAATACTAACCCGATTATCACACACCCTACAATAAACAAAACAACAAACAATTTAATATACTTTTTAAATTGTATATTATCTTTTACAGCCAGTTGTTTTATGTTTTGAAATATTTTTTTATACATAATAAGTTTATTTATTTTCTAGTAATGCTTTTATCCGCTCCTCTACTGGTGGATGCGTCATAAAAAGACGAGTGATTTTTTTACCGCCATCACCAAAAGGGTTTGCTATATACATATGTGCTGTCGCATTGCTTGTGCGCAACATCGGCGCATGATACGAACTGATTTTTTCTAATGCAGCTGCAAGTCCTTCTGGGTAACGAGTAAGAAGTGCACCAGAGGCGTCAGCAAGAAACTCTCGCTTGCGTGATATAGCGAGCTGTATAAGAGTTGCGATAATTGGAGAAAGGATAATAAAAACCAGCCCCACAATCATAAGTACTCCTCCGCTCCCTCTACTGTCATCATCACTACGACGCATTCCTCCCCACAAAAAACTGCGCATGAGCATGTCTGAAAGAAGCGCAATAAACCCCACAAGTACAGCAACCATACTTTGCAGTAGTATATCTCGATTACCGATATGCGCGAGCTCATGAGCAACTACTCCCTCGAGCTCGCTTTTGTTTAAAAGCGCGAGAAGCCCTGTCGTCACTGCTACACTTGCATGTTTTGCATTTCTCCCTGTTGCAAATGCATTTGGGGCAGTATCTTCTATGACCCAAACCTTTGGCTTTGGAAGTCCTGCGGTAATAGCAAGATTTTCTACTATATTGTGAAGCTCTCTAAAAGAAATTGTATCTGCCTCTACTGCCCCCGCGAGCGATAGTGCAATTTTGTCGCTATACCAGTATCCAGCAATGTTCATCGCAATACTAAATATAATTGCAATAGTGAGTATATCTGGATTACCAAAATATATACTTGTAAAATACCCAATACCAAGCACAATCACCAAAAACACCCCCACCAAAAGCCAGGTCTTGTGTACGTTTTTTGATTGCTGTGTATATAATGTTGCCATGTTTTTATTCTATCACAACTGGTATTTGTATATATTTGATTGGTCTACCACTTTCACCACCTGATGGATCGTCTTGTCGGAGCTCAATATATGCAGGCCCTTTTGGGAGCTTGGTGGTATCCAGAGCGCCACCAAACAATACTGGACCAGTAGTCATCCAGTCTGTTTGTGCTGTGAGATAACTTTTGAATACTATGTTTTTATCTACATCCACTATGTTTAGCAATATATTGCCTTCAAAGAAATATCCGCCTTGTATTTCCCCCTGTAATACAATGACTCCTGTTATTTTTTGATGTGGCTGTATAGAAAAAGAAAGTAAGTCTTTTGGTTTTTTATTTTTTTCTTTAGTAGAAATCTGTGCAGTTTCTTCAAAAGTAAGCGTATGCGCTATTGCCGTAGCACGTGCAAGTATTATGTGTGTACACATACTTCCCACAAGAGCAACAATAAAAATAGCGTATACTGGCTTTATTTTTGTATTCATTTTTAGAACTTAACCTCTACTGGCTGCTGAGCAGTATCAGTATCTGGAAGATCAAAGAACTCTTTTTTTATAAAGCCAAAAGACTTTGCAAATATATTTGTCGGGAAAACTTCAATTTTTGTATTATAGTCACGTACATTGCCATTATAAAATCGGCGCGCTGACTGTATTTTGTTTTCAGTATCTGAAAGCTCACTCTGCAGTGCAAGGAAATTAGTATTTGCTTTAAGTTCTGGATATGCCTCTGCAATACCAAATATGCCCGTCATCGCTGCACCAAGCGCACCTTCTGCGGTCGCTCTCTCTCCTAATGTTTTACCTTCTATTGCGTGTGCGCGAGCCTCTGTTACCTTTTCAAACGCAGTACTCTCATGAGCAGCATAGCCTTTCACTGTACTTACCAAATTTGGGATAAGATCATAGCGACGCTTGAGTTGTACTTCTATATCTGCCCACGCTTCTTCTGCGCGGTTTTTGTTTCGCACAAGACTATTGTAACTAAATACTACAAATAAAACGATTAGTACAACTACTATTACTATTATTGGTATCATCATATACTATCAGTATACCCTATTGACACAAATTTTTACAACTATACACTTATATAAAAATTATTGTATTATGGAAAAATTTATTCTTTTCTTGTACCTACTTTTTATAGCAGTACTTTTTTTGAAAGATCCATATGAAAAATTACACAAGTCTCTAAATACATATGTACACGAGACCCCTAGCCTCCAGTCAGAAATAACGTTTCGATTGGTACAACTATACTTTTTTATAGTACTCTTGTGTGTGATACTATTTTCATATGGAGCCTTTTTTGCTCTTAATGAGCCCTAAACAAAAACTCGGAACTATTAGTTCCGAGTTTTTATAATTATTTTTTCTTTGATTGAAATTTTTCCATTAGTACCAAAAGTGGTGATGCAAGGAATATAGATGAGTACACTCCAAAGAACATACCAATTGCGAGCATTGTCGCAAAGAGCTTTGTACTTGCCGGGCCCAATACTGCGAGAGTGATAACCATGATAAGCACAACGAGTGATGTATTGATAGAGCGAGCAAATGTTTCTGAAAGTGAATCCCCTACAAGCTTTTCAAACTTTTCACTAGTATCGGCTTTGTTGTGCTGGAGGTGCTCACGGATACGGTCAAACACGACAATAGTATCTGATACCGAAAGACCAAGTGTAGTGAGCAGTGCGACCACAAAGAGCGTGTCTACCTCTGCACCCATATAGTGACCAAAGATAGCCATCGCCCCTACAGGGATCACAATATCATGGAAAAGTGCGATAATCACTGCGAAGCCGAATTTCCAAGAAGACACTGGGCGAGATACTTTGCGGAATGCATATGCTACAAAGCAGATGATTGCGATAAGTACAAAAATGATAGAAAAGATTGCTTTGCGCGCGAGCTCGCTCCCGACTGTAGGACCGATAGTAGTGAAGCTCAGTTGCTCTGCTTTTGCTCCAGCAAAAGAGAGTACTGCGAGCTCCTGTGCGCGCTCTGCTTCTGTGAGTGTGCGAGTCTTGATACTCACATCAGTCTGATTTACTGGTTGTACGATAGCATCTTTGAAGCCATTTTGTACGAGTACGTTTTGGATTTCAGTAATTTCAGGGCGTGTATCGTATCGGACAGAGAGTAGAGACCCTCCTTTGAAATCAATCCCCATATTGAGCCCAAAAACTGCAATTGCAATTCCTGCAGCTATCACAAAGAGGGCTGAGAGTGCGATAAAAAATTTTTTGAATTTAATTACAAACATATATTTTCCTCTTATTTAATAAATCCACTACTGAATAAAAACTTTCCAAAGCGACTGTGTTTTGGTGTCGGAAGTGCACGAAGGAGCAAGCGATTGATTGTCACCGCTGTTATCATGCTCACAACAACACCGAGAATAAATGTAAGCGCAAACCCTTTCATGAGCGTAGTCCCTACAGCGTAGAGGATCACCCCAATAATAAGACTCGCGACGTTTGCATCACGGATAGAAGTCCATGCACGGCCAAAACCAGCATCAAATGATTCGTGAATAGTACTTCCGCGCTTGCGCTCTTCGCGTGCACGCTCAAATACGAGGATTGTCGCGTCTACTGCCATACCGATAGAAATGATAAATCCTGCAATCCCTGCAGCAGAAAGTGTGACAGGGATAAGACGATACAAAAAGAGTGTAACAATCACATACATAGCGAGCGATACAACAGCGATAATACCAGGTACACGGTACCACACGATAAGGAAAATTGCTACTAGGATAAACCCAATGAGTGCAGCATATGCACCAGCCTCTACCGCCTTGCCGCCGAGTGTCGCACCTATGGTCTCTGTAGAAATAAGTGAGATAGGTACTGGGAGCGCGCCAGCATTGAGGCGTCCTGCGAGTGAACGCATTTCTGTCGGAGTAAATGAACCACTGATTTGCGCCTTACCACCAGTGATAGCTTCACGCACCACAGGTGCTGAGATTACTTCCCCGTCGAGATATATTGCTACAACCTTGCCCACATTATTGCGAGTGATGTCTTCAAATATTTTTGCACCTTCGTCGTTGAACTGAAGTGATACAGTAGGCTCGCCAGTATTTTGATTAAACTCTGGGATCGCTTTTGTAAGATATTTCCCCGTAAGTCCTGTTGCTACAAAGTTGTCACCTTGGTTGAGATTTACAACACCATCTTTTCCGACAGTCACTGTTTGTGGTGTATCAGATTGCACTTTGAATTCTAGAAACGGCGTCTGCCCGATGAGCTTGATAGCTTGCGCTACATCAGTGACCCCTGGGAGCTCTACAGAAAGACGGTGCTCTGTAGTACCTGTCGCTATAGTACTAGTCTGGGTCTGTACTGTAGGTTCAGATACTCCAAAGAGGTTCACACGGCGTTCGATAACACCGCGGAGTACATTCATCGCATCACTTGGGTCTATGTCTCCGATAGCTGCAGTGTCAGCCTTGTAGAGAAGGTGTGTTCCACCAGAGAGGTCGAGCCCGAGGCGAAATGGATATTTGCTTATAAATGAATTATTAGTAAATGGTGCTTTAGCTAAAAGCAGAAGTGCGGCAGCTATTGCTACAAACACTACTACAAATGCCAAAATTCTTTGTTTTAAAACGCGATATTTCATATAATACGACATATTCTAGACTATTGGAAGCCTCTCTGCAAGGGTCTTTTACATTACAACATACGAAATATTTTGCGCACTATATCTGCAATCAAAAGCCCTGTGAGAAAGCCTGCGATCACATCTATAGGGAAATGTACTCCTAAATATACCCTTGAAATACCTACCAAAAGCGCAAAAAGGATAAGGAGCATCCCCGCTCGCTGGTGATATGGCCTTATAGCACCTGCAATAGATGCTGCAATAGCGGTGTGCCCCGATGGGAATGAATCCCCTCCTCCATGGAGTACTAATGTCCTGACGCCATCTACAATCTCAAATGGCCGCGGCGCCGCAACCAGCGCTTTTATGAGCGTCACTATGATCCAGGTGAGAAGGACTGAAAAAATAAGTACAAGCCCTTCGATAAATAATTTCTTTTTTTCTATAAATGATTTTGCTATCGCGATTTTCCAAAAGATGCGCACAAATACTGCCCCAAGTACAAGATAAAAAAACCAATACGAGAGCGCGAGAAAAAAATGATCCGCCCATGGTACCCCTGCACCAAAAGATGCAATATGCGCAAAGATTCCTGAATGTAAATTAATTATTGTATCCATAAAATTCTTTTTGTAGGTCGTCTCTGTGGAGTGAGCGTTCAAAGCGACTCATCGAGATAATAATGCCGAGCCCAATACACTCTGCGAGGACGTGCGAGCCACCGTAGCTCATAAACGGGAGCGGTACTCCAGTTACCGGCATGATCCCGATGTTCATCCCTATGTTAATAATAACATGTCCGAGGATAAGTATCGCATATCCCACACAAAAAAGTGTTTCAAAATTTGTCACCCCACGCTCCGCATGCACCAAAATACGCCAGAGAAATATCCCAAATGCAGCTATCACTACAAGTGCACCGATGAGACCCCACTCCTCCGTAAATGCAGCAAATATAAAGTCTGTCTTGTATTCAGGCAAGTAGTGCAAGCGCGACTGCGTACCATACCCTACCCCTTTACCCAAAACTCCACCTGAGCCCACCGCTATCATAGACTGGTACACATTGTACCCACTCTTTCGTATATCGTGTCCTGGGTTTACAAAAGTGATAATTCTGTCTTTTTGATACGGCTTGAAAAAAAACATCCACGCACCAGTAAATACAACAATTGCTATGCCAAAAAGTATCGCCAAGTGTTTTTTGGAAATCCCTGCTACAAGCGCCATACCGAGCCATAGTACTCCGATGACCATCGCAGAACCAAAGTCTGGCTGGAGCATGATAAGCCCTATAGGCACAAGTGCGTATATCGCAGATACAATGAGATGTTTTATGTTTTTTATCTCGACATGGCGGCGAGAAAAATATTTTGCAAGCATGAGTATCACCAGGAGCTTGACCATATCTACCGGCTGGAATCCAAATCCACCTAAGCTAAACCAGCTTTTTGCCCCATTGATCCGGTTTGTCGCAAGTACAAAAACAAGTAAAAAAAGTGATGCAATATAGACGAGCGATATATAGCGCGAGTCTCGTAGAAATCGCACATTCATACGCGAGATTACAAACACTGCAATACCACCTATTAAAAACCACAAACTCTGGTGGAATGCGTTTGCAGAGCTATCACTAAAAGACATCATAGTCACAATACCACCAAGTGCAAGTGGTACTATTACAAGCAGCAATGCAAGATCATATTGTTGGACAAATTTTCGGATCATTATTTTTGAGGCAGTGTAAAGGGATTGATACGAGGAAGTACTTCAATGCGATTAATTTTTTTCACTAGTGTAGTATCTGGCCATGTAAATACTATTTCTTTATTTTGGTTTGCTGGAAGGCTGTCTACTATTTTAGTTGATGCAGCAATAGTATTGTCGTCATCATTGTGAAGCAGTACTACAACTGGCATATTTGTAAAAGTTGTATCTGTTTTATTTTCAAGGAGTGCACGTACGCGAGTCCCTGCTTCAAAAGCCTCTGCTCGAGTGATATCTGTTTTAATTACAAATGTTGAAACATCTGGATCTGTCTTTTCCCAGATGGTATCCCCTACAAATGAAAATCGTACCTGTGCGACCTTGGACCCATCTACCTGTATGAGCGGCTCTACGATGGCGCTCTTGCCCACAGTGCCGACAAACGTACTACCAGTGCGAGTAGCTATAATAGAGCCATCTGCATCGTATACATCAAATTTGTAATTCACTGTGCGGGCACTCACTCCAGCGAAGCCATGCTCTATATATGCGACAGCGGTGGTCGATGTTGGTGTCACCACAAATGGCAATTGCCAACGGACTTTTGGATTTGTTATTTCATTTTTACAATACCGCACACAGATACCCCCACAGTCTACCCCTGTCTCGGTGCCATTTTGGATATTGTCGCTACAAGTAGGTGTTTTCTTAAAATACTTCCAGTACACCCCGCCAGATACAAGCACTGCAAAAAGTGCTATGCCTCCTATGTATTGTAATCTCCGCTCTCCTGCCCATGTCATATACCTATATCA
>JACCDG010101748.1_pt1 | contig 14770 bp, 16 predicted proteins | sample 7442471 | NCBI WGS metagenome assembly JACCDG01 (sample SAMN15323444, study PRJNA562643) | freshwater metagenome | isolation source: river surface water | place: USA:Blue River Watershed | collected 2017-08-17
CCGCCGAGGGGGTGGGCGTCGAAACCGAGGCCGAAGCCGAGGCCGCGGCAGCGGCGGGCGTGGCGGGAGCAGAGGCCCCCGCGCGCGCCGCGGAGGCTGCGGGCGCTGCGGCCGCTGCAGAAGCGGGGCGCGTGGCGGCGGAAGCGGCAGGAGCGGCCGGGGCCGCCGTCGCAGCAGGAGCCGCTGCGGGCGCCTGGGCCGCAGCCGGCCAGGCGCTCAGGCAACTGAGCGCAACCAGCCAGCCGGGGGCCAGCTGGCGGGCGTTCATTTGCGCTTGGCGGCCAGCTGGCCGAGGTAGAGGGTGCGCAGGTCGGCGACGACCTGGCGGTCCAGCGACAGGGTGGTCTCGTAGGTGTCCTCGCCCACCGGGGTGATGCTCACGAGGACGGCGCCGTAGACCACGCCTTCGACGCGGGTGCGGAAGGTGTCATTCATCACCACCATGTCGGCGACGGTGGTGGTGGCGTCCAGGTGCTGGCCGAAGACCTGCTCGGTGAGCGCGCGGTAGGCGTCGAGCTTGGAGGCGCGAATGGCCATCAGGCGCTGCTGCGCCGGCAGGCGGTGGTTCTGCACGCTGACCACCGCGTAGCCGGTGGCGGTGATGGTGTCGCGCTTCTCGACCATCGGGGCGATCATGCTGCTGGCGGCGGAATCCGCCGGCGCTGCAGGGGTAGCGGCGGCGGGCGCGGCAGCGGCTTCCGCCGGCGGCAGTTTCACCGAGGCGCAGCCGGCCAGCAGGCCGGTGGCCAGGACGCAGGCCAGCAGGCCTCGGCGGGTGAGGAAAGTGGTCATGGTGCGCATCCCTCGATTCAGTTCAGGGTGGGCGCCGCCGGCTTGCCCGGCATCAGGCCCGGCAGGCTGGACCAGGCGTCGCGGATCTCGACCATCAGGCCGCGCACTTCTTCCAGCGCCTCCAGGTCGTTGGCGGCGTTGACGTGGATGATGCGGCGGGTCACGTAGCCGTACAGGTCATCCAGATTGCGGGCGAGGTCGCCGCCCTGGTTGAAGTCCAGGGCGCCCTGCAGGCCGATCACGATGCGGCCGGCGCGGGAGAGGGACTTGCCCTTCTCGGTGGTGTTGCCATGCTCGATGTGACCGCGCGCGGCGGCCAGGCTTTCCATGAGGCCGTCGAACAGCATCAGGATCAGCTTGGTGCTGTCGGCAGTGGCCACGCCGGTGGCCACCTGGACGGCGCCGTAGCCATCGAAAGCAAGTTTGTGCAGGCGCATGGGGGTCTTCTCCGTCGGGTGCGTTGATCGCTCACGAGGGGAATCGGCGCCAGAGGGCGGGACTTTAGGGGTGGGGCGCGTCCGGCGTCGTCTTTTTGCGGGCCGACCTGAACCCGAAAGCACTCATTCGCGGCACGGGTCACTCCGCACGCGCCGGGCCGGCGCGGCGGCTCAGGCCGCGGGTGACGTCGCCGGGATGGCCGGCACGCCGGCGGCCGGGCCCGACGCACTGCCGGCCTCGGCGTCCTGCGGGCGCGGCGGCATCAGCAGGCTCGAAGCCGGCTGGCCCGGCTCCAGGTTGCAGGCCATCCACACCTGCCCGTAGGCCTGATCCAGGCGCTGGCGCAGGCCGGCCATTTCCTCGGGCGAGGCCATCACATAGCCCTGGCCGCACTGGTAGATCTCGTCCACCAGCTCCGGCGGCAGCCACGACTCCACCTGGGCCTTCGGGGTGCGGACCATGCGGGTGTTGGCAGGCGGGCTGCTCAGGCCGCGGGCGCCATCGGACGCGCCAGCCTGGAAGATGGACTGCAGGTGGTCGTCGAGCAGCAGCCGGTAGCGTTTGCGCACCCCGTCCAGGGTCAGCTCGTCGAGGCCGCCGGTTTCCTGGCCGCAGACCGCCTCCCAGAGCGCCTTGCCGGAGAGGCCGGCGTAGGGACCACTGGCGCTGGCGCCCGATTTGGCCTGGGTGTCCTGCAGCCGGCGCATCAGGTCCTGGGTCTGCCGCTCCAGGCTGTTGAAGCGGTCGGACAGGTAGATGAGGAGCAGCGCCAGCACCAGGATCACCAGCGTCAGCAGCCCCAGCAGCACGAAGGTGGTCAAGGACATGGTCGTGCGCGCCGGTGCGGCACCCTCAGGCGCGGGGAGCGCCCTCGCCGGCGGCGTCGGCGCCATCGGCCGGCTCCTCGCCCTCCTCGCCCTCGCCGGACTCGGCGAGTTCGTCACGCAGGAACTGGAGTGCGATGAAGGGGGTGTTGAGCTGAAGCGCGTCGTAGCAGATGCGGTCGGCCAGGCGCTGCGCGGCGTCGATGGCCTGCTGGGCGCTGAGCTCGGTTTTCTGATAGAGCATGCCGATGGCGAAGGCCTCGTCGGCGTACAGCTCGGGCAGATAGACCATGACCTCGCCCGTGGTCGATTTGACTTTCTGGAACAGCGGCGCCTTCGGCGGCTCGGGCTGCTCCTTGCCCTGCTGGATGGCGGCGAGCACCGCCATCTCATGGGCCTCGGTCTGCTGGGCGCCGGCGATGAAGGTCTTGTCCAGGTGCGCGCGAATGAGCATGCTCATGCCCAGGCGCAGACTGCGCGCCTCGTAGCTCCCGCCGTCGAGGGTCGCCAGCTTGTCGTAGGCGGCCTTGGCCCGCAGGCGCTCGTCCTCTTCGCCAGGCTGCTTCTTGAATATGTCGAACAGGGCCAAGGTAGCTCCGTGCACTGGGGCGTATGGCCTCAGCTTTTGTTTTTGTCGGGAGCCGCAGGCTGCAGGAGCGCCCGCAACTTTTTGGCTATGGCGCTGAGCAACTGGCTCACCCGGGATTCGCTCACGCCGAGTATCTCACCGATCTCCTTGAGGTTGAGGTCCTCGACGTAGTACAACGAAATGATCAGCTGATCGCGTTCCGGCAGCGCCTGGATCGCGTCGGCCAGCGCGTCAAGCAGCTGCGCGCGCTCGACCTGCACCTCGGGCTGGTCGCTGTGGCTGCCGGCGATGTTCATCACCTCCTCGGCCACTTCCTCGATCGAGTAGGTCTCGGTGCGCCAGGCCTGGCCCTGCTCCTTGTGGAAGGCCTGGATGTCCTTGCCCATGGTGGCGGCGAGTTCGCCGTGGGTCGGCTGGCGTCCGAGCTCCGCGACCAGCTTGTGCGTGGCGGCGTTCTCGCTCTTGTTGAAGGCCATCGCCGAGCGGGTCAGGTCGGAGACGCGGCGCACCTCGTCGAGCATGGAGCCGCGCACGCGGCTCAGGGCGAAGTGCTCGAAGGGGATGCCGCGCCTCGGGTCGTAGCCGCGCGCGGCCTCGATCAGGCCCAGCATGCCGACCTGCACCAGCTCGTCGACGTCCATCAGCGGCGGGATACGGGCCTTGAGGTGGATCGCCACCCTCTTGACCATGGCCATGTGCGAGAGCACGAGCGACTCCTGGCGGCCGCGGGTGTCTTCGTAGAGGTCCATCGCTGCTTCCATGGCGCTCCCCTCAGGCTGGCGACTGCTGCGCCTGCAGCAGCCGTTCCATGAAGAATTGCAGTCCGGCGCTGCCGGGCTCGGCCGGCGGCAGCTTCTCCAGCGCCTGCGCCAGCCTGCGGAAGTCCGCCGAGGCGCGGCAGCCGGGCGCGAAATCGACCACCGGCCGGTACTTGCGCTGGGCCTGCTGCACCATCTCGTCCGTGCTCACGCAGCCCAGAGATTTCACGTTGGTGCCGAGGAAGCGGATGGTGACGTCGTTGACGAAGTTGGACAGCTGCTGGCCGTGGGCGTCGTCACGGGCCGCGTTGGGCACCAGGTAGATCTCGCCCAGCGACTGGTCCTGCGCCATCACCTTGATCAGGCCGTAGGCGTCGGCGATGGAAGCCGGCTGGTCCTGCAGCACCACCAGCCGCCGCTGGCAGGCGGCCATGAAGGTGAGCACCGAGGGCGAGATGCCGGCGGCGACGTCGACCAGCAGGTAGTCGACCTGCTCGTCGAGCGAATCGAAAGCGTGGATCAGGGTGGCCACCTGGGCCATGTCCAGGGCGGCCATGTCACGCAGGCCGGAGGCGCCGGGCACCAGCTGCACCCCGGGAGCGGCCGGCACCAGCAGCTCGGAGAGCGTCTTCTCGCCCGAGAGCAGGTGACTGATGTTCCAGGGCGTGCGCACGCCCAGGGCGACCTGGGCGTTGGCCATGCCGAGGTCGGCGTCGAGCAGCAGCACCTTGTGGCCACGCTGGCCCAGGGCGGCGGCGAGGTTGACGGCGACCGTGGTCTTGCCCACGCCGCCCTTGCCGGAGGCGATGCCGATGATGTGGGGCGGGCGGTGCGGGGAGGCCTTGCTCACAGGGCCTCCTTGTTGCCGAATTCGTTGCCGAATTCGTTGGTGATGCTGTTGCCGAAGGCGGCGGCTTGCGCTGACGCGCCGCGGGCGGCGGCCGGGGCACCGGCCTCCTCCGCCTCGCGCAGGCGCTCGATGCGGGCCACTTCCTCGGCCAGGCGGTCGAAGGCCGGGCCGACCAGTCGCTGCGCCTCGAAGGCGCGCGGCGCGGCCTGCACATTGCCGGAGTCGCTCATGTAGGAAACCGGCGGGCGGCCCTCGCTCAGCGTCTGCAGCAGCGCCCAGGGCGAGATGCTCTCGTCGACCTTGCCCACCATCAGGCTGCGCCAGGCCACGCCAGCCTCGAGCAGGCTGCGCACGCCGCCGATCGAGGCGTCGGCCGGCATCAGCAGGTGGAGGTGGATGCCCAGGTTCATCTCCCGCAGCAGCTTGGCCTGCGCCAGGCAGTCGGCGCCAGCGGTGTCGATGAACACCAGCGCATGACCAGCCAGTTCGTCCAGCAAGAGGCGCAGGGTGGCGGCGTCGCCGGCGCGCAGGCAGCTCACGCCGGCCTGCGAGGCCAGCACGCGGCTGTGGCTCCAGGCGCCGAAGCGCTGGTCGTTGAAGGCGATGATGGCCACCTGCTGCGCGCCCGCGCGCATCGCCGCGGCGCGGGCCAGGCGGGTGACCATGTGGGACTTGCCGGCGCCGCTGGGGCCGACGATGGCGTGCACGCCACGCTCGAGGCGGACGCTGGGCGGCGCGGACAGCGCGTCGCCCACCAGGCGGCGCATCGCGCCCAGGGCTTCCTGCGGGTCGGCGGCCTCGCCCACTTCGGCGGCGGCGTCGATCATCAGCGCGCGCAGGCCGGCGGGCACGCCCTGCTCCTGCAGCGCCTGCATCACCGGCGCCAGGGCGCGCGGCCAGTGGCGGCCGTCCTGCCAGGCCTGGACCTGGCGGCTGAGGGCGAATTCCTTGCGCAGCGCGGCGATCTCGCGGCGGACCAGGTCCACCACCTGGCGGCCGGCGGCGTCATCGACGGCGGCCATCGGCGCGGTCGGCGCGGGGGCGGCCGGCACGAAGGCCGGCGCGGCCGCGGGGCTCTGGCCGGGACGGCCGGCGCGGGTGTTCGTGGTGGCAGCGGCGGCCGGCCGGTTGCCGCCCAAGGCCTGGGCAGCCGAACGGGCGGCGGCCAGGGCCTCGGATTGCGGGGTCGCGTCGGCGGAGCCCTGGCGGAAGGCCTGGGCCGCGGTCATCACCGGCGCGTCGAGCATCGGGCCATCCGACAGGGCGGCCGGGGCTGCGGGCATGGGGCCGAGCGCCTGGCGGAAGGCCTGGGTGAACGCGCTGTTCGAGCCGGACGCCGCCTGCGGCGCGGGCGGCGGGGCGACGTCGAGGGCCACCACCAGTTCGACCTGGCCGCCCACGCTCTGGCTGGAAACGACCAGGACATCTTTGCCATACCGTTGGGTGGCGATGTCCATGGCCCGGCGGCTGTCTTTGGCGAGGATGCGTTTGAGTTCCATGGCGGTGGGCTTTCAGGAATCGGGGCTTGTTCGGCGTTCGGCGGGTTTCAGGACACCGCCCGGGCCTGCTTGGCCTCGGCATCGACGGTGTAGACGACCTTCACGGCCTGGTCATCGGGAATTTCGCTGTACGACAGCACGGTGAGGTCGGGAATGCGGTGGCGCGTGGCCTGCGACAGCCAGGGGCGGATGGCGGGCGAAACGACCAGCACCGCGGCCACGCCGCTGTCTTCCACCTTGCGCGCGCTGTCACGCAGCGCGCCGAACAGGCTCTCGGCCATGCCCGGCTCCAGCACCGGCTGGCCGCCAGGGCCGCTTTGCTGCAGCAGGGTGTGCAGCAGCTGCTCCATCTGCGGCGCCAGGGTCATGACCTGCAGCGTGTCGGCGTTCTCCAGCAGGTTCTGCACGATCAGTCGGCCCAGCTTCGGACGCACGAGGGTGGTGAGGGTGTCGGGGTCCTGGGTGCGGGCCGAGGCCTCCAGCAGCGCCTCGGCGATGCTGCGCATGTCGCGGATCGGGACCGATTCGGTCAGCAGGCTTTGCAGCACGCGGGTGATCACGCCCAGGGGCAGCTTGCCCGGCACCAGTTCCTCCACCAGCTTGGGGTGGCGGGCGGCGAGCTTGTCCAGGAGCTTCTGTGTCTCGTCGTGCGAGAGCAGGTCGGAGGCGTTGTCACGCAGCACCTTGTTCATGTGGGTGGCGATCGCCGTGGCCGCGTCGACCACGGTGTAGCCCAGGGTGCGGGCGATGTCGCGCTGGGTCGGGTCGATCCACACGGCCTCCAGGCCGAAGGCGGGCTCGCGGGTGGCGACGCCTTCGAGCTTGCCGTAGACCGAGCCGGGGTTGATGGCCAGCTCGCGGCCGGACTTGACCATGCCGCGGGCGCGCACCACGCCGTTCAGGACGATGTTGTACGAATCGGGCTCCAGGCTCAGGACGTCGCGGATGCGGACCGGCGAGACCAGGAAGCCGAGTTCGGACGACAGCTTCTTGCGCACGCCCTTGACGCGCGTCATCAGCTGGCCGCCGGTCTCCGGGTTGACCAGGGGGATGAGGCCATAGCCGATCTCCAGGCCGATCAGGTCCACCGACTCCACGTCGTCCCAGTCCAGTTCCTTGGGCGGCTCGACCACCGGGCCCTTGGGCTCGCTGGCCACCTTCTCCTTGTTGGAGCGGTCAACCAGCCACAGGCCCAGACCCGCGGCGGACGCGCCCAGGAACAGGAAGACCGCGTGGGGCATGCCGGGCACCAGGCCCATCACGCCCAGGATGCCGGCGCCGATGAACAGGGCCGAGGGATTGGAGAACTGCGAAACCGCCTGCTCGGTCATCGACTCGGCGGTGGTCACGCGGGTGACGATGATGGCGGTGGCCAGCGACAGGAACAGGGCCGGGATCTGGGCGACCAGGCCGTCACCGATGGTCAGCAGCACATACAGGCGGGTCACCTCGCCCAGGGGCATGCCGTGCTGGCCCAGGCCGATGGCCAGGCCACCCACCAGGTTGATCAGGAGGATCAGCACGCCGGCGATGGCGTCGCCGCTCACGAACTTGGAGGCACCGTCCATGGAGCCGAAGAAGTCCGACTCCTGCGACAGCTCCTCGCGGCGGCGGCGGGCGGTGTCCTGGTCGATCACGCCGGCGTTGAGGTCGGCGTCGATCGCCATCTGCTTGCCCGGCATCGCGTCCAGGGTGAAGCGGGCGTTGACCTCGGAGACGCGGCTGGCGCCCTTGGTCACCACCACGAAGTTCACGATGGTGAGGATGACGAAGATGATCACGCCCACCACGTAGTTGCCGGAGATCACGAACTCGCCGAAGGCGGCAATCACCTGGCCGGCGGCCTCGTGGCCCTCATGGCCGTGGACCAGCACCACGCGGGTGGAGGCCACGTTCAGGGCCAGCCGCATCATGGTCGCGAACAGCAGCACCGAGGGGAAGACCGAGAACTCCAGCGGCTTCTTGGTGTTGATGGCGATCATGATCACCACCAGGCCAATGAGCAGGTTGAAGGTGAACAGCACGTCCAGCAGCAGCGGCGGCAGCGGCAGGATCAGCATGGCCATGATGACCAGGACCAGGCCCGGAATGGCCAGGCCCGACCTGTCGTATTGGGACAGGCCCTGTCGGATCGTCGACAGTGTGGCGATGCTCATGGTGGTTTTCGAGGCGTTTTGAAGGTTTTCGGGGTCTGGGATGCAAGGGATGTGCCACCCGGAGCCGACACCTGCGCCCGGCCCCTGGCCCCCGATCCGATCCGATCCGGTCCGCTCCCCGCCCCTCACGCGCGCGCGTGGAGCCCAGGAAAAGCGGCAACAGTTGTCCGGTCACGGTTCTTGCAAAAGGGACGGCGTGCCGCGGCGAACTGCGGCGCGACGAACACTTTTGAACGACACACCCCACGCCATGCTCCTGTCCACCGTTTCACCCGGCGCCAGCCCTGTCCAGGACCTCCAGCCCGATGCCGCGCAGGCCTCGCCTGGCACTGCGGGCACCGGCGCCGACTCCTTCGCCGGCCGCCTGGCCCAGGCCCTGGACGGACTGCCGCAGGGGCAAGACATTGCCGCCGACGGCACGCCCCTGACCCGCCTGCCGCTGGGGCCCTCGCTGGAGGTGATCACCACCGGCGCGGCGCAGCCCGATGGCGAGAGCCTGGCGGCCTTCGCAGCCGCCCAGGGCCTGGACCCCGAGGTGGTCGCCTGGCTGTTCGGGGAGGGCGGAAAGGGCGAAGCCACCGGGGAAAGCAAGGAAGCCAAGGCCGAAGGCGCGCTGGACGCGGCCCTGCAGGCCGGCATGCTGCTGCCCCAGGGCCTGCTCATCCCGTTGCCGCCGCAGGGCGCGGCCGCCCCGGGCACCGGCCCGGTGGGCGAAGGCGCCGAAGGCGCTTCCGCCGGCCTCTCCGCCGCGCTGATGCAGGCCACGCTGCTGTCCGCGGGCGCCTGGACCGGCCAGCAGGGTCTGGCGGGCGACGCGAAGGCGGCCCAGGCCGCCCCGCTCACCGCCGTGCCCGACGCCGCCGGCAGCTTCGCCGCCGCCCAGGCCCTGGCCAGCGCCGGCCTGCCGGCCCAGGTGCTGGGCAAGCCGGAAATCAATACCAAAGTGGACATCGGCAGCAAGGCCTTCGGCCTGCACGTGGAGGTGCTCTCCCTCGAGGCCGATCCCTTCACCCTGTCCCTGCTGGAGCAGGCCGATCAGCCGATCGTCGGGGAGGCGGGCGCGGCGGCCGATGCCGCCACCGCCTCCTCCACCGCCTCCACCGCCAGTAATCAGCCCATCCCGGGACCCGGCCCGGGCGGGACCGGCGCCGCCGCCCAGGCCGCTGCCGGCGACCCGGCCGGCGAGACCGCGCAGACCAGCGCCGCGCAGCACCGGGCCGAGGCCCTGCACACCCTGGCCCAGCGCCTGGGTGAAGCGGTGGGCCAGCGGGTGCTGGGCCAGATCGCCCGCGGCAACTGGTCGATGAAGCTGGTGCTCAAACCGGCCACACTGGGCGACGTGGAAGTGGACCTTCGCATGCGCTCGGGCGAGCTGGACGCGGCCTTCCGGGCGATGAACCCGATGACGCGAGAACTTCTGAATGATGGCCTTTCCCGTCTGCGGGACGTCCTCACCGGTGCTGGCATGGACGTTGCAGGATTGCAGGTGGGACACGGTTCCAGCCAGAGTGCTGGCGGGAATCCGACACCCCGGCAGCCCATGGCCGCAGAAGGCCAGGGCATCACCCCGGTGGGCGCCCTGAAAGCCGCCGACGCGGCGACCCCTGGAAACACAGTGGCCGCCCGGCGCACAGGCAGTGCGAACTGGGACGTGCTGGTGTAATCGGAAAAGATCCCGAAGGAGTTTGACGTGGCAGAAGCAGAAGCAGCAGCACCCGAAGGCGAAGAGCCCAAGAGCAAGAAGCCGTTGATCATGGCCATCCTGGCCATCCTGGTGTCCATCATCCTGATGGCAGGGGCCATCGTGGGCACCCTGTTCGCCTCCGGCTTCTTCGAGAAGAAGGACAAGGCGGCGGTCGACGAGAAAGTCGCTGCCGCGGGCGGCGACGGCCATGGCGCCCCGGCGGCCGCCCACGGCGCCAGCGCGGCGGGCCACGGTGCCAGCGGCCCTGCCGCGGGCGCCGCCCCCATGCCCATGGCCTCGCCTTCCATGGCCCGTTTCGAGGTGCGCTACGTCGAGCTCGAGAAGGACCTGCTGGCCAACCTGACCGGTTCCAAGAAGGTCATGCAGATCAAGGTGGCGATCATGACGCGCTACGACGACCGCGTGATCAACAACATCAAGAAGCACGAGTTCGCGCTGCGCTCGGTCGCCATGGACGTGATGCGCCAGGTGCGCGCCGAAGACATCGACGCGCCCGACTTCCGCAAGCGCCTGGGCGAGAAGATCCGCGACGAGATGAACGCCACCCTCCAGAAGCTCGAGGACTTCGGCGGCATCGAGGAAATCGTCTTCACCAACTTCATCGTCCAGTAACCCCGGACGACGAGCGACCGCTTTTCCAAACGGCACCGACCCATGGCCACCTCCGAGCCCCTGCTCTCCCCCGAAGAAATGGCAGCCCTGACCCGTTCGGTCGGGGACCAGCCGCTGGGCGAGGGCGAGGGCTACAACACCCACCTGCAGGTGCAAAAGCACGACCTGGCCGCCGAGGACAGCAGCCTGGGGGTGAACCTGGCCTCGATCGACATGGTCAACGAGCGGTTCATCCGCCAGTTCCGCCTGGGCATGATGGAGGTGCTGCGCGTCAGCCCCCGCATCAACCCGACCCGGGCGCAGATCATGCGCTTCGGCGACTACCTGGGCGACCTGCGCGCGCCGCTGTCGGTCAACATCCTGCGGGTCAACCCGCTGCGCGGTTATTCGATGGCGGTCATCGAGCCCACCGTCATCTTCAGTTCCCTGGACAGCTTCTTCGGCGGCTTCGGCCGCGGCGTCGGCCAGCTGCCGCCGGGCCGCCTGTTCACGCCGACCGAGACGCGGATCATCAAGCTGATCCTGCAGATCCTGTTCCGCTCCTACAAGGAAGCCTGGGCGCCCCTGACCACGCTGGAGTTCGAGCATGTCAGCTCGGAAATCAACCCGCAGTTCGCCCAGATCGCCGACGAGAACGACCTGGTCGTCCTCAGCCGCTTCGAGACCGAGTCGACCAGCGCCACCCCCGGCTTCATCGACATGGTCGTTCCCTACATGTCGCTCAAGCCGATCCGGGACCTGCTCCGCAACCGCCTGCAGACCGCCGACGGCAACGAGGACTCCGACAAGATCTGGCACGAGGACCTGACCTCCGCGGTCAAGGACTCGTCAATCGAGCTGCAGGTCTCGCTGGGCAAGCTCGAGATCACCATGCACCAGCTGCAGGGCCTGCAGGTCGGCGACGTGCTGCCTTTCCGCAAGCCCGACTACGCGCGCATGAGCGCTGGCGACAAGCCGATCTTCGACGTCGAGGTCGGCAGCCTGGGCGCCAATGCCGCGGTGCAGATCGTCCGCGCGATCGGCCCCTCCCCGCAAGACGCCTGAACGACCGAACACCTGAGGAAGAAACGCCATGAGCAACGCCGAAAACGACACCCCGGTGGCCGACGCGCCCGAGGCCGCCGCGCAGATCCACCCGGACGTGCTGCAGAACATCGCGGTCACGCTGTCGGTGGAAGTGGGCCGCGCGTCCATCAAGATCCGCGACCTGATGCGCCTGTCGCAGGGCAGCGTGGTCGAACTCGATCGCATCGCCGGCGAACCCCTGAACCTGCTCGTGAACAACACCGTCGTCGCCCAGGGCGAGGTGGTGCTGGTCAATGAACGCTATGGCATCCGCCTGACCCGCGTGGTGCCCGCCAGCGAGCGCCTGGACTCCCTCTGATTCCACCGACCGGAACTGGACCCTCACCATGAGCGCCTCGGCCCCCGCCTCCGCCGCCACCGCCCTCGCGCACACGGCGCCCGCCGGCCCCGACCTGCTGCAGGTCGGCGGCAGCTTCGCCCTGGTGATCGTGCTGCTGCTGGGCCTGCTCTGGTGGCTCAAGCGCCTGCAGCGTACCCGCGGCTTCGGCCGCCCCGAAAAACGCCTGCAGGTGGTGGAGTCCATGGCCCTGGGCGCGCGCCACAAGGTGGCCATCGTCCGCGTCGACCACCGCGAGGTGCTGGTGGGCATCACGCCCACCCAGATGACCACCCTGGCGTCCTGGGCCCAGCCCCAACCCGCAAAAGGGACGGACGCGCCCGCACAGGACTTCCACGCGAGCCTGTCCCAGGCCCGCGCCGCCTTCGAGAAGGGCCGGGAGTGATGCCAATGTCCCCGCTGCGCCGGCACGCTTCGCTGCTGGCTTCCCTGGCCCTGCTCGCCCTCTTGCTGCTGCCCGTCCTCGGCTGGGCCGCCACCCCTGGCGCCACCGCCCTGCCCGTCCCCGGCCTGCCCGGCGTGACGGTGAGCCAGGGCGCCGGCGGCCAGACCCAGTACAGCCTCTCGCTGCAGCTGCTGGCGCTGATGACGTCGCTGACGCTGCTGCCGTCGGCGCTGCTCATGATGACCGCCTTCGTCCGGATCATCATCGTCCTGTCCATCCTGCGCCAGGCCCTGGGCACCGGCCAGACCCCGCCCAACGTGGTCCTGACCGGCCTGGCCCTGTTCCTCACCCTGTTCGTGATGTCGCCGGTCTTCGAGCAGGTGTACGCGAACGCCATCGGCCCCTACATGGACCAGAAGATCTCGCTGGACCAGGCCCTGGCCGCCGGCGAGGCGCCGCTGCGCGCCTTCATGCTCAAGCAGACGCGCGAGGACGACATCGCCATGTTCATGGAGATCGCCCGCAACCGGCCGGTGGCCAGCGCCGGCGAGGTGCCCTTCACCACCCTGGTGCCGGCCTTCCTGACCTCCGAACTCAAGAGCGCCTTCACCATCGGCTTCCTGATCTACATCCCCTTCGTGGTCATCGACCTCATCGTCTCCAGCGTGCTCATGTCCATGGGAATGATGATGCTATCGCCCATGATGATCTCGATGCCCTTCAAGCTGGTGCTGTTCGTGCTGGTCGACGGCTGGAGCCTGATCATGGGATCGCTGGCCTCCAGCTTCGTGATGCCCTAGCCGCCCCCCGAGGAAACGAATCATGGACGCAGCAATGGTCGTGGACCTGGGGCGGCAGGCCCTGTGGGCGACGGTGATGATCAGCGCCCCGCTGCTGGCGGTGGCCCTGGTGGTCGGCCTGCTGATCGGCATCATCCAGGCGGCCACCTCGATCAACGAGATGACGCTCAGCTTCATTCCGAAGCTGATCGCCATCGGCCTGTCGCTGCTGCTTTTCGGCAACTGGATGCTGGGCGCGCTGGTGGACTTCACCCGCGGCATCTTCCAGCGCATTCCCGCCCTGTTCACCTGAACCGGGACGCACAGGCGCACGCGAAGGCCCGAGGACCGCACCATGATGAACCTGCTCGCCGCGGACGTCATCGGGAAGTTCTACACCTTCCTGTGGCCGATGCTGCGCATCTCGGCGCTGCTGCTCACCGCCCCCCTCTTCGCCCAGGCTGCCTTCAACCTGCGCCTGCGCATCCTGCTGGCGATGGTGCTCACCTGGCTGGTCTTCCCGCTTCATGACTGGCCGCTGCTGGACCCGGTGTCCTCGGCCGGCTTCAAGGAAATCTTCAACCAGGTCGCCATCGGCGCCCTGGCGGGACTCGTCCTGCAGGTGGTGGTGGCCGCGGTGGTGGTGGCCGGCCAGAGCGCCGCTGCCTCGATGGGCCTGTCCATGGCCAGCATGATCGACCCGAACATGGGCACGGTGCCGGTGGTGTCGCAGTTCCTGTTCCTGCTCACCTCCCTGGTGCTCGTGAGCAGCGGCGGCCACGCCATCCTGCTGACCCTCATCCTCGAGAGCTTCCGCACCCTGCCGGTGGGCACCTCGATCATGAACGCCGACGCGCTCAACCTGGTGCTGCGCTGGTCCTCGATGATTTTCCTGGGCGGGGTGCTGGTCGCCCTGCCCGTCATGATCGCCCTGCTCTTCGTCAACATCGGCGTGGGCATCGTCTCCCGCGCAGCCCCGAGCCTGAACGTGTTCTCGCTGGGCTTCCCGGCCGCCATCGTCGGCGGCTTCCTGGTGCTGTTCATCTTCCTGGGCTCCATGGTGGGCCGCATGGAGTGGCTGTGGGTGTCGGCCTTCGACATCGTGCGCGACCTGCTGGGGGTGCCCCGTGGCTGAACACAGCGGACAGGACAAGACCGAAGAACCCACCGCGCGGCGCCTGAAGAAGGCCCGCGACGAGGGTCAGGTCGCACGCTCGATCGAGCTGCCCGCGGCAGCCGTGGTCATTTCGGCGCTGGTGGTGCTGGCGCTGGCGGGTCCCTGGATGGTCCACCGCCTGGCCACCGGTTTCGCGGCCGGCTTCGTGTTCGACCGCAAGGTGATCGAGTCGCCCCGGATGATGGCCGCGGCCTTCGCCGACCAGTTCGGCGGCGGCCTGGTGGTCATTGCGCCCATCCTCGGCATCACCCTGGTCATGGCCATCCTGGGCTCGGCCATGACCGGTGGCTTTCTCTTCTCGGGTTCCGCCATCGCGCCCAAGGGCGCCAAGCTCAACCCCCTGAGCGGCCTCAAGCGCATCTTCGGCACCCATGCCCTGGTCGAGCTGACCAAGGCCGTCCTCAAGTGCGTGCTGGTCGGCGCGGCCGTCTGGGTGAGCGTGGCGCTGCGGATGGACGACCTGGTCCGCATCGGCGAGATGGCGCTGGAGCCGGCCCTCACCCTGGCCGGCCGGATCATCGTGGAGTCGGCGCTGTCGGTGTCGCTCGCCCTGGCCCTGATCGCGGTCATCGACGTGCCCTGGCAGAAGCACAGCTTCACCAAGCGCATGCGCATGACCCGCCAGGAGGTCAAGGACGAAATGAAGGAGATGGAGGGCAGCCCCGAGGTCAAGGGCTACATCCGTCGTCGCCAGCGCGAGATGGCCAACGCCCGGATGATGCAGCGGGTCAAGGACGCCGACGTCGTCATCACCAACCCCGAGCACTTCGCGGTGGCCCTCGA
>JACCDG010195865.1_pt1 | contig 14770 bp, 15 predicted proteins | sample 7442471 | NCBI WGS metagenome assembly JACCDG01 (sample SAMN15323444, study PRJNA562643) | freshwater metagenome | isolation source: river surface water | place: USA:Blue River Watershed | collected 2017-08-17
ATCCAGCCAGATCAGCGGTTTCGATGGCAGCGACCTGAGCGGTGCTGAGCGCCACGATTTGAGCGGAAGTCAGCGCGCCGATTTGAACGGAGCTCAGTCCGGCAATCTGGGTGGTGCTCAGTGCGCCGACCTGAGTGGAAGACAAAGAGGCCAGTTGAGAGGTGGACAACGCGCTCAACTGATTGGTGCTGAACGCGGCGACGTCAGCGGTTTCGAAAGCCCGCATCTGAGCGGTGCTCAAACCGGCCAGGTCCGTTGTTTCGATGGCGGCCACTTGGGCCGTGGTGAGCGCAGTGATTTGGGCAGAGTTCAGCGCGCCGATCTGAACGGAAGACAGCGCTGCGATTTGCGTGGTGTTCATCGCAGCGATGTCAGCGGTCTGGAATGCCCGCATCTGAGCGGTGCTCAAACCAGCCAGGTCAGTCGTTTCGATGGCAGCGACCTGAGCGGTGCTAAGTGCCACTATTTGAGCGGTAGTGAGGGATCCGATTTGCGCGGAGTTCAGTCCTGCGATCTGGGTGGTACCTAAGGCGGCAACTTGAGTAGAGGACAGGGCCGTTAATTGACCACTGGACAGGGCGCTCAGCTGATTGGTGCTTAAAGCGGCAACATCGGCTGTTTCAAAGGCCCGCACCTGAGTTGTACTCAATCCGGCGAGGTCAGATGTTTCTATTGCAGCCACTTGGGCTGACGTTAGCGCTTGTACTTGCGCAGTCGTTAAAACTGAAATCTGCGTGGAATTTAATGCGCCAATCCCGGCCGTACTGAACCCCGAAAGTGCAAGGGTGCTGATTCCTACGAAGTCTTGGGACTGTATCGCTGCAATTTGGGCAGAGGTCAATGCTGCAGCTTGAGCTGTTGATAGGGCGCCCCAGTCCTCGGTGGTAAACGCTTGGATCGTAGCTGTGGACAGTCCGGCGATTTGGGCGGTTGTCAGTGATGGAATGAGGGTAGCCATTGATAATCCCCTAACTGTTCTTTTCGCTCTGCAAAAATCACTGTCGATTTAAGGCCAAGGCGAAAAGTTGCAAACTGCATGAAACTTGAAGGTGAGGCTAAGACTTAAGCCTTACCTCCAATTCGCAGAAAAGGGTTCCCCAAACAGCCATTTCAAACGTGTTTGGTCAAATCCTTTTCTGCAGATCTATCGGCTTATCGGTGTGCAGTTCGGTGACTTGAAGGGGCGATGCGAAACATTTTGGAAACACTTCGGGGTATGTGTTTTTTTGCACAAAATAGGCATCAATAGCTGGATCGTGCTTCAAGCCTGCAGTTTTTTTGCAGTGAGAGTCCAACTCAGCCTGGTTTGAGCAACCTCTTCTAGGTGCTGAGGATTACCGGTGGTCCACAACTCGATGCTGGGTTGTGAGCCGGCGCTGGCAGCCAGCGTGCCCTGGACAGGGCGCAACAAATCTGCGGTTCGGCGCGCCACCGCATCGGCTGTGTCCAGCAGGGTGACGTCAGGGCCCAGTGCCTGACGGAACAGATGGGTCGCAAATGGATAGTGCGTGCAGCCCAACACCACGGTATCCACATGGGCTTGAATCAGGGGTGCACAAAATTGATTGATCAAGGATTGCAACTCAGGCCGATCCAAGGACCCGGATTCAATCTCTTTGGCCAAGCCTGGGCAGGGTTGTAGAACCAGCGTGGCCTCGCGCCCCTGTGCCTCAACCAACGCCTTGAACTTGGCGCTGGCCATGGTGCCCGGCGTAGCCAGCACGCCAACCCGTTTGTTTTTAGACTGCGCAATGCCAGGTTTGATGCCTGGCTCTACGCCAATGATGGGCAGGGCAGGTAAGGCATCGCGCAGCCCCTGAACGGCAATGGCCGTGGCCGTGTTGCAGGCCACCACGATGCCGTCCACGCGCTGTTGGCTCAGAAAATGGCTGATGGCGTGACAGCGATCTGAAATGAAGGCGTCATCCCGCTCCCCATACGGGGCATTGGCTGAATCGGCTACGTAAACCAGATCGGCCAACGGCAGCTGGCGCCGTATGGCCCTCAAAACAGACAACCCCCCGACGCCAGAATCAAACACACCAATTCGGAGTCCTTGACCTGAAGCAGGGATCACGGGCGAGTTGTGCGCAGATTGAACGGACATGGCAAAAAATTCGAGGCCGAATGCGGCTGAAACACGAGAAGTCGCTTATTGTCTGCGTTTTGCGCAAGTAGGGGGGTTTACTAACCCTGAACTCGCGTTAGAATCGAACGATCGTGCTTTTTTGGCACGGCACATTTTCATTTAACTCTTCCTCATGACGCAGGAGAACATCGCATGAAGGTTCTGGTTCCGGTCAAGCGGGTTGTGGACTACAACGTGAAAGTTCGCGTGAAGTCTGACGGCTCTGGTGTCGACATCGCCAACGTCAAAATGAGCATGAACCCCTTCGACGAAATCGCCGTCGAAGAGGCTACTCGCCTGAAAGAGAAGGGCGTGGTCACTGAGATCATCGCCGTTTCCGTTGGCGTGGCTCAAGCTCAAGAAACCCTGCGTACTGCAATGGCCATTGGTGCCGACCGCGGTATCCTGGTTGAAACAGATGCCGAAGTGCAGCCGCTGGCTGTCGCCAAGGTGCTGAAGGCTTTGATCGACAAGGAAAAGCCAGACCTGATCATCTTGGGCAAGCAAGCCATTGACGATGACAGCAACCAGACGGGCCAGATGCTGGCTGCTTTGGCTGACTTGCCACAAGGCACCTTCGCCTCCAAGGTTGAAGTGGTTGACGGCAAGGTTGCTGTGACTCGCGAAGTTGACGGCGGTCTGGAAACAGTCAAGCTGTCTCTGCCAGCTGTGATCACCACCGACCTGCGTTTGAACGAGCCACGTTACGTGACTCTGCCAAACATCATGAAGGCCAAGAAGAAGCCCCTGGAAACCGTCAAGCCGGCTGACCTGGGTGTGGACGTGGCCCCCCGTATCAAGACTCTGAGCGTGGCTGAGCCAGCCAAGCGTTCTGCTGGTATCAAGGTTGCCGACGTGGCTGCCCTGGTCGACAAGCTCAAGAACGTTGCCAAAGTGATCTGAGGAGATAACGCATGACCGCTCTCGTTATTGCTGAACACGACAACAACAGCATCAAGGCCGCAACCTTGAACGCTGTGACAGCTGCCAAAGCCACTGGTGGCGATGTGCACGTGCTGGTTGCTGGTGCCAACGCTGGTGCTGCCGCTGCTGCTGCTGCTCAAATCGCAGGTGTGGCCAAGGTGCTGCACGCTGACGGCGCTCAATTCGCTGACAGCCTGGCTGAAAACGTTGCCGCCCAAGTGTTGGCCGTTGCCGCTGGCTACAGCCACATCGTGTTCCCAGCTACTGCTTCTGGTAAGAACGTGGCTCCCCGCGTGGCTGCCAAGTTGGATGTTGCTCAAGTCTCCGAAATCACCAAGGTGGTCTCGCCAGACACTTTCGAGCGTCCTATCTACGCTGGTAACGCCATCGCTACCGTTCAGTCCGCTGACGCTGTCAAAGTGTTGACCATTCGTGGCACCGCTTTCGACGCTGCAGCCACCACCGGTGGTTCTGCTGCTGTTGAAACCGTTGCAGCTGTGGCTGACTCTGGCAAGTCTTCGTTCGTTGGCCGTGAAGTGACCAAGTCCGAGCGTCCAGAACTGACTGCTGCCAAGATCATCGTGTCTGGTGGCCGCGCCATGGGCTCGTCCGAGAAGTTCAACGAAGTGCTGACACCTCTGGCTGACAAGCTGGGTGCCGCCATCGGTGCTTCGCGCGCTGCTGTGGACTCTGGCTATGCGCCTAACGATCTGCAAGTCGGTCAAACCGGCAAGATCGTTGCGCCTCAACTGTATGTCGCCTGCGGTATCTCCGGCGCCATCCAGCACTTGGCCGGTATGAAGGATTCCAAGGTCATCGTGGCCATCAACAAGGATCCAGAAGCACCGATCTTCCAAGTGGCTGACTTCGGTCTGGAAGCTGACCTGTTCACAGCTGTTCCTGAACTGGTCAAGGCTCTGTAATTCGGGCGAGATGACAGATTTCGGTCTGATCAACTAAGCCTGCGGGGGCGTCTTTCGAGGCGCCCCCTTTGTCGTTTATCGGAGAACACATATGAGTTTTCGTGCCCCCGTCAAAGACCAGCTGTTCGTTCTGAAAGAACTGGCTGGCATCGATCAAGTCGCAACCATCCCTGGCTTTGAAGACGCTGGTTTTGAAACCGCGCAAGCCGTGCTGGAGGAGTCTGCCAAGTTCAACGAAGGTGTCGTTGCCCCTCTGAACTGGTCTGGTGACCAGGATCACGGCTCTTGGGACAATGGCGTCGTGCGCGCCTCCAAGGGTTTCAAGGAAGCCTACGCTTCCTTGGCTGAAGGTGGCTGGCAAGGCCTGGGTCAACCTGCCGAATACGGTGGTCAAGGCCTGCCTAAGTCTATCGGCGCAGCTTGTGTTGAACACATGATGGCCGCCAACCTGGCCTTCTCGCTGTGCGCCATCCTGACTGGCGGCGCCATCGAAGCGTTGCTGACCGCTGGTAGCGACGAGCTGAAGACACGCTACATCCCCAACATGGTTGCTGGCAAGTGGACTGGCACCATGAACCTGACCGAGCCACAAGCCGGTTCGGATCTGGCTCTGGTTCGCTCCAAGGCTGTGAAGCAGGATGACGGCACCTACCGCATCTCCGGCCAGAAGATCTTCATCACCTGGGGTGAGCATGACATGGTCGAGAACATCGTCCATCTGGTGCTGGCCCGTACCCCTGACGCGCCTGAAGGCGTGAAGGGCATCTCGCTGTTCGTCGTGCCCAAGTTCATGGTCAACGAAGACGGCTCGCTGGGTAAGCGCAACGACGTTTACTGCGCTTCCATCGAAGAAAAGCTGGGCATCAAGGCATCGCCTACGGCCGTGCTGGTGTTCGGTGACGACAAGGGCGACGTTGGCCAAGGCGCCATCGGCTACCTGGTCGGCGAAGAAAACCGCGGCCTGGAATACATGTTCATCATGATGAACGCAGCCCGCTACGACGTGGGTATGCAAGGTATCGCCGTCTCCGAGCGTTCCTACCAGCACGCCGTGAACTACGCCAAGGACCGCGTGCAATCGCGTCCTGTCGATGGTTCGGCCAAGGAATCTGTCGCCATCATCAACCACCCAGACGTCAAGCGCATGTTGCTGACCATGCGTGCCTTGATCGAAGGTGAACGTGCGATGGCTCTGGTCGGTGCTGCTGCATACGACAACGCGCACAGCAACCCCAACAAGGAAGAAGCGAAGAGGGCGCAAGCTTTCTACGAATTCCTGGTGCCATTGATCAAGGGTTTCTCGACTGAGAACTCCGTGGAAGTGACATCCTTGGGCGTGCAAGTGCACGGCGGCATGGGTTTCATCGAAGAAACCGGTGCAGCTCAGTACTACCGTGACTCGCGCATTTTGCCGATCTACGAAGGTACAACCGCCATTCAAGCCAACGACCTGGTCGGCCGTAAGACCGCCCGTGACGGTGGTGCTGTGGCCAAGGCTGTGGCCGCCCAAATCGCTGATCTGGAAGGCCAACTGGCTACCCGTGGCGACGCATGCAAGAAGTACGCGACTCAGCTGAAGGCTGGCCGTGAGTCCTTCCTGCAAGTGGTCGACTTCGTTCTGGCTAACGTCAAGAGCAACCCGAACGCTGTGTTCGCTGGTTCCGTGTCCTACCTGATGCTGGCTGCCAACCTGGTGTCGGGCTGGCAAATGGGCCGCGCACTGATCGTGGCCGAAGACAAGCTGGCTGCTGGTGAAGACGCTGACTTCATGACCGCCAAGATCGCCACTGTGCGCTTCTACGGCGACCACATCCTGCCACGCATCGCTTCGCTGCGTGAAATGGTTCTGGCTGGTGGTGAGAGCGTAACTGCCTTGCCAGTCGAGTTGTTCTGATCAGGCACTGTCTCGGGGGATGCCGTGTCAACCCCCCGGTTCCGTTTGATCCAAGCCACCTTCGGGTGGCTTTTTTGTTTTTCGGCTCATTTTTTTGTATGCTGGACGGCGTTAACCTTGTTGAGGAATGTTCATGCTGCCAGCCGTCTTGCAAAAGGTCCCGTTTCCAGTCATCGCCTCGCCGATGTTCATCATCAGCAACCCCAAGCTGGTCATTGAACAGTGCAAAGCAGGTGTTGTGGGCTCCATGCCCGCCTTGAATGCTCGCCCTGCGTCCCAGTTGGATGAATGGCTGGCTGAAATCACTGAAACCCTGGCGGCCTACAACGCAGCCAACCCCGACAAGCCGGCCGCCCCGTTCGCGATCAACCAGATCGTGCACAAGAGCAACGACCGGCTGGAGCAGGACATGGCCTTGTGCATCAAGTACAAAGTGCCGGTTGTGATCACCTCCCTGGGCGCGCGTACCGACATCAACGATGCCGTTCACAGCTACGGCGGCGTGGTGATGCACGACATCATCAACAACAAGTTTGCGCGCAAGGCGGTTGAAAAGGGTGCGGATGGCCTGATTGCGGTGGCTTCAGGTGCAGGTGGCCATGCCGGTACAACCAGCCCGTTTGCCTTGATCCAAGAGATCCGTGAGTGGTTTGATGGCCCGCTGGCGCTGTCTGGGTCGATCGCTACGGGCAAGGCTATTTTGGCCGCCCGCGTGATGGGGGCCGACTTTGCCTACATGGGCTCGGCCTTCATCGCAACGGATGAGGCCCGTGCGGTTGAGGGCTACAAGCAGATGATCTGCGACAGCACCAGTGAAGACATCGTCTACTCCAGCCTGTTCACCGGCGTGCATGGCAACTACCTGCGTGGCTCGATCGCTGCTGCGGGCATGGACCCAGACAACTTGGCCAGTGGTGACCCCAGCCAGATGAGCTTTGGCAGCAAGGAGCCCGCCAAGGCCTGGAAGGACATCTGGGGTTGTGGTCAGGGCATCAGCGCCATCAAGCAGGTGGTGCCAACTGCGCAGTTGGTGGATCGCTTGAAGGCCGAATACGACGAAGCCAAGAAGGCCGTGGCTGGCTGGTAAGCCAGCAGGCCATCAACTCGTCAACGTTGAACGGGGCGCCAGGCTGAAAAACCGCTTTGCTGTTTTTGCAAAGCCTGGCTCACCGCGATGACCGCTTGCGTGCGTGAGCTGACGCCCAATGCACGCAGCACCGCTGCGACGTGGTCTTTCACCGTTTCAACCGACAGGTTCAGCTCGCGAGCGATCAGCTTGTTGGGATGGCCCTTGAGCAAAGACGCCAGCACGTCGGTTTGACGGGGTGTCAGGCCCCATTGCGGTAGGTGGATGGCCGCGTGCAGATCTTGCTCATGACGCTGCTGCTCTGTCTGGGCGGATGCTGCATCGGTGCCCATGCTCATGGCGGGCACATAGACCCCACCTGACATCACTTGCTTCAATGCCGCCACCAGTGTTTCATTGCTGGCTCGTTTCGGTACAAAGCCCATGGCGCCCATGTCAATGGCACGGATGACGTCGCTGGTGCGGTCGGATGCCGAAATCACGACCACAGCAATGGCGGGGTAGATCTCTCGCAATTCGCTCAAGAGGTCAAAGCCGTTGGCATCGCCCAGGTGCAGGTCGAGCAGAACCAGATCATATTGGGCGTCTTGGGCCAAGGCCGCGCGCGCCGCTTTGCCGCTGTCTGCTGAGTTGACTTGAATGTTGTCACCCAAACCCTGGATGACCGATTGCAACGCCGACACGATCAGCGGATGGTCGTCGATGAGCAGAACCTTCATGGCTCCTACCTCCTGAATGCCTGAAATTATTTGTTGCTTGACGCTGAACGGGCGATGATAGGCCCGGATTCAGGTCCGCCAGACACGTGGAGGGCAGGGGGACACCCCCCATGCGAGGGTGCGCCATTGGGCCCAGATTTGGGTCAGCAGGGACATGGCCGGCTCAACCCGATCAGCCAGGGCGCGAACCACGATCACGCGATCATGTACTTGCGTACTGCCAGCAGTTGCAGCCAAGGGACTGTTCGATTGCGTTTGACGTGCAGTGTCCAGCAACTGGTTGGCCATGGCCCTGTCGATGGCTTGCCCGGATGCAAACCACATGGTGGCCATGACCCGTTTGCCTGCCCAGCCCAAGGGGCTGTCCAGCAGCAGTTTGTCTTGCGCTGTCACAGTGCCTTTTTCAAGCCAGACACCGGGTAAATCGATCTCTTGGGTGAACAGGCCGTGGGCGGCCGTGGGCGCATCAAAGGCTTGATCGGCGGCCGGCAAACCCAACGCGACGATGTCCCAACCCATCATCTGGGCTTGAGGGGCCAGATCGAAGCGCATGCGGTTGATGGCTTTGCAGCCGGGGTAGGCCAGGGATTCCAGTGGCAACCATTCCAACCGTGCCCCATCAGCCACAGTGGCGTGTACCAACTGTTCGGCCATGTCGCCGGCGCTTTTGTAAAAGCGGGTGGCGCCAGGAGTGGTAATCAGGGCGTGGGTGTCAGGGGCCAGGTTGGCGTTCAACGCCAGCACGTCGCCGCCCACGATGCCGCCGGGAGGGTGCACCAGCACGTGGTGGCAGATCGCATCTCCCTCAGGGTACAAACGTTGCAGCACACGCAGGGGGCCGTTGTGGCGGTCGAGTGCGATGGTGCGGCTGCCGTCTCGTGTGTACTGCAGATCCAATTGGCCGTGCCAGCTCATGCCTGATCCACGTCCTCTGATGGGGTGTCATTGGGCTCGATACCCAACTCGGCTGCCATGCGCAGAACCAGCGTTTTCAGGCTGCTGATTTCTGCTCTCAAACGGTGTTGTTCCTCTTGCAAGGCCCGAATCTCATCCTGTGAAGCCGCATCCGGTGCGGAACTGGCGGACGACTGTGCGCTGTAGGCGGGGACGATGGGCTCGCCGCACAGGAGATGGGCCCAGCGCGCTTCACGCTCGCCGGGTGCCTTGGGCAACTTGACGACCCGAGTCGGAGTCTTTTCAGTCAGTTCTTCGAGGAAGCCTTCGACCGATGAGATGTCGACAAAGCGGTGCAGCCGCTCAGTGTGCAGTCGCAGTTCAGCCGAGGTTTGAGGGCCACGCAGTGTCAGCATGGTCAACAGGGCTGCCGATTGGCTGGGGACGCCCAGGCCGCGGGCCATGTTGTGGTCAAAGCGAACGACACGGCTGCCGCTGACTTCGTTGACCAGGCTGAGCTCTTTGAGGCCATTGATGGCGCTGAGCACTTCAGCCTCGCTGAGGTTCATGACCGGCTCGCGCGCAGTCTTTTGGTTGCAACCCAATGTCAGGGCGTTGAGCGACAGCGGGTAGCTGTCAGGCACGGTGTGCTGTTTTTCAACGAGGACGGCCAGTACGCGGGCCTCGGTGGGGGTCAATGAACGGGTGCTCACCCTTCACTCCTTTGGCAATCAGTGCCATGCAGTCATCAACAGATTGAAGATGACGATAGCACCGAATGCACCAGGATCAGGGCAGTGAGGGCATCAGTCCTCAAACAAGCCACGAACCGTGGGGTCGTAGCGTCGGCCCTCTGCATCCATTTTGACGATGCGTTGAGGACGAGTCTTCAGGACGAACAACAGGGCCAGCGTACCCAAGGCGGCCAACACTTTGGTGACACCGTCGACGCCGGGGGCGAGTTGATCCAAGGTGCCAGATGCGGCATAGGCCGAAGGGCTCAATGCCAAAGCTGCGGTTGCGAGGGTGGTTGTCAGTACTGCGCGCATAGCCTAGATCCATCCAATTGGTGTCTGTGATGAGATCCTAGGTACGAACCCTTTTTGAAGCGAGGAACTAGCTCACAAATGGCGGCCTTTTCTTGGCGTAGCCTCGGGGTCAGCAGGCCATCGATTCTTGAAACTGTGCGTCTGGCGCGACAGTGATCTGGCATTCGTGACTTTGTACGCAGAGCTCTGTGCCGGATATCAGCCGCAGCGACAGCGTATGTGGACTGGCGCAGGTACAGGGGATGAGCATCGTTTTGTGCATGGCCCCGTCGATGAACCAATGCCCATCTGCCACGCCACCCAAGATGTCATTCAAAGGGACATCGGTTTGCCAAGTGGCTTGGGGCCAATTCAGCAAGACGCCCTTGAGATAGCCTTCCGTGCCATCGGGTGCTTTGACGCAGGCGACAGACAGTTCCATACTGACGCCGTGCTGGCCTGATGTTGCAAGCTGACGAACTTCGCAGCCGTGCCAGATCAGTGTCCACTTTTGCGAGGCGTTACCGAACATGGCGTTCGCTTTCATGCCAGCCAGACAGCGCCCAACGGGTCAGCCCGGATAGCACCATGAAAATGATCAGACCGGTGACGGTCACCAAAGTCAGCGCCGCGAACAACCTCGGGATATTGAGCTGATAGCCAGACTGCAGGATCTGGAAAGCCAAGCCCGCTTCGGTTCCTCCTGTGCCAGCTACGAATTCAGCCACGATGGCACCGATCAGGGCCAGCCCGCCAGAAATGCGCCAGCCTGCCAGGATGTAGGGCAGGGCGCTGGGCAGCCTCAAGCGCCACAGTGTTTGCCAGCGCGAGGCGCCTTGCAATTTGAAGTAATCCAGCAAGCCTGGGTTGACGCTGCGCAGCCCCACGGTGGTGTTGGAAATGATGGGGAACAGTGCCACAACGGTCGCGCAGATCACCAGGGCTTGGGTTGGGTCTTTGACCCAGATGATGATCAAGGGGGCAATGGCCACAATGGGCGTCACTTGCAACAGGATGGCATAGGGCAGCAGGGCCGCTTCTAACCATCGGCTTTGCACCATCACAAAGGCGATGCAACTGCCCAACAGCAGGGCCATGACAAATGCCCATGCTGTGATTTGAAGCGTGCTGATCCAGGCTGCACTCAGCAATGCCCAGTCTTGCGCCAGGGTTTGCGCAATCAACCAGGGTGAGGGCACCAGGTATGTCGGCACATCGGCCCAGGTGGTCCAGGCCTGCCACAGCCCTAGCAGCAGGGCCGCCAAGGCCATGGGTAGCAAGCGGTTCAAGATGGTGGGTTTCATCCGGCTTGCATCAGTTGGAGCAGCTCACGCACTTGGGCGTTGAACTGGGGGCTGGTTCTGAAGGCTTCGTCACGCGGTAGGGGCGTGTCGATGGCGCGGTCTGCCACGATGCGGCCCGGACGAGCCCCCATCACGATCACCCGTTGAGACAGGAATACCGCTTCGGCGATGGAGTGGGTGACAAAGACGACGGTCAAACCTGGTTGGCGTTGCCAGAGGGCACGCAGTTCGTCATCGAGCTGATGGCGTGTGATTTCATCCAATGCGCCAAAGGGTTCGTCCATCAACAGCACATCGGGTTGAGTTACCAGGGCGCGAGCGATGGATGCCCGCATTTGCATGCCGCCTGACAACTGGTGCGGCTTGTGCTGCGCAAAATCGGTCAGTCCCACGGTGGCCAAGGTTTGTTGAACGCGTTCAGCGGCGACGGCTTTGGGACTGTGGGCCAAGTCCAGTGGCAGGCGCACGTTGTCGGCAACCGAGGCCCACGGCATCAGCGTGGCGTCCTGGAAGACGTAGGACAGGCGGGAGTCTGTACGTTGGATGCGCCCCTGCGTCGGTGTCAAAAGCCCGGACATTAGCTTGAGCAAAGTGCTTTTGCCGCAGCCGGAAGGCCCCAGCAAGCTGATGAACTGGCCTGCTGGGACACGCAAGTCCAATGGTTGCAGGGCTTGCGTGCCGTCTGCGTAGGTCAGCCCGGCATCAATGAGTTCAATGGCTGCGGGCGCGGCCTGGAGGGCTGCCATCGTGGTCACGGCATCACTTTGACGTTCTGGATGAACTCGGTGGTGAAGGTGTTTTTGAGTGACACCTTCTTGGGGTCCAACAACTTGTGGGCTACCAGCATGTCGTAAGTTTGCTTCATGCGGGCTTCGGTGATGGTGCCGATGCCCATGGTGGCCGCATCACCACCCATGACGGTGCCCGTGGCTTTGAGCGTGCGGATGCCAAATGCCAGCAAGTCATCCGTCATATTGGGGTTGTCTTTTTTGATCAGGGCGTTGGCGGGGCTAGGGTCGGCACTGAGGTAGGACTTCCAGCCTTGCATGGAGGCTTTCACAAAGGCCGCCACAGCTTGGGGGCGCGCGTTCAAGGTTTTGCGCGAGCAGACAATGGTGGTGGCATACGGTGGCCAGCCTTGGTCTGCCAGCATGAAGACCGAAGGCTTGAAGTGGCCTTCCTTTTCAATGCTGAAGGGCTCAGACGCCAGATAGCCCTGTTGGGCGGTGTTTTTGTCAGCCAGGAAGGGCTGGATGTTGAAGTTGTAGGGCCGCATCTGCTTGTCGCTGAAGCCAAACTTGGACTTCAGCCACGGCCAGTAGGTGACCATGCCTGCGCTACCGACCAATAGTGTCTTGGTTTTGAGTTCGGTGAATTGTTTGACCTCTGGGCGGGCGATCAGCACCACCGGGTCTTTTTGAAAGGCTGCAGCCACGGTGACCGCATCGATGCCTTGTTGCCAGGCTTGAATGGTTTGCACATCAAAGCCCATGATGCAGTCGGCCTGGCCGGCCATCATCAACTGCAGCATGTTGACTTGCGGGCCACCCATTTTGATCGTCACATCCAGGCCCGCCTGTTTGTACAGGCCCGTGGCTTGGGCTTGGTAGAAGCCGCCGTGCTCGGCTTGGGCATACCAGTTGGTCAGGTAGGTGAACTTTTCAGCGCCATGGGCGGCGCCCATCATCGTGGCCAGTGATGCGGTCAGGGCCAGGGTTAGGCGTGTGCGCATGAGGGCAGGCTCCAGTTGTGGGGCATGAAAAACTGATCAAGGGCGAAGGCGTGAATCCAGGAAGGTGAGCAGTTGCGCCTGGTAAGTTTTGACGAACTTGGGCGCAAAGGCCTGGATGTGCTCCCCTCCGGCGACAACGATCAGTTGTTTGGGTTCTTGGGCCAGTGTATAGAGAAGCTCGGAATGCTTGAGTCCAATCACGTTGTCCTGTGTCCCGTGGATCAAAACCAGTGGGATGGGGCTGATGTTGGCAATGAAGCGTTGCGCGCTGTAGTCATCGTTCATCAGGTAGCCGGCGCCCGATACCTTGTCACTGGCGATGGCTGAGTAACTGCTGAAGGTCGCTTCAATGATGACGGCCCGGATGCCTTGTTGGTTGCCGGACCCAACCGCCGCAATGGCGTTGGTGCCCCCGAGGCTTTGGCCAAAGATGGCCAGTTTGTCGGGGTTCACGTCTGGACGTTGTCTGACGTAGTTGATGGCGGCGTGGCTGTCTTCAAACACACCTTTGACGTGGGGGCTGCCCTTGGATGTGCCGTAGCCGCGATAGTCAAACGCGAACAGGTTGTAGCCGTGTTCGGGTAGCCATTGGGCAAAACGCCAATGCGCCGAGATGTTCTGCGCATTGCCGTGAAAGTGGATGACGGTGCCCTTGGCCTGTTTGGGGTCTGACACCCCTTTGGCTGGGATGAACCAGCCGGTCAGTTGGGTGCCGTCTTGGCTTTGAAAGCTGACTTCCTCAAATGACAGGCCTGCGTTGTTGGGCGTGTCATAGAGGATGTTGTCAGGCTGGTAAAACAGATTTTGTGCGCAGCCCACCAAGCCGATACTGGCTACCAGGCTGGCAGCAAAAAACGTCTGTCTCAGAGCAGCTCGCCGCGTCATCATTGCCCGATGATGCGGTCCATGCGCTTGCCCTGCAAGTCAGCATCTTTGGGGTCAAGCAAGATGTCTCGCACATTGGCTCGGGATGCACCCGTCGTAGCCCCTAATGGCGTGGAGACACGCTGGCCGGGCACCACCGTCACGGTGCCGCCGATGGTCTGTTCTTTGCTGCCCGCAGGGCAATCGCCATCGGTGTAGATGACTTGATTGCCCTTTTTGCATTTGTGCGGGCCTGTTGCAGCCTTGGGCATGGGGGTGATGCGGGCCTCACCTGCCAGTGGCGCGGGGCCTGCGCCCGGTGGCTGGTCGTTGTCAAACCGAATCTCAACGGGCTTGCTGGATTGTGGGTGGATCCACTGTTGAACGGCGTCGGCATCTTTGTAGCGCCAGCCGACGGCAGCGACCAAGGCAATGACAAAGCCCCAGAAGACGTGTTTGATGGTCATAGAACGGTTCCCTGATGTTGTTGGTTTCCTTCAAACCAGCAAGTCTAGTAGGGAACGGGCGACGACTTTCGTGGCGCGGCGCAGGTCTTCTAAAACCAGGTGCTCATCGGCCCGTTTGGCGTTGGATTCAAACACCGTGCGGGGGCCAGCACCGTAGATGACGGCGGGGATGCCTTTGGCGCTGTACAGGCGCACGTCGGTGTAAAGCGGCGTGCCACTGGTGGGGATGGGCTCGCCAAAAATGGCTGCGCCGTGCTGTTGGATGGCGTGCACCAGCGGGGCGTTACCCGGCAAGGGCTGCATGGAGTTGGCCAGCAACAGCCTTTTGATCTCAACGCGGATGCCAGGGTATTGCGCGGCCGCTTGTTCGATGACCTGACGGATGGTGGCTTCGACTTCAACCGGGTTTTCTTCCGGGATCATGCGGCGGTCGAGTTTGAACACCACTTTGCCGGGCACAACGTTCGTGTTGGTGCCGCCTTCGATGCGCCCGACGTTCAGGTAAGGGTGCTTGATCCCGGGTACCTTGGAATGAACGGCCTGGTACAGCTGGTTTTGCTGATAGAGGGCCTGCAGGATGCATACCGCGCCTTGCAGGGCATCGATGCCCGTGTGGGGGATGGCAGCATGGGCCATCAGGCCGTGCACGGTCACTTCCATTTGCAGGCAACCGTTGTGTGCGGTGACGACTTCGTAGCTGAAGCCCGCTGCAATCAGGTAGTCAGGGTGCGTCAAGCCTTGGCTGAGCAACCAGCCTGGTCCCAATTCGCCGCCAAACTCCTCGTCGTAGGTGAAGTGCAGTTCAA
>JACCDG010121048.1_pt1 | contig 14766 bp, 16 predicted proteins | sample 7442471 | NCBI WGS metagenome assembly JACCDG01 (sample SAMN15323444, study PRJNA562643) | freshwater metagenome | isolation source: river surface water | place: USA:Blue River Watershed | collected 2017-08-17
ACCTTAAGCTTATTAATGAGATCTGCAAACAAAGGGAGAAATATTCGATGAAAAAAGAACAAGCAGTGCTTGAAGTAACCGATATTATGAAGATTTTGCCTCATCGCGAGCCGTTTCTTTTCGTTGACAGGATTATCAAGCTTGAATACGGTAAGCATGCCACAGGCATTAAGAATGTAACCATTAACGATTATTTCTTCAAGGGGCATTTTCCCGGACGCCCGGTTATGCCCGGTGTTATTATTATTGAGGCGATGGCCCAGGTCGGAGGAGTTATGATGCTTGCCCCCGAGGAAAACAGGGGCAAGCTCGCCTTCTTCATGGCGATTAATAACGTTAAATTCCGTAAGCCCGTTATCCCCGGAGATCAGCTTGTTTTGGAGGTAGAGGCGGTTAAGGTTAAGTCCAGGACCGGGCAGGTCCGCGGGAAGGCATTGGTAGACGGAAAAGTTGTGGCAGAGGCAGAGCTTATGTTTGCTTTAGTCGAGGATTAATATGGCTATACACAATACGGCTTTAATATCAAAAGACGCCAGGATAGGCCCCGATGTGGATATAGGGCCTTATGCTGTTATCAATGACGGTGTAACCATAGAGGCTGGCTCTAAGATAGGTAGTCATGTCTTAATCGAAGGCAATACCGCCATCGGGAAAAATTGCCAGATATTTCAAGGCGCGGTTGTTGGGTCCCGTCCGCAAGACCTCAAATATAAAGGGGAGAAAGTTTTTCTTGAGATAGGCGATGATAATATAATACGTGAATATTGCACGCTTAACCCGGGCACGGAGGAGGGCGGAAAGACTTCTATAGGCTCGGGAAACCTTTTTATGGCATACTCTCATATTGCCCATGATTGTCGGGTAGGCAATAATTGTGTTTTTGCGAATAATGCTACTCTTGCCGGGCACGTTTTCGTCGAAGATAAGGTTGTCATTGGAGGATTAGTAGCGATCCATCAGTTTGTCAGGGTGGGCTCTCTTTCCATAATTGGCGGATGCTCAAAGGTAGTCCACGATATACCGCCCTATTCTACCTGCGACGGGCATCCTGCTACCGTGTATGGCTTAAACCTCGTTGGACTAAGAAGGCATAAAATATCTAAAGAATCGATTTCTTTATTGGATTTGTCATTCAGGATTATCTTTAATTCGGGGCTCCTTGTAAAGAATGCTTTAGAGAGGGTAAAAAAAGAAGTTAAGCCCGTAGCCGAGGTAGTATACCTTGTTGATTTTATCCAGAAATCAGAACGCGGCTTGGCGCGCTCCTGCCGCAAGTCTTAAAAAGATAGAAGGGGAATAAATGGCGGAGAAAATAGGGCTTATTGCCGGGAACAGAAAGTTCCCCCTGCTTTTCTGCGCAGGGGCGAGAAAAAGAGGAATCGATGTTGTGGCTGTCGCCATAAAAGGGGAGACCTCTACCGCTATAAACAGATTGGCCCGGAAAGTCTACTGGTTAAGGCTTTCGGAGTTTAAACTGATGTTTGATATATTTAATTCCGCAGGGGTAAAAAACGTCTATATGGCTGGACAGGTAAGTCCTTACCGTCTATTTAGCAGGGAGGTTTTAAAAAGCCGGGATATACAGGAATTGCTTTCTAACATACTGAATAAAAAGGCAGATACCATATTTTCCGCGATTGCGGATAAACTGAAGGAATCAGGGTTGGTTTTATCGGATTCGACTGTCTTCGTAAAGGAATTTATGCCCGGCAAAGGGGTACTGACAGAGAAGTGCCCGGACAGCGTTATTTCCGGGGATATTGAATTTGGGTTATCTTTAGCAAAATCTATAGGGGCATTGGATATTGGGCAGACGGTAGCCGTAAAGCATAAAGCCATTGTTGCTGTCGAGGCCTTGGAAGGAACAGATAATCTTATTAAAAGGGCGGGCAGGCTTGTGCGGGGAGGCATAACCGTGGTTAAGACGGCGAAACCCAAGCAGGACATGCGCTTTGATGTTCCGGTTGTCGGGCTTAAGACCGTAAAAACGCTCATTAGGTCAGGAGCAAAATGCCTTGCTATTGAAGCAGATAGAGTACTTTTTATCGATAAGGATAAATCGCTGGCGCTGGCTGATAAAAAAGGGTTTATCATTGTCGCTGTTTGATTAAAACTCCTTGACAGCTTTTAGGACGGTGGTATAAATATATATGAAAAAGGAGGGAGCTATGCCAAGATTAATAGGGTCAAAGCCAACAGAGTTCAAGTTATATGCGCCCGCGGCAAAGAAGGTATCTGTAGCCGGAAGTTTTAATAAGTGGGACACAAAAAAGCTATCGGCAAAAAAAGACTCAAAGGGCAACTGGATAGTTAAGACTGCTCTTAAACCCGGTAAATATGAGTATAAGTTTTTCGTAGATGGCTGCTGGGTTAATGATTCTAATTGCACTGCCTGCGTTCCCAACGCATTCGGAACGCATAATTGCGTTATTGACATAAAATAGATACGTTTATTTATAAAAGCAAGATTAAGGGCGCTATAAACATATTAGCGCCCTTACGTTTATGGGAAGAGCCCGATAAGTGAAATATCTTTATGGCCCGGTCAATTCGAGAAGGTTAGGTAATTCTTTGGGGGTGAATCTCACCCTGCCTAAGACCTGCAGCTTTAATTGTATTTACTGCCAGTTGGGCAAGACCGGCGATCTTACTGTTGCAAGGTCCGAGTACGTAAAGATAAAGGATATTATTGAAGAGTTTAAGGCCTGGCTGGAAGTGCGTTCCCCCTGCGGAGATAAGATAGACTATTTTACAATTTCCGGTGCGGGTGAGCCAACCTTAAATACAGGGTTGGGGGATTTGATAAGGCAGGTTAAGGAGATCTCTCCTTTAAAAATTGCGCTTATAACTAATGCTTCATTATTTTCTGACCCTCGCGTGCGCAGAGAGGCACTGCGGGCTGATTTGATTATACCTTCTTTGGATGCGTCTACCCAGGAGGTATTTGTCAAGGTTGACCGGCCGCTTCAGGGGATTAGAATAGAAGATATAATAGAAGGGTTAGTATGTTTGCGTAGGGAGTTTCGGGGCAAGATTTGGATAGAGGTTATGCTAATAAAAGGCATAAATGACGATATAAGGCATATCCGTAGGCTTAAAGAGGCGCTTGAGAGGATAAACCCTGATAAAATACAGATTAATTCGCCGGTGCGAAGCACCTCTGAAGATAATCTTTCTCCTGTTAGCGGACTCAAGCTCAAAAAGATAAAGGTAATCCTGGGCGAGAAGGCAGAGGTTATTTGACGCGCCCATCGCCTAATGGATAAGGCACCAGTCTTCGGAACTGGCTTTGGCGGTTCGACTCCACCTGGGCGCAGGTTTAATTGGTATCTTAATAAACGCTGCTTGCAAAACCCGCATTTTTAGGATAAAATAGTTAAACTTTAAAAAGTTATCGGGCCATTAGCTCAATTGGCAGAGCAGGACACTCTTAATGTCAAGGTCGTAGGTTCGACTCCTACATGGCCCAATTTACCGGACCCGTCTTTTTAATCCCTCCATGAATAAAAATTACGAGATAATAGACCACACTGCTGATATAGGGATCAGGGTAAAAGGCGAAAGCCTAAAAGATCTTTTTGTCAATTCCGCGTTAAGCCTGTTTGAACTTTCTTCACGCAGGCAGTATACCAGGGATAAAAAACATACGGTCGTCTGCGTCAGCCTGAATGCCTCGAATATAGAAGAGCTCTATGTTAACTGGCTTAATGAGCTGCTTTCTTTGTCTTCCGTAAAACAACTGATTTTCCATAATATAAAGATAGATATCCTTGATGATAAAAAGCTGGAGGCAAGGTGCACGGGGAGCAGCATGGTAAATTATAAAGTAAATATTGAAATCAAGGCCGCTACCTACCATCGATTAAAGATAGCAAAAGTAAAAGACGGCTGGCGGGCAGAGGTGATATTGGATGTCTGATTGTTGGCAACTGGAGAAGATCAGCGATTATAAATGGCGTATGCCAAGATCTTATAAAGCCGGCATGCGCGTGCCGGGGATTATTTATGCAGATGAAAGGCTTTTAAAAGATATCCGCTTGGATAAGTCTTTGGAGCAGGTAGCTAACGTTGCTTTCCTCCCGGGGATAGTCAATGCCTCTTTAGCCATGCCTGATATTCACTGGGGGTTTGGATTTCCTATAGGCGGGGTTGCGGCTACCGATATCGAAGAAGGTGGGGTCGTATCTCCGGGCGGGGTAGGTTATGATATTAACTGCGGAGTGCGGATGTTAAGGACTGACCTTGCCTATGAGGATATAAAGGAAAAAATTAAGGATTTGGTTTTGAGCCTATTTTCCGGCATCCCTTCGGGGGTCGGTTCAGAAGGGGATATAAGAATCAGCGATAAGGAAGAACAGGGTATCTTTATTAAGGGGGCTGAATGGGTGGTGGAAAAAGGTTTTGGCACGCAGGATGACCTTGATTGCACGGAGGATTCTGGCGCGATAAAAGGGGCCGACCCAAACTCCGTATCCGAACGCGCTTATAAAAGAGGCAGGGCGCAGGCCGGTACGCTCGGCAGCGGAAACCATTTCCTGGAGATTCAGGTAATCGACCAGATTTATGATGTAAGGATATGCGATGCCCTGGGGTTAGCTCTAGGCCAGGTAACCCTGATGATACATTCGGGTTCTCGGGGCCTTGGCTATCAGGTATGCGAAGATTACGCACGCAGCATGATAAATTGCCTGGATAAATATGCTATTCGGGTCCCGGACCGCCAGCTCGCCTGCGCGCCTGTTAATTCCGATGAAGGCAGGGCTTATCTGGGGGCGATGAAATGCGCGGCTAATTATGCCTGGGCAAACAGGCAGTGCCTTATGCATCTGGTGCGCAGCATATTCGAGAGGGTTTTCGGCGTTTCCTGGCAGAAGCTGGGCATGTTTCTTATCTACGATGTGGCGCATAATATTGCCAAAATAGAAGAATATAATATCAACGGCAAGAATAAGAAATTATGCGTTCATCGTAAAGGGGCAACGCGCGCTTTCGCTCCGGATAACCCCGCGCTACCTCAACGTTACAAGAAAACAGGCCAACCCGTGATTATCCCCGGAGACATGGGAAGGAACTCCTACCTATTGGTAGGCACAGATAAAGCTCAAGAAGAGTCTTTTGGCTCCGTTTGCCATGGCGCGGGCCGGCTTAAATCCCGCACCCAAGCGGTTAAGTCCGTTAAGTTAGATTCATTATTGAAAGAATTAGCTTCTAAAGGTATAATGGTTAAGGCTTCCGGGCGGGGGACAATTGTTGAAGAAGCCCCCCAGGCCTATAAAGACGTAAATGATGTGGTGGGCGTGGCGCATAATGCGGGATTGGCTAAGCGTGTCTGCCGCATGCGTCCGCTGGGAGTAATAAAAGGATAAAAATGTTAGACCTTAAGTTCATCAGAGAAAATACCGATATAGTACAACAATCGATAAAAGATCGTAACCTAAAGCTCGATTTAGAAAGCTTTCTTAAAGACGATGATGCCCGCCGCAAGACCCTAATCGAGTTAGAAGAATTGCGGGCAAAGAAGAATAAGGCAAATGACGAGATCAGCGTATTATTGAGAGAAAAAAAAGACGCTAAGCCAAAAATCTGCTCCATGAAGGAGACCGCTCTTAAGATACAAGAATTAGAGCAGAAGCTGAAAGAATTAGAAGGAAATTTAAATAAACAACTTTTAGCTATTCCCAACATCCCGCATCCCTCTTTACCCCGCGGTAACGCGGAAAATAATAAAATTGTTCGTTCCTGGGGAGAGCCTGTAAAATTAGGGTTTAAGCCCAGGACCCATATAGAAATAGCCCAGGGTCTCGATATTATTGATTTGCCCAGGGCAACTAAGATTACGGGATCAAACTGGATCCTTTATAAGGGTATGGGGGCAAGGTTAGAGCGGGCGCTGATAAACTTTATGCTTGATTTACATACCCAAAAACACGGCTATACAGAAATCTTCCCTCCTTTTCTTGTTAACCGTTCTTCGATGATAGGCACCGGACAGCTTCCCAAGATGGAAGAAGACATGTACAAACTAAAAGACGATGATTTATTCCTAATCCCTACCGCAGAAGTCCCGGTAACAAATATTTTCCGCGAAGAAGTGTTAAAAGAGGAAGATCTCCCGATATATTACACTGCTTATACCGCGTGTTTCAGGAGAGAGGCCGGTTCTTACGGCAAGGATACTAAAGGTTTAACCCGCGTTCATCAGTTTGATAAGGTGGAGATGGTCAAGTTCGTCAGGCCCGATAGCTCATACGACGAATTGGAGAAATTACTTAATAATGCCGAAAAGGTATTACAGGCATTAGGCCTGTCTTATCGTGTATTAATGCTAGCGACTGAAGATTTAAGTTTTGCGGCAAGCAAATGCTACGATTTAGAGGCTTATGCAGCGGGGGCGGACAAATGGCTCGAGGTGTCAAGCTGCAGTAATTTCGAGGGCTTTCAGGCCCGCCGGGCAAATATACGTTATCGCAAGAAAGACGACAATAAGGTAGAGTTTGTGCATACCCTTAACGGTTCAGGATTGGCCCTACCGCGCACTATGGCCGCGATTTTAGAAAATTACCAGCAGGAAGACGGGACAGTGGTTATCCCGCAAGCTTTAAGGGAGTATATGGATGGAAAAGAAAGAATATCCTAAGAAAGGTAACGAATTAAAAAAGGCTCCTCAAGAGAAGGAAGTTGCTAAGCCCCACTGGATATCCGACAGGGTCTTTGACATTATCAAGCTGGCCCTTGGGATATCGTTCCTGCCTTTTGTTTATTCTTCAACCGTTTCGTTCCTGAAGCAGCTTGTCCGTCTGGACCATTTGGCAGTAAGCCATTTCTGGTATGGACTGATAACTTTCTTGGTAATATACCTTTTTGTTTGGGAAGCGCAGATAGTTTATAATGCCGGGCATAAAGTGCTGGAGTTTATCTTCAGCTTCTTCCAGCCTTTAGTTAAAGTCGCTCCGTATCTGCTTCCCGTATACGTTATAGTGATATTTCTTATTTATCTTGTTCTGGCGGTCTTTGTCGATAACGCGAGGCTTGTTAATATTACAATGTTTCTATTCGGGTTAAGCTTTATTCTGCATTTGACCTTTTCTTCCAAGGCAATCCGCTCCAAGAAGGGGGATATGCTAAAGAGCAATTATATATTCGGGTTTTCTTTCATTTACATCGTGAATCTCGGCCTGTTAGCCTTTATATTGAATGTAATCTTCAGGGACTTTTCGTTTGTGAATTTCTGTAATAACTCTTATGCAATAGCTGCGGATATCCTCGAGCGTGTTTTCTCCCAGCTCTTTGCGGTATAGAAGAGGTATCCCGGGGCATAGAGAGGATAAGCTGCGGTATACAGTCTGGATTGTGCAGGGTAAGATAATCTAGGGTGCGGATACACGTATTTTTTAGGAGGAGTGGCAGAGCGGTCGAATGCGGCGGTCTTGAAAACCGTTAGGTACGCATAGTGCCTCGAGGGTTCGAATCCTTCCTCCTCCGTGGTAATATCAGAAAAAGGGAAAAAGAATTATGGAAAAAGATTTATTAAAGGAATTTCTTTCTTTAGTCAGGGTGGAGGATTTTGAAAATCGTTATTCTGCGGACATAGGAAACGGGAAATATTTCGGGTTTCCTATGAAGCCGATTATTGATGCGGAAAATAGGCTGCGCGATTATGGCGAACGCTCCATTGCCTATTTTTCTATGGAGTATGGGTTAGCCACCAGTTTTTATAATAGTTTTAAGGCAGGAAAATCTACGGAGGATGAAAATAAAACTCCAAAAAATACCGTTTTCTCTAATTACCGCGTAGCGGATTATCTTTTTGACGTAAAGATAAGTAACATTATCGACTTGCCTATCTATAGTGGGGGGTTGGGAGTACTCGCGGGAGACACGATAAAAACGATGGCGGATTATAAGATTCCCGCCGTGGGCATAGGGATATTATGGCACTGCGGGTATTTTCGCCAGGAATTCTGGTTTAAATACGGGCAGGTTCCGGAAAAAATGCACTGGGATCCGCGCACTTACCCTGGGCTTATTCCGTTGAAAGACGTTATAACCATCCGGCTCAAGAATGAAGAAGTTCGGCTTAAGCTATGGAAGTATTACGTCTATAGCTACAAGCTTGACTATGCGGTCCCGCTTATCCTGCTTGACGCGGAAATACCGGAGAACCGCGAAGACATAAAGATGCTTACGGATCAGCTCTACCGCAGCGATAACTCCTGGATTAAGCTTATGCAGAGAGTGATCCTTGGTTTTGGTGGGGTAAGCGCTATCGACGCACTTAATTATCCGATTAAGATTTTCCATCTTAACGAAGGACATGCGGTTTTTGCATTTATCGAGAAGGCGCGCGGATTAAGCGGTGTTCAGGTAGAAGGGCTAAAGAAACATTTCTGTTACACCTGCCATACCCCGGTCCAGGCAGGGCATGACCGATTCTCGCAGGAGGATATGCAGGCTGTCTTGCAGGAGGAAGACCTTAAGAATATACAGAGATTCGGAAGGGAAGATTCAGGATTGATTAATCTGACCCTGTTATCCATGAATATAGCTAATTCGATCAATGCGGTTTCCAAGAGGCACCAGGAAGTTATGCAGCTGCAGTTTCCCTCTTATAAACAAAGGATAAAATATGTTACGAACGGCGTGCACCCGTATACCTGGATCTCCAAGGATTTCCTTGATCTATTTAAGAGTTTTAACCCGGCAATAAAGGATATTGAGTCTAACCCGATGGCGCTTGCAAAAGCCATTGATTTAAAGGAAAATGAGGATTTTCGCAGGAAGATATGGCTTGCGCATAAGGCAAACAAGGAGCGCCTCTGTTCTTTGCTTTGTAAATGGAAGCTTAAGGAAGATGCTCTTACAATTTGTTGGGCGCGCAGGATCGCAGCCTACAAGAGGCCAAGCCTTATTTTATATGACGTAGACAGGCTTATCGAGATTGCCAAAAAAACAGGGCCGTTACAGATAATCCTGGCAGGCAAGGCCCACCCGAACGATAACCTGGGTTTTACTTTTATTAATGAAATGATGGATAAGGTTGATAAGCTTGGGGATAAGAATTACGATATATTAAAAATAGTAATACTGGAGAATTACGATATTTATCTAGGGAAAATCCTTACTTCGGGCGTGGATTTATGGCTGAACAATCCCTATCCTCCTTTTGAGGCATCCGGAACTAGCGGGATGAAGGCTATCCTTAACGGTGTGGTGCAGATGACTACCTCGGATGGGTGGGTGGTAGAGGCGGAAGATAAAGGGATAGGCAGAGTCTTCGGTTATCGCTACTCGGAAGGCAAGATCGGGAGCGAGTTTGACCGTTCTATGCGTGATGACGCGTGGGAATTGTATAGGGCGTTGGAAGAGGTATCTTCGGTATATTATTCAACCTTTAAGGGGAATATAAATATTTCGTCTACCTGGGTAGATATGATGATTAATTGTGTTGCTACCGCAGCGCATTTTAATACCTACAGGATGCTTGACGAGTATAAAAGCCTGATCTGGGACTCTTGTTTAAGAGAAGATAGAGCGGTAAAATTTTAGGCATTGGAGAGTTGGCAGAGCTGGTTGAATGCGGCGGTCTCGAAAACCGTTGCCGTCGTAAGACGGCCGGAGGTTCGAATCCTCCACTCTCCGTTTATAGGAGTTTTCTTAGGTTATTTTTATCATAGATGTAGTATTAAAAATATCTTTTGGAGAGGTGCCGGAGCGGTCGAACGGGCATGTCTGGAGAACATGTGACTCGCAAGGGTCCCAGGGTTCGAATCCCTGCCTCTCCGCCATTGTTGACGCTCAGGCGAACCCTGTTCTACACCGTTATCGGTGTGGGGCAGGGTTTCCTGTTTTTTGGGGTCAATTTGGCAGGAAACCTCGTCAAAAGGCTCGCCAACGTACATCCGCATGATAATGTGGTCATCATGGACGTCTATGGCCTTAATAAGGGCTTTTAGCAGGGTTATTTGGGCTTCTGCCGGGGCTTCGTCCAGATGCGCCATGGCAAACCGCAGGTTCGAGTATAGGTATTCGCTGGAGTGGATCGACATGTCAGCGGCCCTGCGCCGTGCGATCGCTTTTGAGAGCTGATCTTCAGCCACCGTAATTTCTTTTTCGTAGGCAGTCATTTTTTCAGAGTAGGTGACGCCTCTCGGGATCACTTTCTCTATGGCTAAGTTTAAGAGCTTGGCCGCCGCTTGCTTCGCCTTTTCGAGTTTCTTTTGCAGGGTCTTGATTTCTTTATCGTAGATTTCCAGTTTGGTGGCATTATCCTTGATGGCTTTTCCCATCGCCTTCACAATTATGTCTTGGTCTGTTGACGCTCGCCTAAAGAAGGCAATCACCGCTTCATCAAACGCCGTAGCGGATATCCGCTTGGTGTCACACCCGAGTTTTTGTCTCGCCCGGCTACACTCGTAATAATAAAAAATGTTACCGTTATGGCTGTGAGCTATGGTGCAGACGAAACTACTCCCGCATTTCCCACACTTCAGTAATCCTTTCAAACGCTGGTTATAATCTTTCACTATTTTCTTGAATCTGTGTCCGGGCAGGTTTGCCGTGATCACCCGATTCGCTTTGTCCCAGAGTTCCTCATCAACTATCGCTTCGTGTGTGCCTTTGTGCAGTTCTTTGCAGTAGGAAATCATGCCTTTGTAGAACGGATTCTTGAGTATTTTGGCGACCGTTTGTTTGCGCCAGACCATTTTCTTGGCTGTCGGCACTTCGCTTTGGATGAGACGGTGCCCGATTTCGCTTAGGGTCTTGTTATCAGCGGCCAGTTCAAAGATTCGGCGTATGTGCGGGGCTATGGTTTCATCGATCACGTTTTTATGAGGTTGTCTGCCGTTGGGAAGGGGCTCGCCGTCTTTGATTTGTTTGTAGCCAAACGGTGGTTTGCCCGCTACCCATTTGCCTTGTCTCGCCCGGGCGATCGCTGAGGCTTTGACACGCTCACCGGTCATTTCACGCTCGAAAGCGGAGAGCAGTCCGATGATGCCGATAACAACCCGGCCGATGGCGGTTGAGCTGTCCAGATTCTCACGAACGGACAGGAAGTCGACCTCTTTGGCTTTGAAGATGTCAATCATGCCGTAAAGATCACGAGGATTTCGGGTCAGGCGGTCGAGCCGGAAGAAGATGATCCCATCGAACGATCGTGTTTTTTGGATATCTTTCAGGATCGCTTGAATGCCCGGCCGGTTGAGATCCTTACCGGAGTATCCGTCGTCGTTCACGATGCCGTTCTCTCCGAAATTAGCCATCTCATAGCCAAAAGCCTCGAGCATGTTTTTGCAGTGGTGCGCTTGGGCGTCCAGTGTCGTGTAGTCGCCTTGCGCCTGATCGTCAGTTGAGCATCTGGTGTAAATTACGAATCGTTTTCGTTTTCTTTCTAGTGCTGGCGCTATCATTTTTCTCCTTTCCTTTACAACAACCCCTATAACAACCCCTCGGACAAGTCAAGCTATATCAAGCCCGCAAGAGTAAATACGGTCTTACTTATACATTCCGGATTTTTGGGTATTTTGTCGGATTTTTTCCGACACTTTTTGAAGTTTTCCGGAATGTACGCCCTGAGGTGATACCAAATGGGCAAACCAATAGTCAGTCAGTTTCAAAAACGTTTCGGCGATCGAATCACGGTTGTTTACCCGGACAAGCCCCGCAGTGTGGTTGAGGAGCAAACACAAGGGGAAGTGTTGGCGAAGGCCGTCACTCAGGTTATAGCCGGGATTTTAAAGCGTGACCCCACGCAGGAGGAGTTGCTCGGATTGGTTGATATATCTGGGACGCACTCTCGTCGGAAATCCTAAATCACGGAGCCCTCCGTGATTTTGTAAGGGGGTTAAAAGGGATATCCTTTAGTTGGGCTCATTTGAGACACCGCAAAAAAAAGAAAGCGGAGGTGTCTCATGATGAGTCCGAGGTACGAAGGTCTGTTTCAAGATTGGGAAATTGGGGTAGCGAAAAACGTAATTGAGAGGTTCAGGAAGCAGTGGAAATGTTTAGAGCTGGAAGGGTTTGATGATCTTCTTCAGGAGTGCCTTACCGATTGGTACTTCTCAAAAGATGACTTTAATCCTTCGGCTGGGGCAAATGTGCGGACGTTTATGTCCCGGGTTGTGGCGCATAAACTCCAGCACCTTATCGAAAAGCATACGGCGGGAAAACGTAAAGCAGGGATTAATAACGTCTCGCTAAACGAGCCGATTTCTGATGAAGAAGGTTCGCCCACCTATTTAGATCAGCTTTCAGAAGACGAGAATCACGTCTCGGATCTGCATATCACCGCATTACTCAAAATCGACATCCACCGGACTATTGAGAAGTTAACCCTACAGCAAAGGGAGTTGTGCCGCCTTTTGGGTGAGGAGGGGTTGAGCGTTTCGGAAGCCAGCGAGTTGCTTAATACGCCACGGAGCACTCTCTATGACGACATTAAGCGTATCAAAGCCATATTCCAACAGGAAAACCTTCATGAGTATCTCGATTAAAAAAAGTTCCGACACTTTTCGAGGTTTTCCGGAATGTACGCCTTGGAGGAAAAAACGATGCAGGTTTGTAGGTTCAAATTCAACAAAAGTTTAAGCCGTGAGCAGATCGAGGAAAAGATCGCTTTTGCGGTTGTGGCGGCTGAATGCACGTTCGGGCAGGCGAAGGTCAGGCTCAATGCGGCGTATCTTGCGGCGGACAACAAGGTCGTTATCGATGTTTCCAGCACGGTGGGCGAGCACATAGCTGAGGTGTTTACCGGGCTTCTTATTAAGGATTACGGCGAGCAGTCATTCACCGTTGAAAGGGTGCGCAATGAAAGTGGTTCGGGGACTAAAGGAAATTTATAAGCGCTTGAGTTGGTACAACCGGATGCGTTTACGGGAAGCCAACTGCAAGGAGTTAAGGAGAAAGTCGTGAGTCTTTACAGGCACCAAAAAGAGGCTGTTGAGTTCGCTATCCGCAATCATGGATGCGGTGCGTTTTTCCACGATCCAGGGTTGGGCAAGACTCGCACGGGCCTTGAGGTGTTTCGGTATTACAGAGGAAAACACCCCGGGCTTCGGCTCTTGGTTGTTTGTCCGCTTTCCTTGGTCAACTCGGCGTGGGGCGAGGATATCAAGAAATTTACCGACTTCACCTACGCTCCGTTCAAGGAAATCAAGGGCGAGGTGCCAGATATCGTGGTCATCAACTATGAGTGCCTTATCTCGAAGAAAAATTTACCGCTTGTCGAGTCGCTTATTTGGAAGCATCGGTTCATGTGCATACTCGATGAGAGTTCTCGCCTAAAAAATAATAAAAGCGTCACCACAAAGACGCTTCTTGAGTTAACTGATTGTTTTCCTTATCGTCTGATCGCTTCCGGGACCCCGATGCCGAACAGCGAGCTTGAGCTTTGGGGGCAGATAAATTTTGTCCAGCCGGAGTTACTTCACAAATCGTTCTACGCATTCCGCAACACATATTTCCATTTGGAACGCAACGGCATCATGCGGCAGGGAAGCCGGTACATGAGTAAGGATGAGATTCGGGAAATCTTCAGTCAGGGCTGGAAGTACGCCATCACGGACGAAAACAGAGAACTGCTGATGAGCGAGATTAAGCCGTTCACGCACTGGGTCAAGAAAGAGGAAGCGTTGGATCTTCCCGAGAAGATTGATGAGACCAGAGAGGTCACGCTCTCGGCGCAGGAGCGCAAGGCTTATAAGGAAATGGAGGATTTACTCATCACCGAGATTGAGGGTGTTGAGGTTACGGCGCAGATCGCTCTCACGAAACTTATGAAATTGCGGCAGGTGACAGCCGGGTTCTTGTATTCAGCTACCGGGGCGGCGCTTCAAATTGGGGCTTCCTCAAAAATTAAAGAGCTTGAGGAGGTGCTCGAGGAGCTGGGTAATCAGCCGGTGATCATTTGGGTTCAGTTTCATCATGAGGTTCACGCCATTGAAAAACTTATCAGCGATAAATACGGGGCGAATCTGGTCACGACGCTTTACTCCGACACGCCCGACCGGGACGAGTCGATCAACAAATTCAAAAACAACGAGGTGCGGTATCTCATAGCGCATCCTCGCTCAGCGGCGCACGGGCTTACGTTCGTGAACTGTTCGGCGATGGTATTTTTCAGTCTCGATTATTCATATGAGGCGCACGCTCAGGCGAGGGATCGCATTCACAGGATCGGGCAGAACAAGAGTTGTTTGTACGTTTACTTGGTGGCGAAGGATTCGATCGATGAGGAGCTTCTGAAAGTTTTGCAACGTAAACAGTCATTACAGGACGTGGTCTATGGAATCGTCAGAAAAAAGGCTAAAGGAAAAAGTCCTCGCAATGCTTAGAAAGGAGTTTGGTGATGCTTGGGTTTACAAAACATCAGACAGATGGAAAGCGGGAATCCCGGACGTGCTTATCTGCAGAAAAGGACGCTTTTTTGCGGCAGAGCTTAAGGTCGGGAATAACAAGGCTACGAGAATACAGCTCTACGTTCTTGAACAGATTAAACGTGCCGGTGGGCGTGTCGCTGTGTGTCGTAGTGTGGATCAGGTCAGGAATCTACTTACTAACGAAGGAGGTGATTTAAATGATTAAGGTCGGAGAAAAACTTCTAATCGCCGTGAAGGTGAAAAGCATTACGGAATCCGAGGAGGGACTTTCGTACCGGGTTTGCCCTGTAGGCAAAGACCGGTATTCCTCGATGGATATCGTTGACGCTGATATCCAGTCGTGCATGGGACAGGAAATAAAGGGAGGTAAATAATGCCGGAGAAAGACACA
>JACCDG010631225.1_pt1 | contig 14761 bp, 8 predicted proteins | sample 7442471 | NCBI WGS metagenome assembly JACCDG01 (sample SAMN15323444, study PRJNA562643) | freshwater metagenome | isolation source: river surface water | place: USA:Blue River Watershed | collected 2017-08-17
GCATCGATCAGGCGTACATCGGTGAAGCCAGCAGCGTTGGCACCTTGGTGAGCAACCGACGCATTTTCGTTGGCACCATCCATGGTCTGGTTCTGGCCACCTATACCTTGATCAACACCCAGCGCGGTTTTGGCGTTGCCATTAACAGTCAGGTCGCCTTCGTTGGTAACAACAGTGGTGTAAGCGCCAGTGTTGTTGACCGTGTTGCTGGTGTTGCCACTGGTAATGACCACTTCGCGCAGCGCGTTGTTGGTCGAGTTGATGGTCTGCAGCTTGCTGCTGTCGCGTACTTCGATTTCGAAACGCTCAACGCCACGCGAAGTGGAAGTTTCGCCAACCGACAGGCCACCTACCAGCAGATCGCCACCGGTCGAACCACGGCCCACGTCGTCCAGAACGATGGTCGAGGTAACCAGCTCAGTCGTGTTCGTTGCCGAATCGGCGTAGGTGGTATAAATGTTCGACGTCGGCGGAACTGCTACACCAGTGGTGTTGTACCAGCCGGAGCCTGCCATCGACGAAATCGTAATACCTTGCGAGCCGGTCAGTACGATTTCCTTACCGGTTACCGAGGTATTGGAAATCGGATCGGTAATGGTGAAATCGTTACCCAGCGCCACAGTCACGCCTGCAGTGCTGGCCAGTGCATTCTGGAATACAGTCAACAGCGCTGCGTAGGTATCAGCAGCGGCAACGGCGGTTTTGTCCAGCTGAATGGTAGTCAGAACACCGTTGAGGCCCAGCTTGAACTGGTCGTACGGATTGTTCAGCAGCGGGGTGGCAGCAGTAGCAGCATTGCCGGCAGCACCGGTGTCCATCAGTTTGATGGTCAGGGTAGTAGTACCGGTACCGCTGTTACGCAGCGAGTGCTGGTCGAAATAAACGCCGAAATCGACGTTGCCCGGATCGGTACTTTCCATGATCAGGGTGACATCTTTGGTCTTGGCACCATCGGCAATACGCACGTCTTCGATGATCAGGTCGGCACGGCTGTTGAAGTTGTGCCAAGTGCCTACATTGGCTGCACGCTCTGCATCTACAGCAACTTCGGCGTCTTCCAGATTGTTGTCGCCGTTGTTATTGGCATTAGCGGAGTGCTGCGAACGCAGTTTGATGGTTTCAACGCTGCTGGTTTCGAAAGCAATTGCGTTTTCGCTGGTAACACCAGTGCCGTTGTACGAGTTGGTGGAGATATCAGCCAGCAGGGTATCGTTGCCGGCGCCACCACGGATCACGTCGCCCGACTGCAGGGTGTTCTCACCATTGGCCAGGAATGCCTTGAAGGTGTCTGCACCGGCAGTGCCCTGAGTTGGAGCAACTGCAGTCGACAGGTTGATGCTGTTGGTGCCGGCAGTTTTGGCAACGGCAACAGTGCCTACGTCGGCAGTTACGTCAATCAGCAGACCTTGCAGAACAGCGATGTCCTTGCTTGCAACATACTGATCAACGGTGAAGTGTTTGGTAACTTCCAGCTTGTTGTTCAGCAGGGTTGCTGCAGTGCCCCAATCGGCGTTGCTGGTCGGTACTTTCGACAGTTCGTCGATTGCCCACCAAGCCACGGCACCTTGAGTTTCGCCGTTATTCAGCTTGCCTTCCATCTGTGCAACAGCCCAAGCCTTGTTGGCTGCCGATACAGTGCTACCAACCAGCATATCCAGGAACTTGGTTGCGAACTGGTTGTTAGTCAGAATCTGGGAAGGCAGGATTGCCTGGAATGCCGGGGTGCCAATCAGCACTTGAGCGGCAGCCGCAGGGGTCTGCGAACCAATCATGATGCCTTCTACTTCAGTGTAGAAAGCACCCGGTGCTGCGTTGAACAGGCCAACCGTCAGTTTGAAAAGATCGTTCTGTTGTGCAGAAGTCAGAGCCATTTAAATCTCCTAAAGGTCTCAAAAAAAAATTTCTAAACGGGTCAGGTTTAGAAGGGCTTAGCATTTGCCCGTGTTGCCATTATATGGATCGGCTGGCAAAAGTGTGTGATGTGCATCACACCGCCACAACTTTTTACCATTCATACAACAAACAAGCCGCGCGAGTTTACCACTGTCTGCGAAATCCTAGCCAGGCAGATTGTTCCTGGTTGCGGAACAGACTGAGGTTGCTGTCTTGCCTGGCCCAATTATAGCCAGTAACTGCCAACCAGCCAGCTTCAATTGGATATTTGTATTCGAGTTTAAGTTGAGTCTTATCAAGTCGACGCAAGTTGTTGTTTTCCAACAGGGGGCTATAGCCATGCTGGTCAAACAACCATTGGCGGCTGAGTATGGTTTCCAGCCAGCCTGCCGCCAGTGGGTGGCGCAGGCCGGCAATCAGCTCCAGGCGCCGCTGATCGCCACCGGGGCGCTCCGGGTGGGTGGCGTAGTCGCGCTCCAGCCGCAGATGCAGACCGGGCTGCAACATGCGAAAACCGGGCAGATCACAGCGGCCACCAAAAATCAGGCCCGGCACCACGCCATCCAGCGTTCTTTCGTCTGGATAGGCGCGCCACTCCAGATCAAGCCCGCCACGCAGGGTGCAGTTGCGCACGCTGTATTCATAATTTGCCCCGCCGCGCAGCGCGGCCATGGAGGCGCCCCCCTGCAATATCTGCACACTGGCGCCCAGCAAGCGATTAAAACGTGCGCTGTTGACTTCGCCAGTCCAGTTGAGCGCGCCATCGGCCTGCAAGTAGTCTGTTTCGTTGTATTGCTCACTGTGGCGCATACGCAACACTGTTGTTGCGTAAAGCTGATCTCCGTTGCCAAACTGTGATTCGTGCCCGCCCACCAGCTCAACCATAACGGCCGAACCGGCACGCGGCTGCTCGGATTCGCTCAGATCAAAGGGAAATTCCTGGCCGCCAAAGGTCAGAAAATGGCTGCTACGACTGGGGGCGGTGTTGAGATTGGTGCTGTAGCCAAGCTGAACCTGGGCGGCGCCCCAAAAGCCGGGCAGCCGGGTGGCCCAATAATCGCGGTAGTTGCGTAGCGGCACACGCAAGCGCTGCGGCGTGGAAGGATCGGCCAGCAATTGATCGGCCAGATCAACGGCTTCACCCCAGCGCGAAGAGCGCCCCAGGGCTACGGCATATTCCACCCTGGCGGCCAGCAGTTCGGGCTCCAGCATCAATGCGCGCTCCAGGCGGGTTGATGCGGCTTCTGCCTGCCCCAGCGCATTTAATACTGCGCCATACCAGGCCAGAAAAGCTGCCTGCTCCTGGCAATCGGGCTCGCGCTCGGCCAGTTGCCGCGCCAGCACCTGCAAATCATCGACATTGCGTGGCAATTTTTGCCCGGCACCAGCGGGGCAGACAGCCTGCGGGCTGTGCGAGATGACGGCTTCGCGCTCATCAGCCACTGCCGCTGCGGACAAGCCGCCCCACCCGAGAGGCAGAAGGCAAAAATACAGCCGCCAGTGTTTTGGCAGGCAAAAGGGGGAAAACATCATAAAGAAGCGGTCAGGCCGGCGGCAATCTCAGGTGTCAGGAGCAAATACGTGCTGCGGTCGGCGCAGGCCTTCAAGCAGAAACTGCCCCAAGCCATGCAACGAGTCTATCGGCATTGCATCGGCGAGCACGGGGCCGATCAAAACACTTTCTGCCAGATCGGCTGTCATGGCTTGCAAACGGCCGGCAGTGGTGACTGTGGCGCCCATTGCGGTGTGGGTGCGCCGGCGCTGCGGGCCAATCGAGCCGATCAGCGCCACGCCCGCCTCTACACCCGCACCCAGCGCCAGCGGCGCAAGATGCGCAGGCAGCGATGCGGGCAGAAACTCTCTGGCACGCTTGACCAGAACCCTGGCGGCATCCACCGCACGGGTATCAATGCCGGGCCACAGCGCAAGAATCGAATCACCGTGCATGGATTCGAGCACGCCACCGTATTCTTCCACCACTTGCTGGGCGATCACTATATAGGTATGCAGCACGGCGGCAACCTCTTCTGCCGGCGCATTTTCGCAATAGGCAGAAAAATTGCGGATATCTGCAATCAGCACCGTAACTTCGCGCCTTTCTGCCTGAACCACGCCACTGGGTCGTTGCAACGCGAGGGCGCTGGCTACTGCGGCAGGCAGATAGCTGGATAGATGGCTGAACAGGCGCTCACGATCATTGCGGCTGCGCCAGTGCTCATGCACCGCCAAAAACAAGGCGCCCAACAGCAGCGGCAGCGCCACCGACACCCAGCCCACCCAGATCTGCGCAAACAGCAATGCGCTGATGTGCAAGGCAACCACCAGCGCAACACCCAATACACCCAGCAGAGGCAAAAACACCCTCGCCCGGCGAGCACGATAGGCCACCAGCAGCAACATGCCAGACAGCAGGGCAAACACAAGCAATTGCAACACCCATGCATGGCGCGGCGTGTATGGGAGCTTGCGATCGAGCAGACCGGCATACAACTCCGCATGGATCAGCATGCCGGGTGTGGCGCCATTAAAAGGCGTGGGCACCGCATCGTTAACCCCAAGCGCGGTGGAGCCCACCACCGCCACCCGGCCCTGCAGTAGGTTTTGCGGCACCAGGCCGGCCATTACGTCTGCCGCAGAGACTGCGATAAAGGCATCGGGATGAAGCCTGTAAGGAATCCGGATATCGCCAGTGGCAGACAGCGGCAAAACGGCATCATGCTGCGGCCCGAACTTCAAGCGGTAAGGTGGGTCAAGCCAGCCTTCGGCGGGCAATAACTGAAGGCTGGCTTGAGACAGGCCAGCCAGCGCCAGGGCGGGATACGACTTCTGCTGCAGGCAGATCAGTGCGGGCAGGCGCCGCACAGCGCCATCGCGATCAATGCGGGGGGTGATGTGACCAACAGAGAGGTGCTTGATGGCAGCGGACGGTGCGATGAAACCGGAGGCCTGCGGCCAGCCTTCCTGACAGCGGAGCCCGGCATCTGCCCCCCTTGGCAAGCCACTATGAACCACGGCGCCACGATCCAGCACGAAAATCTGCGCCAGCGTAGACCGCGTACTGCGCAGCGCACCGGCCAACACTGCGTCGTCAGCACGCGGGGTTTCAAACACAATATCGTAAATCTGCCGCTCAACGCCCTGTGCAGCGAGTTGCCGCGACAGGTTTGCCATAACAGACCGGGGCCACGGCCAAGGGCCGATTTCACGCAAGCTGGCTTCGTCAACGTCGATCAGCACCATTCTGGCGTCGGGCTGCTTGCTGGCAGAGATGCGCCAGGCAACGTCGCCGGGCAACTCATCAAGGCCGTCTTTCCAGCCGGGCGCAAACCCGTCAGCCAACGCCACCAGCAACAAGGCAAACAACAGCAAGGCCAGGCGCATCAGCCCGGCAACCCGGCCACCACCAGATGGAACACGGTTTTGGTCGGAACCCGTCAAGTCAACGCCCCCAGAGCGTGATGCCGGTCACCAGCCCCTTGTCGGTTTGACGATCGAACGCCAAACCCGCCTGACGTGCATCCGGGCTGAGCGCCCCCACCATGCGGCCCTCGCCGTTGATATTGCCGCCCCGCATCATGCCGTTGAACTGATCCACCGTGCCTTGTGCACCGATATTCACGACGCCGGTGGCCTCATGCATGACGGCCACCGATGCATCGAAGCTGCGCTTGGCGAAATCTACCGCCAAGGCCCCACCCTGCAGCGTGGCAACTTCAGCACCACCATTGCGCAACAGGCTGGCCTGGCCAGCCGTCAGGCTGAACTCGACCCGACCAAGCCCTGATGCAAATACCGAGCGCATGTCGACATCACTATTGGCGCCAGTGCGCATCAACAAATATTGCCCGCTGGCATTACCCACCGTGACGTGGTTACCGGCCCTGGCGGCTTCAAAATCCTTGGACAGGTTGTCCCCCAGCCAGGCTGGGTACATTCTGGCCCACACCAGCTGATTGGGCGGCGATACCGACGAAGTGGCACTGGCTCCGCCAAGCGCGCCGCTCACCACACTGTGCGGAGGCGAAACAACGGCCGGCAAGGTAATCGGCGGCTGCAGGGGGTTCATGGGTGCCGCAGCATTGGCACCATCGGAGACGGTAGCCACAGTAGGCGCAGCATGCTCCCGTATGCCATTTTTGGCGGCATCCCCGCCCTGCAAGCGCTCGGCAGGCAGAAGATCACGCAGCGGAACAACCTCAGGCACGGGCTGGCGACGACGCAGTTCAAGCATGACGTCACCCATATCGGCAGACAATCGTTTGGCAGCAGCGGTTTTACACACACCCAAACCGGCAGTTTGACAGCCGACACCATCCAGCGGCGCCATGACAATCGCACCAGATTGAACCACCACCCGCACCCGCTCCCGCTCAGCCTGCACGACAAAATCGGTACCACGGATGCCGATGGCAGCAATCGGGGTGTTCAGGCGAAAGCGATCATGGTTTTCTTCACCCCATTTGCCGGTAACCGAACGCACCGTTCCCGCATCGAGCTTGAAACGAATGGCACCGCCGGCAGCATCCCGGTTATAGGCCTCAATGGCGAGGCGGCTGGCAGGCCGAACGCTGACCAGCGCGCCATCAACAAAACGCACATGCACATGACCAGCGCCCCCGGTCTGTACGCTGTCACCTTCGAGCAGGGAATCTCCTTTGCGCAAAAGCGTTTTCTGGCCGTCTGCCGCCACCCGGTGCCCTTCACCAATCACCAGCGTGACTTGGCCAACCGCCATTGGCGATGCGGCATACGCGCTACTGGCAACAAAAAAAAGCGCAGCCATACCTGACACCAGTGATGCTAAACTCTTTCCGCTGACCATGGTCACACCCCATTTACCGTTTGATACATATAGTCATTATTACCGATTTTCGGGCCACTGGAATGTGCGCCCCGTCACATGACTCCAATTGATGAACGAATCCGAGCTCGCAAGGCTGTCGCTACTGTCGCTCCTCACGCCGGCACAGCGCGCCGAAATCGCACCATTGATGCAGGAACGGGCATTTGCACGTCGCGAGATCGTTGCATCGCAAGGCGAAACTTCATCTTTTCTCGGCTTTTTGCTGGAAGGCCGTTTGCAGGGAGTGGATTTTACCGTTGATGGCAGAGAGGTAGGGCTTTATTTCGTTGAACCAGGAGGTTATTACGGAGAGCTCGCCATCATCGACGGAAAACCGGGCGCCGAGTTTGTGATCGCACTGGCCAAATCGAGAGTGGCACTGCTGCCACGCGAACACGCCCGAAAACTCATATTCGCCAATCCACATATTGCAGAAGTATTGCTACTCAATCTGGCCGAGCGGGTACGCAGCGGCACGGCGCAACGCACCATCCTCAGCCTGCCGAACGTATTTCAACGCCTGTGCGCCCAACTGCTGTTGCTGGGCGGCAATGCATCGCTGATTCCACACGCCCCGACACACCAGGAGCTGGCGATCATGATCAATACAAGCCGCGAAACGGTCACCCGATCCTTTCAGCTGCTGCAAAGCCAGAACATCCTGCAACGCGATGGAAACAGCCTGAAAATTATCGACAAGCGCTACCTGGACGGCATTCTGAACGGAGATATCCCGCCCCCCAAAACCTGAGCATGGCAAACATCCGGGCAAGCAAATTTCTCGCAATTGCGACTCAGGGGTATGATTGCGACCGCAAACGCAACCGGAGTACTCCACTTTGCTCAACATGCTGTTTCCACTGCAACACAAAACACTGCTAAAACAATTGATCCGGCGCGATGTGCTGGGGCGTTATCGCAGCTCGATGCTTGGCGCCCTGTGGTCGGTTCTCGGCCCCCTTTCGATGCTGGCGGTGTATACCTTCGTGTTTGTCGGCGTGTTCCGCTCCCGCTGGCCGGGCGGCGAAAACGGCGGCGGGCTGGAATTTGCGCTGCAGGTATTCGCAGGACTGGTGGTGTTCAACCTGTTTGCAGAAATTGCCAACCGCTCGCCGGGGCTGATTCTGGAGCAGACCAACCTGGTGAAAAAAGTTGCGTTTCCGTTGCAGGTATTACCCTGGACAGCAGTAACGGGGGCGATGTTCCACGCCGGCAGCAACCTGTTGATTCTGTTGCTGGCAGTGCTCTGGCAGCAGGGGCATATTCCGCTGACAGCACTTGCACTGCCGCTGATACTGCTGGCATTTCTGCCGTTTCTGCTCGGCATAGCCTATCTACTGGCGGCCCTCGGCCCGTATGTGCGCGATATCGCCCAGGCGATGGGCATGCTGGTGAGTTTTGCCATGTTTCTGTCGCCAGTGTTCTACCCGGCCAAAGCCTTGCCGGAAAACCTGCGTTATCTGCTGCACCTGAATCCGTTGACACCCATTATCGAAAATCTGCGCCTGTGCCTGCTGTCTGGCCTGTGGCCAGACTGGGCCTGGTTGCTGCTGTATTTTGCGCTATCCAGCCTGCTGTTTGTTGCTGGCGCCTATTGTTTCAACTACCTGCGCAAGGGTTTTGCCGATGTTGTCTGAGTTCGCCGTCATTGCCAGTCAACTCGGCAAAACCTATCAGCTTTACGACCGTCCGTCCGACCGGTTAAAGCAACTGCTGCGTCCAGACAAACGCTATTACCGTGAATTCACTGCCCTGACCAATGCCAGCTTTACGCTGGCCAGAGGGGAAGTGCTGGGGCTGGTAGGCCGCAACGGCGCAGGCAAATCCACATTACTGCAGCTGGTATGCGGCACATTGACCCCAAGCAGTGGTTCGATCCAGGTTAACGGGCGGATTGCTGCCCTGCTCGAACTGGGAGCGGGGTTCAATCCGGAATTCAGTGGCCGGGAGAACGTTTTTCTCAACGCCTCGGTACTCGGATTGACGCAGAAAGAAATTGAAGACCGCTATGAATCGATTGTTGATTTCTCCGGCATCCGCGATTTCATCGAGCAGCCGGTCAAAACCTACTCCAGCGGTATGTACGTAAGGCTGGCGTTTTCCATCGCCACCAGCATCGATCCGGACATCCTGATCGTCGACGAGGCACTGTCGGTGGGTGACGGCGCCTTTGCGCGCAAGTCATTCGACCGGATCATGGAGCTAAAGGAGCGGGGTACGACCATCCTGTTCTGCTCTCACACCATGTACCAGATTGAAACGCTGTGCACGCGCGCCTTATGGCTGGAGCATGGCACGGTAAAAATGGACGGCGACCCCGCAAAAGTTGTGGTTGCTTACCAGTCTTCGCTTGCGGAATCGGCCATTGCCGAGCAGGAAAACAGACAGGAAACCGAACCGCCAGTCGAAACAGAGGGTTATGCCCGTATTGAAGGCGTTAACGTGAAATGTGATGGCCGCAGTGGGCGCAAGCTGCAGGGCATCAGCGGCAAAAGCCTGCTTACAGTCGACATCCATTTCCGCTCAGATCCATCCATGCCGGCCCCCACACCGGCGGTAACCATACATGCGCTTGACGGATCGACACTGGCAAGCACCTCCTCCTTACTCGACGGCGTCGAAATCGCCCGCAATGCCAGCGGCGCAGGCTGGGCCAAGGTTGAATTTGCCGCGCTACCACTACTGAAAGGCACCTACAATGTGTCGGCCCATCTGCTTTGCGAACGCGGCCTGCACCTGTATGAAACAGCAGCCTTTGCTGCACTGGTAGACGTAGAGCAGCAAGACTGGGAACAGGGCGTGTTCCGTATCCCGCGTCAATGGCAGACAGGAGAAGCAAGTGAGGCCTCGGCATCTGTCGGACAGGCAACCGATAGCGCCGATCTGCTCACCTGGCTGAACCGCCACACCCATACCCTGCCGACCGGCTCACACATCACCCCTCCGCCAGACCCTCTGGGGGAAGATGCAGCACATAGGCTGCTGGAGCGGTTTGGTTTTCGCCGAACCGATGCGACCTCGCAGAACTGGGTACGCGAGCAGGTGCCGAAATGGACTCCTGAATGGCTGCCGGCCAATCGCTCTTTCGAATGGCTGGACCTTTTCGAAGCCACTTTTGCTTACGCCACCACGGCCCGGCATTTCCGCTGGAAATACCGTGATGCGAACCATCCAGGAATCGGTCTGCGCGACGAATCGGGTAAGTTGATCGCCTTTTATGGCGGCATGCCGCGCCAGATCAACTTTTGCGGTGAGCCGGCTACTGCGGTACAGGTCGGAGATGTCATGGTGCATCCGGCGGCACAAGGCATTCTCAGTCGCAACGGGCCATTCAAACGCAGTTGCTGCACCTATATCGAGCGGGCGATCGGCCACGGCCGCCCCTATCTGCTGGGCTTTGGCTTTCCGGAAAAACGCGCGATGCAGCTGGCGGAAAAACAGCAGTTATACGTTTGTGTGGACGAAATACATGAATTGTCTTGGGACGCCAGCGCCAATCGCCCCAGGCTGTTGACCGCCACCCGCCCGCTGGAACAGGCACATAACCCGAGTATTGATCGCTTGTGGGCCGAAATGGCGCCACACTTTGCCGACGCCATCATCGGCATCCGGGATGCAGTCTGGATCGAGAACCGCTACCGTCAGCACCCCGATGCACCCTACTCGCTCTGGTTGGTCCAGCACAGGCTTACGCGCAAACCGCTGATTGCCTTTGTGCTGAGAGAACGAGAGGAGTCGATCGAGCTTATCGATCTGATTGGCCCACCAGCGCATTTCACTCTGGCAGTTGACGCCGCCCGGCGGCATGCTGCGCAACGCGGCAAACTACGGTTGATTGCCTGGACGACTCGCGGTCAACTCAAGCGCTGGCAGCTAACCGGCGCGCGCAGCCAAGATACCGGCGTCCGGGTTCCACTTTCAATCGTTACACCCGGCCCGTCCCCCGACTCCGTGCGGAATCGCTGGTGGCTGACGGGCGGCGATACAGATTTCCGCTAATGCGCATCCTGCACGTCACTCGGGAAAACGAAGCTGATCGCCGCTTTGGCATTGGCCGCAGTCTTGCACCGGTGATCCGCGAACTGGAAACACGTGGGCATCACGTCCGGTATCTGTACCAGAACGACCTGGGACAGGCTGCACGCCGCTGGCAGCAGAGGCTGGTGTACCGGCTGTCTGGGGCATGCCGTTATCTGTGGGGCCATTGCGGGCCAATACTGCTCCATGTCTGGCTGGAACGCCTGAACATGGGGCGGCTGGCAGCCGGTGTTGCCTCTCGCGAAGATTACGATTGTGTGCACCTGCACGACCCCTGGCTAGCCTTTGGCTACTGGCTGAGCCGGCCGTTTTATGGCAATCCGAAAGCGCGCTGGGGCATGACTGAACACGGGTTCGGCAGTTATACGCAGGCGACCATGGAAGAAGGCGTGGATTACAGCAACAGCCTGTTACGCTGGCACCACAGGCTGGAGCGTTTCATCCTGGCCAGGGCAGACTGGGTGACATGCCCGACCGACACAGCACAAATCCAGTTGCAACGAGACTTGCAACTCACCCGGCGCCCCCCGCACTGGCGAGTCATCAGCCATGCCCGGCCAGCCTTGCCGCGTGAGCCAAAGCAGGAGGCTCGCGCCGCACTCGGCTGGCGAGATGACGACTTCCATCTCCTGGCTATCGGGCGTATCGCGCCGGTCAAGCGTTTCCCACTGCTGTTAGATGCCTGCATCGCCGCACAGCGCCCGATGACCCTGACCATCCTCGGCACCGGCGACCCGGCACCGCTACAGCAACAACTGGATAATGCCGGTGCCCACTGGATCCGTTTCCAGACACTTACCGCCGACCACACGTTGCTGGCCAGATATCTTTCTGCCGCCGATCTGTATGTGAGCACCTCACTGAATGAGTCGTTTGGGCTTGCCAACGCCGAGGCCCTGGCCCATGGCCTGCCGGCCATTTGTACCGCCGTCGGCGGTGTGGCAGAAGCCACTCGGGGAGGCGCCTGGCTGATGCCGGGGGACATCTCTGCACTTACTCTCGGCATCCAGACACTGTATGATGACGCGTTTATACGCACAAAATGGTCCGACACCGGATATCGGTGTGCATCGGGGTTGCCAGATGCACAGGCCGTTGCCGCGCAATATGAATGTCTTTACCTCGCTGACTGACAAGTTGTTCAGCAAAAAAAACAATTTCGACTTTTCCGCGCCGCTTTGCCCTCTGCCGGAACGGCTTGATCTGGCCTCGATGTCGCGCGTGATGGTGTTTGCACCACACCCGGACGACGAGTCGATCGGCTGTGGAGGGCTGTTGGCCCTGCTGGCGCAACAGGGAAGCAAGGTCCGGGTTGTACTGGTTACCGATGGCGGTGGCGCCGGCGGATTGCCCGCCGGGGCGGCGCAGATCAGGCAACAGGAGTTTATTGCCGCCCTTGCAGTGCTTGGCATTGATGAATGGCGCATGCTGAACTTCATCGATGGCGCCGTAGACGTGAATGCGGCACTCGAACAGGCGCTACTCAATTCAGTCATGGATTTTTCCCCGGATACGGTGATCATGCCATCCATGCTTGATCTTCATCGGGATCACCGCGCAATCGCCACGGCACTGGCACGATGCAGCACCAACCTGGCATCGGTTACAAAGTACATTCAGTACGAAGTCTGGTGTCCTTTACCTGCAACTCATCTAGTCGATATTTCTGCGGTGGCCGACACTAAATGGGCGGCAATCAGCCAACATCAAACAGCATTGAAATGTGGTGACTACCTGACGGCAAGCCAGGGGTTGGCTCGTTATCGCGGACTACTGCTCGGCAAGCCAGGCACAGATGCCGCGGCAGAAGCCTTTGTGGCCGAAACTGCCGACGAGTTCAGGCTGCAACGCCAGCACTGGCTTGCATCTACAGCCCGGCACATGCTGTCGTAGTTTTTACTTGATTTTGCATTTCTTCCAGACATTCGCAATGACTACTCTCTCTCAGCCTCTCGTATCCATTCTGATTCGCAGCATGGGGCGCCCCGAATTGAACGAGGCACTGGCATCTGTTCATGCCCAGACCTGGGGCAATATTGAACTGCTGGTAGTCAATGCCAGCGGAAATCCACACCCACCTCTTGCCACACACACGGGCGTGCGGCTGATCGATCCGGCTGGACCTTTATCCCGCTCCATGGCTGCGAACCGGCTATTGGATGAAGCAAAAGGGGAATTCCTGCTGTTTCTTGATGAAGACGATTGGCTGGCCCCCGACCATTGCCAACGATTGGTCGAAACGCTACAGAACGCCACCGAACATGTGCTGGCGTACGCCGGCGTTGACTGTATACACGAATCGGGATCATCGCAGCGCCACAGCATCCGGATTTACGACGAAGAATACGACCCGATACGGCTTTTGCTCGAGAACTACATCCCGTTGCATGCCGCACTATTTCGCCGCACGCTGATTGAATCACCTGTTAACGCCCGCTTTGACCCGACCCTCGATCTGTTCGAAGACTGGGATTTCTGGTTGCAATGCCAGCAAGGTGGGGCGTTTATTCATGTTCCAGGCATCAGTGCCTTTTACCGGATCCAGCCGGATCATGGTGCAGGCGTCAACGCGCTCGACGAACAAGGGGCAATCAAGGCCTTTGAGCAGATACTGGACAAATGGCGCCATCGATTCACTAACGAGCAGCTCTCAGCCATCGTAGTGCGAGCACGGCATCTACGTGACGCCCAAATCAAGCTGACCGAAACCAATGTAGCACTGGACAAGATCAAGCAGCAGGCAGAGACAGCAAAGCTGACGATGGCTCAGGAACTGCTGGCAGCCAACCGTACGCTTGCCCGTACCAACCTTGGTCTGGCCAACCGCATCAATAAATTGTCTGAAGAAAGACTTGCACTTCACAGCCAGGCCAATCAATTGCTTGAGCAGCATAGACAATTGACCCAGGCTAACCACGAGCTGCAAAACCTGCTCATGGACAGAGAAAATCAACTGGATATCGCCACACGCACAGCAAACGGCGCTCAAAGCCATATCCAGACCCTGGACGATTACATTCATACCATATGGCGCAGCCGATCCTGGCGGTATACCAAACCTCTACGCAGCGCCGGGGTTGCAACACGCAAACTACGCAGCCTGTTTTATACGCGCCTGCATCAGATAGGCATGAATCTGTATCGTAGCGAACGCACCGCACCGCTGATGAATCTGATTCCGGCAACCGTCAAACGGCGCATCCATAACACCCTGTTACTGGGCAGCGCACTCCCGGCAACACCTGGCGAATCCAGCCGCGGCGGGCAGCACGTCGTCAAATCGCTGAATGATATCCCGCTGGTATCGATCATCATCCCGGTATACAACCATGCAAACTATATTCTCCGGTGCATAGAAAGTGCATTAAAACAAAGCTGGCCCAATATTGAGGTTATTGTTGTTGACGATGCCTCGCCAGAATCGGAAGTCAAACACATTCTGGATAGTCTGAAACACCCTCGTCTGCAGATTTTGCAAAACGACAGGAATATGGGTATCTGCGCCACCCAAAATCGTGCCCTCATGGCATCCAGAGGTGAGGTTATTGCCTTTCTGGATTGCGATGACTACCTGGCAGAAGCAGCCATCGAAACCTGTATGCGCACCTGGCATGACAACACCGTCTATCTGCATAGTGGCCGCATCAACATTGATGAAAATGATCGTGAAATCAACCGGATCAATTTTGTCAGCCTGCCCCGTGCGGATTATTTCTCCGAAAACCTGCAGGCTATGTATGCCACGCATCTGAAACTGATTCGCCGCGATGCATTTGCCAAGGTAGGCCTGTTCGACGAACGCTTTGACTCGGCTCAGGATTATGAAATGTTGATGCGGATCGCATTTCATTACCCGAGTAGTTCTTTTGTGCATGTGCCGGATTTCGTTTATTACCACCGGCTTCATGCCGGGCAAACAACAGAAAAACAACGCGCCAAACAGGATCGGCTCACCTCAACCATCCAGCAAGAAGCCCGCTTGCGCCA
>JACCDG010263486.1_pt1 | contig 14757 bp, 14 predicted proteins | sample 7442471 | NCBI WGS metagenome assembly JACCDG01 (sample SAMN15323444, study PRJNA562643) | freshwater metagenome | isolation source: river surface water | place: USA:Blue River Watershed | collected 2017-08-17
ATGGCTGCAATTACCGCAAGCATGGTCGCTGAACTGCGCGCAAAAACCGACGCCCCCATGATGGAGTGCAAAAAAGCCCTGACCGAAGCCGAAGGCGACATGGCCAAGGCGGAAGAGTTGCTGCGCGTCAAGTTGGGCACCAAGGCAGGCAAGGCCGCTTCGCGCGTGACCGCTGAAGGCGTGGTGACCAGCTTTGTGAGTGGCACCACCGGTGCCATGATCGAAGTGAACTGCGAAACCGACTTCGTCACCAAGAATGACAGCTTCCTGGCTTTGGCCAACGCCGCAGCCAAGTTGGTCGCGGAGCACAACCCTGCCGATATCGCTGCCCTGGGTGCATTGCCTTATAGCCAGGATGGTTTCGGCCCTACGTTGGAAGAGGTGCGCAAGGGCCTGATCGGCAAAATTGGCGAGAACATGAGCTTCCGTCGCTTCAAGCGCGCAGCAGGCGCTGCCAAGATCGCCAATTACTTGCACGGCACCCGCATTGGCGTGCTGGTCGAGTACGAAGGTGATGAAACTGCCGCCAAAGACGTCGCCATGCACGTTGCAGCCATGAAGCCTGTGTCCTTGACCAGCGCCGAAGTCCCTGCCGAGCTGATCGAAAAAGAGCGTTCGGTCGCTGCCGCCAAGGCTGCTGAATCTGGCAAGCCTGCTGATATCGCCACCAAGATGGTCGAAGGCTCGGTGCAGAAGTATCTGAAAGAAGTGTCCTTGTTCAACCAGTCTTTCGTGAAAAACGACAAGCAGACTGTGGAACAAATGCTCAAGGCCGCTGGTACTACGGTCAAGGCATTCACCTTGTACGTGGTCGGCGAAGGCATTGAGAAGAAAGTGGACGACTTTGCTGCTGAAGTGGCGGCCCAAGTGGCGGCTGCTCAAGGTGCAGCCTGATCTTTTTTGATTGCTGAATCCTCACCACCATCGTCCACTTTGATATTCAAGGAGTCCATCATGTCTTCAGCCAAGCCAGCCTATCAGCGTATTTTGCTCAAGCTGTCCGGTGAAGCCTTGATGGGTGACGATGCTTTCGGCATCAACCGCGCCACCATTGTGCGCATGGCCGAAGAAATCGCCGAAGTCACCCGACTGGGTGTTCAGGTGGCGGTGGTCATTGGTGGGGGCAATATTTTCAGGGGTGTGGCGGGCGGCTCGGTCGGGATGGACCGCGCCACAGCCGATTACATGGGCATGTTGGCCACAGTCATGAATTCCTTGGCTTTGGCCGATGCCATGGACAAAGCAGGCTTGACCGCCCGCGTCATGTCCGCTATCGGTATTGACCAGGTGGTGGAGCCCTATGTGCGACCCAAGGCCCTGCAGTATCTGGAAGAAGGTAAGGTGGTGGTGTTCGCTGCGGGCACTGGCAATCCTTTCTTCACCACTGATACGGCTGCCGCTTTGCGCGGTGCCGAGATCGGTGCCGAGATGGTGCTCAAGGCCACCAAGGTGGATGGCGTGTACACCGCCGATCCGAAAAAAGACCCCTCTGCCACGCGTTACAGCGAGATCAGTTTTGACGAAGCCATTTCGCGCAATCTGGGCATCATGGACGCCACGGCTTTTGCCTTGTGCCGCGACCAGAAACTGCCGATCAAGGTGTTTTCGATCATCAAGAACGGCGCTTTGAAGCGCGTGGTTCTGGGTGAAGACGAAGGCACTCTGGTTTATGCTTGAGCCCGTGCTGAAGAGGAGAACCCCATGACCATTGCAGACATTAAAAAAACCACCGAAACCAAGATGGAGCAGTCCATCGCAGCGTTCAAGAACAACCTGACCAAGATTCGCACCGGCCGTGCCAATCCGGCCTTGCTGGACACCATTCATGTCGATTACTACGGCTCGATGGTGCCTTTGTCCCAAGTGGCCAACGTGTCCTTGATGGATTCGCGCACCATCAGCGTGCAGCCTTGGGAAAAAGGCATGGGTGCCAAAATCGAGAAAGCCATTCGCGAAAGCGAATTGGGCCTGAATCCCGCCTCCATGGGCGATTTGATCCGCGTGCCCATGCCGCCCATGAGCGAAGAGCGCCGTAAGGAAATGACCAAGCTGGCCCGCACCGAAGGCGAAAACGGCAAGATCGCAATCCGCAACCTGCGCCGCGATGCCAATGAATCGGTGAAGAAACTGGTCAAGGACAAGGAAGCCTCCGAGGACGATCAAAAACGCGCTGAGACGGACATTCAAAAGCTGACCGACAAGCGCATGACCGAGATTGACCAGTTGGTGGCAGCCAAAGAGCAAGAGATCATGGCGGTTTGAGTGTGAACCTCGTGCCGTGGCTGCCCACGGCCTGACTGGCCGCCCATTGGCGGCCTTTTTTCTGGAGACAACGTGCTCAAACAACGCGTCATCACTGCCTTGGTTTTGCTGGCCTTGCTGCTGCCAGCTTTGTTTGCAGCCAATCCCTGGTATTTCATGACCCTCACGGTGATTTTGATTGCCGCGGGGGCTTGGGAGTGGGGGCGTTTGAATGGCCTGCCGACGCTGTGGGCTTGGTCTGGTGCCTTGGTGTGTTTGTTGGCTTGTGCTGCATCTGAGCAAGTGGGCTGGATTCAGCGCACGCCTGCCCAACTCTGGTTGATGGCCGGAGGGCTTTGGGTTTTGCTGGGCGGCTGGATGATCCAGCGCGGCGTCTCTGCCTGGGCACTGTGGCCGCGAAGTGTGCGTTGGCTGGGTGGGCTGGTTTTGTTGATCCTGGCTTGGGTGGCCATGGCGCAGGCGCACCAAAGGGGCGTTAATTTCCTTTTGTCCGTGCTGGTGCTGGTCTGGGCGGCTGATGTGTTTGCCTATTTCTTTGGTAAAGCCTTCGGCGGGCGCTGGATCAAGACCAAGTTGGCGGCCAGCATCAGCCCCGGCAAAAGCTGGGAAGGTGTTCTGGGGGGTATGTTGGGCGTGTTCTGTGTAGCCTTGATCTGGGCTGAAGTGGACCGTCGCTGGTCGCTGCCAAATGTGAGTTTTTATTCCATGTTGTTCGCCAAAGGTTGGTGGATCGCTTTGCCTGCCTTGTTGTTCATGTCGGCCATGAGTGTGGTGGGCGACTTGGTGGAGTCCTTGGTCAAGCGCAGCGCGGGCATGAAAGACAGCTCGGGTCTGCTGCCAGGTCACGGGGGTGTTCTGGACCGTGTGGATGCCTTGTTGCCGACATTGCCTTTGGCAATGATGTTGATGGACTGGATTTGATATGAGCGCTGATCCTATGCACACCCCCCAACGCATCACCATCCTGGGCTCCACGGGATCGATTGGTCAGAGCACGTTGGATGTTCTGGCGCGCCACCCCCAGCAGTTTGTGGTGCATGCCTTGACCGCATCGACTCAGGTGGATGTGATGCTGGCGCAATGCGCGCAGTTCAAGCCCGAAGTGGCGGTCATGGTGCATGAGGACGCTGCGCGTGTCTTGGGGGACAAGCTCAAGGCCGAAGGTTTGCGCACCCAAGTCCGTTGGGGCGCTGCTGCGCTGGACGAGGTGGCTTCTGACCCTCGGGTGGATGCGGTCATGGCGGCTATTGTGGGTGCAGCGGGTTTGTCGCCTTGTTTGGCTGCTGCACGGGCAGGCAAAAAACTGCTTTTGGCCAACAAGGAAGCCTTGGTGGTGGGCGGCGAAGTCTTCTTGGCTGCGGTGCGTGAAGGAGGCGCTGTTTTGCTGCCGATCGACAGCGAACATTCGGCGATTTTCCAGTCCCTGCCCGAAGATCCCGCCACGTGGCAGCGACGCGTTCATAAAATCATTCTTACTGCTTCGGGTGGGCCTTTCCGTGGGCGAGATCCGGCCACATTGAAAGACGTCACACCCGAGCAAGCCTGTGCGCACCCCAATTGGGTGATGGGGCGCAAGATTTCGGTCGATTCGGCCACCATGATGAACAAGGCGCTGGAAGTGATTGAGGCGCGTTATCTGTTCGGAATGGCGCCTGAGCAGCTGGAGGTGGTGATTCACCCCCAAAGCGTGATCCATTCCATGGTCCAGTACAAGGACAACTCTGTGGTGGCACAGCTGGGGACGCCCGACATGCGGGTGCCTATTGCCTATGGTTTGAGCTGGCCCGAACGCATGGAGTCAGGCGCGTCGGCGCTGGACTTTCATGCCTTGGCTGCCATGACTTTTGAGGCCATGGACGGGCATGGCCATGCCGAGCGCTTCCCAGGTTTGAAGCTCGCTTGGGCCACCCTCAGGGGGGCCCCTGGCAGCTGCGCCGTCCTGAATGCCGCCAACGAAATCGCGGTGGACGCATTTTTGAACAGGCAAATCCGCTTTGACCAAATTCACCATGTGAATGAAGCGACGCTCGATGCTGTTGAGAGTGTTCGGCCAGCAAACCTGGCAGATTTGCTGGACATCGACCGAAGAAGCCGTGATGCAGCTCGGCAGCTGCTTGGCAGGCTGGCATGAGGCTCGGCATTGCCTAGCCAAGCATCAGTGATGCGTTCTTGTGAGGTGTATTATCTTGGCTTCGCGATGATGACTTCAGTGTCCTTGGCTTTCAGGCGAAAATGTCTTGCGGACTGCCTTGGGCATGGTGCGCAAGACTCGTTTTTCAAATGGGTTGGTAGTCGTGGGCAAGAGCATCCCAGACCTTTGACCTTTATGTGGTTCTTCCATGAATTTTTTTGACATTCGTTCGCGACTTCAACCTGCTGCCTTGACGGTGGCAGCGACTTTGATGGCGTGCATGCCAGCTTGGGCTGTTGATCCTTTTACTGTGCGCGATATCCGCGTGGAGGGCTTACAGCGAATTGAGTCCGGTACCGTTTTCGCCTCCTTGCCCTTGCGCGTAGGTGACCAATACTCTGATGAAAAAGGCGCGCAAGCCATTCGCGCTCTGTTTGCGCTGGGCTTGTTCAAGGACGTGAGGCTTGAAACCCAAGGCGATGTCCTGGTGGTGGTGGTGGAAGAACGTCCCTCCGTGGCTGCTGTTGAATTCATCGGGTTGAAGGAGTTTGACAAGGATGTCTTGCTCAAGGCCCTGCGTGAAGTTGGGTTGGCTGAAGGTCGTCCCTACGACAAAGCCTTGGCCGACAAGGCTGAACAAGAGCTCAAGCGCCAGTACATCAACCGCAGTTTGTACGGCGCCGAGGTGGTCAGCACGGCGACCCCGGTGGATCGGAATCGCGTGAATTTGAGCTTTACCATCACTGAAGGTGGTCCTGCCAAGATCAAACAGATTCAGATTGTGGGCAATAAAGCGTTCTCAGAGTCTGATTTGCGGGACCAGTTCAATCTTGACACCGGTGGGTGGATGAGTTGGTACACGAAATCCGACCGCTATGCCCGCACCAAGCTCAATGCTGACCTGGAGGCTTTGCGTTCTTATTATTTGGCGCGCGGCTTCCTCGAATTCCGCATCGACTCCACCCAAGTGGCCATGTCGCCTGACAAACAGGAAATGGCGATCACGATCAACGTGACCGAAGGTGAGCGTTTTGTGGTCTCGGGTGTGAAACTCGAAGGCAACTATCTGGACAAGGATGACGAATTCAAGGCCTTGGTCAAAATCGGTGTCGGCAAGCCCTACAACGCTGAAACGGTAGCCGAAACCACCAAAGCTTTCACCGACTATTTTGGCAAATTTGGTTTTGCTTTTGCCCGTGTCGAAGCCAAGCCTGAAATTGACCGGCAGAATAACCGTGTGCAGTTTGTTCTGCAGGCCGAGCCCTCGCGTCGTGCTTACGTCCGGCGCATTCTGGTATCGGGCAACAACCGTACCCGTGACGAAGTGATTCGCCGCGAATTTCGCCAGTACGAGGCAGCTTGGTACGACGGCGACAAAATCCGCTTGTCCCGTGACCGCGTGGACCGTTTGGGTTTTTTCACCGACGTGAATGTGGAAACCATCGAAATCCCCGGCACACCCGATCAAGTTGATTTGATGTTTACCGTGGCCGAAAAGCCCACCGGCAGCATCTCTTTGGGCGCAGGTTTTTCTTCCGCTGAAAAAGTGACCTTGAGTTTCGGCATCCGCCAGGAAAACGCATTCGGTTCAGGCAACTATCTGGCCGTTGAGGTCAACACCAGCAAGTTCAACCGCAATCTGGTTTTGAGCACCACAGACCCGTATTTCACGCAAAACGGCATTTCAAGGACGTTGGACGTGTTCCAGCGCACCACGCGTCCTTATTTGGGTGACATCAATTCGTACAGCTTGGTCAACTCGGGTTTGGGGTTGCGGTTTGGTGTGCCTGTGACCGAGACCGACACGATTTTTGTGGGGGCTAACGCTGAGCAGACGCAAATAAAGGCAGGTACAGGTTTGCCAGATGCATACAAAGAGTACGGGGATAAGTTCGGCAGTACCAGCACGGCCATACCCTTGACTTTGGGGTGGGCCAGGGATGGCCGTGACAGCGCTTTGGTGCCGACCAAAGGCACTTATCAGCGAGTCAATGCTGATCTGAGTTTGGCCGGGGATGTTCGGTATTTTCGCAGCAACTACCAATACCAGCAGTATTTCCCGCTTAGCAAAAAATACACTTTGGCTTTGAACGCCGATCTGGGGTGGGGGCAGGGCTTGAGTGGACAACCATTCCCCATCTTTAAGAATTTCTATGTCGGTGGTTTGGGAAGTGTTCGTGGTTTTGAGCAATCCACATTAGGGCCTTCACGCGTGACAAGCGGGTCCAACTCGGCGCTTGTTTACTTGGGAGGACCCAAGAAAATTGTCTTGAATGCTGAGTTCATGGTGCCTTTCCCAGGTGCTGGCAATGACAAGACCTTGCGTTTGTTCGGCTTCACCGATATGGGGCGTGCGTTTGGTGAAGATGAAAAATTGTCCTTCAGTGACCTGCGTGCCTCCGCTGGTATTGGCCTCAGCTGGATTTCGCCGATGGGGCCTTTGCGTCTCTCCTTCGCCACGCCGATTCGTCAACAGACAGGCGATAAAATCCAGAAACTCCAATTCCAGATCGGAACCTCTTTCTAATGAAAACGATTCGCAAGAACCTTCTCGTCGCACTGCTGGCTGGTGTCTCGGCTTTCACAAGCTTGGCGCAGGCACAGGATTTCAAAATCGGCATTGTCAATACAGACCGCATTTTGCGTGACTCCAACGTCGCCAAAGCAGCCCAGGCCAAGCTGGAGTCCGAGTTCTTGAAGCGCGAAAAAGACCTCAATGATGCCATCAACGCGTTCAAAGGCGTGGCTGAAAAGTTTGAGCGCGATGCCCCCACTTTGTCAGAAGCCCAGCGGGTGGCCAAGCAAAAGCAGTTGATCGAGCAGGACCGTGACCTCAAGCGTCGTCAGCGTGAATTCCAGGAAGATCTGGGTGCTCGCAAGAACGAAGAAAACCAGATGCTTTTCGAGAAAGCCGGGCGCGCGGTTAAACAAGTGGCCGAATCTGAAAAGTACGACCTGATTTTGCAGGACGCTGCTTACTTCAATCCCAAGCACGACATCACCGACAAAGTCATCAAGGCGCTCAATGCCTCGGTGGGTAAATGACAGGCGTTGAGCCTGTTTGAGCAAACGTGTCGCTGACGCTGGGCGCTATCGTTGAGGCACTGGGTGGTCGTCTTCTGGGGCCTTCCGATATGCAGGTGTCGGGACTGGCACCGTTGCAGAGTGCTCAGCCCGGACACATCAGTTTTTTAAGTCAAGCCAGATACCAGTTCCAATTGGCGCACAGCCAAGCGGGCTGCGTGATCGTCAGCCCTGCTTTTGAAGCTCAGGTGGTCCAGCGACCGGCAGCGATCATCACCGATGATCCCTATTTGTACTTTGCTCGCTTGACCCGTCTGTGGAAGAGTGCCCAACCTCAAGCTTTACCTCCCAGGATTCACCCCAGTGCGGTGGTCGATCCGGACGCCGTGATTGCGGAAGACGCAGTCATTGGACCTTTGTGTGTGATAGAGCGCGGCGCTGAAATCGGCTCCGGCACGGTCTTGCGCTCGCGGGTCACGGTGGGAGAGAATTGCAAGATTGGAGAGCGTTGCATTGTCCATTCGGGCGTGGTGATTGGCGCCGATGGTTTTGGCTTCGCACCGCATCAAGGCCAATGGGAAAAAATTGAGCAGTTGGGCGCCGTGCGCATTGGCAACGATGTGGAAATCGGGGCGAACACCTGCATCGATCGAGGGGCGCTGGACGACACGGTGATTGAAGAGGGTGTCAAACTCGACAACCTGATCCAAATAGGGCACAACGTGCAGGTGGGGCGTCACACCGCCATGGCCGGGTGTGTGGGCGTGGCAGGCAGTGCCCGTATTGGTGCCCATTGCACGGTGGGCGGTGGCGCGGTGGTACTGGGCCATTTGAGCCTAGCTGACCATGTCCATATCTCCGCGGCCTCGGTCGTCACCCGATCCATTGTTCAGCCCGGTCATTACACCGGCATGTTTCCCCTGGACAGCAATGCCAGCTGGGAAAAGAATGCCGCCAGTCTCAAACAATTGTCTCGCCTGCGTGATCGCATCAAAGCCCTTGAGGCGGACGTTCAAAACAACAAGGAAACCTGAGCATGATGGACATTCATAAAATTCTCAAACAGTTGCCGCACCGTTACCCGTTTTTGCTGGTGGATCGGGTGCTGGAGATTGAAAAGGGTGTGCGCATCAAGGCTTTGAAAAACGTCACGATCAACGAGCCGTTTTTCACGGGTCATTTTCCGCACCGTCCCGTCATGCCGGGCGTCTTGATGCTGGAAGCGCTGGCCCAGGCTGCGGCCTTGCTGTCTTTTGACACGCTGGATGCCGCCCCGGATGACAACACGGTCTATTACTTTGCGGGCATCGATGGCGCGCGTTTCAAGCGCCCGGTAGAGCCAGGCGACCAGTTGACCTTGGAGGTGCAGCTCGACCGCATGAAGGCCGGCATTTTTAAATTCAAGGCGCAGGCCAAAGTCGGTGACGAGCTGGCCTGCGAGGCCGAGTTGATGTGCACCATGCGCAAAATTGCCTGAGGATTTATGGCGACTATCCATTCCACCGCCTTGGTCGATCCAGCCGCTCAGCTGGATGCCTCCGTGACCGTTGGCCCCTACAGCATCATTGGCCCGAACGTGGTGATCGGGGCAGGCTCCACCGTAGGCTCGCACTGCACGATCGAGGGGTACACCACGATCGGTCAAAACAACCACATTCACAGCTACTCCTCGCTGGGAGCTGCGCCGCAAGACAAGAAATACGCTGGGGAGCCCACGCGTCTGGTGATCGGCGATGGCAACACCATTCGCGAGTTTTGCACCTTCAACGCCGGCACGGTCAACGGTGGAGGCATCACGCAAGTGGGCAACGACAACCTGTTCATGGCCTATGTGCACCTGGCGCACGATTGCCACATTGGCAGCCACACGATTTTTGCCAACAACTCGCAATTGGCGGGCCATGTGGTCGTGGGTGACTGGGTCATCCTGGGTGGTTTTACCGTGGTGCGCCAGTTTTTGCGTTTGGGTGCCCACAGCTTCACGGCCATGTGCACCTTGCTGTTTGCCGATCTGCCCCCTTATGTGACGTGCCAGGGGCAGCCTGCTTCTGCCCGCACCGTGAACGCCGAAGGTCTGCGCCGACGCGGGTATTCTCCCGCCCGAATTGCTGCGGTGCGCGCCATGCACAAGGCGCTTTACCGCGAAAATCTGACCCTGGAGGCGGCGAAAAATCGCATCCAGGAACTATCCAAGGACAAGCCTGAGGTGCAGGCGGATGTGGACATGATGCTGGAATTTCTGTCCGGTGTTTCACCCAAGGTGGGCATTGTGCGGTCGCGTCACCGCTCGGTCGATTGAACAACTCAAGGGCCAGGAGTCTTTCCCGGCCTGAGCATGAAAGGAGGGCCCCGTGGCCCTGTTGCGTTGCGCCGTGATTGGCGTTGGTTATCTGGGCAAATTTCATGCTCAAAAATACGCCAAAATTCCCGAGTGTGAATTGGTTGCTGTCGTGGACAGTCGCCAGGAACAGGCCGAGGCGGTTGCAGGGCCTTTGGCTTGCGCTGCCTTGACCGATTACCGTGCTTTGCTGGGTCAAGTCGATGCCGTGAGCATTGTGGTGCCTACACAGGGTCACTACGACGTGTGCGCCGAATTCTTGCGCGCAGGGGTTCATGTCTTGGTCGAAAAGCCCATGACCACCACCCTGGAGCAAGCCGATGAGTTGATTCGTCTGGCCGAAGAAAACCACTGTGTGCTGGCGGTGGGGCATTTGGAGCGTTTCAATCCGGCTGCTCTGGCCCTGGAGCCCTTGCTGTCCAATCCCCGATTCATCGACAGTTCGCGCTTGGCCCCTTTCAAACCGCGTGCGACCGATGTGAGTGTGTTGCTTGATCTGATGATCCATGATGTAGATTTGATCTTGTCGCTGGTGGACAGCGAATTGGAGAGCGTGGAATGCTCCGGTGCGCGGGTGTTGACCTCCGACATTGACATTGCCAACGCCCGAATTCGATTTGCCAATGGCTGCGTGGCCAACGTGACCGCGAGTCGTGTCAGTGCCAAGAGCGAACGCAAGATGCGCGTCTTTCAAAATCAGGCTTGCCACTCTTTGGACTTTCAGGCGCGCACTTTGACCACTTACCGTGGTGCGAGCGATCCCGTGGTTGATCCCGAGCAAGCCATCGAGCGGCATGAGCAGTCTTTTGGGGAGGCAGATCCCTTGTTTGCCGAGATTGCAGATTTTGTCGACAGCATTCGTCACAAGCGTCCCCCCAAAGTGAGTGGAGAGGCGGGACGCCGTGCTTTGGAGGCGGTTCAGCGCATCACCGAAGCCACCCGTCTGATTTCCTGATTTTTTGAACATTTGAAAGGACCGCCATGCCTATCCCTATGGTCGATCTGGTTGCGCAATACCGCGATCTTCAGCCCAAACTGGAGCCTGCTTTTCTGGGTGCCCTGAGCGCCGCCCAATTCATTTTGGGCCCCAACGTTCTGGCTTTTGAAAAAGAGGCTGCGGACTATCTGGGCGTGGCACACGCCATCACCTGTGCCAACGGCACGGATGCCTTGCATCTGGCTTTGTTGGCGGCTGACATCGGCCCGGGCGATGAGGTCATCACCACGCCCTTCACCTTCATTGCCACGGCCGAAGCGATTGCCTATGTGGGGGCCAAGGCGGTGTTTGTGGACATCGATCCCCGTACTTTCAACATCGATGTGGCCCAGGCACGCCGTGCCATCACTGCCAAGACCAAGGCTTTGCTTCCGGTGCATTTGTTTGGACAGCCAGCAGACCTGAAGCCGCTAATGGCCTTGGCCCAAGAGCACCAGCTGCAGTTGGTGGAGGATTGTGCCCAGTCGTTTGGTGCGGACATTGGCGGTCGCAAGACCGGTGCCATGGGCGATGTCGCGGCCTTCAGCTTCTTTCCTAGCAAAAACCTGGGTTGCTATGGTGACGGTGGCATGGTGACCACACAGTCTGACGCCATGGCAGAAAAATTGCGCATGCTGCGCAACCACGGCAGCAAGGTGCGTTATTACCACGACATCATTGGCTACAACAGCCGCCTGGACGAATTGCAAGCGGTGGTGCTGCGGGCCAAGTTGCCCTTGATTGACCATTACAACCAGGAACGCCGCCGCGTGGCGCACCGTTACAGCGCCGGCTTGGCAGGGTTGAATTTGCAAACGCCTTTTGAAGACGGCGTGGGCTTGCACGTGTACCACCAATACACCTTGCTGACCGATGACCGGGCGGCCATTCAGCAAGCTCTCACTGACCATCAAATCGCCAGCGCCGTTTATTACCCTGTACCTTTGCACCAGCAAAAAGTCTTTGCCTCGATCGCAGCCGGGGCCAGCTTCCCGGTGACCGAATCGGTGGCTGCGCGTTGCCTGTCTTTGCCGATTTACCCCGAACTGAGCAACGCATTGGTGGACGAGGTGTGCGGCGTGATTCGCCAGGCTCTGAAAGCGTGATGGCATCACCCGCAGCACCAACTGATTCGCAGTCTGCTGCGCCCGACTTGCGTTTGAGCATGGTGGCCGCCGAGCGATCGGGCGACATGCTGGCGGCTTTGTTGCTGCAGGGCATGAAAAAAGCCTGGCCATGCCTGCAGGCCAGCGGCATTGGCGGGCCGCAGATGGACGCCACCGGCTTTGTGTCGCGCTGGTCCTGTGACGAGTTGTCCGTGCGAGGTTTGGTGGAAGCGCTTTGGCGTTATCGCCACATCAATGGCATTCGCCAAACCTTGATCCAGGATTTGTTGGCGAGCCCCCCTGATTTGTATGTCGGGGTTGACGCTTCCGATTTCAACCTGCCGGTGGAGCGTTTGTTGCGCCAAAAAGGCGTGCCCACGGTTCAATTGGTCTGCCCGTCGATTTGGGCCTGGCGGCCGGAGCGGGTCCAGAAAATCCGTGACAGCGTCGACCATGTCTTGTGCATTTATCCTTTTGAGCCGGATTTGTTGGCCCAGAACGGGATTGCCGGCACGTTTGTCGGACACCCCGTGGCCGATGTGATCGCACTGAACCCTGATCGAGCCCAAGCCCGGCAAGCCCTGGGCTTGTCTGCCGATGCCACCTTGGTGGCCTTGCTGCCTGGCAGCAGGCCTGCCGAGGTCAAGGGTTTGGCCCTGCCATTTCTGGAGGCGGCGCGGCTCATGCGCGAACAGCGGCCCGGCTTGCAGTTCGTTTTACCCACGCATGGTCCTTTGAAGCCCATGATTGAGGCTGCCATTGCCCAAGCGGGCATGCAGGCGCATGTGCATCTGGTGATGGGCCGTTCGCATGATGTGCAGGCCGCTTGTGATGTGGCCTTGGTTGCCAGCGGCACGGCCACGCTGGAGACCGCTTTGCACAAACGCCCCATGGTCATTGCCTACAAAATGCAGTGGTTGTCTTGGCAAATCGCCAACCGTAAGCGCCTGTTGCCGTGGATTGGTCTGCCCAACATCTTGTGCAACGAGTGCCTGGTGCCCGAGTTCCTGCAAGAGCAGGTGCAAGCCAAGGCCTTGGCGAAAGCGGTGTTGCGTTGGCTGGATGATCCGGTGGCGGTGTCTAAAATCCAGCAGCGTTTTACCGACCTGCACCTTCAATTGCGTCAGGACATGCCGACGCTGGCGACCCATGCGATCCAAAAAGTCCTTGCTGCTTGAGCAAAAAACCTTGAACTGGGACACCGAAGGCCTGACGGCTGGCGTGGATGAGGCCGGGCGCGGACCATTGGCAGGGCCGGTGGTGGCGGCTGCCGTGATCCTGGACGATCTGAATCCCATCCAGGGTCTGAACGACTCCAAAAAACTCACGGCCAAGCGCCGTGAGGCCCTGTTTGATGAAATCCGGGCTCGGGCGCTGTGTTTTGCCATAGCCGAGGCCACGGTTCAAGAGATTGATCAACTCAATATTTTGCAGGCCACGCTGCTGGCCATGAAGCGGGCCGTGGAGGCTTTGCGCCTGCCGCCCAAGCTGGTCTTGGTTGACGGTAATCGCTTGCCGACCCTGGCCATACGGGCAGAAGCCATCGTGCAAGGCGATGCCCTGATTCCTGCGATTTCGGCCGCTTCCATCCTGGCCAAGGTGCACCGGGACCGTTTGTGTGTCGAGATGCACCTGCGTTATCCGGCCTATGGTTTTGATCAGCACAAGGGCTATGGCACAGCGCAGCATCTGGCAGCCTTGGAAGCACATGGCCCGACCGATTGTCATCGCATGACATTTGCCCCGGTGGCCAGGAGTGCACGATGAATTTGATCACCTCGCGAGACAACCCACAGGTCAAAGCCTGGCGGCGTTTGGCGCAAGACAGCAGCGCTTACCGAAAAGCCGGGCAGTTCTGGCTCGAAGGCGATCACCTGTGCCGTGCCGCGGTGGACCGTGGGGTGCGACCCCTGCAGGTGGTGTTGACAGAGTCTTTTTGGGCGGAGCAGGGTGCCCAATGGGCGGGGCTTGCTGACAAGGTATTTGTCTTGCCAGATGCCTTGTTTGCCAGTTTGAGTGGCCTGGAGTCGCCCGCCCACATGGGGTTTGTGGTGGCCTGGCATGCCGCCGATCAGGTGTTGCCGGATGCCTCCACTGTCGTGTTGGATCGCCTGCAGGACGCGGGCAATGTGGGGGCGATCTTGCGCTGCGCTTCGGCCTTTGGTTACCGCCAGGTTCTGGCTATCAAGGGATCGGCCGCGCTGTGGTCGCCCAAAGTGCTGCGTGCAGGTATGGGGGCCCATTTTGGCCTGCATTTGGTGGAGTCGGTCAGTGTGGACGATGTGGCCCGATTGCAGCTGCCCGTGCTGACCACCAGCTCGCACGAAGGACCGTTTTTGCACGAATTGTTGCAGCGAGGCTTGCTCAAGCCCAACTGTGCCTGGGTATTCGGGCACGAAGGGCAGGGGGTCTGTGAGGCTTTGATGGCGCTGGCGAGCCAAAAAGTGCGAATTGCCCAGCCCGGCGGGGAAGAGTCACTGAATGTGGCCACGGCTGCGGCCATTTGCCTGCACGCGAGCGCGACGGCAGCACCCTGATTCGCTCTGTTTCCACCTTTGGGGGGCTGGTTTGTCAGGGTTTTCGAGTGGTCCTCAGCTATAATAAGAGGCTTTCCCGCATCAACCTGTACGCCACAGTCCATCCCAGGCCCAATCCTCGAACAAGCAGCCAAAAAGAGATCACATCTCTTGTGAGCGCTGAGGCGTACCCGAACTATTCCGGAGAACCCAGTGCTTTTGTCTCTTCAGGGAACCTTCCCGCCCGCCATCTTGGCGCTCGCAGACGGCACGGTCTTTATCGGCAACTCGATCGGAGCCTCGGGCTCTACAGTCGGCGAAGTGGTGTTCAACACCTCACTCACCGGCTATCAGGAAATCCTCACTGACCCCAGCTACTGCCAGCAGATCGTCACCTTGACGTA
>JACCDG011586338.1_pt1 | contig 14757 bp, 19 predicted proteins | sample 7442471 | NCBI WGS metagenome assembly JACCDG01 (sample SAMN15323444, study PRJNA562643) | freshwater metagenome | isolation source: river surface water | place: USA:Blue River Watershed | collected 2017-08-17
CAAAAGAACCAACCATCAGTTCGATTAAATCACAATCCGATACACATCGGTTTGGTTTCGGGCGATGTTTCGTTTGACAAAACCTCCCGGCTGTGGGATGATTTCTAAAAAGTCGAACGAGCGACAAGATTTGGGAAGACCTGTAAAAATCAGGGTGAAATTCAGCACTGTTCCTTTTTTCAGAATGGTCCATTCTGGATACATGGAAACATTGAATGCACTCACCAGCTCACTGCGGTGCTCTGAATCTCTCGCCACCAAGAAAGTCGATTTCCACACCCTGACTTTATCGTCATCAAACCTTCCCGTAAAACGACAATGCACCACCACTTGCGATTCGACATCCGCCTCTTCCTTTTGCTTGACCTGTTCAATTGTTTTGCGCTTGGTTTTTTCAATGGGCTCTGTTGTGGAAACTAGCGGAGAAATAAATAAGGGTTTAACCATAGAGTAAATTTAAAAAATAGTATTGTAATGAATTTACGAGAGCAAGTAAACAGCATTTTCAACGATAAAATTAACCGTACCGTTCGAGAGATAATCGCTCCGTAACCGCACAATTTCATACATTTTCATGCAACTTCTAAAATCGTTGCAATATACTCATTTTCATTTAATTACATCAATTTATGTCCAAAGATAAAATGGAACGAAATTGCATGAAATAGCTTAAATTTAACATTTGGTGGGCTAAATGTGGGCTAAAATTAGGCCATTTTGACCTATTTTTGCCCCATGAAAGTGTTCAAATTTTTGATTCAAAACAAGAAAAAAGAGGGCGATGCCATCATCTATGTTCGCATGCGAGTGGGTCGAAAAATTGACCTCAAACAACGTACAATGTTTCATGTGCCCGTGAAGAATTGGGACGAAAAATTGGGGCTGGTAAAAAACGCCAAAACCGCCGAACTCAAAGAGCTCGTTGTTGCGCTGGCCAACATCCGGTTGCGTTTAGAAAACGCCTACCTCAAAGCGGAACTCAATCAAGAAAAAATAGATAAGCTCTGGTTCCATAACATATTACATGGTGAGCAACAAAAAAAAGAAGGTGCGCTGCCCGATACCTTGATTGATTATTTTGATTACTACATTACCATCAAGAAATCTACTGCCGCTCTTCAATCAGTGAAGAAATGGGCTTCGGTGCGACAAAAGATTGTGGCCTATGAAACAGACCGTCGATACAAAGTAAAGATCAAGGATGTCAATGAAAGATTTAGAATTGATTTTGAAGAGTATTGTAAAAGCAAAGAGAAATTGAGTGCCAATTATTTTGAGCGCGTGTTGTCATTTATTAAAACCATTTGCAAGCATGCCGGTCAAAATGATTTAGAAATCAGTCCGCAATTGCACGGCCTCAAGGCTAAAAAAGAAATCGTGCACAACATCTATTTCACTCGAGAGGAGATAGAGCTGATACACCGCACACCCATGCCATCGGAGGAACTTGAGAACTCAAAAGATTGGCTCATCATATCATGCAATACAGCACAGCGCATATCAGATTTTATGCATTTCAGCAAGGATGATTTGGTGGACATGGTAATGGGTGCTGAGTGCATCAAAGCCATCAAAATCCGTCAGCAAAAGACCGGTAAGCTACTTGAGATTCCCATATTTAAAATGGTGAAAGAAATCATGGACAAGCGCGGAGGCAATTTCCCAACGAGTATCTCTGATCAGCGTTACAATGTCAACATTAAGAAAGTATGCAGGATTGTAGGCCTTGACCAAATTGTGTACGGCTCTCGGATGGATAAGAAAACCAAGCGATTGATCAAAGGTCAGTTTCCCAAGTGGGAGTTGGTTTCCTCACATATTGGAAGAAGAACCTTTGCAACATGCCAATTTGGACATTTGCCCAACACCCACATCATGGCCTATACGGGACATACCACAGAGAAGCAATTATTGGCTTACATTGGCAAGCCACAAAATGAGGTGGCCAAACTATCTATTCAAACCTTGATGAACAATGGCTGGATCTAAATACACTTTTGAAGCTTGGATGGCAGGGAAATTTGTTTTTATCGGAACAACTATTTTCCAACCCATTTCAACGCCATTGAAGAAAGTTGAAACCATCGATCCTAAAAAAGTCGAAAAACCAGAATTAGACAAAATTAGAAAAGTTCAAAAAGCAACTTTCAAGAAACTCAAAGATGAAGCGCTAAAAAAAATGAAAGCTGTTTTCTTACGGCGCATGAAATACACCAATAATAAAGAACTTCTTAAAAACTCCGCAATACTGGAATTAGAGTCAATTTTATTTTGGAGTGGCACATTTGGGTTTAGTAACCATCATTCCCCAATATTCCAATTCACAATGACTCATGTGGAATTAGATGGTATTTCCAATTATTTCAATAACTATATTGAATTAGGATTCAAAAATCACTTTCATTTCATGGCTAGTCCTGATGCCCTTGCATTAACTAACAGCTCATCATTTACACTGCATGCTGTTACACTCTTTGAAATGATGAAATGGATGGTTGATACTGGATATAAACAATATGAAGAATTCACCCAACTTGAAAAAAGAAAGTCCTTTCAAATTGCACTTGGATTTGCCAAAGGAGAAATTCAAAAACTAATAGATGAAGAAGGACTTAATTTTCGCGAATGTGCAATTAAACTTGATCTCCTCGGATTTGCTCCTTACATATCCGACACGAAAAATGATAATACTCGGCTAAACAATAAAAACATCTATAACAACCATAGATTAATGCGCAAGGTGATTGACTATTGTAAATTCTATGACATCCCATATCAAGCTGACTTTGAGATGAGATACAACAAATGCATTAAAAGGAAAGCCTAGCCCTTGAATACTCATAAAGGGTATTTGCCACTAAATTTCATGTGATACTATTCTAATACTAAAATAGTTTTTAGTATCAATTACCTGTAAATAAACTTGCACAAAATTGATTATACAATGATAACATTCAATGAAATTCCAGCAGCCATAGAGAAGCTGCAAGCAGATTTGAGAGAGCTCATCTGCTACATCAAAGGACAGGGCACCCACGAGGAAGCCTCCGAATTCGTAACGCGCAAAGAGCTGGCGAAGATGCTGCAAATCAACTTTTCGACGATACACCATTGGGTAAAGGCCAAGCGCATTACTCCCATCTATATTGGAGGTCGTGTGTATTTCAGTAGAAAAGAGATTCTAAGTTTCATCAAAAAAACCAAATAACATGACAGGAGAAATCAAAAACATACAATGTCGCAATTGCGGGGAGAGTTACCGTCCCAATAGTCGAAAAAACACCCACTACTGTAGCCCGAGGTGTGGGGATGATTTTAGGAATAAGAGGAAGAGTGATATACGCTTATCCAAAAAAAGAAATATTCTATTGCTAAATAAACTAGACATCCTCAGCGGTAGCAGAAAACAAATCGATGTGTCAACACTTGCGAAGGAAGGATTCAACTTTAAATGTCACGATGAAATCAGAGAAACCTCACTACCCAATAGCAACCAAAAAGCAACTGTTTTTTATTATGGTCGATATTCTCTGCACAATGAAAACAACTTAACTTTTATTACACGATTCTAAAATGAAATATACCAGCAATTTCGCGGTCTTAGAAGCTCTGAAAACCCCTCACCCTGTTCAGTTCGCACCTCAAGCACACCTCAACAGAGAAATTGAGACGCTACGAAATGTAAACAACACCGGCTCATACATAATACTTGGCTTGGGACTGTTGTTGGCAGGGGTAAGTATTTATTTGATAATGGAAAAGGAAAGAGAGAGAAAGATCTTCATTGCTAAAGATAAAAGGCAATAGATTTTCACCCCCTCCTCACCGCCATCAAATCCGCTATAATAATCGCTGGCTCGACATCCTCGAGCAAAAGCCTTTGAAAACAAGCAAAAACATCTTTGGCTATGTAATGGTGATTCTGAATCTGGGAAAAGATGTCATCCTTGTACAATAATGGCGCTAATAAAGAACGCTGCTCGATATACTCTACAGTCCTATCGCCTGCATCCACTACAACTTTTCCGTTGTTCAACTCATTGTTGAAATGCTGCGCCAAGATGAATACATCCAAGGCCTTTTCTTGCTCATATTCATCTACCACTCGTACCCTGCAACTCAAGCGATCTGGTAAAACAAAGTAAAAGTGCATTGCGTTTCTATCTTTAGCCAACTCAAACTGCATCTCAATAAACTTATCTTCCTCGTAAGTTCCATAACGCCAACCCGAGTCTGAGCAGAGTTTCTTCAAATCATTCCATACTTTCGATTGACGCTTTTCAACTGGCAAGTTCAATCTGTACACGCGCTGAAAATTGTACTTGATCTTCAGCAATCCATTGATCAATTTTTGTTTCATCATTCTATTTCTTTTCCATTTAGTTTCCTCTGGGCCTTCTCATTTCGTCCTCATTTCCTTTCATGACTACCTTATCCATTAAGCCCTTGGACAAATAACTGCTCCAATCTTCAGTTTCTTTTAAAGTAACATTCTGAACAATGGTCTCGCCATACGATTCCTTTTTGAAATCAAATAAAGCGATATCAGTAAGTGGAAATTTTTTCTCCCTCTGCTGATGCTGTATGGCTTTGATGATGATGGGACTGTGGGTCTCCACCACAACAGAAAAATTGCAATAGCATTTCTTACTCAACTCATGCATCAACCATTCCGCCCACGCCCACTGCCAATTGGGATGCAATTCTCTCTCTGGCTCCTGAATGATGATGACAAAGGGCTGATCATCCATTTCATCATTGGTTACTTCCATATGTCCCACTGCATTGTACCATTCAGTCAACCAAGAGAGTACCTTACGCACTCCGCTTCCGCAATCTTCAATGGGTGCACGCACCCCTTGGTCTAAAACAAAATATTGATAATCAAAAAACTCCCCATCCTCATTGCTCAACTTTCGCTCTTGAATTTCCAAACCAAAAAATTTCTTCAAGGCATCATTCATGTCGATATTAAAATAATATCGCCATTCAGGAGCCGCATTACCTTTCAAAACAACACTATTGGACAAGGAATTGCCCAAACCATTGCATACCTTGTTCATTACATGGATCAATGCTCCACGCAGTATCGAAAATTCTTCCGGTAGAAATTGCTGCATCCAAAATACATTTGGGATCTCCTTCAAAGATAAATGAAACGAGGACGTTGAATCAGAAACGGATATTACCTTAGGCAACTCGTCCACCAAATTCCATAAATCCTCACTGTTCATTTTCTTGAAATGTCGAAGCATATCAAAGGATTCGGCCAAATCAGACATTTCCGCTTCTTTATCCAAATCTTCGTTGGTCTTTGGAGCATCCTTTGGATAAAAGTGATTCGCAAAAGTTCCGACCAAATTACCTGGATAGAACTCCCGTTTCTCCTTATCCCATCGCACAACACGATAGGTCCCAAAAAAGATATTGATGGCAGTAATGGAAGCGCACTTCAGCTCTTCCTGATTGAAACTTCTCAAATGAGGATCCATTTCAAAGGTCAATTCCACACGCGCCTCCACCCCAAATACATCCAACGTGGTGCTATAGACGGTTGGGTTATAGAGATCTCCTTTGTGCGACCAATTGCGCCAATCCTCACCCTTCTTTTCGAAGTTACAGATATTCTGAATTTCGTAATCATTATGACCCTTCTTCATTCCATTCGTCCGCAGGATGTCGAACCATTTTCCCAGGGCCGATTTACCAGAATTATTGGGACCCACAAACAGATTCAACTTCTTCAAATCAAACGTGTGTGGGCGACGAATTGATTTAATGTTTTGTATTTTAATACTCGGATATTTACTCATGTCGCAAAATTAAAATTATCATATGCAGCTTTATTGCACAGTTCGTTTAGCTGGGGCTAATGGCGGACTTTTAAAAACAAAATGAGATAATGACACCAAGCTTCATCCATAATTCCGATATGACAAAACTCCTGTGGGATTTCCAACTCCTCTGAAAGCCGCTGATAGGCACCCTCACGAGCTTTTTGCTGATTCTCTGCATTCTTCCAAGAAACATCGAACAGCTGATGACACTCCATCTTCAGTGCCCGTAAATGCACATCTGCTAATCTCCCCAAGGACTTCACTTCCTTAGATCGATAACAACCGACAAAATGATCTTTATTCAATAGACAACGGAAGTACTGACGGCCAGAATAATTTTCTCCATAGATTGCAGTTTCCTCCACCAATTCACTGGCCACATGGCAATAGGGACAAATAGATCCAGCTAGAATCGCTTCATCGGTCCAAAATGGTGCTGGTTTATTCATCCTTCTAGGTATAATGGAAAATGATAAAATTAATTAATCAAGCGTGTATTGTCAACGGCTAAGCGGCAGCGCGATTCATCCGTAAACTCTGCGCAACATGCAGGTTGTGTAAAAAGTGCTTGGGCTTTTGGGACAACCTTTTGGGCTTGCGCTTGATTTCGCCCACTGCATCGGGATTTCTATAGGTAGTGACCACACAGCCATCTTGACCGGTCAGTACAATTACATTCTCGAAGCGTTTGCGATCATCTTTGTGGTAATACATTTGAATGTCCGACTTGCACATGTAATGAAACACTTTTCCTTGTTTATGGATTCTGGTTCCATACTTGATTATTTCGGCAATAACTGCAGGCTCAATGCAACGTTGGCTTACACGCTTTGCAGCATGGTTAGAAAATTGGACATTCTTCAAATCAGTTATTTGGGACTCAAAGGAGCAGCTTTTATTTCTCATGCCGCAAAGGAAAAACGCAACTATGCAGTCAATTTGCACACTTGCAAAAAATGATTGCTGCCATCATTTTCTTAGTCAACCTAAAAGAAGAAATTCTCGTTGTAATGTAATTATAATGGGGGGAGGTAGCTCAAATTATTTTGACTAACCTTACTATTACATGTGAAAAACACTTCAAATCCTCAATTTAATAATGCTTAATTTTGTTCTAAACAAGAAGTTAAAAAACGCGACAAAATGAAAACATTTTTCTGGAATTTAGGAAAAAATCTGAAGATGAATTTCAGTAAACTCAATATTCACAACACGCTAACACACATTGAATGGATTTGCATAGGTGAACTTGGCGATCCTGTAGTATCCTTTCATTTCACAGGTGATGGAAAACTCATAAAAGCAATTAATGGCAACACAAATATTCTTAATTATGAATTATTGGATGCAAATAAGATTCATATTTCACAAAATAATCACGGTGAAATATTTGATTTCCATTATCTCAAATACCCCTATTTAATTCTAAAAAAAAATTCATCCGACCAGTACTGCTTTCTTGTTGCCTATCAATCCACTTCCACAAAATTTCTACAAATCAATGAACACAAAAAACTCTTAGAGCAAACCTTATTCAGCAACTCCAATGACGGATTTACAAAAAAAGAATGTCCATATTGCTCATATCTAGGAGTTAATTCTCTTGGTCAATGCCCAAATTGCTTGAATAAACTGTATTAAATTTTTAAAATTAATGAACCTAATTAATTCTACAGACACTGAAAATTAATGTATGTAATAGCAAATTAAAATCTGATTCTCGAGGATTATGTTTTAAATTATGCAGTAATTCTGCACAGAAGCTTGTCAGTTTTGCGCCAACCCAAAATAATTGGCATGAAAACATACCTCACCCACTTTCAATTGTCCTTCGGAAAGCACCAAGGAAAGCGTCTTGACGAAATCGTAATCGAAGATCCCAATTATCTCAATTGGTGCATCGTCCATTTGAATCACTTCTTTGTTGCTAAGGGTACCATTGAAGAACTGCAAAACATCAATCCCAAATTCAAGATCAGCGTTGAAGCTGAGCAGCAGCTAGAAAGTAAAAGCGCGGAATTTGAAGAAGAGCAATATGAACGAGACAATGATGATTGGACCGAAGAACGCCATACCTATGATGACTACAACGGATCTTATGCACAAGATCACATGGGCTGGAGTGATCAAGACATCAACGACGTTTTTGGCGGAGATGCAGACGCTTATTGGAATATTGACTAATTTTACAACAATGCCCGTTACCAAAAACCCCATGCTACGCTACCGCATTCTCAATGAATGCTTTCGCAATGTCATGCATGCCTTCACTATAGATGAATTATTGGAGGAGGTGAATAAGAAGATCGAACAAACCGATGGCAAGGCACATACCATTAAGCTAAGACAATTGCGCTATGACATCTTTCACATGAAAAGCCCTGAGGGCTGGTCCATCGAACTTGTCGAAGAGAAGATTGGAAAAAAGCAGGTCTATCGCTATGAAGATCCCAAATTCTCCATCTTCAACGCACCACTTTCGGAATATCAAATTGAAGAGATCAAGTCCATTACAAGTTTAATCGAAGGCTACTCATCGAATCCCGAGATCAATCAAATGTTGAATGTTTTGGACACGTTGAAACTAACCGCAGATAACTCAAGGCATCACAGGAAGATCATTAGTGTAGGAATTAATCCGGATTTAAAAGGGCGAGAACATTTGATCCCACTTTACAATTTTATCAAAGATCAAAATGTACTCGAATTAAAATACCAGTCCTTTGGATCAGAAGTGCCCAAATTGATTTTGATGCATCCGCAATATTTGAAGGAATACAACAGTCGTTGGTTTCTTTTTGGAGTATTGGATGAAGACAAGCAAAAAATCCAGAACTACGCCCTAGATCGCATTGTTGGTTTTAAAGCCAAAAAAACCAAGAAATATCACGAGGTTGATATAGACTGGGAAGATGATTTCTTTTATGATATTATCGGTGTTTCCAATAATCCAGAAGAAACGGCCCAATTGATCAAATTACAGTTCCTCAATGGACGTGGCCATTACGTCGAAACCAAACCCATGCATCACTCGCAGAAGAAGATGGTATGGCTTGACAAAACCACCTCTGAAACCACCATTTTTGTGAAAGTCAATCGTGAGTTACAATCAACCATTCTGAGCTTTGGCGATGACGTGAAAGTAATTTCGCCGAAAGGCATTTTTAATAAATTTAAATCCGTGCAGTAAAGGTGCACAGAAGTTGTATTATTTTGCATCAAAGTTCTTTGAGGCCCTCAAAAAAGATTGAAGTTGCATGCTGGGTTGTTTTTCGGAATAATCAGATCGGCATGTTTTCCCGGTTCGCCGGGATGAATGTCTCTTAGCCTTTCCTTTTTATTAATTGAAAAATTAAATAAGAAATAAAGGATAAGAATTAATTGATTTCAGAGAAATCAATTGAAATGTTCTACGAACATACACATAGAATCAAATGAGGGCCTCAACTTTTATAACTATGCTAAACACCGAACTCTGCAATACCGCCAAATACACATTGAAAAGTGTCGAATCCGTTCATGATTTGGCCAAAATTCTCAATTCATTTCAACAATTGATCAATACCGATGAAAAAACTTCGAGTATTCAAATCAAAGCCAAGACGCTGAGTTACTATTCCACCGATAAACTGTGTCCTGATCGTTATTCTCAATTCACAATCAAAAAGAAAAGTGGTAAAGAGAGAATAATCAATGCCCCACACAAGAGGCTCAAGGAAATTCAAAAATCGATTAGCGCTATATTACAATACGCCTACCCTATTTCCAATCATGCCTACGGATTTGTTTTACAGCGCAATGTTGCTCAAAATGCAGCCCTTCATGTCGGTAAGCAGTACGTTTACAACATCGATTTAAAAGACTTTTTTCATTCGTTTGATTTAAAACAAGTGAAGCTCGCTTTACTCAATCCAGATTTTGATGTCATCTCTTCAGAAAAAATAGCTTATACCATTGCGAGCTTATGCACCCACACCATAAAAACGGAAGCCGGTGAAACAAAAAATGTTTTGCCGCAAGGGGCTCCAACATCGCCTGTGTTGACCAATATCATCTGTAATAGACTCGATAGGAAACTGGCCGGATTAGCAAAACGTTTCAACGCCATATACTCCCGCTATGCAGATGACATTACCTTTTCTTGTGATGTCAATGTTTTCAGTTTTGAAAGCTTCCAGAATGAATTGAACAGGATTATCAAAACCGAGAATAAATTGGAGATTCAAACCGAAAAATCAAGGATACAACATCGTTCATTTCGACAAGAGGTCACCGGGATCATTGTCAATGAAAAAGTCAATATCAATCAGCGCTACATTAAAGGCATCCGTATGTATTTGAATTTGGTTGAACGATACGGTATCGAAAAGGCCACTGCGATGTACCAAAAGGATTATCAATTGGACAAGGGATACCAGCCTAAAGAAAAGTTTAATCTTAAATATATCCTTGGCGGAAAGATCAATTACTTGTCAATGATTAGAGGAAAAGACGATGCTTTAACGCTAAAGTTAGCAGAACGTTGGGCTATCGCTTTTGATGTCAAGAGAAACAATAAAACGATTGTTGGCGAAATCGATATGAATGAAATATTGGACTTACTTTTAAAGTCGGGATTAGTTAAGGCCATGAACAAATTTTTGGACAGTAAAAGATGAACGAAGTCGATAAATTAAAAGGGCTATTGAGCTTTGTCGAACAAATTGCCAATCAAAAAGGTAATGAATGGATGTGGGATGATATCTATGAATTACTAGACGGAAAAAGCAATCTGAGCATCATCGATGATCACCCCAAACTCAAGCTCATCTACGAGCAAAATATACTTAAAGTAGCATCCAAGCATGCCGACCTGTTTTACAAAGACTTCTCCATTGAATCGCTAATTCCACAACTCAAAAGCGATTTTATAAAAATGGATTACGCCATGCGCAAAGGCGACTTGGGACTTTTTGCGATACACTGTTATCAGCAAGTGGAAGGGATTACTAATTACATCTTTGACAACTTAGTAAATCCAGAATGGGAAAAATGGAAGGATACTGAACTAAATCTAATAGACAATTCAAACTCGCCAAAAGCTTCATTAGAATCTTTTTTCTTTCCAAAAAAAGATACGACCAACAATGACAAAGACCAGTCTAGATTCAAATGGACAGCTAAAAAAAAATTTGAAGTTGTTTTCTATTTTTTTGTCAGTAAAGGACAAAAAGCATACATCAACACTAACGGGGTATATTTCTTCAATGATGTTTACAACTTGAGGAATTGGGGGGCACATCGCGGTACATACGAAAGTGAATTTCAAAAACAAAAAGTTCAGATAGCCAATTCAAATCCTACCCTCTTTTATTCAAAGTCAATTCAGGGCCTGCATTCGTTAGTAAATGCTTTCACTCAAAAATAATAGCAAAACAAAACTTAAATTTCAGCCAATAAAATCAAAATTTCGTTTTCTAAATGCACTAAAAACCAAAAAATATGAAAAAAGAATTCTTTTCGGTCCACTTAAATCAAGGTGTTCTGTCGTCGGAAGACAACAAGCTATTTCACTGTTTACAAATTGAATCGATTCCTGAAATCAAGGAATCCTACCATTTGTATTATATTGAAATTCAAATTTTACAATCTCACAAGTCTCATTTTAATGACACAATGTTTCACGATGTAAATGTAATTTTGTGGGATGATGCAAATTGTTTAAAAACCCTTCAGAAAAATGGCTGGTCTTTAGATTTCCTATCAATGCCGCGTGGAAGAGGGACAGACAACTTAAAATACAAAATTACTGACCCTCTAGAACAAGAACTTATACTTATAAAATATACGGATACAAGAAATTTTCTAGAATTTTGTAAGCGAATTTGTTTTGCAGTCAATCAATTTGACAAGGCTTCTTCTCTACCAAATTTAAATCACCATTTGCTATTGTAATTAGAAGTATAATTAACAGATATATTAAGAATTGGATATACTCTGATTGTATCCTTTTTAATTATCAGCTTAATTACTATTTACCGATATTTTCATAAAAAACTCCAACCTCCCTCCCCTTTCCTTCCTGGTCACACCGCAAACTCCAGAGATTCCGTGCTTGCTGAATCGCAATAACCGATCCGCGATTCCGTCGTCGTTTAGATCACCAATAATTTCTTCGTCGATGATGCGGAATGCTTCAGTCTCTGCATCGCCCCATGCGAGGAAATATTGGTTGGGCTCGTAACCTTTACGAAATACTGAGTCGTTGGCATGTTTGAAAAAATCCTTATCGCTTTGATTGCTTTCCGCCCGTTGATAATGGAACTCAGCCAATGACTTACCCTGACCATTAGCCTTGGTAACTGCCTGCAAATACTCCTCGCTATAGATGCCCCAAATTTCAAATATGCAATTGACCTGATTGGCATTGACCATGGTCCAATCTACATCATGAACGTAATTGGCTATAAACTTTTGTGGGCCACTGATTTCAATTATATGTTTTAAGCGCACAAATTCACCCACACATCGGACTCCATTGACACGACTAATCGTCGCCATATCCTCTTGCACAATCAAGCTGTCGATCTTCTCGAATTGATTGTAAAAAATTACGTGTGGAACAGGACCCATGAACGTTGTATCCAATGGCAATTTCATTCGCACCGAAAAATCCTTGGCTATGGTATCACCTACATCATCTAAAACGGAAAATACAAAAAGCTTCGTCTCCTCAGAAATGGTATCGAACTTAGCGGTGTTGGTTTTCGAATCGCACCCAACAAGCAATATGAAAGCAATCAAGCAAATTGTCCTAGTCATTTCTTAACCAATTATAAAAATAATCACGTGCATGGTTTAGATAATACCCATTGGAAATGGCCCGTTCAAGTTTATCCACTATGACTAGATATTCCTTTTCGCGCTTTATCCTTTCGGCTCCCTCATAATCGATCTGAAAATTATTTTCATCCCTTACCCACTGACGCAATGTTTCGATGTACAAATGAATTTGCCTAGACATATTGTAATGATCAAGGAGTAATCGCGGATTGTCCTTTAAAAGATAAATCTCATATTCCGTTTTTGCCAATATGCGAGAAATGTCATGACCATGATAGGTGCCACTGATTGCCTCACAAAGCGACAAATCATTCAATAGCATAAGAATGGCTTGCAGCTTCTCTCGCGGCTCTGTCCAAAATCCCTCACCATTTCTCTTCCGCATCAAATAATAGTATTGGACATAAAATTGATCCTCATCAGCCATACACTTTACAATGTTCCTTTTCCACGCATGATCGGAAGCTTCGCTTGGCTTTAACATCTGCTCTTGAAACAATTCAGGAAATGAATCAACCATGTGATTCACCTCGTTTTGATAAACCCGAAAAGTATATCCAGATGGATTGGGTAGCAACACCGAATCCTCTTTCATATAGAACTCAGAATAATCCATCAACTCTAATATTGGTTCTTCTTTCACAACCTCTTCTTCTTGCATCTCTAAAGCCGCTCCCAATGATTCATCCTTTAAATACAATCGATGCTTAACAAATAGAATTGCCAATATAAATCCCAACAATACTATAACTTGAATACCTCTTTTCATCTCCAATACATTTATCTATTCTCCACTCCTATCATCACTCCAAAATTCCCATCCATCTGCTCCATCCCCTTCTCCGGGCAATACATCTTGGAGACGAATCCATCCAAGTAAAGGGCGTTTTGACATCCCTTGTCCTTGAAGAATTTGGCGAAATCATACAGCGATACCTCCTCTGTGCTGATGGCCATAATGACCTTCCCATTGGGCAAAACCCCAACTCCATTGCGAATATGTACATGCGTTGAACCTTCCTTGAATTCAGGATGTATGTTGCCGTCAATGACCAACATGGGACCGGACTGTGTAGCATACTTTACGTCGTTCGGATTATTGAATTCTTTCGATTTACAAATGAACGCTTGATTGCTCTTGTTGACATAAAAGACACCATTGGGCTGCCAGTAAAAATTACCACTTGCCTTCATTGTGTTTAATGACTTGATCACATTTCCATTTTCAATGTACAACCCTTGAGGAGAAAGATCGGTCAAAAACATACCCCCGTTCATTGCGAATTTTAGATGCTTTCCACTTCCCTCAACCATCCGTTTTAAGTTTTCTAAAGAACCCAATGGCAATCCGTTGTCATCCTTCCAATACATTTTCACTTCACTTGGATGACTCTCAAATGAGATGAATCTCTCCTTCTCAAGAACGGAATTCGAGCAAGAAATAATCCAACTCGTGAATAAAAAAAGGAAACCAACCAAATGAATTTTACGCATCTTTCCAAAAGATTTAATGATGATGAATCTACAAATTTTATCATTCACTCTTGTCATCAATGCAACGATAAATCATAAATAGATACAAACCGTGACACCAAAATGGCCAATGACATTCCATTTGATGATGCTCCTCGATGCACTGCAGTTTACCGCGGTATACTGCGGTAAATCGCGAAAAATCGAGTATAATCAAGCCTTTCAGCCCATTTATCTTATTTTTAAAAATTATTTTCAAGAATAAAAATGGGGCCTGCATCGCAGAATTCGAATAATCCTATCCCTTGTCTCCAACCCACCAACACTCAAACAATCGTTGTAAAAAGAACTTAATACTTACAATTCAATGCCACTCGCATTAAAAAATATTCGAAAAAATATTTCCTTAAGAAAAGGAAAAAACGTTGACTTTAATACCAAAATGAAATTGCCAAAGAAAATAAATCTTAAAAAAATTCACCAAATACTTGCAGCGAAAAAAAACTTGTATACATTTGCCTCGTATTTCGAACCTTAAATGGTACCAACCGAGTGTAGACACCACGGTGGTAAAACAATACGGGCCACAAGCCAAAATCAACGTATCTCCCATTTCTCGTTTTAA
>JACCDG011820471.1_pt1 | contig 14756 bp, 25 predicted proteins | sample 7442471 | NCBI WGS metagenome assembly JACCDG01 (sample SAMN15323444, study PRJNA562643) | freshwater metagenome | isolation source: river surface water | place: USA:Blue River Watershed | collected 2017-08-17
AAGGCGCCGGCCCGTGCTGCACATGGAGCGCTACAAGCCGCCGAACGATTCCTAACGCAGCGACGGGAAGTGCGGATTTTCGTGACAAACAATCCGCGCGGCGGTATTTGTAGTCACGGAATGCGGCTAAGCAGAGTCGAGCACACAGCGTCGGATGTACTCGGCCACCGATACACCAGCCTTGGCCGCGGCCTCGTGCAGCTCACGGAGCTCGCGCTCGCTCACCGCAAGATGAAGCCGCGCGGCTTTCGTCTCGCCGGCTACCAGCGGCGGCCTGCCGCGCTTCATCGGCTTTGGGTTGGTGCGTGCCATCTGGGGTCTTTGTACCACAGCAAAGCATGTGATGCGCCGAAATTCACGTTCGCGTCACGTCACGTTGCAAGTAACGAGAATTCCGTAGGCGAGGGCTGAACATCCGTGCTGCTGAGTTTCCCGTTCTGCGCATTATCGGACCCTGGGACGGACTATCCGCGTCGTCTGTTCAGGCGTGGATCCGTGCGCCGGGCGAGTTCTTCGGTCGTAAGCGGGGCCTTTTGTCCCCCCCATAGCTCAACCGGGCTTGTCGCCGCAATCGGATCCTCGTGCGCGGTCTCGGCCCAGCGTCCAGCGCTGATGAGATCGAGCGCTTCGATCTGCTCGAGCGAGTCGATCGCCGCGTCAACGAAGAGGTGCCGGGCCACGTCGTCGCCGCGGATCTGTCCCCAGTGGCGCCGCAGGATCAGTTGCTCGAGCCGCGCGAACACGGCTCGGCGGCCCAGCCATGTGTGCTTGCGCCAAAGCTTGCGCTCTGTCGACTCGGCGCGGAGCAGCGCCCGTACCTGCTCGATCAGGTCCCCACGAAACTGACTCATCCCCCCCCAGAGTACCCAGGTCGCTCCACCTCGCAAGAAAGGGAAACCCACATGAACGATGCCGAGTCCAACAAGCAAATCAACCGGATCACGTCGCTCGCCGATCAGGCATTCGGCGAGCTCGAGCTCGTCTTTGCAGCGCGCGAGCGCGCGCGACGTGCCGCGGATCGATTCGTGGCGCTGAGGGACGCGCAGTCGGCGGCCCAGCGTGCGATGCGGATCGAAGTGCTCGAGCGCGCCGCGCTCGAGTACGCCGAGCGGTGCGCGCTGGGAACCATGTGGCGTGACATCGCCAACACGATCGTGGGCCGCATGCGGGAAGCCGCGCGCGCGTCCGCGGTCGCTGCAACCGATGCGCTTGAGGCGGTACGCGCGAAGCCGCTCGGCGATGCGCGCTTGGTGGGCGGTGCGCTGTGAGCCGTCGGCGCGCGTATCGGTATCAGGTGGGCAGCTCGCCGGGGCCGGCGATGCTCATCGAGGTTAGGCGCGACGATAACGAGGTGTGGATCACGTCGAGTGATCGCGAGGTGGCCAGTATCCGCCTGACGCGACGCGCTGCGATGCTGATCGCTACGGAGCTAGTCGTCGCGTCCATGGTGGCGGACGCGAACGAGGTGCGGAACCTAAAGCGCATGGCGAAGAAGGTGCGCCAGTGATCCGCGGGCATGTGCGCGAGCTCGTGATCGCTGGGGTGCTCGTGGCGGGTGTCTGGAGCCTTGCGATCTATGGCGCTTGGTCGCTGGTGCCGCGGTGAGGGCGCACGAGCTCCGTATCCTGTCGCGCAAGGTCGATCACGCTGCAGCGCTGATCGAGATCGCCGAGCACGGGGAGCGCGATCAGCAGACGCGGAGCGTGCTCCGTGCAGCGCTCGCGCTGGTCAAGGCTGCCTGCGAACACCTCGACGATCAAGCGCGATGCTCGCCGATCGGCGTGGAGGTGGCGCGGTGAACTATCGCAAGCCGAAACAGGATGGGGAGTTTTCGCCATGGCTGCGCGCGCTGCGCGGCGCCTCTGGCGTGTACTTCATCCGTCAGGAGCGGGGGTTCTGGGACGAGGGCGGGCTCGTCTACATCGGCGAGTCGCATACGGGCCGGTTGTACGAGACGATCACGCGGCATTTCCAGTCGTGGGATGGGCGGCGCGCGCGCTACGACGCTTCCCGGTGCTGGGTCGGAGTGCGGCGCGTTCGTAAGGCAGAGGATGCGATAGATCTGCAGTACGCGGCGATCCAGAAGCACAAGCCGCGCGACAACCAGATCAAGGGGACCACGCTCGAGCTCGAGGAGGCGCCGTTTTGAGCGCGCCGCGTGTGGTGCCCGGATGCTCGGGAAAGCTCCGCTACGTATCGCAGGCGGCAACCGTCAACGCGATCGCTCTGCTCCGTCGGCGCCAGTCGAACAAGCGCGGCGGGACCCTCGAGGCGTACCGCTGCGGGGCGTGTTCGTTCTGGCACGTCGGGCACGCGGCTTGGCGGGTGCGCGCGGATCGTTTTGTTGCGGGGGTGCAGCTCACCGTGCGCGATCTGCCCGCGACACCAGAACAACCCACCGGAGGCGACGAGCGATGAGCGGCGAACAGCTGACCCCGGAGCAGATCGAACGCATCCGCGCCGTGTGCAAGACGCACGCGAGGTTCGAGACGGAGTCGTGGAAGATCCTCGCGCTCCTCGACGCGCTCGAGAAGATCAGCGCGATCCGCGACGGCATCGTGGGCATGCAGGGCTTCCACTTCAGCAATCACGCCTATCCGCTCGTCGCCGCGCTCGACGCAGTGGGCTTCCCCGGCGCTGGCTACGAGATCGCGCGCAAGAACCTCGGGACCCTACTTGACCTCGCCGAATCGGCGTGGGGCGTCATCGCCAACGCGAGCGGCGGCAACTGGGACCTGCAAGCCGACGATTGGAAGCTGGCCGCAGCCCGCTGGCGCGACCGCTACCACGAGTTGATCGGCGTCGAGCCAGCGACATCAAGCCATGACGAGGGCGCGCAATGAAGTGCCGCGACTGTCGCGCCGAGGCGGCAAACGAAGGCCAGCGCGCCGACGGTTTCACCGTCTTTTCGTGTGGCTGTGGTTGGTACCTGGCGACGCGGCGCCCCGACGACGAGGAGGCCGGGCACAAGTGGTGGTGCGAGTCGCTTCCGAAGGAGTGCGACTGCGGAGCGCAACGTGACAAGGGCGCGCGATGAGCACGATCCAGGTGTGGTGCCTCGAGTGCTTCGAGTCCAAGTGGTTGCCGCCGTCGCGTCGCGCGATCGTGTGCGGCGTTGGCGTGCTGCGCATCTGGCGCGCGGAGTGTGAGCTCTGCACGCGCTGTGGTCGGCACGGGCTGATCGCGGTCGAGTTCGCACCGGCGAAGTAGCGTTTTCACGGGCCGAAGGCCCGATCCCCCCAGGGGAATAACATGGGGGGTTTAAAAAAATCACACGCCTATCCTTTCCGGGAGTTAAGTCGATTTGTCATCGGGCACACAAATCCTGCTCCGGGGCGTCGATACGCTGGTGCGGACTTTCCTGGCCCCGGTTCCGGCTGCGACGCTGGAGCGGCTGCACGCCGCGAAGGAGGAAGCACGCCAACGTCGCGAGCTCGGCCACGCTGACGCGGTCCAGCTCGAGCTCGGGGGCATTCGGTGGGCCGTCTCTCCGAGCGGCGCCCCTCCTTATCGCTTCCTGCTCCACGCGGACGGAGTTATGGACGCGCGTATCGCTGGGCGCCCCTCCCTGGCTCCTGGGACGCCAACCGTAGTGGTCGAGATCCGGTCCGCCTACCTATGGCGCCGTGGATTCACGGGGGCGGCGGACGATGCGCAGGAGTTCGCGCGCGCCGCGCTAGGTGGCCCGGCTGAATGCCTCGAGTCGGTATCCCGGATCGATCTGTGCTGCGACTTCCAGGGGTGGGCGCCGGATGGGTCGGACGCGGAGTCGGAGCGATTCGCGCGCGTCGTCACGAAGGGCTGGAAACGGAACGGCATCGGATCGAGCTTTACCGGCTACCAGATCGCCCCTGGTCAGCCGTTCTCAGCGCGACTCTACGATAAGACCGAAGAGATCGCGGGGACCGACAAGGAATGGTTCCGCTACCTGTGGGCGCTCTGCCCCGTCTACGACGCCAGCCGGCCCGTGTGGCGCCTCGAGCTGCAGGCCAGATCGGAAGCGCTATCCGAGCTCGGGCTGCGCGTCGACTGGGACAAGCAGATCTGTGATCGACTCGATGAGCTCTGGCGCTACGCATTCGGTCGCCTCGAGTGGTCGCCGGATCGTGAGACGACATGCGAGCGCGCGCTACGCCAGCTCAAGCAGAAGCGCGCGCGCGCGGGGAAGCGCGGCGCCGAGCTCTCGGTGGAGGAGGAGGCGTTGATAGCCTCCCTCGAAGTCGAGCGCGCCGACGAAAAGCGCGAGTTCGGCGCATGGCTCTCGCTTCGCGATCCGGTGCCCGGGCGAGCACGCACCGAGTGGCCGATCTCGCCCGACTGGCGAGCGATCCAGGGCCTTACGTTCGCGGATAAGGGGGCGGTGCGCGGCCTGCGTGAGAGACAGCGAGATGTCAAGCTAGAGAACCTGCTCTCGCAGATGCGCGGGCTGCTGTCGACGTATGCGGCTCACTCGGGAATCCGTCCGTCGGCAGTGGCGGATCGGCGCGAGGCGCGCGCGCGGACGCTGTCCTGGGCGCTCGCTGCAGCGCACGAGGGCTTGATGGATCTGGACGAACACGAGGCGCGCGACTTCGTGGCGCGGCTCGAGGAAAAGCGCCTGCTTGTTCCTCCATCACCGACCGATGAGCAGCCCAAGCCAAGGCCACATCTACCAGAGGCGCCATGGTCGCCAGAGCCGGATCCGCGCCGCACCCTACCCTTTCAGGCTCCGAGCATGCTCGAGCTGCGCGACATGCCTCGAGCAGAGACGCCGGTCGAGGAACTTCCTGTCCGCTCGTGGAAGGAAGTGGAGCCGGCGCAGTTCGAGCTCGATGCGGCTACGGTCGAATGGCAAAAGGCCATGCGGCGCCATGATGCGGAGCAAGACCGGCGCTACCGCAGGCGGTCGCGCTTTGCTCCTCCGGGTGTGCACAAGCGCCTTCCCAAGGTGCGCGCGTGATCGTGCTGTCCGGTGGGGACTGGCGTGTGGCGGTAGCAACGCCTCGAGGCCGCTGGGTCTCCCGTCCTCTTCGCTGGCGCGCGGCGTGGATGCTCGCGCGCGAGCAACGACTCGCCGGGCGTAGGGCCTGGCTACTAGAAAGGATTGCACCGTGAACATGCCAGCCATCCAGCGGATACCGAGGAGCCTTCCACAAACGCGCGCCGAGTGCCTTCCGGGAGGGGAGAACGAGCATAGGCCATGCCCCTACGTGACGTGTCGTCATCACCTCGCGCTCGACGTGAAACACTACGCAACCGGGACGATCGCGATCGACCGAGTGGCGCCGGGGTTCGATGGCATCGGCGATGTGCCGGAGGACAAGCCCACATGCGCGCTCGATTTGGCGGAAGACAAGAACACATGCTCTGAAATCGCCGAGGCGGTCGATCTGCCGTCGTCGGCACATGTGCACATGATCGTAAAGCGCGCGCTTCTGAAGCTGCCGGAAGACGTGGCGCGATACCTCTGTTCGAGGGGCTAACAAGTTCCGTTGCGCGACGTGTCGCGTAACGAAGAGACATGGCCGAACGAAACGACGAGCGTTCCAGGGCGTATCGACTGCGGGACATCAAGAGCCGGAATCGTAGGCAGCTCACCGACGAGGAAGCCAAGTGGCTAGCGCGCTATGACAAGGCGCATCCTCCGCGCGGGCCGCGGCGCCCGGCTGAGCTCGCCGGAAAACCGATCACCGACCCGGGAGAGCTCGGCGCGCTGCGCGTGGAGACAATCCCAACCTCGAGGCCAGCCAACGACAACGCGCCGGACGACTCGGCGCCGCAGGTCGCCCCGGCCAACGACAACGCGGCGCCGAGCACGCCGGAGGCCGATTTTTCGGACGAAGGCGTCCCCGGAGGAGGCACGGAAAATCCCGCCGCGGCGAGCTCGCCGCCCCCTCCCCCGCTTGCCGTCGCCGCGCTTCCCGTGGCCCCCCCTGCGCCTCCCGCATTCGGAAACCTCGCCATCGCGGCGATGCTCGCCGAGCTCTTCGGAGGACAGGCGAAGCTGATAGCGGATGACCTGGGATACGAAGTCGATCCGGCGCACCTAACCAAGGCGGTGGATGCGTACCGCGCCGCAACCCTGAACACGCTTAACCGCTACTGGCCTGACTCGGCGGCAAGTGAGACAGGGGACGCGCTAGCGTGCGGCGTCGGAACGGCCGTGGTGTTCGGCGGGCCACAGATCCGAGACTGGTTGAAGAAGAAGAAGAGCGCGCCACAGTCCGTGGCCGCTCCGGCTCGCGTGCCGGAGGCGGCGACGCCTGCAGAGCGCAGGACAGAGGCGCAAGTTCCGGAGGCAAGGGCGGATGCCGTCGGCTCCGGTTACTAGGGGCGTCCGTCGCGGGGATTGGAACGTAAACATCGGGCTAACCGGCATACCCGGATGCGGCAAGAGCACCGTGGGGATCTACACGATGCTAGAGCTCGCGCGGCAAGTGCCGTGCTACCTCCTCGCGCACGATCCGGAGCACGCGCTACCAAAGCGGCTGCCCGACGGGCGGCAAGTCCCGATCGTGCGTCACGCAACGGCGGATGCGGCGGCGCGCGCTATCGAACGTTCGCCGGGTGGGATCCATGCGATCTCGTGTCTCGACGGGGAGGAGGTGATCCGCTTAGGGCATCAGCTCGGTGAGCGGTCACTAGCTGCAGCCAAGGGCGGCCCGGCCCCTCCGGTGCTGGTCTTCGTCGATGAAGTCACCAACTGCCAAGGGATGGCGCCGCGGACGCTAAGTCAGACGCTCAAGGAAGCGGTGACGCTTCGCAGGCACCGACACTGCGGGCTGATCTGGGGCGTGCAGTCGCCGCACCTTGTGCACTATCAGTTTTTGGGGAAAACCACGGAGTTACTGGTCTTCCGCCTCGAGTCGGAACGTGACGTTGATAGGCTGATCGAGGATGCGGGTTTTCCGCAGGATTCCGCGGCGCAAATCAAAACGTTGAAGCGTTTCGAGTTCTTACGACACCGTCCGCGTGGTTTCGATGATCGCAGGTAGCTCTCTTGGGGTCGGAGCGGTTCCACCTCGGGAGAAAAAACATGGGCTTTGCCCTCATTCGTAAGACCGTCAAGAGCCAGAGCTATACGATCGCCGCAACCGGGGGCGCCGGTTCCGGTTTCCAGGTGCCGCTGCAGTTCCTCGAGCCGGCGCTGGCGGGCTTCCGAAACGCCTTCATCAAGCGCCTGCGCGCGCGCATCTCCTACAACGTGGATACGGGCGCCTCAGGCGGCCCGGCTCGCCTCTTCCCGCAGGTGTTCTCGCGGGTCCAGATCGATGACGGCGCCGGCCCCATCGTGAACCTCTCGGGCGCGGAGCTCCGGATCGCGAATATCGCGGAGCGGCCCGGCTCGTACCGCGATGGACTCAACGTCGCGGCGAGCCAGACCGGCGCAACGGGCGAGTATTGGATCGATCTGCTGCCCACCGAGCTCTTCAACGAGGACGGCGAGCACGATCACGGGATGCTCGTCTCCGACCTGATGAACGGCGGCCAGATCTATCTGACCTGGGCGTCGAACCTTACCCCGTACGCGGGCTACACGACCTTCAATACGACTACTGCCGTCGAGATCTATGCGGACGTGGTCGAGGGCGTGAACGCCGAGGGAATGATTAAGCTGCCCCCTCGCCTCACATGGTTCTCGGAAAGCATTTCGCTCGTCGACTACCGCTACAAGTTGGGTGGTCTCATGCGCTGGATGATCGCGTATGTCGGAGCGACGGCAGAGGACACGCTGGCGGGCTTCTCCGCGCAAAACCTGTTCTCCGATGACCTGAAGTACCAGGGCTATCCGCTCGGCTATTTCCGAGACACGTACAAGCAGACGCGCGACCGCACCTACGACGGCGACGCCGCGGGCACGACCGCGATCGAGGATCCGTTCCTCCGCACCAACCCGATGGCGGTGGCGTTCTGGTGTCCAGAGCGCGGCCAGATGATCGGCGATCTGCCGCTCGCCGAGTCGGTGCAGTACCGCACCGATGGCTCGGTGGGCTCTGACTCGCCGAGCATGATCAAGTGCGTCTATACCAAGCGCTCGCCTCAGCTCGAGCGCGCGGCGCTCGGCGTGAGCTCGGACGCGGCGGCGCGCGCGGCGATCCAGACCACCGGCAAGGTGGCGGGTGGTAAGCCGGTCTCGGCCGTCACCAGCGGCCTCGCTCCCTTCCTTCCCATCCGCGTCAAGGCGGCGCGCTAACATGAGCGACCTAGCAACCGTTGCGCTCATCGGCGTCGGCGTGCTGGTTCTGGTGCCGATGCTGACGCGGCCCATGCCGCAGAGCTCGATGCCTGCTGCAGCTCCGGTGCAGCCGTACCCGACGGGCGGGGTCCCCTATCCTCCGGCGCAGTCGGAGTATCAGGGCTATGGCGCGCTGGCCACCGGCATCGGGCAGGGCCTCGGCTCGCTGTTCTCCGGGATCGGCTCGCTCGTGAACGCTACGAACGGCCAGAGCTCGAGCGGCTACTAGTTCAACCGAGCGCGCGCCGACGCGGATCCGCTCCCCGCGTCGGCGCGCTGCTCATCTTGTTGAAAGACACTCACTCATGCATCCAGGCGTGGTTGTGGTCGGAGTCGTCGTGCTCGCTGCCCTCTTAGGGCGCAGCGCGCGCGCGAGCTCTGGCAACGGTACGCCGTTCCCGGATGGGGTTTTCCGTCCGGAGGATGCGTCGAAGCAACCGGACTTCGAGCGCGTCGTCGAGGGAGTCGAGGACGGCGATGTGGACTGGCTCAACTGGGTCGCTCCTCCGGGCTACGACGCGATCAGAAACTTCGCGACGAGTCCGGTTGATGGACATGTCTACTACGAAAAGCAGCTCTGGCGGCCTGCGTCGCGGATCTCGATCATGTCGCTTACCAAGGGCGATTTCGATCGGGCGGCCTACTTCCTCGCCGCGGCCTGGAAACGCGGATCGGCGGCGGGCTGCGAAGAGACCGAGCCGGACAAGCGGTTCCGAGAGGTGAATGACGAGCTCGAGGAGATCGCGTCGGGGCTGGAAATCGGCGCGGCGATCGGCGTCGGGCTGTCCTCGATCTTCGGCTTTGGCGAGGGCGCAAAGGCCAGTGACAAGGCTTTCGGCTTTCAGCGCGGCGCGGACGAAACGCGCGAAGCCCAGGTTGACCTAGGCAAGCTGCCAGCGGCGGCGCAGGCAGATCTGGAAACTCTCGATGTGCGTGCAGCCGTCAAGAAAGACCCCAACGGAGCTCCGCAGGGCTCGAACATCATCACGCTGGGCGGAAGCCGCGTCATCGCGGCGATGGCAAACCTGTTCAACATCTCGTGGGCAAAGTGGGCCGAGGGGAACGCGCCGATCGATGAAAACGATCTGCTCGACGAAGAGCGCGGGATCGCAATCGTCAAGGGTACGGATGGCGTGGTCCGTCGCGTCGAAACCGGAATCTCCTTCAAGCTCCACGCGGGAGGAACGGTCGACCCTGAAAATCGTCACGAGATCATCGGCGGTACGATCTGGCTCCGTCGCGCGTTCGCCCTGCCGTGGCACTCGCGAGAGATGGGCTGCGGCCTGTCGCTGCGTGAAAAGGTGTACGTGCGCGCGCGCATGTACCGAACGATCGATCTGATCCGCTCGTATCTTCTGCCCGTCGAGCCGTACGTGGCTGAGATGGGCGGGCTAGTGCAAGACGAAGACGGCGTGTACGTGCCGGAGCTCGTCGGCAAGTACGTAACGCATAGCTACCGATCGCCGCGCTTCGGCGCCATCCGCGGGACCATCTTTCCGCCTCTGCCAGAGGACAAGGAAGCGGCATCGCCGACGCGCACGGCGCCATACGCTGGGCCGTTTGATGAGGGGCTGTCGACGCCGGTTAATCCGCGATCAGTGTACGTGCCACCGTCGGCGATCGATACGCAGTACGAGCAGCAACAGGAGGCCTACCAGACGACGGTAGGCGAGCCGATGCCGTCCGGTCCGCCGAGCAAGGGAAACACGCCGATGCCGAAGCCGGTCGCCCCGCTTGGGTCGATCGTGGCCACCGGAGCATCGCCAACGGCGAACACATCGCCGATCACGCTGTCCAGGCTTTCGCTGTACCGAGGAACCTAAAGCGGCTACGCGCCGCAGGAGAAAAAAGCACATGTTGAATCAGGCTCTTCCCATCGTCGCTGGCATCGCCGCGTCCAAGCTCGCCGAGCAGAAGCTCGGCACGCACCTCGCTAAGCTTCCCGTGCCGCTCTGGCTGTCGGCGGCGGCGGTCGGTGTCGCCGCGGGCATCTTCGCGAAAAAGTTCGTCGGCTAAGCCGTGCCGTATCAGACCACCACCTATGTCGGGGGTGCGCCACAGCAGCTCACCGAAGACCAAGTGGTGGCGCTGGCGCGGCAGTACACCTTTGGGCTTCCCGTCGGATTCTTCGTCGGGATGGCCCTGCGTGAGTCGGGGTTCACCGCGAACCAGGTAGACACGGATTACGACGAGGAAGGCAACCCGCGGCCGGCCAAGACCTACGGGCTTCTGATGCTGCGTCGCGATGAGGCGGCAAAGGCTCTAGGGCTGGCGGAAACGCTAGCCCCGGAGTCGACGCTAACCGACCCAGCAACCAACCTCGCGATCGGCTCTCAGGTCTTCGCGCGGTACCAGGGCGCGCTCGAGCTCGCCGCGGGCCAGCGGGGGGACTCGCCATACTACGCGGAAGAGATGGCGGCGTATGTCGGGCTCGCGCACAACTGGGGGCTTTCCCGGCAAGTGCGATCCGTACTCTCGTACGGGGTCGACTGGGCGACGTTTGCTGCGCGCAACGCGACCGAGTGGCCGCGACAGGTGCGCTACGGCAACACGATCGTGGAGTACGTCCGCAAGTATCCGGACGTGGGGAACGGTCGAGACGTGTGGTGGTTGAAGGCGGCATCGCTCGTCGCTGTGCTCTGGGTCGTGCTGCATCATCGCGGGGGGATCGGATGAGCTACGAGGGAAACAACTGGCGCACGGCCATCGCGGAGCCACGGCAGACGACGCGCGCCGCGGATCTAGCGAAGCAGCCAAACGTGCTGCCGATCTACGCGGCAAATTGGAAGATCGCCAGCGCTGACGTGGTGCAAAACGTGGCGCCGGCGCGGCCCGTGGTTCAGCTCTGCATGGGGCCAGAAGATCAGACGGGCGGCGTGCTGATCGAATCAGACGAGGTGGGGCCGCAACGCTTCGTGCGCGTGACCCCTGAGTCTCCGTGGACCGGGCGGCTAACGCTTCCGTTTCGTGTGTGGCCGATGATCCGGGAAACGCTTCCCGGCCTCACCGCGTCCGTCAAGATGAATCTCCTAGCGTTCTATGAGCTGCAGCCGATCCTGCCGCTGCGTGGAACGCTGATCGAATACGGAACGCTCACCGCGGCGTCGTCTTCCATCGTGGTCCCGACGCTGGGGCGAAAAATGGTCCGTGTGACGACGGATGTTCCAAGCGCGGCTGCGGATGTGCGGATCGATGGTGGGGCAATCGGGCCGTCCGGGATCGTCTATGCGAACTTCGCAGGCGGCGCCGCTGTTGCGCTCGAAATGTTCTACACGTGGGACGCAACGCAAGCGTATCCGGCTGCGGCTAACAACCAGCGCGGCATGCGCGCGCCGGACTTCGTGCGCGTGCGGCTGGTCGGCGCGGTCGCTCAAACCGTGGCGTATTCGATCGTGGCTGAGGATCGCTGAACGATGGGAACGCCGCGCGACAATGGAATTGTAAGCATGGCCTACGCGATCGAGCGCGCGGCGGAAACGCTCGCCGACCCGGGGATTCTGGCGCGAGCTCGCGAGCTGTCTGCTTCGGTTGCTTCGCCGTCGCTGTTCTCGTGGTTGTCGGAAGGCTGGTCGCTCAAGGCTGAGGCGGAAGCCATCGCCGCGCAGATCGCTGCGCGGACCGGGTCGAATCCGCTTGATGCGCAAGACCCTTACGGGGCCGTCGGCACCTATGGGGCAGAGCATGTGAGTCAGGCGGGCGATGTGGCCAGCGTGGCGAGCGATGCGGGCAACGCGCTCGCTGCGGGCTTCGATGCGCTGTCGTCGGCTGGTAAGTGGCTCGTGATTGGGCTTGTCGCAGTTGCGGCGATCTACGTGACGCATGAGGTGCGGTCGTGACCGATCGTCAAGCTATCGTCGGCGGCGCGGTGTTGCTGGCGCTGATTCTGCTCGTGCGCGAGCGCGAGGTGATCGTGGGAGGCGAGGGAGTGATCGATCTGCGTCGCTCGACGGAGCCGGCTGGGTCTGGGGTCTCGAGCCCTGGCGGGTGTACTTGCGCCGATCCGAAGCCGGGGATCTACGTCGAGTGCGGCTGCGATGATCCGGCTGCCATCGCTTCCAACACCGGATACGAGGGCCAGTCATGAGCACGGAAGCTATCTTTTTTGTCGCGACGGAAACGATCCGACGCGGCATGCTCTGCAAGAAGGCTGCTAGCGCGTCGGGGTGCTCCAAGCTCGGAACCGCGGATGCGGCTACGCTGTTCTGCGGCGTCGCGCTGAATGATGCAACCCTGGGGCAGGCCGTGGCGCTTGCAACGGTGCCGGGCGAGCAAGTCGTGATCTACGCGGACGGGGCCGCTCAGCTCGTGGAGGGCTCGACGTGGGGACCGTCCGCGGTCGTGGCGGGGGCGGCGTCGGGTAGCCCGTCAAGCGCGCTTGGGCTCGTGCTGCAGACGGTGCCGAACACGGCGGGAGCGCTGGGCGCTGCGATCGTGCAGCCCGCTGCGGGGTCTGGCGGCGGGGGCGCTGTCGACCTTCAACAGGCGTACGACAACGGCTACTTTATCGCGACTTCGCCGGGAGAACCGGTAGCCGTTGTGGTCGACACAACCGACCTTGAGGCCATCGAGGTTTTCGACACCGACGGTGTCACCAGCCTTGGAACCATCTCGGGCTTCGGCGGCGGCGGCGGCGGTCTCGCGCTGTATGGCTCTGCCGCCGAGGGCGCGCGCATCGCTTGCCGCACCCAGACGGGCTCGAACACGGGTGCGACGGCCGCGGTTGTCGGAGGGCGAGGTGGACCGACCGCGGGCACGGGCGGCGAGACGCTGGTTCAGGCTGGCCAGGGCGGTACGACGAACGGCGTCGGCGGCCAGGCGCGAGTCATCGGCGGACTCGGCACGGGAACCGGCAACGGCGGCGCGGCCAGCGTCACGGGCGGCGGCAACGGCGGAACCGGGACAGGTGGAGCGGCAAGCGTCGTCGGAGGAGCGTCAACCGGAGCGAGTGGTACCGGAGGCGCGGCATCGCTTACGGGCGGAGCCTCGACGAACGGCACGGGCGGGTCGGTCTCCATCAACGCTGGCGACGGCGCGACCGATGGCGACGTGAACATCGGAACGAGCAAGGCCGTCAATACCAACGTCCAGGCTGCGACCGCGGTCGGCGTGAAGCTGCAAGGCCAGACCAATGGCGCTATCGCCATCGACGTGTCGAGCACGACCCTGCGCGGCGCGAACGCGAATAACAATTGCATTTCGCTTTCCGCGAACGGCATCGGCGGAGCGCCCAAGCTCTCGTTCTTCGGAGCCGCGACAGTCGTGCAGCAGGCGACCCCGGTGACCCTCGGCGACGTTATCGCCCTTCTGCAAGCATACGGGCTGTGTCCGTAGCACAAGTCGCTGAATCAGGAGACCCATGCGTAGATCCGTCCTTTTCCTCGCGCTCGCGCTCAGCGGGTGCACAACCGTGATGAGCGCAGCGCGCGCGATCACGCCTGCAGTAAAGCGCATGGTGTCGTGCGTGGCCGAGTGCGTAGCGGACGAATTTGCGGCCGGAGCTCCGGTCGATGGAGGTGCAAAGTGATTCCTCTCGCTCTGGCCGTCGGTGCTTGGTACACCGTCGGAAAACTCGATTTCGTCATGGTTCGACCGGACGGCATGGCCGATCCGATCGCGGCCGCGAAGCTGCAGGGCGCTGCGCAAGTGATCGCGGCGGTGCTCGTGTTCAAGGTCGCGGCCAAGGGATGACGGCCGTGGATCTCGCGCGCGGTGTCGCTGTCGTCGCGCTCTATCTCGCGGCGTCGGTCGCGCTCGCCATGGCGGCGATCCCAGCGCCGTGACACCGATGGATCGCAGGGGCCTAGGAGAAGTGGTCTCCTGGGCAACGCTCGTCGTCATGACGGGGCTGGTCGCTGTCGTCGCGATGGCGATGCATGACCCGTCGGCGGGCTACGCGGTGGCTATCTTCTCGGGTGCCGTCGCTGCCCTGCTCGGGCGCGGGACCAAGGCGGCCGTGGATCGCGATGCCGCGATCGAGCTCCGGAGTCAGCTAGACGCGGAACGGCGGCGGCCCGTGCTGCACATGGAGCGCTACAAACCGCCAAACGATTCCTAGAGCAGCGACGGGTGCGCGAAAGTTTCTTGCCACGGAATGCGGTACTGGGGTATTCCGTGTGAGGAAATGACGCTAGACGCGGATGCCGTGAGCACGGATGAACGTCGACACGCTCACCCCCTCACGTCGCGCGCGCTCGCGCAGCTCGCGCAGCTCGCGTGCGCTGACAGCCACTCCGACCCGTTCAAGGCGAGCATCGCCAGGAACCTGTGGCGGGCGACCGGGCTTTGGCTTGGGGTTGGGGCGTGCCATCTGGGGTCTTTGTACCACAGCAAAGCATGTGATGCGCCGAAATTCATGTTCGCGTCACGTCACGTTGCAAGTAACGAGAATTCCGTAGGCGAGGGCTGAACATCCGTGCTGATGAGTTTCCCGTTCTGCGCATTATCGGACCCTGGGACGGACTATCCGCGTCGTCTGTTCAGGCGTGGATCCGTGCGCCGGGCGAGTTCTTCGGTCGTAAGCGGGGCCTTTTGTCCCCCCCAT
>JACCDG011040832.1_pt1 | contig 14752 bp, 32 predicted proteins | sample 7442471 | NCBI WGS metagenome assembly JACCDG01 (sample SAMN15323444, study PRJNA562643) | freshwater metagenome | isolation source: river surface water | place: USA:Blue River Watershed | collected 2017-08-17
AAGGTTTCCACCAACCGCGGCGCGCGTTGCGGCTCCATTTGTCTAGTTCGCACATTCGCACAACCTAGTTCGCACGAATAGTTCGCGTGAATAAAACCTAAACAGGGTATTGCAAAAGTTCGACACCCATACTAAGGTATTGAACCCGTTTATTTATTTCCAGAATATTAATGACGCGTTAAGTTATCGTCTCAAAGTTCGACACTAGGTGGCGCAATTAAGTAGGTGATTCACCTAGATTCACTAGGTGGCACGCTGTATGCAACATACCTAATCATAGACCGCAAACGAAAAGGAGAACCGCAAATGAAAAATAATATACTTCGAACACAAAACCTTTACTCTAATGGGCGCAATCACCTTTCAGTCAACTTCCCATCCGTCACCTACATTCGTAAAGACAATGAGTCTAAGTCAAGTTCCAATACTTTTTCAATCAATCACGAAGATTGCACGGCATGGTCTTATGGTTGGTGGTGTATGATGAAGTTGTCTAAAGACGGCAAAACCCTAGTCCGAAATAGAGTAGGGTACTCAATGCAAACGGGTGTCCACCAAGGTATGTTGGACCGCGTACTTGAACTTGAAGACCCTGAATCACACGGCATAAAAGTTCTCAATGTTTACACCCGTAAAGGTTTGCAAAATCTTCGCGGCGAAATTGAAGACTTATTTTATGATGGATTCAAGCACGATAAAGACAATTCAAAACGAATCAAAGAATTTCAAAAGATTCAAAAGATTTTAGGTGAGCGAATTTACAGGCCCAGCAAGGAAGAACTTGCAAACCTCAAAGACAAAGCTCTCGAAAGCAAAGAATACGAGAGAGCGCGTGCCAAAAGAAAAAGACAAGAAAAAAAGGCCCGCGAATTAGAGGCCATGAAAGCACAAGCAGCTGCAACAGTTGAGCGCATGGGGCCTAACTTCCTTGAAGACTGCAAACAATTGGTTGCAGATATTAATGAAATGAAGGGCGGCGTAAAATGACAAAATTCAAAATATTCGATTGGGCCGGTAACGAGTGTATTTCACATGAGAGTTTCCCAACATTCGAAGATGCATGGGGTGCTATTTATGAATACTTCGAAGAATTAGACGATGCAGAATTCGACGCCGAGCTTGGCGAATACCAAGTATTGGAAGTACCAAACAGAAGCGTGAGGGGGAATTAATATGAGCTACACCAAAGGACCTTGGATTTTCAATAAAGCTACTCTGGATAACAGGACTCACGGCTATGCGATAATTGGTAGAGTTGAGACAGGATGGGAAGAAGTTATTTGCGCATTAGAGACTGTGTCGGGGGACTATCCAGATGAGACTAATTCTAGACGAATAGCCAACGCCCAGCTCATAGCCGCCGCACCTGAAATGCTTGAGGTACTCGAAACTCTACTAAAAAAACAAGCCATTGACGGCCCTTATGTAGAAATAGCAGTCAAGGCAATGCAAAGGGCAAGGGGTGAATTATGACAACAGAAAAACTCCACGCCTTTGCATCACGCTTAGAGGCTTGTGGCGCCGAATACCTTGCAGAAGTTGTGCGCAAGTTAATTAGAGAGAAGTTGGAAGTTGAGGCCTTAGAGGACAAGCTCACCAAGATGGGGATGAGTGACTTAATTAAGGAGAATTATGGAAACTAGAATACTTGTACTTGTAAAAGACGTTTTTGGGCGCAAACTTGCGTACCCGAAAAATAAACAAGCAGAGCTACTCTGCAAACTCAAAAAGAAGGACACCTTTACACTTCCAGAGCTGGAAATTTTAAAAGAATTAGGTTTCACCATTGAAACGCTCACCGTAAAGGAAACGTACGTCACGAATGAAGGAGAGAGTATATGAGAACCAAGGTACTTATCATTGTAGGTCTACTTTACGCCATGGCGGCCCTTACAGGCTGCGCGTCTTCTTATGACCGCCATGCCAAAGACTTCGATAACCGCCCCATGGCACAACCGACTCCAAACTATGCTGCAGGATATATGCTCTTTCAACAGATGCAGGCCAATGAGGCGTCCCTTAATTATCACCCAGCGGCCCCAATGAGGCCACAAGTTGTCATACAGGCCCCAGCGCCCCGCAATTGCAACGCCTATACGTGCCCAGACTATTATAAGTGATTGAATTTATAACGCTTAGCGCAATCTTAACACAAGCCAGGGAAGGCAGCCCACCAATAACCTCTAAAAAGCACCTATAATGACGATATTGGGGGAATCACAACCCAGAATTTCAAATCCCAGCCAGGCCCCAAACTTACCCCAAGCTCCCACCAAACTTACCCCAAACTTCCACCAAACTCCCACCAGATTTCGGCCCCAAAAATTCCGCCAAACTCCCACATTTTTCCCACCAAAACCCGACCCAGAATTTCCCCGAAATTAAGGTCTCCCAAACCTTCACGTAAAATCGGCCTGGACACGGGCACACTGGACACAACCTTTTAAAAATGTTTTCCCCACAGAATCACCACTCCCGCAATCCCAGGGATTTTCCCATTTTCCTCTACTTCACCAGTGAAATACTATTTATAATAATATTGTGTCCACAGTGTCCTGGTGCCCAGGCCTCTGCTTTTCATAGAGGACGCGTCGTGTCAAATGCCGGACACAACCCGGACACACTGAATTTTAGACCTCGTCATTGTGGCCAGAGTCTTCCAAAGTTGTGCATCCGAACAGTAAAAACTCCTTATTTCCTGCCACACGGCAGCGTGAATATTCCACCGCGCCGCAGCGGAAATTGCGTTGAAAGCCTTTTTCTAGAGATTTTACCGTTGGCTGGACACCTTTTAGCCATCTCATAAACCTTAACGTGAACTCCTTTTTTGAGACCGCTTTTTCGCCGTCAGCAATGACTTGCTCGTTATAGGCTTTGAACAATTCATTCCATTTTAGGCCGCGTGAGCCGGTAGAAGAGATTCCAATAAAACGACCAATTCCTGGCGTGCTGGCATCGACGTCTTTTGGGATTGACCCGATGCACAAGTTATCCTCAAACCAACGTAGGGCTGAGTCGCCAAAGGACTTGTATTCAGCGAGTGCCGTGTCTGAGGCCTTGCTCTGGGTGAACTGATAGTTTTGCTTTTTGAGCCTAGCGTAGGCTTCTAAAACAAGGTTTAGCACACCCGGAAGCTCGGATGCGATAATCTTGTTTGCAATGTCGGTGTCAATGTTACCGGCTTCATAAGAGAAGGTAGCCTCAAAGGGGAGGATGAGGAGACGGCGAAACCAGCCATGCGAGGGATCGGTGCCAAATGGAAGCCGGTTACAGGTGATGACGATTTTGGCTTTATTTTCAAAGAAGATGAAGTCCTTGTGTTTTTTGCAAGCTGAGATGATGCCACCGGCTGACCAGTCTTTTAGGATTTCCCAGGATTCGCGCTCGCCGTCTTTTGGAATTTCCTCAAAGAGGCACATGAAGGCGCCGTCGAGCATGATTTTCATGAAGTCAGATTTGATTTGCGAGAAGGAGAACTTGGCAAGTTTTTCACCTATGAGAGCCTGCATTATTTGGACGAAGCGGGACTTGCCGTTTTGCCCTTCGCCGGTCAAGACAAGCATTTTATCGGCAAAGCACTTATCGCCGGATAGGATGTAACCCATGTATTCTAGAAGAACCATTTGCATGGATAGATCGCCGCAGGTGACGTCATTTAGCATTTTTGTGAAGAGCGGAGCCTGCGCGGAGGGGTCGTAGTTAAAGGGAAGAGTGTGGCGGAAGCCCAGCTCTGGGGAGTGTGGGCTCAGTTTTAAGGAATCTATATCTAGGATTCCGTTTGAGAGGTTTATCTTTCGGGAGGTGGAAGTTGTGAACCACTTGTGCGGACGCAGGTTATTTCTGCGTATGGTGTTCATAAACTCGCGAGTGACGTGGGACTTCACGAAGGGATTGAACTTTTCCTGGGCGTAATTTTCTAGCCACAATTCTGGTTTCAATTGCCAGTCGGTCCCGCTCCACCTGTAATTTTCGCCCGTTTCCTCAATGGAAATGAACGGAGCTTCTGCATCGTAGTGAAGCATGAGGTCTTTAAACTGGGGGACGAGCTGACCTTTGCGGTCCATAGTATGGAACCCGGAATCTTCGGTAGCTATGAACTTGGGGCCTTTGATTTGGATGGGGGATCGTACCTTTTTATAATACTTGCACTCCGAGCAGCCCGGATACATGGACTCGATATTTTCGCACGTCCTGGGGCCTGACATTTTGAGCGCCTGGTCTATTTTTTGGTTAGTGTGCTCCTCGGAATAGGAGGGATGCTTTCTGGAATATTCATGCACAAGCTCCCTGCCACCGGGGAGCCTGGCTACTATTGATATCATAGCGTACCACTGGGGCTCGTCGACTTTACTTGCATTTTCCTTGGTCCACTTAATAAAGTTACAGCCATCTTGGATTGTGGCATGGTCTAGTTTGAAGTAGGAAAGTTCCTTTTTAGAGATTTGTGCCTTGTCGTCGATGTCAGGCAAACCAGAGATTTTTTTCAAATCAAAGTCATGGCGCTCGAAGCTGAGATTCAGCTCGCGCACAGTGCGCACGGGCTCATTTGGTTTTTTGTTGAGCGAGCCTGGGAGGCGGAACATGTAATTGGGGGCAAAAACCTGGGTGTCGGCTTTGCCTTTAAGGCCCCTTTTAGCTAGCTCATCGTTAATCTTGCCGCAGACAACCTGGTAGTGGAATTTGTTTTTCTTAAAATAGGCTGCACTCTCTATTGGAGTTTTCATTCCGACTAGGATATGAAGGCCATGTCCCGTGAAAAATGTAGAGAAGCTGTGGGGGTCGAGCTTTAGTGCGGCTCCCACGGCTTCCAAATATTTCTCTTCTGCTATCGAGCCATTTTGCAGGACGGCGATATCGTCAATATCAAAGAACATGACATCTTGTCCGACCCAGCTTCGGGACACGCGCTTCTCGGGCGTTTCGCCAGCGGTGTAGCCGAGTGTGCCGAATAGATTATATCGCTCGGTCTCTGGTATTTTTGCAAGCACTTGGGCGAATTCTCGGTAGAGATGCTCATGCGAGGTAAAGACTTGGTCGGGCTCGAGTGGGATTTCGATTTTACCCGTGTCGGTTGAGTTTTGCTTGATGTATTCCCTAACTTTTCTGATTTGTATGAATTTGTGCTCTTCAGCTTTTGCTGTTTCCATGTGGTGAAAATCCCCTTCGGTGTGACTTTGAACTTGTGTAAGTGCCTCATTCAATATCAGAAGCCTAGAATTTCCAAGGCGTGGTCTGTAAAATGGCACGCGGGGTGCGTTAGTAGGTAGGTATGGCACCATACAGTGCAATGTATGGTCACAATGGGAGGGGGTCACAGTTATTTTTGTGCATGTATTTACAAAGTGCAAGTACTTCGCTAAGGCGGAAGCTAAACATTTTCACGGGAGAAAAATAAATGGTAAATGAAGAGAAGTATAAACGAGCTGCGCTTTATCAAGCAGAGCATAAGTGTTCTATTCGAAAGGCTGCTCTATCGCAGCATGGTATTAGCTACACAGGATTCTGGGCGTGGCAGAAAAAACAAAAAGCTTTAGCCGCATTTGAGCCCGTCACAGAAACCAAGATTGTTGTGCACGATGTAACAAAGAAAAAGCCTGGCCGGAAGCTCGGATACAAGGCTCCCATTCCTGTAGCGCAGCGTGCTCCGAGGGACAACTTTGTATTTGTAGGTAGGGTGAGTGATTTGAAAGCGCTCCTCAGAGAAATGAGCGGAGCATGAAAGTAGTTTGGAAATTTCCCCTAGAGCTGAGTAATTTTGTGCAGGAAATATCTCTTCCCAATACTAATTGCTTTCTGCATGCAGCGATGCAAGATGGCACACCCACTGCTTGGTTTGAAGTGGACCCCGCACAACCTAAGATGACTATACCTGTGAGAATATTTGGCACGGGCCAAGCCATTGTTGAAGATGATGCTCAGTTTCGGCACATGGCTACCTTCATGCATGGAATTTACGTGTGGCATCTCTATGAAATAGTCACAGATGACTTAGATATAGTGGAGGCCGTGTGAAGGCGGTCAACTTATTTCTGGGAGCTGATTTGCGGAGCGGGCACCCTGGACTTACAAAGCTTGCAAAATCTCGCGGCATCGTGCTGAAGGAATTGCGCAAGGGCGAGGCAGTGATATTTGTAAACTCCAAAAAAGATAAGATGAAAGCATTTGCGTGGAACGGTGTACTTTCCTACATTCGTTTTGATGATGCAAAGCGCTCTATAGATTTGTCAGCGCTCGATGAATTCCCGAGAGCGTTCAACGCTGATGGGAGTATGGATTACACGCGGGCTCTGAAGGCTAGCTTAGAAAAGCGCCTTGCTCGTCCTGGTAGAGTGAAGGAGCTAGAGGTTTTATGAAGATTATAGCTATGAGAGCGACCAGTGGCGGGTGACCACACATATAAATTATTATTTAAGACTGACTTTATTAGTAAGATACACGCGCGTTGGATCAAAGAGCTTGAAGAAGAAGATAAGGTTTGGAAAGCGGTTGAGGAGAAAAAAATGAGTGATGAAACTATAGGCGGCTTCCCGGCATCAAAGTTACCCTTTCTGCAGCGAAGTGAGTTTGAGAACTTAACTAAAGACCCGGCGGCTGAGACTGTGACTATTACAAAGAAGCAGTTAAACGATGTACTACGCAGAATGGAGCGGGCTGAGGGGAAAGTGGACGGGTTGTTATTGGCGCTAGAGTTTTTCGCAAAGGGCAGCTCGCGTGGTTCTTCCAAAGAGTAAATTCCCTGGTAAACTGAATCCCATTCGGGGGGTTCATGGAAGCCATTATTCTAATGTTAGTTTTGTGTCTGCAGCTAGTAGGGTGCCAGAGTACCGAGATACTTTGCAAGTGGAAGTGCGAGGAGGGGACTTGCCGGTGCATGACAAAGGAAGAAACATGCAAGCATTTCCCTTCAGCGTGCGAGGAAAATCCTTAGTACCCGCTTTTTTCCTTATCTTTCGCAGCGGAAGATGGGATGAGCGTTCGGGCGAGACCTTGCCACGCGGAGCCGAGCATACGGCCCGCTTTTTTCACGCCAGCGGGAAGCTCGCCAGCTTTATTAAATCCTTTGGCAAGTTTGTCGCGGCCAGCCTCGCCCTGATAGTCCTGAGTGTAGTCCTTTTTCTTATCGTCCATAGGTTAATTCTAATCGGTATTTAGTAGATAACAATAGAGGGGTTTTATGAAAAAATTACGGCGGCCTAGTAGATTTTTTAGGTTTGGAGCGGGCTACTGCACTGGGACTGACCCGGCTGGGCGTCATGGGGGAGCAAGGAATTACATTGAAGTGAACGGCGACGGGGCTCCGATTGAGCTTCGGGAGATGAAAAAGCTAGCGAAGTGGCTCTTAGCAAACATCGCCTTCATTGAGCAGGAAAAGAAAAATGCAAAGCGTACCTGATTACATAATTCGCAGAGATAGAATTGAAGAGTTAATGAATAAGCTATGCACTTGGGCTGAGCAAGGTGAGAAGCTTGGTGCTCAGGAATTTATAGCTCTTCTTACATTCACGCTAGAATACATGAAGGAAAGAACGGGCATAACCGTTGAGCGTGTGGAAGTTTTAACGGGTCCGAAAGGGAGTAACTAAATGGCCGATGAAACGAGTAAAATATCTGAGTACTATGTAAGCATGCTTCTTATGTGGGCCGATAAGCAGCCAGCTTTCTTTATTCACTGCTATGAAAATTTCCCCGAGGGTATTGATGGGAAAAATTTTCTGACAAAGGAACAGAAGGACGCGCTCACGGCTAAGTACGAGGAGCTTACAGATGGATGAATATGGATGCTTTAGAAATAACGAAAAAGACTATGACGAGCTCGCACATGAATTTAAACAGTCCGGAAACATTGTTTTTTCGTACTCCTATGATGGCGTCGGTGCAATGGTAATTAATCTCAATGGCACATTCAAAAAATTAGGAGTCATGCCCTTCGGTGGTCAACCTAACGGAAGAATCTATGTTGGTGTTTATGGCGTTGGTTGCAACCATGTTAATTGGGACAGCGACCCCTACTATATAAGGGAAAAGCTTAGAATATGTCTCGCCGACGCAGAGGGGCTCAGTAACCTTTTCAAAGAAATGCATCGTAGACTATGAATCGCGTATTCATGTCCAAGAGAAATGGGCAGCTTGTAGTCGGGAAGCCTATTTATTTAATATACAATAAACTATTCAGTAGGGATGCTTCCATTTCGATTGAAAATGCGGGGGAATTAGGAATTGTCTCCTACGAACAACATCAATGCATCGGCTATGCGATCTTCATGGGCGATGAGTGTTTTTCCCTAATTACGCATGAGCAGATTGCAGCAATGCCCATAGAGGACTTGGGAGAGCTGTAGTGACCGACGAGAAGAAACCCGATCGTTTTGAAGAGAAGGCTAGAGAGGTTGTTGGGGACTTTATGGGCAGAAGGGGTTTTTCTGTGACCCCGTTCCACTTCCAAGATTTGTACAAAACGATAGCCAAAGCCCTTCGCGAAGAAGCTGACAAAAGAGACCCCGTGGTCTTTCAAACTGATATCTCATTTGAGAACCAACTCGTGAGCGAGGCGGAATTGGAAATATTGGCTGAGAAGTGGGCTGCTAAACAAGGTGAGACAAGATGTAATCAATGCAACAGAGACGTTACTTCTTCTTTTGTGAATGCGCATGAACACGCCTTTAGAGAGGGCTTCCGAAAAGCCATGGAGATGCGCGCCACAATGGATATGGGAGAGAGAGTAAAGCAAGGACAGGAGCGTCTTCAAAAAGAATTGGACGATGCTGTAAGGCAAATACAAAGAACGGTATCCATTAATAAATCGATCAAAGAAAAGCTGGGTGTGAAATGATAAAAAAGATACTTGCAATTATTATTTTGCTACCCGTTTTTATGGTTATGGCTCCGATAGTTATTATAATCCTCCCTTTCGCTGGTGCTGTGTTCGCACTCGATTGGGCCATTGAGGTGTTGGGTAATGATTTTCTCTGAAGAAACCTATAAACGAATCGAAAAAGATTCCCATGTCCGTGCGTTAATTGCGATTCTGTGTTGGCTCTTTCTTGTGGTGACCTCATGAACCTCTCAGACGACGCACTCCGAGCCATGCTAAAACAAATTGAAACAACAAGGTCGTATTGGGGCTTTGGTGAGGACGGTAAATATCGTGACCTCGCTAAGACTGAGACCGTGAAAGCCATGGCCGAAGAGCTGCTCGCTGCGAGGGCTTACTTTCAAAAACAAAAAGAATATGTAGAAAAGATTCGTGTGGGTTTGGAAGAGTTAGATAAACACGGCTTCAGTGACTATGGTTCTAGTGGAATGCCTGCGAAGATTGAGGGGGAGAAATAGAGCTTTGAAGTGAGTGCTGTGGCGTTAGTAATAAGAGCGAATATCGGTAAGGCTTCGAGCCTTGAAAATGTGTAACAGCGCCGAGGATGGCAGGAGTATCGCCTGCCGCGCAAGTCAGCACTCACTTGAACGTTTTAACAAAAGGAGAAATGAAAATGGATTTTTTAAAATCAGTAGGAAATGGTCTGTGCTTTGGAATCGGACTCATACTGGCAGCGGGACTCATGCGTGTGGCTTTGAAAATGAGCTTGTGCAATTGAAGGGAAAAACATGGGAAAGATTGAATGGGCCTGTGTATTTTTAATGTCTGTGGCAGTATTGATTTTTGGATTTTACCAACAAAAAAATGCGAATAAATTTCCGGATGATTATAATGTTTTTTGTATTGAGGGCGTAAGTTACGTGCAGTTTGGGCGGCCAGGCGGAGCAAGCGTTATGCACAACCGAGACGGCACAATTAAAATTTGCGGTGGGGAAAAATAAGTGGAAACCAAAGAAGAGCCAAAACGCATGGCCTATGTGCCGAGTAGCGAAGGTTACGTGCGTGCTCCGCATTTAGATGAGTTTGTTAATAAGAAAGAAAAGACGGCGCCCAAAAAATCAACAAAACGCATTGTCGATGTTTCGATTTATAGCAAGGCGCAGTTAGCCAAAAGGCGCCGCGAGTAGCAAGAATTTTTGCTTGCACATTCGCGAACCCACAAATAGTGTAAGCACTTGTGGTGGACGGTGACATGGTTTTAGACAAAGATAAACCCCTTAAACTCGTGGCTCTCGTGCATCCGCAGTACACGCATAAGCTCGACTCCACCACGCTAGAGTACGTTTTTTTGACACCCACCGAATTCTTAAAGCTGAAGGCCATGATGTCGCCTAAGTCGAGCGAGGAAAGATTCTGGAATCGCTCCGGCCCCATGATTGTAGATGAGAGCATCTTGCCTTTAATAAAACAGAAAAGATGGTAGGCTAAAGTGATGCCTATACGAAAGGGTGCTTCCCGTAAAACATTCGAGCACAACCTAGAAAAATTGAAGGCCGAAGGGAAACCCATCAAGCAGGCCCTTGCAATTTCCTACAAGGTGAAGCGCGAAGCACAAAAGAAAAAGTATGGGGTGAAATAATGGAACTTCGAGAAATGCTAGCAATTGCTGATTGTGCAGAGTGTGACGACACGGGTCTAATACTTGTAGATTTTGCGCGACTTCTACCCTGCCCCTATTGCCAAGTTATGACGGTTGATGCTGTAACTGAGTGGGATGATTTTAGAGGGGAGTCAAAGAGAGTTTCCAGTTACATTCAAAGTGAAGCCTTGGGCGCATCAGCTCGAGGCTTTAAGGCGAAGCAAAGATAAAGCGGCTTTTGCATACTTTTTTGATCCTGGTACTGGGAAAACACTCACTGCTATAAATAGACTTAGAATTGCCTTCAACACAGAGAAAAAAATTCTTCCTACACTTGTTATTACTCCGCCGATTACATTAGAGAACTGGAAGCGTGAATGGCTCATGCATTCGAACATTCCGCCCGAGAAAATAATAGTTGTGACGGGCCAGAAAAGCCAGAGGGTTTTAAGGCTTTTGCAGTTAGAAAAGGACCCCAACTGCATCGTGCTTATAAATTATGAGGCTATACTGTCGCCTGATATTTTTAGATCGCTTCTTATGTGGTCGCCGAAGTGTCTCATCTTGGATGAATCGCACAAGGTTAAAAATCCAAGTTCGAAGCGCGCCAAACGAGTCGAGACACTTTCGGTCCTGGCAGAGTACAAGTTTCTTCTTAGTGGGTCGCCAATTTTAAATTCGCTCATGGATTTATTTTCACAATTTAGGATTATGGCTCCCGAAGTATTTGGGCGCAATTTTTTTGCTTTTAGGAATAGATTTTTCTTCGACAAAAATCGCAACATGCACCGATCAAAATATTACCCGGATTGGTGCCTAAAGGAAAAAAGTTATAGTGAAATTCAAAATATTATAGATCCGCATGTGATGCGCGTTAAAAAGGAAGATTGCCTAGACTTGCCTCCACTTATTCGAAAAAAGATTTTTGTTCCGCTTAGCCCCGACCAACAAGCAGCTTACAATGAGATGAAAAAAGATTTCATCACATTCATAAAAGATAGGGCCTGCTTGGCGGAACTTGCTATAACAAAAGCACTTAGGCTTCAGCAAATTGTTTCGGGATTTGTCACCGTGGAGCTTGGAGGCGGTGAGCGGGAAGCGGCTGACTTTAAAGAAAACCCTCGGGCCGCAGCGCTTCAAGAGCTTTTGGAAGAAATTACGCCTTCCAATAAGGTGATAATTTGGGCTGTTTTTAGGCGCAATTATGCGCAGATAAAAGAAGTGCTAGCAAAATTAAAGTTAGATTATGTGGAGGTTCATGGTGATGTTTCGTCAATGGATAAGCAGGCTGCGGTTGATAAATTTTCAACGGACCCGACCTGTAAGGTATTTCTTGGACATCCTGGTAGTGGCGGTATTGGTATTAATTTGGTCAGCGCTTCTTACAGTATCTTTTACTCGCGCAATTTTTCGCTCGAAAATGATTTGCAAGCAGAAGCCCGGAACTATCGCGGCGGGTCACAGATCCATGATAAAATTACGCGCATTGATTTAGTTAGTCCTGGCACAATCGACGAAGAGGTTTTAAAAGCATTAGAGGCAAAAGTAAAAATTGGTGAAAATGTTTTGAAGGAATGGGCTGAGAGTATATGAAAGTAATTTTTGTGCGTTGGATGTTATTCTTTATTGTGGGACTTCCTATGCAAGCGCTTACGATGCTTCTTTATCCGTTTTTTTATCTTTATTGGGCAATAAAGGTACTGCCTGAAATTAAGAAGTACGCGCTTAAAATAAATGAGCACACAGACTACCCGGACAATCCCGCATATTCTAGAATTAGGGATTTATATTTCCATGACAATGATGACACACACAATGCGCTGACACAGTACCCTCTCTTTCACATGCACCCAGAGCTTGGGCAAAAGGGACTAGAGCTTTTGGTCTCACCTGATGGGGCCTTCCTTCGCCGCTACATGGCCGGAGTTTCAGAGGGAAGTAAAACCTCTGGTGATTGTGTTGTGGCGTGGTGCTTTGCTTACTCACTTTTGCCGCCCGTTTTTCGCCCAAGAAAAGCCTTGCGTAGGGCTGCTTGGCACTATCTGAGAAACCTTGGGACAAAATCAATAAACGGGAGTGTACAGGGCTGGGTCTCGGCTCGCTGTAATAATCTAGGCGTGAACTACTGTCCCGACGGGTGGAAGGGTATAGGGCAGCCATGCACAGGCCCTCAGTTTTACACCACGAGTGCGCTACTAGCACTTGCCTACAGAGAGAACATTTTCTGGAAAGCAGTCTTTTGGCTGCACTGGCTAGTTTTTGGAGGTTGGTACTGGGCAATTTCGCCTATGATTTTTCCGAAGTTTAATAAATTGGGCTATGTCCGAGACATCACGATGAGAGCCCTCTGGGTGCACCAAACTGTTTTTGGTCCCAAGTGGTGGGTTATGAATCCAATAGAAAAAATAGCAATCGACATGGCAGAGTACGAGAACGCGCTCTTCTTTGCGCAGCTTGGACTTAGTACGCGTGTGCCGCTTCCTAAATATGCAAACTCTTGGTTTTCTCAGAATATCTCGGCATCGAGCGGCGGCGGCGCTGCTATTAATGTTTGGACTGCACCCACAATTTCCTACATCAGACAAGAGGCCCAACGCCTAGGAGTAAAATATGAATCTAGATATAGAATGGTCTAAACAAGAAAAACCAAGTGAAGTGACGGTAGCGGAGTTAAAAACTCTTTGTGATTCGCTTTACAAAATGCGTGGGGAAATAGATATTTTAGAAGATACTGTCTCGCTCAAAAAGTCAGAATACAAACTAACAGAGGCCAAAGTACTAGAGTACTTAGAGCAATATGGTTTGAGTAATTTCGAATGCGAGCTTGGAAAAATATCAGTTGGGAAAAGATTTTCTGTTCGCCAGCCAGCAACGCCGGAAGCGAAGGAAGCTTTTTTCAATTATTTGCGTTCCAAGGGGGACTTCGAAAACCTTGTATCTGTAAATTCTAAAACCCTTGGGTCCTACGTTCGAGGTGAAATTGAGACGGCTGAGGCTAAAGGGGAAATTGGTTGGATTCCACCTGGGCTCGAAGCGCCAGAGCGAGTACCATACCTTTCGCTGCGGAAAAAATAATTTGCTTCATGAGAAGCATGTAAAAAGGAGATAAAAGAATATGGCAAATAAGGAAGTAGCAAGGCGAGAAACAGATAGTGTGGCAATTTTGCCAGCGGATTTAGCTGGCGACTGGGGTACTGAGTCAGTTGATTCAACTGATATAGTGATTCCAAAATTACTGCTCATGCACCCTACAAGCGAGTTAGTGCAAGGCGCCTCAGCGCAGGGCGGGGATTTAGTACGCTCTACAGATAATGTAAAATTGGGTGACAAAAACAAACCTGTAAAGCTTATACCGTTCATGATGTTTAAAACTTGGGTTGAAAATAAATTTAAAGATGGCCAGTATCGCTGGGACCATGAGAGGCCTTACACGGCTGAAAATTCAAATGATGCTTGGGAGTATGAGTTAAATGGTGACAAGTGGAAAAGGCAGAAAGCACTAAATTTTTATGCTTTGCTTTTGCAAGATATTGCATCGTCTGACGGTTTCCCTCTACCTATAAAATTGCAATTTAAGAGCGCAAGTCTCAAAGCAGGGCGCGTGCTTGCAAATCATTTTGGTGTTTGTAAGATGATGAAAAAGCCGCCAGTAATAAAAATATTTAATATTGGGAGCGAGCTTGTGAAGGGTGACAAAAACACCTATCAAGTATTTACTGTAGCGGTAGGTGAAAATTCAACAATTGAGCAAATGCAGGCTTGTAAATCATGGTATACAACAATTTCCGAAAGCATTGGAAAAGTTAAAGACCACAATGTTAGTGACGCTGAGACTATTGCCGACGATGGCAAAGTTGATGTGGGCGACTACTAGGTTTTATTGTTTGCTACGGTAGTTTAGCGTCAAAACATAGAAAGTGACTCTGGGTCCGAACAACGCACCCTATTTCCTCTTTCTAGAGCTTGGTTCAATTCCAAGCCGTAGCACCTATGAAAAGGGGAAGACATGCGTCTTTTAGGAATCGACATTGAGACCACAGGATTAGATTTTGAAAAAGATGCAGTCACTGAAATAGGCTGGGTGCTCTGCGAGGCTCCCCTGTCACACGGTGTGACACCGCTGAGCATCCAGTCATTTCTTATTCAAACACCTGCAGTAATTAGTGCAGAGATAACCAAACTCACAGGAATTACCCGTGAAGCTGTTGATGAGTTTGGGCAGGATTTTAAGAATATAATTCATCTCTTAAATACTGAGATTGCAGTCCACAAGGTAGACTACATTGTGGCGCAGAATGGTG
>JACCDG011075258.1_pt1 | contig 14749 bp, 21 predicted proteins | sample 7442471 | NCBI WGS metagenome assembly JACCDG01 (sample SAMN15323444, study PRJNA562643) | freshwater metagenome | isolation source: river surface water | place: USA:Blue River Watershed | collected 2017-08-17
GATGGGTGGGTATTCTGCGGCTCTTTTAGCAATATAAGCATGAGCATCTACATAAGCCTGAACTGCGGCTTTATCGTATGCGACTTCATTGCCGTCTTTGTCATAGGCTTTATCACCATTGGTGTAAAGGACTTGGGGGTATAGTTTATATATGGCATCCATTATGCTGCAATCTCCATTAAGACAATTGATGATGCAGTTCTAACACGACTAGAAAAGTTTGCATCATCACCAGTAGCACCAATTCTTGTAGTGTTTCCAGCGGTTTGTAGTGCCTGAACCTTATAAGTTGTTGAAGATGTTGTAGCTGGTGAATCTAAAAACTGAGCAGAATATGGTGTTAAGAAAGCGTTGTCAGAATTAAATCCTGTTGCATTTGTTAAAGCTGGAGTTCTACTTCCAGATGCATCACCAGCATAAATTGTTGTTGAACCTCTTACGATTTGAGCAATAGGATAGCCAGCTCCGCTATTAGCAGACATACAAAAACTAACCATTACAAGAATTTTGCTAGAAGAACTAGTAGGAGTTATGCTTGCTGACAATCCAGTTACATCAACAAATGAAGTAGAAGTGGTTGTAAATACATCTGTTTTGATAGTATTAATCACTTGCAACACAGAACCAGTAGGTAATGCGGCTTTAGGAATAGACTGACCGCTTGATGCAGTTGTAATCACCGTACCATTCGCTGCTGGCAAAGTAAGTGTTGAGCTACCCGCAGTAGCCGTAGGGGTTAGCGTAATCGTTCCTGATGTCGCACCCGCTAATACTATGTCACCCATAATTTATCCTTTTACAAAATCACATATCGTGAGCCAGACGGCACGGTTACCGTAACGCCACTTGCCACAGTAATTGGTCCTACGCTAAAGCCATTTTTATTTGTAGTTATGGTGTAATTGGCATTGATAGACTGGGTATTTTCATAGATTGCACCTCCAGCTTCAGCACCTCCACCACCGCCACCACCCGCTAAAACCCAATAAGTACCGTCATAAACCACGGTATAAATACCGCCAGCCCTAAATTCAGCACCAGTTAACGCTGATCCATCCTCATTTTTTACCGCAGTAGCAGCCAAAATGGTGACCGAGTTCACCTGGACTAATAAAGTCGTAGCTCCCGTATTGGCATTATTGGCTTCAAATGTAATCTCGCAGCCAGTTGCAATAGTGCTAGTCGTAATTCCAGCGGGGAAGTTACAGACAATGGCGTTAGCTGTACCCGTATCCGCAATGAAATTACTGTAGTTATTTAAGTCGTTTAGAGCATTGGTAATGGCAGTAAAATTACTGTCCAATTGCGACAACGGAATTGTAGAAGTCGCATTTTGAAAAGTATTTGGTACTGACGAAATTGGTTTAGTCACTAGAACCTCACTCTTAATTCATGCTCAAACTCAAAGCCGTTGATAATATACGCTGGATTGGTAGATGTTACTGTAATTCCTAGGTATTTACCATACTGTTGAGCATCGGTTTTATATAGTGCATACCCTGAAGTACCCCAGTTAATCACAACACCAGAGTTATTGCTCCAAGGAATGGTTTGCAAACTGTTATTTTGCCAATCAATAATGCTTGAAAGGGTATAAGGACTGCTAGATCGGTTCTCATTGTCTACCGTAGCCAACAAAGTAATCGTGCCATTAGCTGGAGCAGTCGCTTCAATACCAATCTTTAGAGCTTGCTTGGTACGGATTGGATCAGTCATCGGCATTAAGGCAGTACGAATACGGCTAGTAATGGCGCTACTTTCATCGGCATACAAACGGTAAAGGTTATTGCCAGAAACCCCGTAAATTACGATCTGTCCAGATTCAGGTACAGAAGTAATGTACTTAATATTGTTGCCCTGGCTAGAGATAAACCATTTTTTCTCAAAGAAAACAGCCTGGATATACCGATAGCTATTGGTAAAGGTGGAATCAAAGTACCTAAAGTTAAAGACTGCGCAGAGGATATTGTTTAATAAGACTTGACCCGCATAGACTGGGTTAGCAAAGTCAATATTAGGGAAAATACCATCTAAGGAATCTGATAGCTTGGATGTGGTTGAGCCAACTAGGGCATAAACCCCGTAGTCGTTCATAAACAAAACAGATCGGAAGTACGGAAATATGGCGTTTTTTAGCTCAGAACCAACGGATGCGCTCACATTGGTGTTGGTGAATAAGGTGATACCACTAGTAGTAACCCTAACATCAGAAAACACATTGATGGAGTTATCACCAAAAATGTACAAAAAGTTATTGGCTGTTAGTAGCTGAATAATGTTGCCATGCAGCGTAGAATCGGTGAGCGTTACCGATCCAGCAGAAACGCTCGTAAAGTCGCTGTACGACCCCGCAGCGCTGTAATAGACTGTGCGACCAGCAGCAATCCAAACACGCCCTGAGAAGCTCGCTATGCCCACATTTGGCTCAGAATTGACAATGGCTTGCAGTACCGCACCATTACCACCACCGCCTGATACGGTAGCTGTCACATTGGCTGCATTGGTATAGCCAGATCCTTGGTTTGTCATAATGACCTGGGTGACCACATTGCCGACAACAATCGGTACGGCTGTAGCGCCAGCTCCACCCCCACCAGAGATGGTCACAATGGTGTTGGCAGCATTGGTGTAGCCTGATCCACCATTAACCACGACTAAAGAAAGCGTACCCGTTTTGAAGGTCAGTAGTTGAGCTACTGCGTTAGCGCCTGTACCGCCACCACCACCACTAAAAGTAACGGTTAGATTAGCAGCGTTTGTGTATCCAGTACCCGCATTGGATAAGGCAATTGATGTAACGACATTAGCCGTAGAGATAGTAGCCGTAGCATTAGCTTGGACACCACCCGTTTGATCTGGCGCTGAAATAGTAACTGTTGGAGCTTCGGTATAACCCGAACCCTGATTAACAATTCCTATCGTTCCTACTGATCCGATAGTTACAACATTATTTGAATCCCAGGAAAAGTAACCCTTGCTTGGATCAAGGATAAGCATACGCTCGTTATTCCATTGGGTAGTGTTAATACCGCTAGCAGAGAAAGTACCAGCGCTAGCCACATTGCCAAAAGTATCGGTTGAGATGTTGAAATACTGTGCCGATCCATCATCCATAAACGCAACAACATAGTCATTTAGACCAATGTTGACGGATGTTAGATGAGTAACCGTATTGGAAAAAACAACGGCATTTGCACCCGCATCGACTACCGCTTCGCTATTGGGAATAATCTTGAGGTTAGCGTAGCCGATTGGCTGTGCGTTCTCAAGCCACGCAAACTCGCTCTCGTCAATCGCTGTACGGTTAGCCTTGGTATTTAAACCCCTAAATTGTTTGACAACGGCATAGGATTTTTTCTGTTCTGCTGCTGCCATGGCTAGTAGGGTGAACTATAGGGTGTTGGGATTCTACGGGTAAATACTGAGGTAAGCACCGCAGCAGTTTGTTTGTTGTACTCTTGTTTGTAAATCTCAGCTTCGCCATAACTTTGCTCGTAATACTTAGCAAGGTAAGCAGCGTAAAACTTGACTGAGGTGGTGTAAGGATCTTTGATCGTATCGTTTGCGCCAGCATTACTTAGCACCAATGGCTCAGGAAGGATAACAGTATCAATCTCAAGTTGGTAGGCTTCGTCTGGAATTGGACCAATATAGATGTTTTCCTGACCGTAATTGCTAAATGCTAAAGGTCTGCCAATGTAGTTTTGCCAAAAGCGCAAGCGCACATTAAAGTCTGACCAGGCTAGATAATCTAACGGCACACGGGTATTACCCCAGTACAGATTGATGTTAATAATATCTAGGGTTTTGCTTCCCTGTGGCATAGCAGAATAATAAATATTCTCGCAGTTACCAACATAAGTTAATCCGCAAGTACCGTTTAAAAACTGGGTAGATGGTGGGTAATTGGTAATATTATTTTGTTGACTTTGTGGGTACGGGGGAGGTGTAGCATCCGTAGTACCAGCAGTAGTTACTTGATAAATAAAGATATTACTAAAAATAAAATCATTTAATGCGTAAGCAGTATTCGCACGCCACGCAGTAGGATTCGTTGGTGTTGCTCCATTTAATGCCGATGAAGCTGGTACTTTACACGGAGTTTGTACGATCTGAATTGTTCGTAAACATCCAGTATCACGGACTACACGCTCTCTTGAGCCATTAATGTAATCAGTTAATTGTTGATCGCTGTAAAAGTTACCGTTTGCATCATGGAGTAATCGTCTGACTTCCGTAATGTAAGTCGAAAGAGTTGCCATTTAAACTCCATAAGTCATGCTGCCACCGAGAGGACTTTTCCCCCCGCCCTCTTTTGGGAAGGAAGGGGTACTCTTTCCACCAACGGGGATAACGATTGGTTCTTTTTAGGCGGTTGTGTGGACAAATCCCATTGTGCTAAACGAGCCAAACCTTCTTTGTACTCGTTAGCGGTCTTTATCCAACCCAACCTAGCCAAGTTTGGAGCTTTATCTTCTTTACCGTAACCAAAAATATGACTGGCTGCTTCCTCTGGAATCTCCACAGTAGAACCTTTTTTAAAGTCATAAAATACTCCACCGAAGCCATCTCTTAGGTCTTGGTCTGAGTTATTGGTTACATAAATCATTAGAAGCTCACCACTTGTCCATAAACACAAATATCTACGGTGTTTGCGTTACCAGAAGCGGTATTTACATTCACATATAGAGCTTGAGTTGATGCGCCAGAAACAACGGTGTTTGCTGGATATGCAATTGCTAGGTCTTGATATTTACCAGTAGCGCTTACTGCTGATAAGGTTACATTGGCAACCACTACATTGGATGCGCCCATGTTTCCAGCACTAGAGATCGTAATACCAATATCAGCACTTGCAACACTTCCAGTAGGGTTTTGCACCGTCACTTGACGGATGATTACCCCACCAGAATTGCTAGTAGCGCCACCGTTGGTTAACCCGCCTGATACGAGAGGAATTTTAATTGCGGCAGTCCCCGTTGCTGCTAAGGACTGCGCAGTCAATTTTCCAATTAGCCCGTATCCAAAACTATCAAGGTAAAGATTACCTACATGATTTGGGTTAGCCATTGTTTCTCTCCTTAATCGTTGTAAGTGCCAGAAGCAGCTTCACCACCGTTTACAGTAGCAAGAGTTACTGTAGCGTTAGTTGTAGCCAACAAGCGGACATTCACACCGTCAGAGATCACAACACCACCGACATTAATTGCGCCCACATTGGACCAAGTTGCCGTGCTAGTAGTTGTGTTGTAAGCCGATACAGCCTGAATAATCACATTAGCAGTTGCAAATGCAATGTAAGTACCAGCGGGTACAACAGTACCAGCGGTAGTTGCACTTACAGTTGTAAGCTGCCAATACGCACCAGGGGTATTGGTATTGCTACCTGAAATCAGGATTTTATTTAAGCCGAGTGCCATGACTAGTTCTCCTTATAACGAAATAGAGTTGTAGCCAGAAACTCTGGTCATCGACTTAGGCTTGGTGCTTACCAATTCGGCAATCATCAAGACAGCGCCAACATAACCAATCTGCCAGTTCGGGAGAGTGCTTTCAAATCCAGTAAACACGAAGCTGCCTTGGTCATGGATGTACAAGCTCAAGTAGTTCGAGTTAATGAAATAGACAGTACCCTCTGGGCAATAAGGATCTGGATAAATAGGTACACCAGCAACCATCAAAGCACGGAAAGCTGCTTGTGGTCCATTGGCTTCACCATCAAATCCGCTACCTGGGGTAATCACATACTGCTCTTGACCAACATAATCTTGAGCTAATAGTGTCCAAGTACCGAATCCGCAAACACCAAAAGTAGGCACTTCTGCACCGTTTTTAACAGTTCCAGAAATGTACTGAAGGATGTTTTGACGAGTTGGGTTTACTGAACCAGCGTTGTAAACCTTTGACTGCCACCAAGTATAGGTGCTACGGTTAATGTTACCGTATGTACCCATGTTAGTACCATCGTCAATTGCGCCTGGCAAACCAATAAATTGCTGAGTGTTCGTGTAGTTGGTGTACAAAGCAGTAGCCATTGCATCCATCATCACATTGGTTGCATCGTTCATACGAGCTTCAATGAGAGGAATAATTGCGTAGTCTTGCTGTACAGCGCCTTCCATTCCGAGGAATGGTACAGGAGCAATCATCAGTTTAAGGTTGAACTCAGCGTTAAATGCACCTTGCTGAACAGAAGGCTGAGTGAACGAGCCGCTGTAGTCAGACCATTGTGCGTTAACGAACTGAGCGCCTTGTACTGGCACAGTTACCTGGGATACACCACCTGAAGCCTGTTGACTGTTAGCAATCAACGCAGCCATCAAGGGTGTGCTATTGTAAAGTTGTACGACCAGCTTGGGGATAAATGCTCTACGAGTTACATAAGTAAGTTCGTTATATTGCGAAGTACCCGCTGCTGGAAGAATTCCGCCACCTATTGGCATAGTTTATCTCCAAACAAAATTCAAATATCCCCTTGTACTGCTAACTTCAAATACCAATCGGTCGAGTGTTTTTACGCAACTCAGCCAATGCTTTTGCTGCTTCGTTCCTTGCACCCTGAACTGGGTTTTTCCAATAGTTATTCAGGTCGAAACCTTTTAACGGGCTTGGGTTATATCCAGAAGGTGTGGGCGTGGCAGCCTGTTTCATCCAGTCGAAATACTCAGCAGCAGTTTCGTGATCGGATATTTTTTTCTCCAGCATGATTTTCTCAATGCTTTCAATATCCTCCTCCGACTGAGCTAAACCCTTTTTGATAAGTTTATCTCTGCGCTTTTGTAATTCTTCTAGTGCTTCTTTTTCCTTGAGCTTTGCTTCTAACTGCATTACCCGTTCTTCAGCAGCGGTTACCTTTTTCTCGGTATAGTCCTCTAGCTCAAGTTCTGGGATCGGCAGATTAGGTCTAACCTTTTTGGTTAAACGCAAGGCTTCTTTACGAGTAGTAGGATTCTCGGCTAGCTCTTTCATCAAAAGAGCCAATTCATCCCGTTGCTCTAAGCTAATATCTTCTAAACTCATCTTTTATCCCCTTATCCGATTAGATGACTTTTTTGGTGTCGCCAGGTTGCGACATCGACATTTGATTCTTGCTACCCGCTTTGTTAGCAGCAGACAAGCCACCAAACTCAGAGAAACGGGGAGTATTGATTACTTGACCGTTACGCTGATTGTTGTCGGTTGGTCTGCGAGGAGCAGAAGCACCACGGGGTTTAAAGAGTTCCATAATAATTTCCTTTAAATGGGTTGAGGTAAAGGCATAGCGCCACCACCAGGAGGGGTAGGCATCATGCCAGGAATTGCTGGCGCAGAGGACATGGCTTTACTCTCAGGTGTTGCGCCACCAGCTTGAGGTAAAGTTTGCAACATATTCAAAATCTCAGTCGGTTGCAATTCATCGGTTCTTTCTTTGTCTGGTCCTAGAATTCCAGTAATTACCCGAATTGCATCTAAAACCTTTTTGCCTTCAGCAGAGTTAACTCCAATGCCAGGCAAGCTCTGATTGAGCAAGTCCATAGCCATGGATAAATTTAACATTGCGGATTCTTTAGTTCCCATCTTTGGTTCAGGCGTTGACATGGGAGCAGCCATCGGAGGTGTGGTCGCATCGGACATCACCGTTTCTTCAGTCGTTTCGACCATGCCACCTGGAGTAGCTTGATCTCGCTGACTAGCGATCATTTTCATCATTTCTTCTTGCGGAACAGCCATAAATTATTCCTATCAATTTTTGCATAGATTAAACCTAATCTATGACTTGTCAAGTGGGTAGCTGTATTTTTATTCCCGCTACCCCAGGAACTCCCGTGAAGGATTCTTAACGCATTGTCTTACGACCACGCTTCATCTTTTTGCCGTACATACCATTCTCCTTTAAAGTTACCGCACACTACGACCGTACACCCGTGTACTGGGTGAACGGGAAACATTTTCAAAACCACGATTACGATATTCCAATTGGGCTGGAGCATCGCCACGCTTTAGGGATTCGGTAGTTACCCTAGGTTGATCTGCTCTTGGTTGAATGCCTTGATTTTCCATAATTAGCCTATGATTGGTTCACTTGGTCCACCTTCGGTAGCTGAAGCGGGTAGGCTTCCACCACCACTCATGGACATCTTAGTCTTTAATTTATCTTTTAACAACTGCTTCATCGGAGGTTCAAGCATATCGAGCAATGCTTCTTGATCAATTGCACCAGCCTTAAACAAATTGAAGGCAAGGTTCTTTAAATCCTCGGTAAAGATTGGGCTATTGCTATGTGCATCGACTTTGACCACAAAATCCCGTGTGAACTGATCTGCAATAAACGGTTTGCCTTCGGTGTCGGTGTAATGAGTAGGATCGTAGAACTGCATGAGCTTGAGGTACATGGTTGCTACCTTTTCCAAGGCATCTTCCACAATTAAGGCACGCTTTTTAGCCCTAGAGCTACCAAGACGAGCTAGTTGGCTAGCATGACCTTGGCTTCTGACCCCAGATTCACCACGACCTGACAGAACATTGGAGATTCCTGACACTTCGGAGAACATTGCATCAATTTCACGCAACATTTCAAACAAATCATTGGGCAAATTAGGCGCTAAACGATCCACTTTGGCATTAGGCATATCGCTAGCAAGCAGTCCACCCGCACGATTGAGCGCAAAATTCTTCTCATCCAAGATACCCGTAAAGCCAGTAAGGGCTGTAGGAGGGCTAACTTGCTTACTGAGCAAGTCCAAAATCTCGGTCATGCGGTTATTTCGTAGCGATTGCAACAGAATTAGCTTCTGGCACTCTGATTCACCCCAGTAATAGTCGTATAAGGGGTTCGGGCAAAGCTGAATAAATGGACATTCGCCCTTCATAAACAGCGATTCGCCAGGTCTGTCATAGATAATGACATTTGGTTGGGCAATGGTGACGACCTGATAATCCTTAATATCGTCATTCCAGATCCATAATTCGTGCATTTCTACGGTTTCTTCAGCCAATCGAGCCTGATAGCGCATCTCGCCATACAAGTCCATGTTGACATTACCGTAGATGGTGGGGTTTGTTTGGCTAGTAACGATGCGATTTACGGCATCTGGGATGTCGCTGTCCTCTGGACCTGACCCTGTGGTGACCCGTTTGACTAGCTCATCACGCTTTGGATGGGAATACAGACGGGCATAGAGGTCCGATTTAGTAATGTAGTATGTCTGAACGATGGCTTCTTGCCTGTCTGTATAGGGTACATCCTCCCTTAACACGCCTACCGATGACGGTTCGATCATGTATGGGTGGATTCCGTTGTTTACCACTAGCTTAACGAAGGTCGTGTTGTACACCAATGACCAATTCAGGGCTGCTGAGAACACCTGATCGGCATTGGAGTTCATCCATTCGTCATTTAAAGCCTGGGTAAGTGCGGGAGTTTTGCGGTGTTCAATGTTATTGACTGAAGCACCGAGTTGAATTGAGAAGCGTGTGGTATCTGCGGAATACAAAAACGAAGAAAGCTGGTCAAGGTGCGGGTTAATCTTGTTAAAGTAGGCTGGTGGTTCTTCAGGACCAGCGCCAAACAAGTAGTAAGCCCGCAAAGTATGGTAATCAGCCCGTCTTTCCTCTTTAGAAACTAAACATTTTTGCAAGATTTCTAAGTAAAAATCTTCTCTTTCTTGAGCATTTGATGGGATTCTCATGTTTTAATCTTTAGATTATCAGGATCTCGCAAGGTTGATTTCGGATCTACTCTAGGTCCTGAGTTTATACCAGCCTGAGATGGTGTCAAGCCTACTGCTTCATCTCGCACGGGTTGAACTCCACGACCAGCCAATAGAGCTTGCATATTTAGCCCTTGGAAGCCGCCACCCCAGATCGCTGCATCACCAGGGCGGGCTTCTTTTGGCGCTTGCGGGATCGGTTGAGGTTGGATCTTGTCTTTGTTGACCCCTCTTTTACGGGTTGCGTACTTTTCGGCTTCTGCGTAGTCTTTTTCTTTGAACTTGTTTTTACGGGTAAGGTATCCGCTTTGGTTTTCGCCTTCTCTAGTGGTTTTGATGTCTGACATATCGAATTCCATTGCGAGTTGCTTGGTGGATCTGTCCGTAAACCGAGTTTTTGACGAAAGCATTGCTGGAGCTTGTAAAAAAACGATAAAAACTTCATCTTGGCATCCTTTCATTGGACATTGTGCCTTGGTGCTTTCAAAGTACCCATGCGTTGGGCATTTGTAATCATGTTTAACTGCCATATCTATCCCCTTCCTAACTGTTCATCTAATGTACTACCTGAATAATCATACTTATTACTAATACCTAATTTAATCTTAATCTCTCCATTAACCACTTGCAATCCCGTAGTCCGTTTAAAGACTGGCTTGCTTTCTTTGCGGTACTGCACAAATTTGCTGGTATCTCGGTTTTGCATAATGGCGACTTCGCCATCTTTCCATTCGTGGTATGCCTTAGACACCCGTCTTTGCACATATTCGGTCAATGGTTCAGATTCTTTTAAAAAAACATCCCGCAATTGGGTGACTGATACGCCACACAGATCAGAAAAAAGAGGAATACTAATTCCTCGGTTTTGATCAACTAAAAATCTGCGCATGATGCGCTTGAGTTCAGCTTTAGAAAGCGTGTGGTTCATTGTCCATATACTCCAATGCGTTTGAGATAGTCTGACACATTGCGCCCGACTGTCAATTGCTCTGGGGTAAAGTCGTCTTGCACCCGTGATACCTGACGGCTAATTTTTTGGGCAATCAGTCTAGGCTGGACTTGCTCTGCATACGCAGCGCACGCTAGGGCTGAAGCAATCACACGGTCATCCTTGTTGCGCCCAGAAGCCATGATCGAGCCACCATCCCGCACCATGGTTTTCATTTCTTCAATGGTGTCCATGTCGTAAATGTCCATCATGCCACGCTCGAAGTAGTCCTTCATGTAGGTGAGCATTCTTTCCTTAGTCGCTGCGGTCGTTAGCCAGCCGATGCTATTGGAGATGCCACCTAGGGTGTCGTTTCTGCGCCAAATGTAGTTTTGCATATTGGCATACACATCCATCAGGTCTTTCCCTAAAGCGCTACCCATGTTGGCAGCTTGGCGTTTAAGGTTCTTGAGTTCATTAATCACGGCTTGACCTGGACCATTGACCTCTAGGTTTAGTGTCGAATTCTTGTACGCACCAGCCAAGTGCGCAATGATCCACGCAAATTGGTAAGTGTTGAGTTCTGAAGTCGCAAACGAAGCCACTTGTTCAAGCCCGTCAGCATATACACGATAGACTTGAATACAGAAACGATCAGCCCAATCAGAACTACCGTAAGCGGGATCAGCGCCAATAACATAATAAGCAGTATCAACAGGCTGTTCCCAAACCTTGAGCGTAGCCAATCTTTCTGTGGATTTAAGAACTTCAGTATCTTGAAAGTTGACTCCAAAGCTATATCGAAAATACTCACAATCCATTCGCTTGATCTTTTTGACAGCATCCGTACACCTCGCATTAGAGAAGAAAGAAGTTCCAGTCATCACAAAGGCATAGTCCTCAGTCGGAGGAAACTCTTGGTACATCAAGCTATCGTCTTTAATACCTTCGTAGAGTTTCCAACGCCACCAGGCAATTTGCCTTGAATTAATTTCAAAGTTGTACAGTTTTTTAATATCCCGTACCCATTCCTTTTCCTCGCCCGTGAGCTTGCCATCCCAATAGACCTTATAGGTTTGCGAGTTGGGATCAAGCATATAGAGTTCATTACGCCACCATCCGCAGAAAATAGCCCGTTGGGTTCTAGCCCGTTTAGCGGTGACATACATATCGTGAAACATATTAAAGCCACGGGCAGTCGATTCAAACAAATACAGTCGATCTGGATTGGTTTCGGCTAAGGAAGCCAAGAGTGATGCTAGTCCTTCTTCGTCACCCCAAGAACTTGTTTCCGTACCGTGTAGGTATGTGATAGCTTTTCCACGACCAAGTGAACCTTTTGCTCTAAGTCCAGCGACTTGATAAAACAAACGGCTGCGGTTCTTGAGGGAAAGCTGATTCCGATTGTGGGCAAGAAGCGGGATTCGATACTCTTTGGGTAAACCTTCCATATACATGGCAAGGGTGCTTCTGAACATATCTCGGTTTTCTTCGGTGTCTGTGGTGAGCGTTCCTTGCAGCCCTGGATGGGTGAAGTGCCAGTAGAGATCAAGTGCGAGTGATATTGTAGTGATTCCAAGTTGCCTTCCTTTCAGGATTACAAAGAAATGCACATCATCTTGTAAGCCTTTTGAGATTTCATCCATTACATAGGTTTGCGTACCAAGCAGATTCCCCATGCGCTTTAAGCCTTGCTCCTTGGTTTCAATCTGTAACTGGGAGCAAAACTGGTAAAAAAGTTGTTTGTTAAAACCCGTCATGTAATGATCCAAGGTAATTTGTTGTCAAACTTCTTGAGCATCCAGGCGTTGCCTTGCTCAAAAAATTCCTTTTGTACTCCGCACCCGCCACCCAAACTAAAGTTAAAGGTGTGCTTATTGGTGCTGGAAAAGTTTGGAAATAGTTGTTTGGCTGCGTTGTAAAAGTAGCGATCAACGGCTAGGTCTTTGTTGTTCAGCAATATGGCAATCTGGCGTAACTTTTCCGTTTTCATCCCCCACATACACCAATCCACAAAATGATGACCTTCAATATTCCAGGAGTGGTGGTTCTCGCCCAATGCTTCGCAGTTATCGTCAAATAAAAACTTGCCGTTTTTGTCGTACACCTTGCGTAAGCTATGCGCCCAGTCGTAGCCTTCATCAATCTTTTTCATAATGGACTTAACATGATGCTCGTCATACCAGTCATCGTCATTGCAGAAGAAGGTCACATCCTCTAGGATGAGTTGTGGCGCTGCTGCTAACCAGCGCTGACCCAACCAGCCATTACCACCAATGGGGTTACCCCAATACGACCAACGGGCGTTGTATTCCGAGTAATCCTTGGTCATATCGTAAAACTGGGCAATGCCCTGGTCATCCTCGCCATCGCACAACACATAATGCGTGCATGGATAAGACTGATTGGCAACACTTTGCAAACAACGCTCTAGCTCTTTACGACCTTTGGTGACGGTAATGACTGCTGCGGTTTTCAATTGTGTTTCTCCATGCGCTTTTGTTCAAAGTTGGGCAAATCCCAATAAGCGACCTTTAATCGAGCAGAATGATTGCGTGCCAACATAATCAAAGCGTTGTAAGTCATCTCAGAATACTTGGCTTTCCACTCGGCTGCTAGTGCTATCTTGTCCTTTTTCTTTCGACACGCTATGGCTCGCATCATCTCGGTTTTGTATATCAGGCGTTCTTCCGTAATTCTCTCAATGTCGCTCTTGGCTGTCATCCTCACCTACCAATTGCCGTAAATGATCTAACTCAGCTTGGGCTTGCATCAATAGCTTCGAACTTTCGCCATGCACCCGCATCAGTTCATGGAATATCTGCTCCTTATCCATGCGCCAAATGCGCTCCATGTACATCTTTTTGGCTTGATCGTCTGCCTTCTCAATGTACTGCTCTACGGTCATTGAACCGTTGACCTTATTTAAGCCGTTCTCCATACCCGTACCCCATCCCCTTCTCGTCTAGCGATGAACTTCTTTCCTGATAACTTACCAGCTCGGTAATTGGCGTTACAGACAATCTGAATCTTTGCGCCTGGCACAATAAAACTTTCCCCAATATCCATCTCTTTATATGGGTACACATTACGCTTTTTCTCAGGGGGAATCGGAATATTCTTTTCGATCTCTATATTCATCTTTACTTCTCCTTTCATAACCATATAATACACAACATGATACAAACATACAATGAATATCATCTAGGTGACCAGCTAATCCACCTAAACTATCTTAGGCGACTGTCTTACCTCTATCCTGACTATATCTTTCGCCATTACTGCCAGGACATCTATATCCCGCAATTGCTTGCAGTAGTGGAAGATTTAACGACTATCGAGATTCTCCCACTACGGGAGAGGGGAGATTGCGCAACTAACGCCTGGCTTGGTGTGGATGGTTGGTTTTACCGACACCCCAAACAGCGCCATTGGGTGGATCTGCACCTTGACTGGTTTGACACCCTTTCCAAGCGCCTAGGGGTGGAGAACCCGATACGCTCGAAATACGACCTATTCTTGGAATACCCCGCCTTGAGGAAGAAGGTTTATCAGCCTTTTGATGTCCTAATTATCAATTGCCCACCTGGGAGCAACCAGCTTCCCACCTTCTCCCTAGAGAAGTTCGAGAGCCTAACCAAGAAGCTCTGTGAGGACATGGATGTGATTACGGTTTATCCCACCAAACTATGCCCAAGTACGCTAGAAATGCACATGACGGTGACTGAGATCGGTAACCTAGCGCAGTATTGCCAGTACATCGTAGCGGTGGATACAGGACCTTTGTGGACTACCTACAACCAATGGAACATCGACAAGGTAATCGGTAGAACCATCTACACGACTACCTTTGATTCCATCGACCTCACGCCAAATACCGACATCTTCCAGAAAATCTGATTTTTCTTTGGGGTGGGGTGGGAATGGGGTGCGCTCTTTCCAAGTTCGAAACCCATTCAAATAGACAAACAAACAAAAACAAGCCACGCAAAAAAATGATCGTGACCAAATCCCAAATCCGAAATGATTTGTTTATGCGTTTTCCATGCCCTTACCCATGTTTGAAATATCCCCTTTTCGTAAGAGGGGAAAGTGTGGCAATCACTCCAGGATTCGCTCTAACCCCCATTCC
>JACCDG011989971.1_pt1 | contig 14747 bp, 11 predicted proteins | sample 7442471 | NCBI WGS metagenome assembly JACCDG01 (sample SAMN15323444, study PRJNA562643) | freshwater metagenome | isolation source: river surface water | place: USA:Blue River Watershed | collected 2017-08-17
ATATCTAAACGATGAACGATCAGACACACTAATGGAACCAATCTATACGCTATGGAATGGCCAATGGATTGCTTACACTCCACTTGAAGGCATGGATCCAACCGTCACCCACAGTGCTCTCCAGGTAGCCGCAGCAGTCTATGCGAAGACTCTTGCAGAAGGAAAAGGACAGCTCGATGCGCATCGAGAGGCAGAATCCGCAGCATTTAGTACTACGCATCACGCGGAAGCATCATAATTGCTAGAATTGCAAAGAAAAATAGGACAACCTGGACAAACCAGCCGACGGGAGTGAGTGTTCCGCCTTGGAGAATTCCGCCAAATAGATCTTGTAACAATTTCATCATCATTGGATTTGTCACAAGGACGAATACAAGTGTACTATAGAAACTGTATTTAACGCGTAACCAGAGGCTCAGTTCCGCCATTCTATCTACTGGAACTTCTGTTTCAAGAGTTGCAAGAAGCGCAAGATCAAAATGTTCAAAGGTAGACCCTTTGACTGTTTCCAGGCGGACATGGCATCCTCGGACGACTCGTAGCGGCGGAGTTTGAGGGAGTTATCTTGGACAAATGCAATAATATGTGTGAATATATTGTCTTTATCTTCAAGGAAAGGAACTAATTCCGTGCTAAACACCTCATTCTGCTTTGCACCAGGATAGGCGTTCGAACTATCTACTTCTTTGGCTTCTAAGAGACTTTTCAAGTAGGGGTTCTCATCGACTGCTTGAACAATCACAGGCTCACGCCCTTCAACAAGGGTCGGCTCTAAGAGAGATTTCACCTGAGCGTCAGGACGCACAAAGAGTTGTTCAAATACTTGCAGGAGTTCGCGTAGTTCTTTTCCATCATCACGGCTTATACTAAATTTGAACAAGGACATGATATCTCTTTTTAGGTCTGAGTCGATTTCGATTGATTCAATTGCCTCGAGTTGGTATGACAACAGGATTCGTAAATAGGTTAAGACACTTTCTGCTTCTTTCTCATCCTCTTTCAGCACTTCATCAATTGCATTCAGTCCCTCTTGTGTTGGATTTCCAAGATATGCCTTAATCTTATCAGTTAGTTCTTTGTCAATGCTCAAAAGTGCAAGGACTTCATTGAAAGGGTTGTAGTTCTTTTGTATTGTGTCAAGATTAACTGCAATTTCATTGAGGAGTTGATCCTCTTCAGTTGCTCCTGGAATGACGGCTGGTGGACTCACCGCATCCTGAGCAGGAAGTTCATTTAGTTCAGACTCCACCATCTGTTGTTTATTCTTAAGTAATTCAATTTCCTGTTGTACTTCTTTTGCAGACATTCCTTTCTGGGGTTCTGGAGAAGAAACTGCTGTTTCCAATTCCTCCAAGGAAATCTCAGGAACTTTAAAGTCTTGGAGACGCTTCCAAGAAGTATTCACTTTGACAACCTCTTTGATCTGATCGAGAGATTCTTTATCAATATGCTTCATGGCTGTTTCATTAGACTCAAGACCCAAGAGTTTCTTTACAGTCTCGTCAGTCTCTGGACTAAACGGAGCCTTGATTTCTTTTGTTTCTAGATCTTTCACAGTATCCAGGATTTCCTTCTCATCTGTAGTCAATTGGTCGGCTTCGTCTTCAAGAGTTCCATCCAGGGATGCATTGATCTTTTCTTCCATGTCATAGGATGGAATTGATCGTGAAAGGTTTGCAGATAGTTTCGTTGGCTGGAAGTCAAGGAGTTCTTGTAGAGTCGTTTGACCAATCTCAAGTCCCTTATACCCATCAATGCTTTGAAGCTCTTGGTGTGCCTTGAGCAAAGTCTGTATCTTTGTACGATCGCTCTCACTGAGAGGGAGTGGAAACTGCACCCCTTTCAAGGGCTTGTATGCATCGAGGAAGGCTTGAATCTTCTCCTTGTCTTCTTTGGAAACTTGTGCAGATTGCTGTGTAAGATTTGCGAGAGTATTTTGCAAGTACTCGAGGGAGGATTGAATTGTGCTCTTTTGCTCTTCTAACGCGCCACCCCGTTGGGCATTGACTCGTTTAGAGTTTTCACGAAGATTTGTTGCAATGGAATTTGTCTGTACTGCCATAGTTTTCAGTTCTGGTAAGACGCTCTTTAATTCTTCTGGCGCCTTTTGTTGCATCTCTTGTAATAGTTTTCGTAGCTGATTTCCGAGGTCTTGGAGTTGTTTTGGATCCATCTGAGATTCTGGCTTGGAGAGCAAACTTGGCAGATCGAGTTTTCGCAGACGCTTGCGTACTTCTTCTTGATCTGCCTCAGAAAGTAAGATCATCGTAAGAAGAACAAGATCTGTTAATTGTTTGAGTTCTTTCATGCAGTCACATTTTTGTTTAAACATTCCTTGGAGTGCTTTGTCAACATAGAATCCAAATTTCACCCTTGGAATTGGTTCACATTTGGGCGTACCCTCTTCTTTGAGATCTTTGAGGCTCTTCAAGAATACTTCGATTCGTTCGACTTGAAGTTCCTTTCGTTTAAAATGTAGATTATCAGGAAGAATACCACTGCCTCTCATTGTATTAAGCTCGGTTCGAAGTGTTGACAAGCGCGTTTTGAAGACTCGTTCAATGAACATCTTGTCTGAAGGTTCCCCAGGATAGCACATAGGGTCTTCAAAGATGGCTGGGCGAGGCTTTCCAGAACTCCACATGTAGGGTTTGTGCCAGACTCCAAAATATCTTTGCAAGATTGGCAGTTTCTCTGGAAACTCTTCCCTTTGGACTCCAAAGAGGGCAGGAAGTTCTTTCCAGCAATTTCCGTTGTTTAGATTATTGAAACTACTCTGTGATAGATAGGCTTCGTTTTCAGGTATAATTTGTATATACTCTTCGAGCATATTCAAGATAGGGGGGAGTTCAGGGTCTCCAGGAAACTCCTTCGATGCTTGATATCCTTCTGGCTTTGCGTTTTTATTCTCTCCAGAGGATTTGAAGAGGGATGGGAATTTAGGGACTTGAAACCGCTTGTACCATGGTTTCTCGACAGGCTTAGGCGGCTCTGCAGGCTTTGCAGGCTCGCTAGGCTTTGCGGGCTCTGCAGGCTTAGGCTGCCCTGTGGGTTGTAAAGAAAGCATGTCCTTTTGTAAAATAGAAGTACTCTCGGCAAGAGTTTTGATTGCTTCATCCGAGGGTGCAGATGGTGCAGGTGCTGGCGCAGATGGTGCAGGTGCTTGCGCAGATGGTGCTTGCGCAGATGGTGCAGGTGCAGATGGTGCAGGTCTAGAAAGTAAATTTTGTTCTAAAGCACTTGTAATTTCAGCCAACGAACCGATTGGTTCTATAGGTGGTCTCACAGAACCATTTGCCTTTAGTTTTTCCTGTTGTTGTTGAGTCGTGTTATTGAGTTGAGCAAGCATTCCTGTCCTTGAAATATCGCTGTTTGCAGAGCTTTGAGAACTTGCGTTGTTCGCGTTGTTTTGCGCAGGGTTTGCAGCAGCTGCTGATGGTGGTGCTGCAACAGGCGCACCAGGCTCAGCAGGCGCCCTAGGCTCAGCAGGAGGAATAACAGGTGCTTGTCTTCTTGCACCACCGTCTTGTTGAAGTTCTTTTAAAATACTGTTAAGATGCTCAAGATCTGTTCCTGAACTCATCGATCCCTTCCTATCTACTCAGGCCTAAAATCACCTAAACTCCTCACGCAACATACATGGTAGAGACTCATCCAATGCAGCCAGCGGAATCAAAGATTTTCAATCCTTGGAACGCTAATAACAAGAATATCACGCAAGATGCCATTTTGCGCATCCTGCGTGCTTACGGTTGGCGAGGAAAACTCACGAATCCAGCCATTTTTCAGAAAGCCTGTATTCATAAATCCTATGTTAACAGGCCAGATCTATGGGCAGAACAAGCAGCCCAGTCCAAAGAAGTAATGGAAATTGCCCCTAAACCGGATGGAGTCCTTGATCTGAAGGAAGAGGATAATGAAGAACTCGAATTTGGCGGAGACAGTATCTTGGATTCGATTGTTGCCCTGTACCTCCTTGAGTCCTTCCCAGGAGAAGGTGAAGGCTTCATGACGAAGCTCAAGACTCGTATTGTTAATAATAAAATGCTCGGTGAACTTGCAAAGAAGCTAGGACTCGGTCAGTGGCTCATTATTAGCCGTCATGTTGAAGAAGTCTGCAACGGTCGTCACAATCTTCGTATGCTTGGGAGTATGCTTGAGGCGTGGATCGGTGCATTGTATTACCATGAAGGAAAAGGAGGAAAAGGCTACGAGCAAGCCCAGAAGTGGTTCATTACTGTAATGGAAAAATACATTGATTTCGATGCTCTTATCCGGGAAGACAACAACTACAAGGATCAACTGCTTCGTTGGTATCAGGAGAAGTATCATCAGCCACCCAAGTATAAGGAGGTTGAAGTCGTGGGTCCTCCTCATGATCGTACGTTCACAATGGGTGTACTTGATATTCAAGGCAAAGTAATTGCAACTTATACTGCCCGTAATAAGAAGGTTGCAGAACAAGAGGCATCGCGAATTGCACTTGAACTGCTTGAGCACAGTTCCCTGGATGAACTTACGACATCGTTCACAAAGTGTCAAATTAAACAGTCGTCAAAATAGATGAAAGCCTCCAAGGGAATAACCTTGAAGAGTGGACTTGTTAAAAAGGTAGAGAGAGGTGCATTGCCTCCTCCTCCAGAAGCCGCAAAGACAGATTTAACAGCGAGCGTAAAACAAGACTTTCCAGTGGCTCCTGCTGTGGATGCAGCGACAGTTCCCACCATGTTTGCTTCAAAAAAGAAGGCTGTGACAAAGGGTGTAAAAGTAAATCTTGCAAAACCCAAGGAAGTCGCCGCTCCTCTAGCGCCAGTACCAGCGGCTGCATCTGCAGCAGACCTGCCCCCAGCAGTTCCACTCGATGAAAAAGATGCGGAAGTACTCGAAGTCGCACAAGAAGATGTGACAGTGGCTCCCGAACTACTTGCATTACAGGAAGCCGTAAAGGAACAAGAGCAACAGAATGTATATTCTTTGAAAGGAGATCAAGCATTTGTCCCTGAATCAAGTCGCGCGTTTGCCAAGTATATTACAACAACATTTAGCGAGTTTGCACTTCCTCCTCGCCTTGGACCCTTGAATTTCGAGGCATGTTCTACGATGGAATTGAAAACATACAAATACCAAGAGTTTGTTCGTGAATATATGCGCTCTGCATCGCCTTATCGCGGTGTCCTTGTCTATCACGGTCTTGGATCAGGTAAAACATGCACTGCGATTGCAACTGCAGAGGCCTTATATGGATCATCGGACAAGAAAATTATTGTAATGACACCCATTTCCCTTCAAGAGAATTTTATCAATGAAATTGGCTTCTGTGGATTCCAACATTTCCGCGTGCAAAATCATTGGATCCCATTCTCCCTAACGGATCCTGCGCAGCGACTCTTTGCCAATCGTGTGGTGGGAATTCCTGAGAAGCATATCAAAGCGGTGTTGCGCAAGTCACCAGAGGATCGTGTGTTTTGGATGCCTGACTTTACAAAGCCGCCAAACTACGAGACCCTCACAACGGAACAGCAGACTGCAATACGTCTACAAATCCGTTCGATCATTATGAGCCGTATTACATTCATTGGATACACTGGTATTACACACGATACGTTGAAGCAGATTGCATGCGACAAGCCAGACTTTTTTGACGATGCGGTCATTGTCATTGACGAAGTCCACAATTTAACACGTCTGATGCGCGGCAAGTTGGATCGATATTTGCGAAATGTGCGCGAGGGTGCAGTACAAAAGAAGAAGCCCTTGAAGATTCCATTCAGTTATGAACCAGTTACGACAGAACGCTGGAAGCCAAAACTCTGCGGTTCGAGTCAGAAGTATGATCGTGCATTCTTATTCTACAGACTTCTTGCACAAGCAAAGCGCTCTAAGATTATTGCACTCAGTGGTACACCAATTGTAAACTTTCCTGAAGAAGTTGGTATTCTTTGCAACATCCTCCATGGCTATTTCCACGCATGCGAAACAAGTCTACAGAGTGTTCAAAACGACGACATTGCAAAACTACAAAATCTCCTGAAGATGCATCCATATGTCTCTTTCTATAGCCTCAAGAAGGGTGAGGGAACTACAACTGTATTTTTCACACGAGTTGAGGAGAGCACAAAGAAGGTTTTTGCAGGGGATGAAATCCAAGGACTTGTTGAAGATGATGCAGATACCCCACCTATCGATCAAATTTATAAAGAACTCTACGCAGCAGCCAAGGATCAAAAACTTGCACTGAGTACGAGCCCTGTGTTCTCAGCCATCCCACTCTTTCCAGACACAGTAGAAGGCTTTGATCAATATTTTGTCGATACGAATGCCCTGAGAATGAGAAATGATACGCTCTTTAAGAAACGAATTTCAGGTCTGATTTCGTATTATAAGGGTGCAAAGGAAGAGCTCATGCCAAAAGTGGTTCGCGATGAACTTGTGAAATGCCCCATGACACCCTATATGTTAGGTCCGTATGCAGAGGCTCGTGCAAAAGAGCGCAATGAGAAGAAAGAGGGTGGCTCAAGTTCTTGGGGTGAACTCAATCAACTTACGAGTGAAGCCTCATCTTCGTCCTATCGATTCCGTAGCCGCGCAGCGTGCAATTTCGTGTTTCCCAAAGGAATTCCTCGTCCCTTTCCTTCCACACGCAAAGAACTCAAAGAGGCATCTGCAGTTGAACAAACAGTCTTGGGAGATGCAGATGCAGATGCCGAAGATGACGAGGCCGCCAGCCAGGCCGTTGCAGAGGCACTTGGAGAGCCAGAGCCAGACGAAGAGCAAGTGGATGAGGATGAGGTTCTTCTTGAGCAAGACGCGCCAAAGGGTGTTCCAACAAATGATACAAGCATCCCCTATCGTAATCGTGTTCTGATGGCACTTGATGCAGTACGTTCGATCGCAACACGCCTCTTCAAGACCGATCCTGCAGCACCAGAGGAGCAACAACTTGCAAACTACAGTGGCAAGTTCGTAGCGATTTTAGAACGGATCAAAGCCAGCCCAGGAAGTAGCTTGGTCTACAGTCAGTTCAAAACGCTAGAAGGAATCGGTATCTTTAGCATTATTTTAGAGTCTCAGGGATATGCGCCACTGAGATTGGTCGGTTCAGATGAAGACCTTGGGTTTGATCCAGTGACAGAAAAATCTCTTCGCGAGAACCCAGAACAGCCACGCTATATTGTATACAGTGGAGAACAGTCAAAGCGTGTACGTCAGACATTGATTAATATTTTTAACACGAAGTTGAGTGCACTTCCTCCTCGTATTCTATCTGTGTTGGACGCATCAGGCCTCATTGACCCTGTGACAAAGAAAGGAAATTTCAAGGGCGAAATTTGCAAGGTGTTTATGATTACTGGTGCAGGTGCAGAGGGTCTGTCACTGCGAAATGTTCGTACTGTACATATTATGGAACCGTATTGGAACAATGTTCGTACAGATCAAGTCAAGGGTCGTGCTGTTCGTATTTGTAGTCACAGTGATCTGCCTTATGACCCAGATCCTGCAAAGAATCAACGAACAGTCGAGATTTTTACGTATATTTCTGTCATTCCTGAAAAACTCACCAAGGCGCGCCTCATTGACGAATCCTTAATTTCGCTTGATGGAACTAAGACAACAGACGAACACATTTTGAGTCTCAGTGTTCAGAAAGAGCAACTTGGCAATGATTTCTTAAAGGCCATGAAAGAGGGTGCAGTGGATTGCATTTTGAATCAAACCGAAAACGACGCGGTCAGTTGCTTTGTCTATGATGGAAAGATTGGCGATTTCATGTATGATCCGAGAATCATGGAAGACAAGGATCTCACAGATCGTGAACTTCAAGCAGCGCCCATGAAAGCAACAGCGAAACCTGCCCTGGAGCCTGCTGGAACAGAGAGACCCCCTGGTGCAGCAACCGCTGCAGCCCCAGTACAGACTGCGCAATACTCACTCATCACTTACATGAAGAAGCCCTATCTCGTTGTTCCAAAGAAGAATGCATCTGGTCAAGACTATCAAGCCCTCTATGCAGCGTCTGACCGACTCTTCACAAAGGAGTTAGGAAAACTGACACGAACACCAGAAGGTAAACTTCGCCCAGTGTTCTATGAAGTAACTTAGAGACTCAAGAGTACTTTTACTGCCCGCTCAAATGCCTTCCATTGAAAGAGGCGAACACCATTATTCACAATTGCGCGTTGAATGGGAGCTGAGAGTTGCTTGAGTCGCTGTGCAACAGGAATCTCTTTATAGTCTAACAGACGAATCAATGGAAAGACTGGCTTGTCATTCCCTTGATTCACTTCATTGTGTAAATTCCACAGCCAAGTGCGCACAAACTCACGCATCTTTCCATAGGGTTCTTTGAGTATAAAATCTCGCACAGGGTGCTCACGTAAGTATTCGCTATAGTGTTTGCGACAGACCTCGCATGGTAACATAGATGCAATGCTTTCCAATAGTGTGACCCATCCTCTCTGTTCGTCTTCTGGACGGATCTGCTTTCCACTCTGTTCCGCTAATCCATGAAGAATATCCCAAAGGAGTGGACCCCATTCCGCCGTTTCAGGATATTGTACAACCGGAACTTTACATGCACACGGCATTGTCTTGCTTGTGATTCGGAAATGAAGACCTGCATTAATGACGCAGGCTTCCTAACTCCAACCGTTTCTGCGTCGCTTGTTCAATCAAATGAGGTTCTGCCCACAGTGCTTTTCCACGAAATGCAGCTAGTTGAAAATTCAGCTCCCAATCAAGGCAATCGCGAAATGGTAGCAAATGTTTCTTCAAATGTTCTAGAAAGTCTCTACAAAAGATCATACTATCGGTACATCGAAATGGAAAATACTGTTGCGCAGGATTGGGAGGGAGCAGCTGTTGCTCTCCATACCATTGGCCAAATTCACAGCCTTGAGAATGCGTACCAACACCATCACTGAGACTGATATACGACCAAGATGAATCTGCCACTGCCTTTTTCATGAGTGCATCAAATCTCTGTGAAAAATCCCAGCGAAACCGAACATCACTCTCTAAAACCATTACACATTTGTGACCCTTTTCTACTGCATCAAGTACTGCTCCGTGGAAATTCAAGACAAGACTAATTTCTCCCTTCAAGAGCCATCGGCACTTGAAATTCAAACAAGGCCATTGCCTTGGCAAGTAAGGATCATACACTCCAAAGCAATCTTGTGCGCTCAATTGACTTCCCCAAGTACGACATGCAAGGGCAATCTTTTCTCGAGGGCATCCTGCAAGTCTCAATCCGTCAAGAACGCGATCAATTCTAACTTTTTCAAACTTTGGATGGCCTATAATATAAACCGCATCTATTGAATCCCACGCGGATCCCATTCACTGCTAAATTCCCATCAGCCTTGTTTATGTCCAGGTATTCCGCACATCACGCGCAACATCCTCTGTTTCGAGATCATAATCAAAGAGCCGAATCCAAGCAACTGTCATTGGTAGTGTCTTAGCTTGCCCACTGTGTTCATCTCCAAGAAAGAGTCGATATCCTTTTTTAACCTGTGGAAAGATTCGACCTGTTGATGGACTGTAGACGGTTTTGCGTGTTTGATCCAGATGGACATTCGGATTGATGCGTAAATGCTCAAGTGGCGCTGCAAAAAAGCGCAAATGTTGTTGTTTTGTATCTTCATCAATCTCTTGGCAAAGGGTAAAATAGACAACAAGTCCTTCTACAACATCGACGCCTTTCCAACTAAATTCTTGGCCACACTGAACCCATAGGCTACATGTCGTATCAGTTCCAAGATTGATATTCCTGCGAACACGAACGGTGAGTGGACCGTATTGCAGAATATACTGACTATCTCCTACAACATGAGGAACTTGATTGATTCTTAGCATACAGGACATGCTTCTCCAAGATTCGACTCCAAGGAGTTGTTGTGTACCGAGCCAACAATTACTCTTAAAATCCATTGTACCATACAGTTTTGGAATTCCAAAGGTTGTTTGAAGATTGTAAGAAATATTTGAGATTTGCTGGCCGAGAGTAAATTGCAGAATTTCGTGAACACGTTTGTCTCCAAAATAGGTTGCCTTCACTTGCTCTCTTTCTAAAATGTGTTGAATCTGAAACGAAATAAATGGTGCATCAGGTTCTTGTGTCATTGCGAGTTCAGACTTTGCAAATGGCAAGATCTTTGTATTTTCTCGGCCAACAGGTCTCCACTGCAATTCTTTTGCTTGTCGGCCAATGCGAAAGTAAGCAAAGACGAGGATATCTTGTACGGGTCGATTTAAGATCAATGCTGTTTCTGTTTCGAGACGACGACCAAGGAAAAGATCTTTCACAAACCACAATGTTTCGTACCCAGGAATAGGGATCTTAGAAGGGAGGGGCGGAGGAGGAGCAGATGCCCAAACCTGTTTCAAATGCGCTAGATAGGCCAAGACCTTTCCCCAGTCTGAAAATGCATTCCATTCTTTGAGGGTTTCTTTGGTGGGATATGTCTTGTCGCCTTGTATACCTCCTACGCTACTATAGGCTTTTTGAAGGCACTCGAGATGAAAGGGACTTGGTGTCTTAGGAGTATATTCTGAGCAAAAGGAATAGTCTTCAACTGGAGGCCGTACTTTTGTTTGCAATTGAACTGGCGAAAATGCATAGGACAAAAGTGTCCCTTGTGGCGGGACTTTGTGTTCAGAGAGTGCAGTTTGTGTCAAGGTTTCACGAGTTAGAACATTTGCGGAATAGACTTTACGCAAATGATCTGTAGACAAAGGCGGTACAACACCCCCTGGTCTCGCACCTTGTAATGCAAGATCTACGGTGTTCCGCATCTAATGTACAAGTATCTTACAAATTATCGGTTCTCACGCGCATGGTTGGATCCATCTCGCGTGTAATGACACGCAAGACCACATGCGTCTGGTGGCTCAAATTGAGAACTTTGCCAGAAGTGAATGTTGTGGTCTGGAGTGTAGTAGCAAGCGCTGAATTTGCAGATGCAGTACCTCCAAAAGGCTTAACATTTGGCGTGTAGGAAGGAGTTGCTGCTCCGCCAGAAACCTGAGAGACCGAATTGATATTTACAAAGGGGCACTGTATTACTATATAATTTGCATATCCCGCTTTGTTGAAGCCAGCAGTAATTGTGTCAGGACTTGTTGTAAGATCAATCCATCCCACAGAGACAACTAAATGTCCTTCTGGTCTTTCCAAGAATGCCTGTAAATCAGATTTTGCAGCCGTATTGCCAGAAATTTGGTTTGTATCAATCCCCCCAAATACAATACGGTCGGCCTTTGTGAAAGAAAAGCGATTAAATGCCTCGTAGGTTTGAATGGTCAAATATAATGAATTTCCAGCAGTATCAACAATTAATGCATTATTATATGGAATTGAACCTGTGAGTCCTGTACTCGCAGATGCGTAAATATTCCGAATTCTCAAGGAATCTGAAATATCACTCAAGAGTGTGCCAGAAGGGCGTTGGAGTTGGAAGGTCAACTTTGTTAGAGTTGCAAGGGGTGTTGGCGAATACACCTTCTGGCATTTCATAAACTTGGGAATGAGGGCAAAATACCCAATTCCATCTGCAAGGGTATTATCTGTGTTCCAGTTTGCATCATACTGCAACACGCCAAACGCATTCTCAAGGGCATTGTTCGTGCCATAATTATTATTGTCAAGTTCAGGAACACGCAAAATAGTATAAGGGAAGGAAACTGCATTGACAACAACACTTGTATCTGTAACCAACGATGCGTTGGATGTACTCTCCATCAAAGTCTCCAAACCCTCGGCAGGCACAATCACCTTCACGAGTTCAATACGCACAATATTCTTGAACTTCTTTGTAACGGCCGAGCCGAGGCCAAAGCCCTGACGATTGTTGGCAGGATCAAAGTTCACCGTGAAATTGTAGCGATTCTGCGACGAGTTGTTCACCCAGTCACGATCTGCACTGTATACAAACAAGTTCTCCTCAATTTCCTTATAGCTTACAATGGAGTCTTGCTTAATTAGAATATCTTGTTGTAGACGTGACTGAATATCTGTGGCTCCTGGAGTCGCAATCGTTGGATTTCCATTCGGGTCGCTAGTCACTTGAGCCGAGGAAACGATGTCGCGCATCGGTACCAACACCTCTGGTCTCTTGGGCTGTGCACGGAGAATATCTTCTTCACGAGCCTTCTTAGCGGCCTCGAACTGCGTGATCGCAGATGGCGCATTTGCATCATCCTCAAGGCTGATGCGAAACTCGGGAGGACGAGGTGCTGCATTCGTCAAACGCCCACGCTCCTGTTGCAATTTCTCAAAGCGGTTTCCTGTGTCCTCGAGCAATGCTTGGGGAACATCCTCTTGAAACATGGGTCTCTGGGGAATATTGGCAGCCTGTTGAATCGCCGCAGCCTGTGTAGGTTGGGTCTGCGCTCTGCGTAAATACGAACTAAAATCACCAATCGTCGCCGTAATGACTTCACGATTCAACTCTTGAAGTGGCATGGGACCATTTTGATCCCAAACTTCACTCATGTAGTGTTCAATCGTACGCTCAAGGCGATCTGCCTCACGCTGTCCCATGCGCAGCCCTGTACGACGCTGAAAGTCTTGGGCAACCAATCCCTGCAACATAGTTTCATTCTGGGCACTGAAGAATTGTGTCTGGATGCGTCTCGGATCCATCTAACTAAGCGTTGGAACAGTGTTTAGGCGTTTGTACGATAAAAGAAGTGGCGGAATTGCTGCACGGCATCATCTGCGATGGGCTTCTTCACAAATCGCTTGAATGGGAATCCTGCCAACATGGAAATCACAAAGACCATACTGTACACTCCACATTCACTTCCCTTGTACTGAAATCTGCGTCCATTGCTTTGCAACTTAAGGGAGGAATCCTGCAACGTGAGACTGCGCATGAAGCGGGCAATTTGCTTGGGTGGTTGCATTCCATAACTGTCAAAGTAATTGACTTCTTTCTTGTCCAAATCAATAAAGAGACCTACCCAGTGACTTCCTCCCTTGTAGTGAGGATCGAGATTCAGGATTGCACCAATCTTTGTTTTCCCCTTCGACTTCATCTCGCCAAGATTCAAATTGCAAAAGCTTTCGACAATGCATTTTTGTTCATCCTTCTCGTTTGGATCTGGTGCGCTAAAATCAATAGGACTTACTTCTAAGAATCGAAATTCAGGATATGCTTCTTGGTACTGTTTCATTACAATGGTTATATCTGCATCGCTCAACCAAGTATTGATATTTTGATTCCATTCTTTCGGCATTTTTGGGCGAAAATAAGCAGATTCAATCTCCCGTTTTTGTTCCTCAGGTAACTTGGACTGTTTCACGAGACAGACTTCATCGCCCTCTTTACAGCCAAGTGCTTTTGCCAAGGATTCGCGAGGATTGCCCACCGATGCAGCAATTTGACGCAGCACATCGCCAGACAAGCACTGTTTTGTAGTTCGGGACTTGAATTTAGGGTGACATATCGGCACTCCCGGAAGTTTTGGGATCTCACCACCGCCTCGATGGCGACGCCATGTTCGTTGGCGGCTTGCCCTATGACGCCGTGTCTTACCACCGAGCGGCATCCTATTTTGAAGTAAGAAACTTCCTCAAGATAGGAGAAACTGGACAAACAGCCTACACGACGCCTTGATACAACAAACTTTTATAGAATCATCCTTCCCATAATCATCTTATTTATTGCTGGCCTCTTTGTGTATCTTATGTTTGCAATGCCAGATTGGTCTCTGAAGATACCTACCATCTATCCTGCGAAATTCAGCCCAAAACCTGATGTTGCACTACACTAGGAAGTAGACAATGCCTACGAATCTATTTATATATCTCTTTGCAGGCATTGTAGCCGCATGCATCATAGGAATCTATGTAATCATCGGTCGCAGTGTAGGGTCGAAGGACACCAACAATGACATCAAAAAGAGCATGGGTGCGATTGCAGCCATTCTCGCAGTTGTCATCTTCTTCTTTGGTGTAATGACCTACTTGTACTTCATGCAAGACATGAACGCAGCAATGCCTTACTTACTCTTATCTCAACCAGTTCTTCTCTTTATCTGCCTCTATTCCTTAGCAGCATCAAGTCTGAGTATCATGGACACCTAAGGTCGAAGCAGAACTGCAATAGGGTGCATCACAATATGACACTTGAGAGATCGTGGACTTGGATCCGAAGAAATTTGAAAGCTTTGAATCCCAGTAAGTCTCAAGATTAGCCGAATACTTTTTCCATTAGGAAACGTAGTCTGTGTAAGTTGGTTTGACCATCCTGTTCCATTCCAGACACAGATTGGTTTTGCAGAACGTAAGAGTGTACTCAAGTAAATTGACAATACCGTTCCTTGTAAAAAGGGTTGAAATTGTGCACGAACATCCTCGTGTGTTAGTGTATTTGAATGAAACCATTCATACTGTTGCTGTTGTAGCAAGGAAATCAGGGCATCTTGAATCGTCTCAAATTTCGTCAAACTTGCAGGATCTGCAGCAAGATCAAGGTCAACGCGACCTTTCACATTGTCGTATTTGAGAATTGGAAACGCAGGTGTGACAATTGTAAATGGGTCGAGTTGTAGAAGTTGATCTGAGTATTTGAGTCTTCCATAAGGGGTTTTTCCATTTCGGTTGGTTTCGAGTTTCAGATGACTCGCCTCAACGGCGGCCAGTGGGATGCTGCATTCAGCCCACATACTATTGGGTATTCCTACACTGCGTTTAGACCTAAGGAGACAGTACAACCCTGAACAGAATGGACGACCTTCAC
>JACCDG010870624.1_pt1 | contig 14743 bp, 17 predicted proteins | sample 7442471 | NCBI WGS metagenome assembly JACCDG01 (sample SAMN15323444, study PRJNA562643) | freshwater metagenome | isolation source: river surface water | place: USA:Blue River Watershed | collected 2017-08-17
CAGCCTTATGAACACCGCTCCATTACTCCACCGGGCGGCTTCTGCGGCACTCGGTGCATGGACCTGTACCGACGACCTGTCTTCGGCGGCGAGGAGCGGGAGTGCGCGCAATGCGGCAGCGTTTTCGACGCGATCAGGCCTGCCCAGCGGTTCTGCTCGGCGAGATGCAACAGGGCGTACCAGATTCGCCGTCCACCCGTCGACAGGACGCCCAAACCGTGCCTCACCTGCGGAACGCCGTTCGCACCGAAGCGCAACAACGCCAGGTATTGCTCCCGGCCTTGTGCTGTCAAAGGTGCCCGTAAGGCGCCTCGTAAAATCCGCGGCGCACGTGCCGGTGTACGACCTGACGATTGAAGACGTACATGAGTTCATCGCGGCAGGGATTGTCGTGCATAACTGCGACGAGGTCGCGGCGTGGCAGAACGACCAGGACACATGGGATATGCTCGAGATGACCCTGCGCCTGGGCACCACGCCGCAGATCCTGTGGACCAGCACGCCGAAGCCGCGCACCCTGATCCGCAACATCTCGGCGCCCAAGCCCGGGCGCATCATCGTCACCGGCTCGACCTACGAGAACCAGGCCAATCTGGCGCCCAGCTTCCTCAAGAAGATCACGGTCTACGAAGGCACCAAGCTCGGCGAACAGGAACTGCACGCCAAGCTGATGGACGCCGAGGAATCGGGCATCGTCAAGCGCAGCCAGTTCCGCATCTGGCCGCACGACCGCCCGCTCCCTGTGTTCGACCTGATCATCGTCAGCCTCGACACCGCCTTCACGGAGCGCACCCGGGCCAAGGACAGCGACGCGGCCACCGACACGATGAAGGGCGATCCGGACCCGACCGCCTGCACCGTATGGGGCGTGTTCAAGCACGAGAAGCGCTCGAACATCATGCTCCTCGATTGCTGGGACGAGCACCTCGGCCTGCCGGAACTGATCCGGCGCTGCAAGCGCGAGATGCAGGCGCGCTACGGCGATGACAGCGGGCCGATCATCAAGCCCATCTTCGGCCCGGCGACCTCGGACATGTCCGGCCGCAAGCCGGATATCCTGCTGATCGAGGACAAGGGCTCGGGCATATCGCTGCGGCAGATGCTCGAGCAGGAAGGCGTCATTGCCTACCCCTACAACCCGGGGCGCGCCGACAAGCTGACGCGCCTGCATATCGTCTCCCCGGTATTCGCCCGGCGCCTCGTCTGGCTGCCCGAGAGCAGCAACCCCTCGCGCAAGGGCCAGCCGGTCAACTGGTGCGAGACCATGCTCGCGCAACTGTGCTCCTTCACCGGGACCGGCAGCATCAAGCACGACGACTACGTCGACAGCACGTCGCAGTGCCTGCGGCTGTGCATGGACAAGGGCTTCCTGTCGGCACAGGTGCCGGCGCACGAGCAACGTCAGGCCCGGGAGGAGAGCGAGGTCAAGCGCCAGTTGCGCCGGCCAGGGTACAACCCCTACGCGTCTTGACGCGTCGCTTGCGGCGTGCCACTTACAGCGAGTGGTTTAAAGGAGGGTATGGGCCATGGGGGGATGCAGTGTTGGACGACAGGCCGGAAGCCAAGCCGGATTTCTTTTCGTTTCGGCCGCAAACCGACCACCCCCACTGGATAGACCTCGCCATGAACGACGTGGCGCAAACTGCGCGCAGCGGCGCGTTCCCGCAACCGGACTGGCAGCGCTGGACCATAATCCCGGAAGACGATCCGCTGGCCTCGGTCTACCCGCCGGGCCTCTACTTCGAGGGCTGGTCGGTCGCGCCGCACCGGATGGAACCACAGCACCGCGAGCCTGTGGGCTTCAATTTCCCGCTGCAATACCTTCAGTAGGCAGCATCAACGAAAGGGTGGAAAACGGAAACCGAAAGTCTCAAGGCGACCGAAGCCGAATGCGCTGAAGGCCGCACCGCGCCGCGGGTCAGCCTAGCCGACCTCGAGGCGAACATCAGCACACTCGCCTACTTCACCGCAGGCGACGCCGTCACATACCTGTTCCTCCCTGAGATCGACAAACTCGTGCTGGAGGAGGAGGACGACCGCGGCAACCGGCAGTCGCTTGACGTTCTCACCATTTGCCTGCTCGTGACCCGCAACGGCTTCACGCTCATCGGCAAGAGCGCGCCGGCCAGCCCCGACAACTTCGACGCCGAACTCGGCCGCAAGCTCGCCTACGAGGACGCCGTGCGACAGCTGTGGCCGCTCATGGGCTATGCGCTGCGCGAGAAGTTGGTGCAGTGACAGACGATTTCACCAACTACCCGGTAAGCGTGAGCGAAGCGCGGGCCGACCGCGAATACGACTGCCGGCTGCGGTCGCCGCGCGACGCGCTCATATCCGTTCTGCGCGACATCGACGAAGACAAGGTCGCGCCGGACGCGCTGATTTGCGTATATCGCCAGCGCGGCGAAGACGGGATCATGACGACGCATTTCACTGCGGCATCGCCGGACATCCACACGTCTCTCGGGTTGTTGACGCGCGGGCAGTTCAGGTTGATGGAATGACCGACGCCGACCGTAACGCACGCATCGAAGGGCTCGATGGTGAGTACCCCGAAACCATCTGGTTCTACCCCGTCCAAGGGGAGCCGGAGCGCTGCGGTTACGTCCGCATGGATCGCTACACGGACCTGTTGCGGGCGCTTGGACAGGCGCGCAGGCTGGTAGACGCCGTGAAGGCACAGGCAGGCGTAGCGGACCCCGCCCTCCTCGCGAAAACTGACCACGCTATCCGAACGACTTTGTCTGAGGTATATGCCAAGGTCTTCGCAGCGGGGGCTACGCACTGATGGACGACGAAGACGAGAGCATCGAGGGCGAGTACGTCGAACTTCCGGACGATGACGAGACCGACGTAGAGGACACCGAAGACGGCGGCGCGCTGGTCACGATCGGCGGCAACGCCAAGCGGTCGGCCGACTTCTACGAGAACCTCGCCGAGACGATGAGCGAGAACGATCTCGACCACCTCGCCTCGTATTTCATCGACCTGATCGAGCGCGACCGACAGTCGCGCAAGCGGCGCGACGACCAGTACGCCGAAGGCCTGAGGCGTACCGGCCTGGGCGACGACGCACCCGGCGGCGCCACTTTCGAGGGCGCCTCGAAAGTCGTGCATCCGATGCTGGTGTCGGCGACAGTCGACTTCGCCGCGCGCTCGATCCGCGAACTGTTCCCGGCCGAGGGGCCGGTCAAGGACGCGATCCCGGGCGACATCTCGCCGGAGAAGGTCCGCAAGGCCAAGCGCAAGACCGCGCTGATGAACTGGCAGCTTACGGTACAATGCCCCGAGGCGCGCAGCGAGATCGAGCAGATGCTCACTCAGGTGCCGATGGGCGGCGCCCAGTACATCAAGCTGTCGTGGAACGAAGGGCGCAACCGCCCGAGCTTCCTGTTCGTTGCAATCGACGACATGCTGCTGCCCTACGCGGCCTCGGGCTTCTACTCGGCGCAGCGCAAGACACACGTCCAGTACCTGACCCGCGTCGACTTCGAGCAACGGGTCGAGTCTGGCGAATACCGCGACATCGCGCTGAGCGCGGTCTCGCTGATGCCGGATCAGACCGACGCGGCCAAGGCCAACGACAGGATCGAGGGCCGCGACGATACCAGCTACAACGAGGACGGACTGCGCGAGGTCTACGAGGTCTTCGCCCTGTGCTCGCTGACGCAGAAGCGCGGCAACCGCGAAGGCGCCTACGACAAGGCCGAAGGCGACGAGGGCATCGCCCCGTACATCATCTCGATCGACAAGACCTCAGGCAAGGTCCTGTCGATCTACCGCAACTGGGACGAACTCGACGAAAGCCGCGAGGAATTGCAGTGGTTCGTCGAATTCCCGTTCGTGCCGTGGCGCGGCGCCTACCCGATCGGCCTCCCGCACATGATCGGCGGACTGAGCGCTGCCGCGACCGGCGCGCTGCGCGCCCTGCTCGACGCCGCGCACATCCAGAACACGCCGTCCGGCATGAAGCTCAAGGGCGTGACCCGGGGCGGGCAGGACGTCGCGCCGCAGCCTGGCGAGATCACCGAGATCGAAGGCGGCCTGGTCAACGACGACATCCGCAAGCTGTTCATGCCGATGCCGTACAACCCGCCATCGACTACACTGTTCAGCCTGCTCGGGTTCATTGTCGACGCGGCTAATTCGGTTGTCCGGACCACGTTCGAGGACATGGCCGAGCAGCGCGCTGACGTGCCGGTCGGCACCACGCTCGCTCGCCTCGAGCAGGCGATGGTGGTCTACCGCGCGATTCACGGCCGGCTGCATGACGCCATGCAGCGGCTGCTGGCCATCCTGCACCGCCTCAACGGCATGTATCTCGACGACGAGAAGATCGAGAGCGAGCTCGGTGAGGAACTGGCGACCCGGGCCGACTTCGAGGGGGCGATGGACGTCGTCCCGGTCAGCGATCCGAACATCTTCTCCGAGACGCAACGCGTCATGCAGGGGCAGGCCGTTGGCCAGCGCGCTGCGGAACGCCCCGATCTCTACGATGCGCGCAAGGTCGAGGAATTCATTCTCTCCTCGCTCAAGATCCCCAACGCCGAGACCATGCTTGTGCCGCGCGTCGAGCCGAAGGAGCAGAACGCGGTCAACGAGAACGTCGCGGCCATGGTCGGCCGCGCGATCACGGCGTTCCCCGAGCAGGATCACCTTGCGCATATCCAGACGCACCTGACCTTCATGATGAGCCCGGTGTTCGGGCAGAATCCGCTGTCGGCGCCGGTCTTCCTGCCGGTCATGCTCGGGCATCTCAACGAGCACGTCAGCTGGTGGTACGCGTCGGAAGTCTTCAAGAAGGCGAGCGCGGCGATCGGCGTCGACCTCGGCGAGCAGATGAAGGGCATCAAGGACGACCACGAGAGCCGGCGCGTGCTGGACCGCATGCTGGCCGAGGCGACGCAACTTGTCGTGCAAATGGGCCAGCAGCAGTTCGAGCAGTTCCCTGCGATCATCCAGCAGGCGCAGCAGGTCCTCGCCCAGTACGCGCCCAAACCCCCGGTCGACCCGAAGGCCGAGGCGGCCATGCTCAAGATCCAGCAGACCGCGACGATTGCCCGCGAGGACAACCAGGCCGACATGCAACTCGAGGTGCTGCGCCAGCAGAGCGAAGACCGGCGCAAGTCGATGGACCTGCAAGTCCGCAAGCAAATGAACGACGACGACAACGCAACGGCCGCGACGATCGCCGCAGCGGAGATCAATTCAGGCGAGCGCGTTTCGATGTCGACCGGTGGGGGCTCCGGTCCAAACCCCTGACAGAAAGGAGGCCGTTCATGGCGAGAAAGAAGAAAGAGGCTGAGCAGGTCGATCAGGCCGAGCAGAACGACGCGAAGGATGAGGGCGGCAAGCCTGACACGTCCGAGCGGGCCCGGCAGTTGCAGATGGGCAAGCGCGACCAGTGATTGACCAGATCCTCAACGCGATCAAGGAAGCACAGAAGGATACCGCGATGGAGACCATGCGTCTGACGTCCGGGGACGTCTTCGCGCTTGGCGTCCAGATCGGTATGTTCCGGGGCCTTGAGCACAGCGAGAGGATCATAGAGAAACTTCTCGACGAGCAGGACCGGCGCGACCAGCGTCGGTGAAAAGAGGGTGTGATGTCCGACTTAGAATACGCGTTCAACAAAGTGCAGTTCCACTACGAGGGCGGCCTGGCCGAGGCGTTCCCGCCGATCGAACCGGGCGTAGAGCCACTCGGGCAGCGGGTTCTGGTGCAGCTGCGCAAACCCAAGGCCAAGACGGCAGGAGGCATTATCCTGCCGGGCGAGACCCGCGACACCGAGACGTGGAACACGCAGATCGCCGTCGTTCGCGCGGTCGGTCCGGTCGCGTTCAGGAAGATCGACGACCTGACGGACTGGCCTGAAGGTGCGTGGGTCCGGCCCGGTGATTTCGTGCGCGTTCCCAAGTATGGAGGGGACCGCTTCAGCGTGACTGACCAGGACGGGATCGAGGTTATCTTCATCCTGTTTCGCGACACGGATCTCGTTGCTAAGGTCACCGGTGACCCGCTGGCAGTGAAGGCGTTTATCTAGGAAAGGGGCGTAGGGGGCGATCATGGCCGACGAACAGAAAACGGAAGAAACTGAGGATTTCATCATCCTCGACAACCCGCCGGAGGAAGATACTAGCGGCGCTGACGACAAGTCGCAGACAGACGCGGGCGATGCCGACGACGATGACGACGAGGATGAGGATGAGGACCGGCGCCTTGCCCACGACGAGGGCGAGGACGACGAGGACCCGTCTGGGGACAGTATGTCGTTCGCGAAGAAGCGGCGTCTCAAGCGCAAGGAGCGGCGTCGCCGTGTCCTTGAGCAGAGCCGGGCTCGCGAGGACTTCCTGCTCCAGCAAATCACGACGTTGCAGCAGCAGGTAAACCAGCTTCAGGGCGTTTCTTTCGCGCACAGTGAAAGCAGCATCGAGCAGCAGATCGCAGAGGCGCGTCGCCAGTTCGATCTTGCCGACGACATCATGGGCAAGGCGATCGACGCCGGAAACGGTGAAGATGCGCGCAAGGCCATGCACTTCCGCGACGAGGCCAAGCGCAAGATCGACGAGTTGCAGGGCGTCAAGACGCAGGTTTCCACGATGCGCGAGCAGGCGGCGCAGACACCTGTCGCTGACCCGCGCGTCGCCCGCAATCGGCAGGAATGGATCGACGCCAACGCCGAATGGTACGACGGCAAGAACGCCGACAGCCAGGTCGTGAAGTCGATCGACGCTCAGATCGCGCAGGCCGGGTTCGATCCTGCGACGCCGGACTACTGGCGCGAACTCACCCGGCGCACGAACGCCTACTTCCAGGCGCAGACGGGTGACGAGGATGACGATGAGGATGTTGCTCCGCGCCGGCGATCCGCCGCGCCGAAAAGAAAGGCTCCGCCGACCGGTATGACCCGCGAAACCACAGGCACGGGCGGCCGTCCGCAGATTTACGTGACACCAGAGCAGAAGCAGGCTATGATCGACGCTGGGTACTGGGATGATCCGGTCAAACGGAACCGAGTGCTCAAGCGGTATGCGGAACAAAGCCGTCAGGCTGCTCGCTGAACAGGGGGTATAAGATGGCTGACCAGACCGACAACCGCATTCGCAAGGACCTTAGTGTTGCGCGCGGGTCGCGTGCCGCGGAAGACCGACGTCTATCCGAGGATCGCACGCTCACCGACGATGCGCGATTTGAGATGTTCCGGCGCGAACTGTACAATGACGCACTTCCGAATTTGCCGGAGATTCCCGGCTACCATTGTTGCTGGTTGAGCACGAACTACCAGGGCGGCGATACGATCCACAAGCGTATGCGCCTAGGCTACGAGCTCATTCGCTCGGATGAACTTCCGGGCTTCGACCATATCTCGCTGAAGACTGGCGAATACGCCGGCTGCATCGGGGTCAACGAAATGGTGGCGGCGAAAATCCCTGAAAGCCTTTACCGGGGCTATATGCGAATTTCCCACCACGAGCAGCCGCGAGAAGCGACAGAAGCCCTTAACAGGCAGCTGGACGAACTCGGCGAAGAAGCTGCGCGCAACGGGGGCCGCATTACGACCGACGTAGGCGAGGGTGTCGACGGCATGCAGGATCTGCGGCGCAGACCCGCGCCCGTTCCTGAAGATTTCGTCTGACGACGCGATCTCGACGGACGGGTTGGTAGCAACCTGTTTCAGGGATTAAGCCCATGTCTTCGACTTCGGCGCCGTTCGGGCTCCGTCCGGTGATGCACCAGTCGGGCGTTGTTCGCCCCTCTGCGTACACCATCGCGACCGGCTACGCGACCGGCATTCTCCAGAACCAGCCGATCAAGATCGGCACCAACGGGACGATCGAGGCTGCGGCCATCGGCGACCGTTTCATCGGCACTTTCCAGGGCGTCGAGTACACCGACACCCTCGGCAAGCGCATCTACTCCAACCAGTGGATCGCCAGTACGTCAGCGACCAACATCGTGGTTTACACGACCGAGGACCCGCTGATCACCTACGAGATCCAGTCGAACGCTGCGCTGGCCGTTGCCAACATCGGCGAGCAGTTCGACTTCACCACCATCTCCGCCGGCTCGACCACCACGGGTCTGTCGCAGCTGATGCTGGACGTCGCCTCGAGCGCCTCCAATGCCAGCCTGCGCCTGATCAACAAGGCGAGCTATCCCGACAACAACTGGGGCGACACCTACGTCATTGCCCAGGTTCAGATCAGCGAACACCAGTTCGTTGCTGATCGAGCCGCGATCTAAGGAGGGCACTGACAATGGCAGCTCCAATGCGCTCCACTGACTTCCGCGACATCGTCGCGCCGATCCTCAACGAGGAATTCGACGGCGTTTACGACCAGCGGCAGGACGAGTGGTCGAAGTTCGCCCGTGAATTCACCGGCATCGCTCGCGCGTACCACGAGGAGCCCGTCCTGTACGGCTTCGGACCGGCGCCCGAGGTTCCGGATGGCACGGCGTTCACCTACCAGTCGGGCGGTGAACTGTTCAACCAGCGCTATGTCTACAAGGTCTACGGCATGGCGTTCGCACTCACGAAGGTGCTCGTCGAAGACGGCGACCACATTCGGATCGGCCAGACGATGTCTCGCCACCTCGCCCAGTCGCTGATCGAGACGAAGGAACTGCTGGGGGCGCAGATCCTCAACTACGCCTTCAACAACAGCTACCCGGGCGGTGACGGCGTCTCGCTGATCAACACGGCGCACCCGATCGTGACGGGAACCTTCTCGAACCAGCTGACGACCGCGGCGAACCTGTCGCAGACGTCACTCGAGCAGATTCTGATCCAGATCCGGAATGCGACCGATGCCAACGGCAAGAAGATCAACCTTCGTCCTCGCCAGATCGTCACCGGGCCGAGCAACATGTTCCAGGCAGAAGTTCTGCTCAAGAGCGTGCTGCGCGCCGGAACCGCCAACAACGACATCAACCCGATCAAGTCGATGGGGCTGCTGGACAGCGAGGCGGCGATCATCTCGCGCATCACTTCGACGACTGCGTGGTTCGTTGACACCAACGCACCCGAGGGCGTCAAGCTCGCCATGCGGCGTAAGCTCGAGAAGTCGATGGAAGGTGACTTCGACACCGACAGCATGCGGTACAAGGCCTCCGAGCGTTACGCTTACGGTTGGACCGACCCCCGCGGCATCTACGGCACCGCCGGCCTGTGATCTAAGGCGCTGACATATCCGCACGAGTGGAGCCCTCGCAGGAAACTGCGAGGGCTTTTTCTCGGCGCTGTTCGGCAGGGCCTTCTCAAACGAACCGATCCCTGCTAGACAGTCTCCTGCGGATATGACCAGCGCCTCGGATGACCCCATCCAGAGGGCTTATCGTCATGGAAAACACTGTCACGCGGTTCCCGAACGGGGTCGTCAATCGCAGCGAGACCGACATCCTGTCGGCTTTCCTGCAAAATGACCCGTCGCGACTGCATCTCTACTGGAACGACTTCGACACCTACGTCGCAGGCGACTGGGTCGTCACCGAGACCGATTCCGGTGCCACCCAGGCTCTGACGGCCGGCGACGGCGGTTGGCTGCTTGTCACCAACACCGCAGCCGACAACGATCTCGTTGCGTTGCAGAAGACCCCTGCGGGCTTCAGCTTCACGGCGGGCAAGAAGGCGTGGTTCCGTTGCCGGTTCAAGACCAGCGACGCTACGCAGTCGGACATCGTCTTCGGTCTCCAGGTGGTCGACACCACGCCGCTCGATGTCACCGATGGCATCTACTTCCTGAAGGCGGATGGCGCGGCTACGGTCGACATCTTCTGCCGGAAGAACGCCACTACCGGTTCGACGACGGCTGCTGCGGTTGCCACGATGGCGAACGACACGTTCATCGAACTGGCCTGGTACTACGACGGCGTCAGCAAGGTCTACTACGCGGTAGACGGCACCGTGAAGGGCACGCTCGTCGCTTCGTCCAGCTACCTGCCCGACACGATCTGCACGGTGAGCTTCGCTCTCCAGAACGGTGAGGCCGTCGCCAAGACGTTGACTGTCGACTACATCCTTGCGGCTGTGGAGCGCTAAGCCATGCGTCCGATCACGTACACCTTGAGCGACGCCTCCGGGGGCGCCAAGAGCATCGTCATTCCGATCGACTACATGGCGCGGCCCCAGGTGTCGCTTCAGGTGGACGTGACCGGCACGGCAAACTGGACCATCCAGCAGACAGTCGACAACGTCTACGACACAAGCATCACGCCGCTCTACATGGGCCACCCGGACAGCAACCTGGTGGCACAGACGGTCGATCGGCAGGGCAACTATGGGTACACGCCGTTCGCCGTCAAATTCATCCTGAACTCAGGCTCTGGATCTGCGCGGATATCGGTTATCCAGACAGGAACCATGGGCGGGTAGGACATGAGCGGGCTCTGGCGCGGTTGGATCAGCCTCGAGGGTGGCAACGGCCTATACACGGGCTCTTTCAGCCTGTGGAACGGCGACAGCGGCCTTATAGACGACAATCCTGGTGAGACGCCGACGTACCCCATAACCACGCCTGTCCTGGGCGACGCGGCGGAACCGAACATCGCGGGCGACTGGCGGCCTGTCTATGAAATCGACTTCGTGGACGCCTACCCGACCGGCGGCGGCATCGGGGATACCCTGCAATGCCGCTACGGCGACAGCCAGGCCGCTGCAGAGGCTGTCGTAACACCGGACGAGGCCACGGTGTCGGAAAGCTGGTGGATTGACGGCGAGGAACCGTTCCCCGACCTCGGCAACTACGGCGCGACGCTATCGGCTGGCGATACCCTATACTGGCAGGTTCGGGTCAAGCGCGGTTCGGACTATTCGGACTGGTCTGCCTTCAAGACGCTGGCGATTGCCGATGGCGTGATGGCTGCGCCGGGCTGGACCGACCTCACCGAGCAGTCGCTTTCCACACGCGTCTGGTCCTCGGGCGTATCCGTAACCGGCCTCGGCACGGGAGCTTACGCCCGCCTGCTGGGCACCGGCCCGCTCAAGGTCGGCTCGACCGTGTACGAGGCGGGCGACGAGGCCCAGGTGCAGAACAGCGACACGCTTTATGCGGGCGCCGACCTGCCCGGCACCTACAACGCTACGGTCAACAATGCCGTGACGAACCGAGGCGTGGCGTTGGAGACGTTCTCTGCCACGACAATCGTGACTTCGTTGCCAATCCCGCAGCCTTCATCGGCAGCGGTGTTTTACGATGTCAGCGACCTCAGCAATCTGTGGCAGACGAATACCGGCACCACGGCGGTGGCGTCCGACGGCGATGTCGTCGGTACGTGGAAGGACTGGACCTCCAACGGGCGCGACCTCACGTCGGTGGCGAACGACACGACACGGCCTGTCTACCGGGCCGGCGGCGGCTATCCCTATCTGGAGTTCGACGGTTCCAACGACATCTTGAGGTTTCTCGGTGACCTCGGGTTGTGGAACTCGTCGGGGTACACCGCTGCCATTGCTTTCCGCAGTGCGACAAACGCAGCGGGCAAGATGCTCATGGGCGTAGGGGGTACGTCCAGCACCAATCAGATCATTTCGCTGCATTCGGTTTCTTCGCAGGCCGACAACGCAACCGGCTGGATTCGGAACAACTCTGGCGTCGATGTCCTTAGCAGTTCCGTTGCGATAACCACGGGATTCGATGAAACCGACCGCGTGCTTATCGTCGTCGACAACGGCTCGTCGGTCCAGATGTATTTGGACGGCGTGGCCGGAACGTCCAGAAACTACACGCGCGGTTCTAACTCGCTGACTCTCAATACATTCAGCGTTGGAGGCCGGCATGGCGGCGGATCGAGCGGACTATTCTTCGCCACGCGCGTCCATGGCCTCGCCATCTGGCCCACCCTCAACCTCGACTCCACCGACCGCGCATCGGCGCTGACCTACTTCGCCAGCCTCCAAGGGCGCACGCTTGAGGACTACCTGCTCATCACCGACATTGAGACCGAGGCTTCTGCCACACCAAGCACCGTGGCCATGACAATCGACGACGCTGCGACTGGCTTCCGCGTCTGGAGCGGGCACGCGGCAGCGCTTGGCGAAGAAGAATGGCTGCTCTACGTCAAGAAGAACAGCGATCCCGTCTTCGCCGTGGCGATGGAGCGGTATTGGGGCCGCATCCTGCACGCGGAACCGGGCGATACGTTCGCTTTCGGGACGAGCGATGGGCGTACATTGCAGATGGCGCAGATGGTTGTGCCGACTTCGCAGATCGTGCCTTCGGGTGCAACTGGCACGGCCAACTGCGACGAGGCCCTGCCGCTGATCTGGGAGCCCACGGCCCCTCATATCACGTTGCCGGGGAACGGCAGTGCATTCCAGATCGACGCGGACGGAACCGAACGTTGGGTGTTCATCGCAGAACGGGACGCGGATAATGTGTGGTCCCCGCCTCGCGTAGTTCGCATTTCCGATACCCGCGACACGATCATTCAGTGCAACTTCGCTGAAATTGCTCTTGCCAATGAAGCTGGCGAGACGCTCGACATAACCGCTCCGACAGGTTCGACTATCGGCGGAACTAAGGGGGTTATGGCGCTCGACACGATTCCGGCAGTTACGGGCACGACGCATAATGTCTCGACCGTGGCACAGTTCAAGACGGCTATCGCAGCTGCCGTGTCGGGTGACGCTATCGCGGCGGCATCAGGCACCTACGCTTTCGACGTGGCGATCACAGACGCCAGCTTCACCGCGAACGAGGGCCTCGGCAATCAGGGCGCGGAAGGCATCCTGATTTACGGCACGACCGGCGACCGCGATGATGTTGTCCTGACTGGCAACGGCACTGGCACCAACGGCAGTTGGACGCTGACGCAGGGCGGCGCGAGCGCCTTCACGACGTTCAAGGACCTGACCTTCGATTTCGCGACCTACGGCATTAAGTTCACAGCATCGGGCGGCAAGTTCAACTTCGATAATGTGCTAGGCAAGGGTGGCACCGGAACGGATATCTTCAATATCAACAATGCGGCGGGTGCGCTCACCGTCAAGGCGCTGCACACGCAACTGCAGGACGGCGCGGGCGACCTTTGGAACTTCGACGGCGGCGCCACCTACAACGCCACCTCCGCGGTAACACTCATCGCCTGTTCCGGCCTTCGCGCGGGTCCGACAAATAACAGTTATCAGTGCCTCACGACGCACCATGATCTGCCAATCCGGGTTCACGGCGGTTTGTGGTCCGATGCCTACCTGAACGTCTTCGCGAACGGCAACTCGACCTCATGGACCTACGCCGAGTTCGCGACGGTCAGCAAAGGTGCGAGGACCTCAGGCATCGCGAATTCGCACCTCTACTGTTGCGACTGGGAGGTCAACCCGGCGGTCACTGGCAGCAATACGCTGGCTGGTGCAGTCGGCAACCACGTCACGGGCGCGAAGGACGCCACCAGTTATGCGGTGTTCCGCAATGTTCCTTCGGTCAAGCGCAACGTCATCGCCGTCACCAGCGGGCGCGGCGTCCACAATTCGATCAGCGCGCAGGTCATCGGCAATATCATCACCGCCGCTGACACCGCTATCCGCAACGGCGACGCGGCGTCGCTCCAGTCGAGCAGCAACCTTAACTACAACACTCTGGCTGCTAACACGACGGGCCTGAACCAACCAACGACAACCAACGATCCGGCGGTGTTCAACAGCAATGCCACCAAAACCAATACCACCAGCGTCAACACGACCGCCGCCGCGGCTTCTAGCTTGACTGGTGACTATAACGTGCTTGATGCCACCGTGGATGCTGATTACATCCCGGGCGCCAACGACACGACCGGCACGGACGCGGCGCTCGACAGCGACTATTTCCCGACCGCCAGCGGCAACTGCGACGACAATGGTGAGTACAGCAAACTGGGCCATGTCGGCGGCGCGGATCCATGGGGCTTCGTGTTCGCCTACAAGCAGAATGTTGTTCCGCGCGGTGCCCGCTCGCTGCCGATCATTCGGTCGGGCGCCGAACTATACCCGGATGTTTATTGATGCGCGCCCGGCTAGCCCTTCTGCCCGCCGTGGCCATCATCGCCGGGGCGCTATGGTCCATCCCCCACGCCGATCCCGCCGAAATGCTCAAGGCGGCGATCAAGGCCAATCTCTATGAAGGTGAACCATGAGGTATATTCTCGCGCTCCTCCTGATGCTCTGCGCGACCGTGGCGCATGCGCAGGAAATCGGCGGAACTGCCCGCGACTGGCCGAACGGCCCGGCGAATGAATCCTGGACGCCCCCGATATCCCCCGACAGCGCCCACCCCGCCGATGCCTACGAGCCGGCGGTTGACGACGAGAACGGCTATACGCGCAGCTTGTGGAGCAACAGCAGCAATCAGCGGCATATCGTCAACGGGCCTGAGGAAAAGTTCCGCACCGTTTGCCAGCCGGCCTTTATCAAACGCGCTGACCCTATCCTGGCGCCGGGCGACTATCCGGCGATGCACGACCACACATTTGCCGGGTCAAATTCCGCTTATGTCATCGCGAACGTGGAGAGCTTTGACTACAGCATGGGCCGGGAGCATCCCTCCTCACGCTGCCAGGGCGGGCCGCTCAATTCAACACTGTATTGGGAGCCCTCGGTCAAGGACGACCGCTACGGTGTAAGCCTCACGGTCATCCCCTCGGTAATCAACTTCTATTACCAGACCCTGGCGCCGGGCGATGGCGCCGACATGACCCGCCTGCGCCGGAATTATCGGTTCATCGGCGGGGCTAATCCGATGGACTACAACGACACGGCACGCCGCGCAGAGTA
>JACCDG010898996.1_pt1 | contig 14743 bp, 16 predicted proteins | sample 7442471 | NCBI WGS metagenome assembly JACCDG01 (sample SAMN15323444, study PRJNA562643) | freshwater metagenome | isolation source: river surface water | place: USA:Blue River Watershed | collected 2017-08-17
GGTAGGCGGTTTGTCGTCATACGGGGCGAGCTTCGTGAACCACGATGTCGCGAAATTTCGCTGGAAGATCTTTGGGCGTCAGCACATCGACAGGCACGCCTAACAGCGCTTGTAGCTCATCTTGCAAACCGCCCAAGTCAAACAACGTAGCGCCTGGCAATGGGTCGACCAGCAAATCGAGATCGCTGCCATCAGCATCGTTACCGTGTAAAGCGGACCCAAACACACGCGGATTTGCCACGCGATAGCGCGCTGCAGCAAGGCAGACGGCTTCGCGGTGTTGGCTGAGGGCAAGGGACGGGCGCATGTGAATAGTTTAACGAGCCTTTGATTTGTGTGTACACGCCAATTAGGCTAACTTGTTGACGGCCAATCCCGTCGAGAAGAAGTAATTACTTCACTTCGGTCACGAACTGCTCGCGTGGGCGGCGCACTTTCTTGAGTGGTGCGAGCCAGTCTTGTGCAGCCAAGCGGTAGCCCAAAGGCATGATGGCCACGCTGCGCAAACCGCGTGCGTGCAAGTTCAAAATTTCGTCCACAGCCTTAGGGTCGAAACCTTCCATTGGCGTAGCGTCCACTTCTTCAAACGCTGCAGCGATCAAGGCGGCGCCCAAGCCAATGTAGGCTTGGCGAGCGGCGTGTTCAAAGTTCACATGGGCGTCACGCGCAGGGTAGTTGGCCAACAACATTTGGCGGTAGTTTTCCCAGCCTTCGTTGGTGCCGCCGCGCTGTGTGTTGGTCAGGTCAAACATCATGTTGATGCGATCAGCGGTATAGGTGTCCCACGCAGCAAACACCAACAGGTGCGAGCCTTCGGTGATCTGAGCTTGGCCATGTGCGCTGGCTTGAATCTTGGCGCGTACTTCGGGGTTGGTGACCAACACAATTTCAAACGGCTGCAAGCCGCTCGATGTGGGCGCTAAGCGAGCCGCTTCGATGATGCGCTCCACTTTGTCTTGAGGCACCACTTTGGTGGCATCCATTTTTTTAGCGGCGTAGCGCCATTGCAATTTGTCGAGAAGAGCAGACATTGATTAAGTTCCTTTACGGGGGAAAGCATAGACAAGCCAGCGGTGGTTTGCTGGCTTGGGGGTATTGAGTGACTGGTATAAGAAGGTGCTGCTTCATTGCCTGTTTTAAAGGCAATGCTTGCCAAGCCTGATTTAATCTGGGCTTGAAGAGATATCCAAGATGTTGTCCACAGCTTCATGCACAGAGGCTAGGGACAACTCTTGGAGGTTTACTTCGCCCACGTGTCTTTTAAACCAGTGATCTTGTTAAACACCAACTTACCCCCCGCATGGTCCACGCGGTCAGTCACAAAGTAGCCGTGGCGTTCAAACTGAAAGTGTGCGCCGGCGGGTACGTGGGCCAATGATGGCTCCACATACGCGGTCACCACTTGCAGGCTGTCGGGGTTCAGCGCGGTCAAAAAGTCTTTGCCGCCTGCGTCGGGTTGTGCGTCGGTGAACAAGCGGTCATATAGGCGCACTTCGGCTTGCAGGCCATCGTTCACGCCCACCCATGTGATGGCTGCGCTGGCTTTGACGGTGGCGCTGCCAGGTGTGCCGCTCTTGGTGTCGGGGATGACGGTGGCTTGTACTTCGGTGATCAGATCATTTGCATCTTTTGTGCAGCCCGTGCACTCGATGACGTAGCCGCCTTTGAGGCGCACTTTGTTGCCAGGGTAGAGGCGTTTGTAGCCTTTGGGCGGCACCTCGGCGAAGTCGTCACGCTCAATCCACACTTCTCTGCCAATTTTGAAATGGCGTGTGGGCACGGAGCCTTCTTCATGACCTTGAGAAGCACCTTGCGGTGCTGGGGGCAGCGCAGGTTGTGTGCAGGGCTCTAGGTGGCCCGCACCCATCACGTCGTCCCAGTTGGTGAGCACGAGTTTGACGGGGTCGAGCACGGCCATGGCGCGGTGTGCGGTGTTTTCTAGGCTTTCGCGCAAGCAGCCTTCAAGCGTGCTGTAGTCAATCCAGCTGTCGCTCTTGGTCACGCCAATGCGTTCGGCAAACAGTTGCAGGCTCTCGGGTGTGTAGCCACGGCGGCGCAGGCCCACGATGGTGGGCATGCGGGGGTCGTCCCAGCCGTTGACCTTGCCTTCATTCACCAATTGCGCGAGTTTGCGTTTGCTGGTGATGACGTAGGTGAGGTTGAGGCGTGAGAACTCGTATTGCTTAGGTGCAGGCGCAGCCAGCAGGCCGCACTCACACAGGCGGTCCATCAGCCAGTCGTAGAACGGGCGTTGGTCTTCAAACTCGAGCGTACAAATGCTGTGGGTGATTTGCTCTAGCGCGTCTTCGATGGGGTGGGCAAAGGTGTACATCGGGTAGATGCACCAAGCGTCGCCCGTGTTGTGGTGTGTGGCGCGGCGAATGCGGTAGATGGCAGGGTCGCGCATATTGATATTGGGCGATGCCATGTCAATCTTGGCACGCAGCACGGCGGCACCATCGGCCAACTTGCCGTCGCGCATGTCGCGAAAACGTGCCAGGTTTTCAGCAGGGGTGCGTGCGCGAAACGGGCTGTTCACGCCGGGCTTAGAAAAGTCGCCACGGTTGACGCGCATTTCTTCTGGCGTTTGTTCGTCCACGTAGGCGTGGCCAGCTTCAATCAAAGCCTCGGCAGCGCGATACATGAAATCGAAGTAATCGCTGGCTTGGTAGGCCTTGCTGTTGCCAGCTTGGCTCCAGCTAAAGCCCAGCCATTGCACCGCGTCGATGATGGAGTTGACGTATTCCGTGTCTTCTTTTTCGGGGTTGGTGTCGTCAAAGCGCAGGTGGCACACGCCACCGTAGTCACGCGCCAAACCGAAGTTGATGCAAATGCTTTTGGCGTGGCCCACATGCAAATAGCCGTTGGGCTCGGGTGGGAAACGCGTGCGAATCTTGGCAGGGTCTGGCTCACCTTTGGCGTGATGCGCTGCGTCACCAGGGCTGCCCGCCCAGCGGCGGCTGGCATAAGTGCCTTGGGCCAAATCGCTTTCGATGATTTGGCGCAAAAAGTTGCTGGGCTTGTGGTCTTGTTCTGTCGCAGGAGTGGCGGGTTTCGTCATGCCGTGATTTTAGGCGGCACACGGGGGTGAATTAGAGCCAGCCTAGCCATTCATACCAAATCAATTGGCCCAAGTAGCGCGATGGCAGTAGTGTGAATGCCCCAGCCACCACGCAAGCGCCGATGTAGAGGTATTGCATGGTTTGTCGATGCGCCTCAAATTTGCGTCTGGCCAATGCGCGGAACGCAAAAAACAAGCTCATGAGCGTGACTGGAATCAGGACATGAATAGGCGTGTATCCCCAAATATTGGGAAGGTTGAAGTCGCGGATGAAGATGGCGCTGATGGCAGCCACCAACATCAGCGTGGTCCACGCATAGCCAAGTGCGCGGTGCAGCCAAGGTCTGATGTGTTTTCCCAAACGAGCCCAAAGCACAACGGGGCCAATGGCTAAGGCCGCGATAGCTGCGCTCATGTGAATGGCAATGGTGGGGGTGAGTTGCATCTTAGATTTTTCTTCCTAAGCGTTTTTCAACTTGCTTCTTCTCCCATTCAGCGCCAAATGGGCTGAAACGCTCAAATACGCGCAAACCATGAAACAGCACGCCGATGCCCCAGCCCATGGCCACCCAACCTACCCACAAGTATTGGGGGCGTGTCCACAGGTTAAGGCCAAGCAAAAAGAGGATGACGAGGACGTACTGTGTGAAGTGAATGTAAAAGCCCTTGAGCTTGCGCACGTGGTGCAAGGCCAAGGCCTCGTCTGTGCTCAGGCTGTTGTGGATAGGGGCGGCTTCATTTGGGGTGTCAGGGGTGGGCATGTCGGTCCTTTGCAGTTCAGAAAAATCAATTTCAAACACAGCCGCCAAGGATTTGAGCGACTCCACGCTGGCACTTTGGCCTTGTTCAAGACGCTGAATGGTTCGCACACTCAAGCCGCTGAGGTCGGCCAATTGCTGCTGTGACCAGCCGCGTTGCAACCTCAATTTTTGAATCAACATGAAAACTCCCTGTTTGCTGTGCGGCGAAATTTAGTCGTATTGGCACAGTTTGAACACGACAGGCACACGACACACCCCTGACAGAGGTATGACAGGAGTGAATTGTGGAGTGATGGGGTGCTTGCGTTGTGATGGAGTGGCGATAATTGCTGCAGTTTTGAGGAGTTTGTGTGGATATTGTTTTGTTACTCAAAGCCGCCGCCATGGGTGTGGTGGAAGGCTTGACCGAGTTTTTGCCCATTTCATCGACGGGCCATCTCATCTTGGCTGGCGCCCTGTTGGGCATGGACGATGACAAAGCCAAGGTGTTTGACATCGCTATTCAGACTGGCGCGATCTTTGCCGTGATCATTGTTTACTGGCAAAAAATTTTCAGCACCGTGGTGGCTTTGCCCACGCAGGTCGAGGCGCGTCGCTTTGCCTTGAATGTGTTCATCGCCTTTGTGCCCGCCGTGGTGTTGGGCTTGGTGTTTGGCAAGTTCATCAAGGCGCATTTGTTCACGCCCACGGTGGTGGCCAGTACTTTCATCATCGGTGGTTTCATCATCTTGTGGGCCGAAGGCTGGGGCCGTGCCAAGCCTGAAGGCGAAGAAGAGCAGGTGGTTGAACCAGCCCGCATTGAAACGGTAGAAGCCATGTCACCCATCGACGCTTTGAAAGTCGGCTTGGTGCAATGCCTCGCCATGATCCCAGGCACCAGCCGCAGCGGCGCGACCATCATTGGCGGCATGTTGCTGGGCTTGTCGCGCAAGGCGGCGACCGACTTTTCGTTTTACTTGGCCATTCCCACGCTCATTGGCGCAGGTGCCTACAGCCTCTACAAAGAACGTGAGCTGCTCAGCTTGGCCGATGCGCCCGTGTTTGCTGTGGGCTTGGTGTTTTCATTCATCAGCGCGTGGGTGTGTGTGCGTTGGTTGCTGCGCTACATCGCCACGCACAGCTTTGTGCCGTTTGCGTGGTACCGCATTGCGTTTGGCATGGTGGTGCTGGCCACCGCGTGGACTGGCACGGTGACTTGGGCGGCTTAATCAGCCCATCAAGTTCAGCAGCGCGGTTTCCACCGCCGCCGCCGCCACCAACGGATGCTCCATCGGAAACAGATGTGTGCCATCAATCTTCATCACACGGCCATGCGTGACACGACGGCTGAAATCCAAGCCGACTTGTTTCAATTCACGCGATTGCAAGCCGCCGATCAAGGCGGCTTTGCATGTGAGCGGGTGGCGTTTGAAATAGGTTTCTAAGTGGTCGGGCAAGCTGTTGTAGATGGCGCTCTCGATGTCACGATCAAAGCTCAGCACGCGGCGTGTGCCTTGGGCGGTTTGCTCGTCGTGCGTGCCGTATGTCACATAGTCTTGCAGCGCTTGTGGATGCCATTTGGCAAATGCTTTTTTGTGTTGAAAGTGCGCCAGCACCTCGGCTTCGCTGGCCCAAGTGGTGCGTCGCTTGCGACTGATGGCTGCAGGTGAAAAGGCTTCTGCACCAGGCACGCGTTTGCCCACTTTGAGCAGTTTGGCTTTCCAGCCGCCCAGCATGGGTGAGTCCAGCAGCACCACGCCACGCACGAGTTCTGGGTGTTTGGCCGCCATCATCATGCTGAGGATGCCGCCTAATGAATGGCCCACCAAAAACACGGGGCCATTTTGCGTAGCCAAAGGTGTGGTGAAGTCAGTCAGCTGCTGCACCAAGTGCGGCCAGTTGTTGGTGACGGGGTAACGCGGGTCGTGGCCAAATTTTTCTACCGCTTCTACGCGAAAGCCGCGTGCACGAATGGCGTCGAGCATGACGCGGTACGTGCAAGCGGGGAAGCTGTTGCCGTGTGAGAAAACAATGAGCGGTTGTGCCATGCCGTTCAGATGAGTTTGTCGTCTGGGGTTTGAATCTTTTTCAGCACCTGCACACGTTGCGCGGGTTGCAGCAGCGGTGTGGGGGTGGCTTCGCCATTCCACACAGGGTCGTCAATGCCGTCAAACACCTCGCGCAGTTTTTGACCCCATGTGTTGTGCATCATTTGGAAATAAGGGTTGTTTTCGTCGATGCACACGACTTTGTCGCTCTCTAACTTGTCGGCTTCGTACACCACCATATCGAGGGGCAGGCCCACCGAGAGGTTGGATTTGAGGGTGGAGTCCATCGACACCAAGGCGCACTTGGCAGCTTCGTCCAGCGGCGTGTCGGGGTGCAGCACACGGTCGAGCACGGGCTTGCCGTACTTGGATTCGCCAATTTGAAAGTACGGTGTTTCAGCCGTGGCTTCGATGAAGTTGCCAGGTGAGTACACCTGGAACAAACGCATCCCTTCGCCTGCAATTTGGCCGCCAAAAATGAGCGACACATTGAAGTCCACGCCCGAGGCTTTGAGGGCCGCAGCATCGCGTTCGTGCACACGGCGAATGGCGGCGCCCAGCACGCGCACCGCGTCAAACATGCTCTTGGCGTTCCAGATGGTGATGGGTTCGCCCTCAGGCGTGTCTTTGAGTTGCTCAACCTGCAAAATTTCGCGCACCGATTGCGAGATGGACAAATTGCCTGCCGACAACAACACCATGAAGCGGTCGCCTGGCTTTTCGTACACGATCATTTTGCGGAAGGTGCTGATTTGGTCGAGGCCCGCGTTGGTGCGCGAGTCGGACAAAAAGACGAGGCCAGCTTTGAGCTTGATACCGACGCAGTAGGTCATAAGAGTTTTTTCAGTTGGTAAAGAGCGTCCAACGCATCGCGTGGACTGAGTTTGTCGGGGTCGATCTCGGCCAGTTTGGCTTGCAGTGGGCTGGGGCCCACATCGTCTTGCAACGGCGGTGGCGCGAAGAGGTCGACTTGAACCTTCGATGCATCGGCTCCCGCTTCGAGCGAGGCCAATGCATGGCGGGCATGGCTAAGTACAGCAGAAGGCATGCCAGCTAAGCGAGCCACTTGAATCCCGTAGCTGCGGCTGGCAGGGCCAGGTTGAATTTCGTGCAAGAACACAATGCCCCCACCGCCTGCGGTGCCCCCTGAGCCCCCGCTCTCGGCTGCGCTCACATGCACGTTCACCGCAGCGCGGTGATTGGCAGGGAACTCGGTGAGTTCAAAGTAGTGCGTAGCAAACAGCGTGAAGGCCTGGGTTTTGTCGTGCAAATGCGTGGCAATGCCGCTGGCCAAGGCCAAGCCGTCAAAGGTGGAGGTGCCACGGCCAATCTCATCCATCAACACCAAGCTGTGCGGCGTGGCAGCGTGCAAGATTTGTGCGGCCTCGGTCATCTCGAGCATGAAGGTGGACTGCGCGTTGGCCAAATCGTCGGCCGCGCCAATGCGGGTGTGAATGGCGTCAATCGGCCCAAGTCGGCACGCCGTGGCGGGCACATGGCTGCCGATGCTCGCCAGCAACACGATGATGGCCACTTGGCGCATGTAGGTCGACTTACCGCCCATGTTGGGGCCCGTGATGACCTGCATGCGATGCGGGTGTCCCAAGTGTGTGTCGTTGGCAATGAAGGTTTTGGCGGCACCGCCGTTGACTACGCCATGCGTTTCGGCCAAGCGGGCTTCCACCACGGGGTGGCGACCTTGGGTGATGTCAATGCACGGTGCTTTGACAAACTCAGGCGCACACCAGCCCAGCGTGAGTGAGCGTTCGGCCAAGGCGCACAGTGCGTCGAGCGTGGCTACAGCTTGCGCCAAGCGGGTGAGGGCGGGCACGAATTGCTGCAAGGTGTCGAGCAGTTGCTCAAACAAAAACTTCTCGCGGGCTAAGGCACGTTCTTGGGCGCTGAGCGCTTTGTCTTCAAAGGCTTTGAGTTCGGGCGTGATGAAGCGCTCGGCATTCTTCAAAGTTTGGCGGCGCGTGTAGTCGGCCGGCACTTTGTCGATTTGACCTTGCGTGACCTCGATGTAAAAGCCGTGCACTTTGTTGAACTGCACGCGCAAGTTGGCAATGCCAGTGCGTTCGCGTTCGCGGGCTTCGAGTTCGAGCAAGAAGCCGTCGCAGTTGTTTTGGATGGCACGCAGCTCATCTAGATCGGCGTCGTAACCGTGGCCGATGACGCCACCATCGCGCACCAAGACGGCGGGCTCGGGCAGCAAAGCGCGCTCCAGCAGTGCACCGCATTCGGGCGGTACGCCCATGTCTTGGGCGATTTGCACCAGAAGCGTGGGCGCTAGGTCGCTCTGCTGCGTGTCCCCCGCTCGCTGCGCGAGCTCCTCCTTGACCTCCGCAGAGCGGTCTACCGCCCCCGCTTTTGGTGAGGTAGGAATGAGCGGCTGAATGCGCAAGGCCTTCTGCAGGGCTTGACCCAGCGACACCAATTCACGTGGGCGCACTTGGCGCAACGACACGCGGGCGCTGATGCGCTGCACATCGCCCGAGCCTTTGAGTGCATCGCGCAGCACTTTGTAGCTTTGCGTGCGGTTGTCTTGCAGTGCTTCAATGGCGGCCAAGCGCTGCATGGCTTGTGTGCGGTCGCGCTCGGGTGTGAGTAGCCAGTTTTTCAGCTGGCGGCTACCCATGCCCGTCATGCAGGTGTCGAGCAACGAGAACAGGGTGGGCGAGTCTTCACCGCGCAATGTTTGAGTCAGTTCTAAGTTGCGACGGGTGGTGAGCGGCAGGTCAATTAGTGCATCGTCGCGCGCCACGTACACACCGTGCACATGGCTAAGGGCGCGGCCTTGGGTGTGTTCGGCGTAGGCCAGCAGTGCAGCGGCAGCGGCGTGGGCTTGCACTACGTCTTGTGCGTTCCACGCATTGAGCGACGCGGCTTGCAGATGCTCCAGCAACTTGCGGCCACCTAAAGCGGCATCAAACTGGAACGCGGGGCGCACTTGGGTGGGCAGGCCTAAATGGCTGCAAAGGTTTTTGAGCTGTTGCTCAAACGCGGGGCTGACTTCGGCGCTGTAAATGATTTCGCTCGGTGCCACGCGGGCAATCCAGTTTGGCAAATCAGACGTGTCGCACTCTGCCAAATGCACCAAACCTTGTGTGACGCTGAGCCAGGCCAAGCCGCAACCCGCACGGTCACTTTGGTGAATGGCCAGCACATAGGCTTCGGTTTTGTCGCTCAAGAGCGCACTGTCTGTCAGGGTGCCAGGTGTGACCACGCGCACCACTTTGCGCTCCACAGGGCCTTTGCTCGCGCCCACATCGCCCACTTGTTCGCAAATCGCCACGGATTCGCCCAGCTTGATCAAGCGAGAAAGGTAGGTTTCGAGCGAGTGAAACGGCACACCAGCCATCACCACGGGCTCGCCGTTGGACTGGCCGCGTTGCGTGAGCGTGATATCGAGCAGTCGTGTGACCTTTTCGGCATCCGCAAAGAACAACTCGTAAAAGTCGCCCATGCGGTAGAACAACAGCGTCTCGGGGTACTCGGCCTTGAGGCCCAAGTACTGCTGCATCATTGGGGTATGGTTTTTTAGATCTTCTTTCATGAGAGTGAAAATCTAATAAAAACCAATGAAATCAATTGCTTAAGTTGTTTTTTGACTTCCCTTGTGTGCCCTGAAGTGCCCCAATCTAACCTAACTTGAGGACGGTTTTCCTGAGCCAAATTTGAGCCAAAATGTGCGCATCCACCAAAACCATTGAAATTTTGGCGGAGAGCACTAACAGGCAAAAAATATGAAGCTGACATTTACGGAAGAATTTATTTTCAAATTACGAGGCGGTGAGATCCCCGCCAGTGTCCGGAAACCATACCCCGGGACAAAGACAACATCCGCTAATTATCTTCTGTACGATGATCACGATCACGCACCTTCGGGTTTTGCTGTTCGTGTTGGTAAAAAATCAGCCACTTATCTTGTCGACACAATGATTGGCGGCAAAAAGATGAAGATTACAGTTGGTCTTGCGGCTGGAAAAAGCGGCTCTAAGCAGGTAATGAGTCTCGAAGTTGCCCGACACAAAGCTATGGCTTTGGTCCTTGCTGCTCGTGAGCAAGGATCGAACCCAGTGACGCATGCGAAAGCAAAACGCGCAGACTTGCTGACCATGGGCGATGTTTGGGAAAGCTATCTCGGGTTCCTGAGCAATAAGACTGTAAAAGTCAAACCCAACTCACTCAAAGCAATTGAAAAAGCTCGAAATAAACTAGCGTCCTTCGAGGGGACAAAGGTCGCTGATATCACCTCCAAAGAGGTTCTTGATCTGTTCAACTTGCACGCGATCACACATGGTCATCCGACTGCTGCCGAGCAAATGGGACGCTGGGCAACCGCTGCAGTACAAAAAGCTATTGAACTTGAGAACTTCGATGCACTCAACGCCCGGCGTGAGTCACGGCTGTTTCACAACCCTTTCCACATCTTGAAGATTGCCGGTAAGTACAGGAGCCGAGATCAGCTTGAAAAAGCATATAAGGATAAAGGGATCCGAAACCCTCTCAGCCTCAGCAATGCGGTTCCCGCGTTTTTCGACGCAGCATGGGAGTACAGGAAGCAGAATTTGCTTGGGGCGGATTTTTTAATCCTTTCACTTTTGTGGGGGTTGAGGCTTGGGGAAGCTTGCACATTTACTTGGAAAGAGCGTCTACCCAAGAACATGCATGGGCAATCGCGATGGATAGACTTAGAAAACGCAGTCGCTTGTATCAGTGACTCGAAAAATAGGACAGATCATGAATTTCCGATCGGTCCATGCGCACTAGAGCTTTTGAAAATTCGCCGAATGGATTTGCCAGCTGACGAGGTCTGGGTTTTTCCTACCGCTTCTCCGCACTCAAAAGTTGAGCACTACAGTGATGCATCTGTTGCTCTTAAGCGTGTAACAACGATGGCTAATGAAATGCTTAAAGACCGTGGGCACAAAATTTTGAATCTGCGTGGCCATGATTTGCGACGCACGTTCGGCGCTGCATGCGAAAAGTTGGGGTTGAGCGATCGCCAGATTAAGAGGCTCCTTGGTCACGCTCTGACAGGTGGTGATGTAACTAACCGTTATACAGTCCCCGAGTGGCACGACACGGCGAAAAAAATGAAAACCGTTGAAGAGCTGATGCTATCTGAAACATCTGAAATGTATGATGCTTTAACGCACAACATATCAAAGCTGATCTCTCATGGCTGATCTCAAAGACCTAATCGCTACCGCTCAAGCCCGCAGTGTTATTTCAGATCTTTCAGACGACACGACGCTTGAGCCAAAATTGGCGGCCCTCTTTCTTGGGATTTCAACAAAAAAGTTGGAAGCTATGCGTAGCGCCGCTGCCGAGGCCGGTTTGCCATTTGTGAAGATGATGAACCCCTCTTCAAAAGGGAGAAATCAGTCAATTTTTTACAAATTGGGCGACCTTCGCGACTTTCAAAAGTCTCTAAAAGTCCAGTCGACCTTTGACGCATGCATCAAGGCCGGAATGGCTGATTGGACTAATCACGCCAGATCGTTCTATGCTGTCAGAAGCACTGGGCATCTCCTTCGTGAAATCACTGACTTCCGTGATCAATCAGAACACGAACTGTTCTTCTCACTACTTTTGTCTAAGCAGCTGAAAATCAAGCAACACACACTTTTTGATGCCGTGCATGCCAGTTGGGAAGACGCTGAGGCTCATTCAAATTTAAGAGGTGCGTGGTTACATGTGCTCAAAAAAGAGTTGCAAACTATTGAGGCTCAATGACTGATCTGGCGCATCTAACTACTTGTTTACGAAATGCGCGGGTAGTCGTTCGAGATTCACTCACTTACCTTTATGTGATGTCAGAGCATCAAGCTGACATGACTCGGTACAACCTTGGTCGAGGCGCCTTCTCTTCATCCATAGCCTTATTTGCCACCCTCAACCTTCTTGCAAAAATTCATTTCATCCTTTCCAAAGGGGCCTCTGTCATTGTTGACGAAGAGCAAATCAAAACCTTCAATCATGTTAAGGATCAGATCAAGCAGGCACCAAACATCAGTTGGGCTGAGGTTCGTCCGTTTATGCAGAAGCCTCGAATTGGAACTGTTAATGAGTCAGACGCTTTTGCGTCGTTTATTCAGGATTGCCCAGTAGATTTTGGACTTCCGCGAAATGATTCAGACAAGGTGCGTCGAATCTGGGCTTCATATCGTAATAAATTAACCCATCTGGTGGCTCTTGCCAATGATGTCCAATCTGGCCAGATGCTGATGGGGCTGAGCATTCAGCCTAGCCAATCTGGTATGTACGAAGAGAATTTGAAATTTATCCGTGGTCGGATGGATAAATACAAACCTTTTGACTTGCCAGCTGCCGAGACGAAGTCAGTGTTCAAGGATAAAGAAGACATCTCAGCGTTCATCAAACAACACATTCTCAACGACAAGTGCCATGTTGAGCGTTTAGCTGTTGCCGTTGATTTGTCGCTTGACTGGCTTGTGAAGAGCATTGATGAGGGCGTGTTCAAAGCCGAAAATCTAGCAGCTTTAGCTGGTTGGCTTCAACTAGAGCTAGCTGCAAAAGTCGACTAGAAGTTGAGCTATCGCTTCACAAGAGATCGTTAGGGAATGCAGACGGAGCTACTTGATCCGTTGGTTTCTCCGTTTCAACCTCCAAATCGTCAGACATTGCTGAAGCAATGTGTTGGACCATCTCTTGAGATTTGATCTGACGAAATAGTGGGGCGCAAGCATCCAAGACTTCTGTCCTTCGTGGCGCAGTATCAAGCCAAGTTTGGTAAAGCTCTGTCGAGACCTCAATCGCAGGTCCTTCCGTGATCAATGAGTGTTCTTTGAAGCATTTGAATGCCGGATTTTCGGGACCAAGGCCTAAGCCAACGCAGCACCATTGTGTTTTTGATAGCTTTGTGTCCCAGACCAGAGCGAAGTCCCCTTCGCTATTCAAAATTGGGCACAAATAGACATTCGCATACTCATGCAGGACTTCAATAAACAACTGAAGTCGCTTAGCGTCAGCCTCGGTTGCCACCTGCATTTCTGCAACTGGGCAGTGCTCACCATCAGCACTTTTCAAGCCCTGAGTTGGCGAAAAACAGAGGCCGAATTTCTTAAGCATTTTGTTGATTCCGCCAACCGTTACTGCACCTAACCGTCGTTGACTGTTGAACGCAGCAACATTTGTTCTGTGAATTGCAAGCAGCTCTGCAAGTCGTGCATCAGTTGTGCGACAAATATCACGAAGGCCTCCTAGTACATAAGAGATCTTTAGTTTGTCGTTTTCTGAATATTTAGTACTCATTTATTTGGTTATTGGCTCGCGGAAGATTTTTTTTGCTACAAATTTGATTTTACACAAAAAGTGGATTAAAGTATGTTTTACACAATTTGTGAGATGAAAGGATCTCGATGAGTGGAAAACAGGCAAAAACATTGGTGATGGCGATACGCGTTACGCAAGCAGAAATGGATGCATTCGATGCAAATCATGTTCATGGCGGGAGGTTGCGGTCAGAGGTGATACGAAGCAAGCTGGGGATTTCCGAAGCCCGTCGGAAGCGTGGTGAGTTATCGGAATCAGATGCGTATGACTATCAACGTGCGTTGCTGATCAAGAACTCAACAAACAAGATCGCGCTAATCGTTGAGTCGCTAGATGTCTTGAAAGACGACAGTGAGCGAATCGCTGCATTGCCGGTAGTCAAGGACTTGGTGTTTCGCGAAATCAAAAAAGTCGAAGCAGAACTTGATGCTCTTCAGCTGAAGAGCGGCGTGACGAACAAGAATCCAGCTCACGCCCATATCAAAAATGAGTTGACCTCCGAGGTGACCCCATGATCGTTCTCGTCAAGGTCGGTGAAGGAAGTGGCGCAGCGAGCAGGTACAACATGAACAAGGTTGCAAGCAACCAAGGGGCGTTACTCAGCTCCACGGTCGCACGCACAGATGACCCGTTTCAAATCGGGCGGGAGTTTGAAGCTGTCAGTGCATTAAAGCCGCGCGTCAAAAAATCAATCGTCCACTTGGTCATCGCTGTCAGTCCGTATGACGCTGAAGTAGTAAAGCCGTTCCATTTTCGGCTATGGCTGTATGAACTTCAAAAAAGGCTCGGACTCGATGCTGCGCAGATGATTGCTTGGCAGCATTTCGACACTGCACACCCCCACATTCATGCGCTATTAAATCGTGTCAGGCCAGACGGTACTGTCGTTTCGCTCTGGCGACGCGGTCTAGTGATGAAGCAATTTTGTATGGAAATGCACAAAAAGTTTGCGCTGCATTCGACTCCTCGCAGCGAAGTGAAAAGGGACTTTTTGCAGCCAATGAAAAACGGAAATATGGCTCCGTAGTTGTACAAAACTCAGAGCCAGCGTTGCACAACAGATATCTTGTTAGGAAGGACTGAAATGAAGCATGAACTTGAAAATGGATGGACCTTGCAAGTCATTCAACCTCCGAGGACCCCGAGGATGATCGTTGACGAGACAAAAGAGCAAGCTTGGATTGATGGAATCAATTCAGTCGAGGCATTTCTGCAGATGACAAAAGAGCATCGTGGCACAACAACGACAAAGCTCACATCAGGATTGCTTGTGTCTGCAATTCTAGGGGAGGGAACTTTCCCGCTCTACCGATTGGCACGCTTCGATTCTCAAAATCTTGAGCATGCGCTAAATATTCTGAAAGCTGTCGGCACTTACTCAGCCGATTTTCGGTCGCATGTTGAACGCTCGTGTCGCAGTCAATTTCTTGAGTTGTCTGCGCATGACTAATTACAGGCTTTTGGGGGTGTTCGAAAACGACCGTTTATGAACACCTCAGACAAGGCCTCAAGAATGCGTTCAAAAACTAGGGTTAAGAGTTGTGGACAGCAAGTTGATTTGAACGACGATTTTGAGCAATAGGAGAAAGAGA
>JACCDG010875459.1_pt1 | contig 14737 bp, 15 predicted proteins | sample 7442471 | NCBI WGS metagenome assembly JACCDG01 (sample SAMN15323444, study PRJNA562643) | freshwater metagenome | isolation source: river surface water | place: USA:Blue River Watershed | collected 2017-08-17
CGCCGCGGTGTTCGAGCACCATGCGGACAGCGCGTTCGCGCACTTCGGGTGAAAAACGGTTTGATTTCTTGCTCATGGCTCCATCTTCTCAAAGTGTGGAGCCTCCTCGAAACCCGGGGCGATTCAAGAAGCGGACGGCCGTTCGACTTAGTTGAGAGTCTGCGTTTGACCTGTACGAGTCCACCGGCAAACCGACATCTATGTCTGCTCCCGCTGCAGAGCTGCCCCACAAGACCTCAGGGATTCCAGTTACTGCAACTTTCTTCACACCTCAAACCCACAAAGACGAAACCCCGCCGAAGCGGGGTTTCATGGGCTGCTTTCACTCAAGCATGATGGGCAAACCCATACGCTTGGCCACGGAAGTAGCTGCTCTCATAAATTCCTGCCGTTCCTCCGGCGCCCAACGGAACAAGAAGGTCATTTCAAGCGAAGCTGCCATGGCCGCGCATTGAGCCTGCATCGCAGCATCACCTGTGGTGTTGCCGGAAAAAGCCCGTGCACGCCTTGCACAAGCAATTGTTTCTCGCGGAGACAAAGGGGCCTTGAGAACCCCGTCAGCGTGAGACTTTCTTGCCATGTCAGCTACTTCTGCAAGGTAGGCAGCGACGTTTTCAGAGATGCCTGGGGCTTTCGCCTCAATCATCTTTTGCTCATCGGCGATAGACATATAGGCCACACGGATCCCCAACGAAAAGCGAGACAAGAGTGCAATGTTCGTGGTTTGAGTGCCCCGATATGCGCCTTTGCCAACGCCATCCATCGCATTACCAGTCGCAGCGATCCTAAAGTCCTGGTGAGACCAAATAGTCTCACCGGTTTCAGGGATCGTGTAAGACGTCGCTTGCAACACAGTGTTGAGGCCCCCAGCAACCTCAGGCTTCAGGAAATTCATCTCATCGAGCAAGAAAATACCCCCATGTCTCATGGCGGCGATCAGCGGACCATCTGCCCAACCGGTAGATCCGTCAGGCTGCAAAGTCACCCGGCCAATGAGTTCCTGAAATTCCAAACCACCGTGGCAACCAACAGTAAAAGTCGGCCAATTCAACCTGGCGGCCACCTGCTCAATGAGGGTGGTCTTGCCAGTACCGGTTTCGCCTTGAAGAAGGATATTCTTCTCTGCGCCGGCCGCCCAAAACTGCATGATCCGCAGGTGCTCCTTGCGAAAAACATATGCGTCATCGCGGTCAGGAACGAACAGCGCCGGTCCATTTTTGATTGGAAAGCGTGAAGCCTCACGCACCTCGTCGGGAAAGCGCTGAAAGCCAAATAGTTCGTCTGCATAGCCAAAAGCTTCAGTGATTAGAGTCATGGTGTTCTCCAAGTTGCGAGTCAGCGAAATTACTGAAACTACTTTGGAGATGTCCATGGCAAAGAAAAAGCCCGGCACGAAGCCGGGCAGGGGTTTTTGAAATTCATGACTTGTGTGCCATAACTGTGTCAAAGATCGGCTTCAAGGTCGGTGAGACCCTTATTTGCCCGTCTGTGAAGCCTGCCAACTTCCAGGTCTGCATCTGCAAAGCAAGTAGCTTTTCCAGCGCATCCAAGAGTGTCATCGGGTAGCTCTCAACCTGATCATCAGGTACTGCTGACTCAAAGAGTTGCTGCATCCCTTGCTCTTTCAACCGAATGTCCCGACTTTTTATCGGCTCCATCCACGTCACCTCATAGCGAACCATGTTGACCAAGACGGTTTCGTTTTTTGTACGCGGCCTGGAAGCCTGAAACCATGCCCATCGGGCCAACCGTTTGCTGCACATACTGTCGGAGTAAGCGACCAAATCAGACCGGTGAAAAAGACCCGCTTTCAGGGAAAGCTCGTCTGTGGTCGGCTCTTTGCGTACGAATATTTGTGGATAAATCATCTTCATCTCCTGCTGTGCCAAAGCGAAATTGCTCTGACTGCCATGGAGATGTCGCCTTAAAAAGAAAACAGCCTCCGAAGAAGCTGTTTTGGGGTTGCACATTACCAAATAGGCTGGGGTTGATCCTCCATCTGTGAGCTTGAACCAGGTGAACTGGTTTCAGACCACTGAAGAGAAACAATCTCGCCGTAAATGGCATCAGCATCAGCCGCTTCCTTGACGGAAATAGTCGATGTCGGTTTGCCTTTGTAGCCGTCTTTTAAGGAGTCCACTTCACCTTCAGACAGGCCAAGCCGGGCAATCAGATCGTTCGCCACTTTCTCCCATGCCACGCGACCATCACCTGAGGAAACAGTCACCATGACCCCGCCGCCTTGTGTAGGTTTTCCAGCTGCGATTTCCTTGACGCGCTCCTTAGCTGAATTGAGCTCTTCCTCCAACGCCTTGCAGCGTCGGTTCAGCACCAAAAAAGCCTTAGCAGCCATTTCAAACTCGCTGCCGGACAGTGGGGTGCGCGTCATCACAGCGAGCCGGAACTTCATCGCAGCGTCCAGCAACTCGGCTTGTCGCTGAGGGTCAATCCCCACCGTTATCGGGGCTGCTACCCCGATTTGTGGGGCAAAGGAGAAATAATCAATCTCCTTGATCTGGTTATCGGTAGCCAAAAGCTGCCACTGGATTTGGTCGAAGTAGTAGGGAGGTACCTCCCCCAACATGGCCATATCGTGAACACGTGCAGAAATAGGGCATTTGATCTCTACCCCTCGCGTGCGAAGCATATCGACACCGTCGAGTGACGCTGCAATCCAAGAAGTCTGCGAAGACTCCACACAGATGGCCTCGTAATCCTCGCCTACCAGCGTCGCGTAGGCTTGGCGTGCCTTGGGCTCCAAGTTGCTGCCCCGTTGCATCGCAAACGTGGCCAACTGCCGCTTTCGATAACCCAACATCTCTCCCCACAGCTCATGGGATGTCGAAAAGGGTGAGTGGCCACCACAGACACTGGCGGCTGTCGCTGTGATACGTGGTCCATTGAGCGCGGCATGGTGGTTACCCTTCAGGTCATCGAATGCAAGACCTTGACGCCAGGCCAACCATGCAGGGGTGCCCTGCTCCAGAACAATCTCTTTCATCTCGATCTCCTCTCGTGAAACCGTCCAGCGGGATTGCTGTGACTGAAGGGGAGATGTATCGGTTGAGAAAATGATCCGCTCTTGAGAGGCACCAAGGATAGACGCAGGCAATCAGGGGACCTCTTGCCCACCTTTTTCCGCCATCACTGTGTTTTTGAAATGCGTGCGTAGACCATCAAATTAAGGTGTCTTGGATTCAGCCCAGACAAAGAAAAACCGCTCCGAGGAGCGGTTTTGGGTTTGACCAAAGTAATCCGAAGATCACAGGCAACTGTTCAAAAAGATTTCTCTTTAGAACGGGATATCGTCATCATCGACGCTGTTTTCACCACCAGTGGGGGCGGGAACAACTGTCGCAGGAACGTCATTGAAGTCAAAGGGGTCATCAGAAGCGGGAGCGCCTTTGTCAACCGCTTTATCCTTGCTCTGAAACTCCTGAATGCTGATCGACAAGTAGTCGCCAGCTTTTTCGCCTTTTTTCTTCCAGGCAGACAGTCGCAACTTCGGGCCGTCAGTCTTGTTGTCAAGATTGACTGAGCCTTGGAAGTCAGGTTGCTTTTCCGCTTGCTTTTTTTCGTTCTTAAACAGTGCGCCGTTATGGTACTCACGCACACCTTTGTCGTTGACCATCGAAATGGACAAACGAATGTAGGTGACACCTTTTCCGGACTTCGCACGGATACCGCGCACATCGTAGCCCTTGGACTTGTCATAGGCCGAGTACTGCGCTTGAACGCGGCTTTCTTTGGCCAGACTGAACTCAATGTCCTGATTCGTGTTGCGAAACAGGTTGAAATTGGCCAGGGTCAACAGGGATTGCTTGCTCATGATTTCTCCTCAATTGGGATTTCAAAGTGCGGTGCAAGAACGAGCAGTTCGAGCCTCCGCGATAAACGGCTTTCGCCGTGGCCGCCAGCGTTATTGCCGGGTGACTGCAATGGATATGTCGCCCTGAAAAAAAGTCTCTGACGACCTACTGCGCCGTCTTCATGGCGCGTCCCTTTTTCGGTCACAGCAATATAATAACCGCAACATCTAATTTAATTTACGACAGTGAAAAACCTCGTCATCGCCGAAAAACCGTCCATGGGTCGTGACATTTCTGAGGCGCTGTCCCATATGTCTGGCCAAGAGATCCGGTCTGATGGACTTTGTCAGCACGTAGGTAAGTACACGGTCATCGGTGCGCAAGGGCATCTTTTTTCACTGGCATCACCTGAGCAGTACGGTCAGGCCTTTGACTTCCCATGGCGAATTGAGCCTCTACCAGTCCTGCCGGACAGGTTCATCCTCGAGCCCAATTTCCAGAGAGAGAAGGGCAGAGTGGTCAACAGCAGCTTGACTCAATCCATACGCTCGCGACTGGCCAAGATCAAAGAACTCATGGCCCAAGCAAGCACTGTCGTACACGCGGGAGATCCGGACCGTGAGGGCCAGTTGATCGTTGATGACCTCCTGCGCCAATTTAATTTCAAAGGCCCCGTTCTGCGCCTTTGGCTTCACGCCCAAACCATGGACGGAATCCAAGAAGCCTGGCGAAAAATGACTGATAACGCGCAATACGCCAACCTTGGCCTGGCAGCGCTGGCCCGAAGAGAGTCGGACTGGGTGATTGGCATGAACGCCACCAGGGCCTATTCGGCACTTTGGTGGAAGAAAGGCCACAAGGGAATCCTGAACATTGGCAGGGTCGTTACGCCAGTCGTCGGCATGGTCGTGCAACGAGAAAAAGACATCCAAGACTTCGTGCCTACAGAGCACTACGGACTGAAGGCCCAGATCCGGATTGGCCAGCACCCCAGCTTCGTGGCTACTTGGATCAAACCGGAAAACGGGGAGGGTAGGGCGCAGTTCGATCCCACGGGTAAGCTCGTCATAGACCGCAAGTTCGTGATCAACATCAAATCCAAGTGCGATGACCAGAAGGCAACCATCGGTTTAGCTGATACGGTATCCAAAAGAGAGCGCCCGCCGCTGCTTTTATCTTTGGTTGAATTGCAGAAAATGGCGGCACGGATGGGCTACTCGCCAGATGAAGTGCTCTCGGCAGCCCAAGCACTCTACGAAAAGTACAAACTCATCAGTTATCCACGAACCGAGTGCCAGTTCGCACCAGAGTCTGAACACGCCAAAGCCAAAGACGTCATTCAACACATCACTGCTAATTTTGCAGGCTCGTGGCACCCCGCCGCGGGTTGGGATGCAAGCCGCAAGTCTGCTGCATGGGACGACAAGAAGCTGGTCGAGCACTTTGCCATCATGCCCCTGCCCACATCCTGCCCGGTGAATGGTTTGAGCAAGTGCGAACGAGACGTGTACCAACTGATTTGTAGGCAATACCTGGCGCAATTTTTTTCATATTTCGAGTATTTGGCTACTGCCCTAGAGGTTCATGTCCTCGACGAACGTTTCAGAGCTACAGGGCGGCAGCCTACGGCCGTTGGATGGAGAACTCTTTATGGAGGTCTTGATGCCATCAAAGAAAAAGGGGCTGACCCAGACTCTGACGAACAGGTCAACCTACCGCCTGTCAACAAGGGCGATGTGGGATTTGCTGGCCCTATTGATTTGGATACAAAACAAACCAAGGCACCCAGTCGGTTCACGCCCATCACTTTGCTTGAGGCGATGGAGAAGGCGTACCTGTTTGCGACTGACCTCAAGGTCAAAGCCCGCCTAAAGCAAGTCGAGGGCTTGGGCACTGCCGCAACGAGGGCCAGCATCATTGCCCGCGCTGTTGAAGCAGGCCTCGTTGACGAAGATCGCGGTAGCAAGATCATCACTTACTTTCCAACACCCAAAGCTTTGGGCTATATACAGTGCGTCTGTGAAACCCTCACCCGGCCTGATCTTACGGCTTGGTTCGAGGGACGCTTGGAGGCGATGTCCAAAGGAGAGCTTGATTACGGGGAGTACCAAAAAATGCTCTCGCGACTGGTTAATCATGTGATTCTTGGTGCCAAAGATGGTTCAGCTCTGGCTCGGTTGCCCAGACCTGAGGATTTGCCAGCTCCGATGCACGGGAAGAAGTCTCGCGCTGCAGCAAAAGCAGGAATCCGATCGCGCCAACGCTCCACCGGCAGGAAAGTGAAGTCCCAATGACAGAAATGAAGATCTACCGGACTGTCGAGTTGGCCCTGGAAGAGGCCCCTCGTGACCAATGGACAACGTCAGCGAAGGTTTCTAGGGCATTACTCGGCTGCATACGGACAAAAGGCATCGTGCGACAGCACTTGCTCAAACGTGGTGTCAGCTTGTCCGTTTACGACGATGTCATCTCCGAGATTGCGGTGGTGGTGCAGATGAAAATGCTGCAAAAACTCGAATCGATCTCTGATGTGTACTTCGTCATTTTCCGAGTCAGCCAATTGGTTGTTGCCAATTGGGGAAAGAGAGCCGCCCATTCAATCTCCTTCGAAGAGATCAGCCTGTCTTCCTTCCGAGGGGACCATGGTGACGATGGCAGCTTGATGGACAGATTGACCAGCGAATCAATGGAAGAAAACCAAGGCGAACAAAATGAACGGCGTATTGACCTTGAAAATGCCAAACGCCGCTTTACAGAAAAAGTAGGCCTTGTCGGCTGGCCTGATGACATCAAAAAAGTGAGGATTCGGCTGGGTCGTCCACCTAAAGCGGGTCAGCCCAAGAATTCTGAGCAGTCATGAAAAAGCCGACCCATGGATCGGCTTTCTGGTCTTGGCATACCCGCGGCTTATTTGATGGTGTAACGCAACAGTGTCTTCGTCGTCAGGGCTTCGTACATCATCGACATGGAAATTTTGGCACTCAAGGGCCAATTCATCCACTCTTCTTCACCAGGCAAGCGCTGAGCTGTCGTCTTGTCGCGAGACATTCGACGCAAGATAGCATTCACCGTCTCCTCAATGTCCGTTCGGCACACCAGATCGTCGCTCGAGAGAAACCCAGACAACACGAAAACCTGCAAAACAGGAATTTCCAAAGTTGTGGCCAAGCGCTCAATGGCATCGCGGCTGATTTTGGCGGCCCAGCGGTTACCGTTGACGATGGCCGTCAGGTTACCCACCGAGATGCCGGACTTTTCACTGAACACCTTCAGCGTCATTCTCTTGCCATCAACAGGATGAGTCAGCAGGTACTCATCAATCAGATGTATCAAGGGGTTTTGAATCGCAAAAAACGCACCGCCACCCTGTGACGATTCATCTCCAAGGTCCAAATGGGCCAGAGACTTACGTGATTTGGCGACCGCTTTTGCGGGCTTTGATGGTTTAGTTACTTTTGGCATGGTCCTAAGGGGCATTGCTCACAAGACGGGATTATGCCGAAGCTCCGAGCATAAGCATATTTGCAACGTAACGCCAACCTTAACCGGATCGCTTTCCTGTTTTACTCATCACATTCTTATGATATGGTTATGATGTTTGCAACATCAAAGGAGATTAACGATGGTTAGTGTAATTCGCCCATTGACCTTGGCCGAGCGAAAAAAACCGGCCCAGTTGACATTCTTCGGAGGCTTTAAAAACGTCTCCTTTCAGATTGGCGAGGTCGCCCTTCCTGATGCAGCCGCACGCAATGCAAACGCCACAACACCGGCATATGTCAAAGCCATCGTGCGAAAAAGCGCAACGGTGCAGTTCCCCATCATGGTCCCCAACTCATTGGGCGTGCTCAAAGGCATGACCAACACCGTCGCCTCTGTCGTCGGTCAAAAAAACAAGTTTGGCGGCCACGATGCGGTTCTTGTGGCACGAAGCACCGAACGCCTGAGTTCCTTCAACGCAAAATTGCGAACAGTTGAGGATCTGGTGAGAACCGGCGAGACCTCCGCCGAAGCGGAAGAAACACGACTAGGTAAAAGCTCCAGCGCCAGGATCCACAATCAAGTCATGTTGGCGGGCGTCGTCGTTGGAGCGCGTTTTGAAGATGGCGACAGCCCCCGTTTTCACATCGATCTGCGCCAAGACGCCAACCCCAGCAACATCATCCCCTTGATTTACGAAGCGCGAAACGCATCTGCAATGGTCTCGCGCGTTAAGTACGGATCACTGATTTATGTCGATGGCGAGTACGCGTTTCGAAGTGTGCCGGCCCTTGAAGTGGATGAGGACGGACGCTTGAAACTCGATGCTGAACGCAAACCTATTCCAATCTTGGACGAAACAGGCCAACCCACCAAGCGAATTCAGACCTACATTCGCATCACATCGCCCAAGGATCCAGCGCAATTTGACACGGACTTTGGAAACACCATCCCACGCTGGGTTGCTGAAATTGCGGAAGAAATCGCGGCTTCACGCGCACGCACGGCTGTATCCAAAGCAGAAACAACACTGGATCCAACGCCAACGGCAAATGAGCAAAAGGCGATGACTGATATCGCAAGCCTTTGACCCGACGTTATGGCAACACTCAAGCCCAGCCGCGTACCCGCGGTGGTCATCGGGCTATGCCTCTTTTGGGGAGGTGTCCTGTCCGCTTTCTTCTGGACGAATGGCTTCAATTTCTACTTTTTGGCCCCATGGCTTGCAGCCATCTTGGTTGGAGCCTGGGTTGCAGAGGCCAAATCGACTGAATTAAAAGTCAATAGCCTTGCGGCTCTGAAATATCGAACAGACAAAGCTCTTCCCATATCCGAGCGGGACGCCTTTGGCTGCCAATGGGGGTCACTGGTGTCCTCTCTGGGCCCTGTTCCCATTCAGTGCTCTGCTCTGCCCAGACTGGAACAATACTGCTTCGACGATCTAAAAGCACATTGCCCGCCTGAGTTGGCAAGCGGGCAGGTGTTCGAAAACCTCCTCGGACCCTTTTTGAGTCAAGATGCACGTGCAAGAAACCCAGCGCTTATTGCTTGCTTTGATGCTTTGGCCATGACCATGCTGGAGCCAAGCAACCTAAATACTCCGGCGGGGATTGACAGGCATAAAGACCGGTCCTTGCTGATGCACTCCTTGTTGGTGTTTGGACTAATGGGCCACAGAGCACCCCACAACATGTATGTTCCAGGACATGGTCGACGCGCCATAGACATCCACTTCAAGCTCAACCCTGTGGACCCCTTGATTCCGCTGCTGGCCTTGTCACACGACCTCGGAAAAATTTGCAAAATCGTCTTCAATGAAGAAGAGCAACTCGCAATGCTGAAAGCAGGGCATGTTCCCCAAAGCGCCAAAGAAGTGAGCAGGCTGCCCGAACTCTGGAGATGCGACTTTGACCGTGAGGATCGGTCAACACTGATGACCATTCTTTATTTCAGCGACAAAGCTTCCAAACTGCCAGTGCAAAGGATGTCGACCAAAAGCCCAGCAGTTGTGACCTCTGACCGACTGCAAGCTTTGTTCAATTTGTTAGGTGAATGCGATCGGCTGGCCAGCGCAATTGAAAACGGCGTGCATTATTCGTTTGCGCAAGCTCCATCTGCAGTTGCAGAAACAAGCAGCATGGAAGAGATCGTTGAACCCGTGAACCTGTTCCACGCACTGACCAAGTTCTTTGTCATGGAAATGCCGGTCAATGCACGCTCACCTGTACGGAGCGTCGGTTTCAAATACAAAGATGACAGCTTCGGTGGAGGTCGCCAACTCATCATCATTGACGAGATTGAGTTCGTCAAAGTGTTTTCCGCATTCCTGGGCAAGCCTGAGCTCAATGTGAGGGATGGGAAAAGTAGTCCGCTTACAAAAATGGTGCTTGAAGCACTTGATGAGAATTCATTCCTGTTTCGCTTTGATGAAGGTCCACGCCTCAACAAAAGGCCCGCCACCAGTTGCCTTTACAAAATTGAGTTCCATGGCGCAACAGATCCCATTGATACTGCGCCAGGCCTTGTCTTGTCCTCCGCCTTCATTGTGGATGTGACCGATTGGCAGAGCATGGCCAAACTTCAAGCCTATCCGAACAGCCGCTCAATTCCAAGATTCGCTGGATTCAGGTTGGGTCGCCAGCCAAACAAATCGCGCAGATCGGTTGATGACGCCATCGCCAGCGAGTCCCTTGGCGAAAAAGGACAAGACGTCGGTGTAGACATCACCACTTTGGTCGGAAATTCAGCCAAGAATCACAAGCAGCTCTCCCACGAAAAGATCACTTACCGGATTCAGATCGCATTGCTCAATAAAACCATCTCTGTCGCGGCCGAAGACAGCGTAGCCATTGCGGTCGTTGGTCATGATGCGTTTTTCCAGTCTCTGGGCCTTCAGATCGAAGAACTTGAAACACCTCAGCAGGAACATGCAGAGGTTGGGATTTTGAAGATCAAAAGAAGCCTCCGACACCCTGGCTCACACGTCGTGCAGCTCGATCGGAAAATCTACAAAACGCAATCAGAAAAGAGTTCTTGATAGATGTGTTGCAATAACTATAATGGCAAAAATATGAAAAATGTGCCAGGGATGCAGGCTTAAAGCGCAACAGTTCGACACACCATGTTTAAAGAAGAAATCTCTCTGATCCCCGACTTCACCATGCCTGCGCTACCTCGCTCTGGCAAGCTGCTCATCGCACCAAAAACCCGTTTTTTGAAGATGGGGCCAAACGCTGAGCATCCCAAAACAGTGCAAATGCGGGAGATCAAAGAGAAGCTGCGATTGACCACCGTGCAACTTGTTGCCGAGCTCAATGCCTACGAAAAGGTTCACCAGTCCAAAAACTTCCGCCGAAGTGTGGACGGCAGCCCTGCCTGGCACAAAGTGGGCAGCGTGCTGATGTCCTCCTACCTGCAAGGTTGGGTCATGCAAGAAGAGTTCATCGCACTGATGACATTGCGTCTGAAGAACCTCTACAAATTCAAAAAAGACCAAGGCCAGCTTGCGCCCAAATCGGACATTCAAACCATCATGAACCGTTGGTACAAGACCTTGGATATCGACCCGAGCGACAGTACAACGTCACCGACCAGGTCACTGGCCAAGCGCATCGCACCTTTTTACCGCCGTCCCGTTCTCGCCACTGTCAGCGGGAAATTCAAAGTCGATTCGGTCAAAGGGCACCAGCTGATCTGCAAGATCGTGACCGATGAAGGCGAAACCCATCAATTTGGGCTAGACCCTGTTCAACCGCTTGAGGTCACGGACGGCGAAAAGCTCAAAGTAGGCCAAGTGCTTCAGTACGCCGTATTGATGCAAACGACCAAACAAGGCGGAAAAGATGTGCTGACGCATGAGCCCAGCATCAACCACACCACTTTCTTTCGCTGGTATTCGCAAAACAAAGCGCCTCGCTCCATCAAGACGCTGGACCTCGTTCAAGCTGCAGTGGATGAGGCGGCCATGCTAGGTGACACAAAGGGATAAAGACATGAGCCACATCATCGGTTTGAGCAGCATCCAGCCACATGGACCAGACATGGTTTTCCTGCAAGTCGATGAGTTGGCCAATGAAACGCTGTTTAGCCTCGATCGCTGCATGCGCGCGGTGGTTCAAAGCAACCCTTTTGCACAGTGGAACGAGTTCCTTCCCGCTTTGGCCTTGGATGGTTTCGGACACATAGACGAACCCAGTGACACCCCGGTTTTCATCCATTCACGCCCGTGGGATGAACACATGATCACCCAAGGGCAATCCTTCTTTGTGGCATTTCCTGGCAACGCTCCGTATGAGTTGGCTGAACGGATGCTTTTAGCAAGCCCATATCCCCAGTTCTACGCGGGTGTGAGTGCCGATTACCTTGGCGCTGGTCGAGTAGTTCTCATAGACAGCAACTACGATCCCATTTACGCCGATGATCTGGCGTGGGACAGCGCGTCCCACCAGAGCAAACGGAGCATTGGCCCCGTGATCCTTCCGCCTGAGCAGTTCGCCAATCAGGATGAATGGCAAAGCGCCAAAGATTGCCTGCATCGATCGGGCTATAGCTTGCGTAACTGAAGGTGATGTGTTCAGGATTGACCGGGCAGGATGAATAACCGAATCGGGCTGTGGCCCGTTTTTTCCGTCTCAGACCTTGGGTTTTGAGGATTAGGTTCGAGTCTTTTCTAAGCCAATCAGAGGAATAAAACTTCTCCTTTTGGCCCGGTTGCGTTATGATATTTGCAACAGCATAATCATTTTTCACCCTATTTAGGATAGGCCTCATGAAATCACTGATTCTTTACTCCACTCTGGTCGGTGGCTTTTATGCTCAAAACGACCGATTGGCCGCTGCGGTGAGTGCTGCTCGCACACGTGTCGGCGAAGACACCTGGAAGCGTGGATTTTCTGGGGGTGAGCCGGGTGGCTCGACACAAGCAGCTATGAGCGAGTTGCGTAAAGCTGGCATTGAGCCCATTCAAGTAGAAGGGGAACTCGTCCATGTAGCTTTTGTGGAAAACCGAGACAACTCGGGCAATACCTATCCCAAGCTGCGAATTGGCCTGCAGTTCATGGATGAGTCGATGCTGTTGTCTCTGGATCTGAAAGGTGACGTGGCGCAACGGTTGATCGTAAAACTCGATAATTGCCAGCCAGGTGAATACATTCGCATCTCAGCTTGGCCGACTGTCGTGACGCGTGGTGACCGTTCGTATATCAATCATGCGGCTAGCATCAAAAGTGCTGACGGCAAAGAGATCCCTGTCAAAGCTGACTTCTCGGGCGACGTTAAAAATCTAACCGATGGGGTTGAGCGCACCCTCATGACGGCCGGCATCTCAGACAAAAAGGTTTTGGCAACAGCGAAGGCTACGAGGCGAATTGAGGCACATAAGGAACTCCTGCTGCGAATCTCGCAACGCTTCTCTCTCGCAAAGGAAACTGTATGAGCACCCACATGGAGTCTTCAGCAATACTGAGCCAGGCGGACGTCGAATTGATGGGAGAGGCGATAACGTATTTGCGCTGGCTGGGGCAACACGCACTAGACTGCGAGATTGAGCAAAGCAAAAATATCGATCGAACTTGTGACTGCGGACTTCAGGGGATTTTGTATCGGCTGACGAATCGTCTTGAAGAAGCGAATACCTCGCTTTAGTCGGCACCAATTGAGCTACGTGATCAATTGCAGCCTGAACTTGGCTCCTTCAGCCTCGGCGATCCACAGAGCCAGGATTTCCTTCTCTCCCGCCATGTTGATGCCCAACGGTAGGTACACGGCCCTGGCACGCACCACGACCTTGTCGCGGATTTTGACGTAGATGCATTCCAGATAAACAATCGGGTACAGCGGGCTATTCAGCAGGGCTAGGTTTTATGCTCATAATTTTCATTGCCTTACGTCGACGCCACGCCAGACCTACAAAGGGATCTGCAACTGCATAAACACCATGTGAGCGTCTGTGGATGAGGTTGGCTGCAATCATCCTGTCCACCATGTTTTGTACCTGTGTTGTATCGACTCCGATACCTATTTGGTCCGAGTAATTCGCAACGGCTTCAGTCGAAAACAGCTTAGATTCCCCTTCCTCATTACCGTGAACAATCCGATCAAAAATGACGGATGCCAGCGTGCCAAGTGACTCCACCGTGGCGATCTCGAGTTCCGCTGCCGCCGAAGCTAGCGTCGCACAAATGATTGGGAACGCGACGTCCGGATCTTCTGAACGCGATTGCAGTTGGATCAATGCGTTCTGCAATTCTTCTGGACGTTGCCCCATTTCCATAAAACCTTGCAACATGACGCCTTGCGAAGGCAGTTTCACTCCCTCCGCCTTTGCCAATTGCTCTTTCTTCCACTGTATGAATTCATTGCCTAGTGGCTGATAGCTTGTCGATACCGCGCCAGCGAATGGCTGTGAGCGTCGGGTGGCCATGTCTGACAGCAACGATTTATGTGAGCCAGTGCCGACAAACAGCAAATGCCCTGGCGTTCCAAGTCGAGTATTGACGGCATCACGCGCAGCTTTCAAAGCAAACAAGAGATTTGTCCCATCCTCTGTGCCAAGTGCCTGTTGCACTTCATCAATGATCAGAACCACATCAGTTTGCACCTTATCGACCAACTCGGTGAAGACCTGGGCCAGCGTTGTTCCATCGGCCCTTCCGACGGTGTCCAACTGGAACCCAAAAGTCAGTCCTGCCGCTCCGATGTTCAATCCCTTGAATCGATTCAGCAAACTGGTGCCAGGAGACGTCAACTTGGAGAGCGTCGTTCTCACCACCTCGTGAACCAGAGCAGCCGGACTTTTGCTGCGATCTGCCCATAAGTCAACATAGATAACCAATGCTCCCATCTCCTCAAGTGCAGGGATCAGGTCCTGCTTGAGGAAGGTCGTTTTCCCAATGCGTCGAATGCCCGATAAGAAAACGCCTGACCTGACTTGTAGCTGGAGCCCAGAGGGACGCAGAAGCTGCTGAGCCATGTCTTGGCCATACTCAGACCGATGAAAAAGGTGCTCTGATTGCATTGGATTACCTTAATTTATTTGTTACGGCTAATTATCCATGCGAGATAATTTATTGTAAAGACCCTTTTTGCGTCAAAGCAAAACCGATTAGAGATCGATTCTGCAGAAGCGTCTTTTAGTTTTGTGAGCGCTACAGACACAGTTTTCGACTTCAGAACGAAGATTGATGACTGAAATGGATCGCGAGCGCCAACAGGTTAAAAAATTACAGGCCGAGCTAGAGCTTGAAAGAAGCAAGCAGGCACAACAAAAAAATGAGGCTCAGGAGCTGGCGGACAATCTGAGCAAGCAACTTCACGAACTCAACATACAAAACACACTGCTTTCTGAGCGTGCATCTGGCTATCTTGCGCGCCTCAACGATGTGTTGCCGAAAAAGGCCAAATCGGTGGCAAAGAAGAGCGTTCTTCCTATGGGGAAGGCAAAAAAATGA
>JACCDG010180200.1_pt1 | contig 14727 bp, 10 predicted proteins | sample 7442471 | NCBI WGS metagenome assembly JACCDG01 (sample SAMN15323444, study PRJNA562643) | freshwater metagenome | isolation source: river surface water | place: USA:Blue River Watershed | collected 2017-08-17
CAGCGGCCCAGACCGAAATACAGGGCCTGCTGGGAGGGTGGCGGGGGTGCGTGGCGGTCGGCGCTGACGGTGGGCGGCCCGTTGTCGCCCGGCAGGCCAAATGGCGTGTCGGCTGAATGGTGCTGGCTCAACATCACCATGGGCGATAGTTGCTCGACAATCCGGTCTGCCAGCAAGGTCTGCCGGCCGTTCAGATCACTGGCCAGCGAGCGTGACAGCAGTAGTAGATAGGCCAGCTGCCGCCGCACGGCCGGCAACTGACTGCTGTTGCCGCTCAGGCGTTCCAGCCCGCCCACTTCCAGTTTGTGTGCATATTCATGCAGTGTTTGCACCTGATCCCAGCGGAACGTTTGCTGCGGCGATTGCAGAAATTGCAGCAAAAAACGCTTGCCGCTCCAGAACAGGCAATTGGCAATGGCGCTTTGCAATGCCGCATTCTGACCCCCGTGTTTGGCCATAGTCGCTGCTTCTTGCTGCAGTGCCTGGCTATACATGCTCTGCAGATGGCTGCTGAAGGGCAGGGCGGCTTGCAGTAGCAGTGTGGTTTTGGTCGGGTTGGTGTAGATGCTGAGCAAGGTGCGCTCGGCGCCTTGCACCAGCTGGCGCAGCAAGTCGTCCAGACCCAGCAATAATCTGATGCCTGACTGGCGTTGCAAGGCCTTTTCGAAGCGATCGCTCAGCCAGGCATCAACATTGCCCAGCCCCTGCATCGGCGGCATGGACAGTGCATCCTGCAGAATCGCTTCTGCCTGTTGCTGCATTGAGTCGGCGCGCTCGCGGCGAAACAGTTTGTCGAACATGATGGCATTACCGGCCGGCAGAACCGGCAGCGCTCGGGGCTGCCAGTGAGGGTGGAAAAACGTGCTGTGTCGGGTTCTGTTGTGACTATAGCACTATTAGCGCCTGCGCCTGATGGCCGGGCGTGCCCCTCGCCGGGCCGTTTTGTTCTGCAGCCGGTAACCCCTCAGACCAGCCAGGCTGGCATTTGCGTGGCCAGCAGCTGCTTTTCTGCATTGGCGCTACCCATCAGGGCAAAGCCGAGTGGTTTTCCCGTATCGTCAACACACAGCGCTTTCAGGCCGTTTTCCTGTATCTCTATCTGCCACTGCCCGATGCTGCCGGCTGGTGGTGGGCAGATGGTGGTGGGGCAGGCAGGGGTCTTCACTGCCACCGGCATTGCCGGGTAGCGCACGTCAGTGGTGTTGCCTGCCAGGTTTGCCGCCAGTGCACGTGCCGCCTGCATGATAGGCATCACGAATGGCAGCAAATAGCCTGTCACCTCGGCACAGTCACCCAGTGCGTAAATATCGGCATCACTGGTCTGCAGCTGGCGATTGACGCTGATGCCGCGCTGCACGGCCAGCCCGGCCTGCTGCGCCAGTGTCACACGCGGGCGCAGGCCAATGGCCGACAGCACCAGATCGGTGTCGAACTGCACGCCGTTGTGCAGCGTCAGGCGATAGCCGTTGCCATGGCGCTGCACGTGTTGTGTGGCGCTGCCCAGATGGAAGGTGACGCCCTGCTTTTCCAGCTGTTGCTGCAGATAGGCGCCGGCAGCGGGCGGCAGCAGGCGCGACAAGGGCGATTCGGCCAGATCCACCAGCTGGATCTGCAGATTCTGCCCCAGCAGATCGTTGGCAAATTCGCAGCCAATCAGACCCGCGCCGAGAATGGTGATGTTGTGTTTGCCAGCCAGCGCAGCGCGAAAACGACGGTAGTCGTCCAGATCGTTGACACTCAGCACCTCATCGGCTGCATCACCTGCCAGTTCCGGAGTAAAAGGATCGGCGCCGAGCGCCAGCACCAGTTTGCTGTAGGCCAGCACGCCAGCGCTGCCGTGCAGTTGATGAGCCTGGCGATCGATGGCGTTGATGCCGGTGTTGCTCAGTATTTCCGCATTCAGTTCCGCTGCCATTTGCGCTGCACTTTTCATCAGCAACTGTTCGGCTGATTTATTGCCGGCCAGTGCGTTCGACAGCATCGGTTTCGAATAAAAACCGCCGTGGTCACGGCTGATGATGCGCAAGGGAATGTCCTTGTCGAGCTTGCGCAGCTCGCGGGCAACGGTGTAGCCAGCGAGACCGCTGCCGATGATGGTGATGGGGGCCATGTGTGTCTCCGTGGCAAAAAGGGCGTGAGGTTGGGGGAAAGGCTTGAGTATGGGCGCTCAGTAGCGGTTAAATCTGCACCATCTCAAAGTCCACCTTGCTGACGCCACATTCCGGGCAGGCCCAGGATGCCGGCACGTCTTCCCAGCGTGTACCCGGAGCAATGCCTTCACTCGGCATACCCGCTGCTTCGTCATAAATAAAGCCACACACTACACATAGCCACTTACGCATTTTTTTCTCCAGTTGGTTTTCTGCTTGCCGCGTATAAACCACGCGGTGTTGATATTTGTTCTTGGTTGCCGTCAGGCTATAGATGTGGCCAAGTGAAGTTTGAACTTGAAGGGGAGGGCGTATCCGCAGCAAGTTCACACTTCATTTGGCCGGATCAATAATATCAGGTGAAAATTGTCGAACAATTGGACATTGTATTGCCCGAGTGCAACAAGTCAAGTCGGGAAAACCGAGGAAGGATTGGGAAAGTGGATGGCCGCCAGTTAAAGCAGGGGCCTGTTTGAAAAACTGCTCAGATAGCCGTGATCGACGGCAGGTCCAGCTGTGCAAACGCATCACGCACCGCTTCGATCACTGCAGGGCGCGGATAACTCTTGCGCCATGCCAGCACCACCTGGCGGGTTGGGCTGGGCTCGCTGAAAGGGCGGGTAACCAGCAAGCGTTCGTCGGCCCACTTGCCTTCCACCGAGGTGGCGGGCACCACGCTCACGCCACTGCCGGATGCAACCATATAACGAATGGTGGTAAGCGAACTGCCTTCCAGTGTCGAATGATGGCCGTCGGAGGAGAAAGCCGAGCGGTTCAGCGCCGGGCAAACCTGCAGTACCTGATCGCGGAAGCAGTTGCCGGTGCAGAGTAGAAGCACGTTTTCATCCACCAGCAGCTCCGGCTCGATCTGCTGCTGTTTTTCCCACGGGTGGCCAAGCGGCATGATGACGCGGAACGGCTCGTCGTAGAGTGGTTCGACCACAATGCCCGGTTCGTCGAACGGCAGCGCCAGAATGGCCAGATCAATGTCGCCCTGCTTTAACAACTCGGCCAGGCGCGAGGTATAGTTTTCCTCGATCAACAGCGGCATTTGCGGTGCCACGTTGCGCAAGGCCGGAATCAGGTCTGGCAACAGATACGGGCCAATGGTGAAAATCACCCCCAGCCGCACCGGGCTGGCCAGCTGATCCTTGCCGTGCGCGGCAATCTGCTTGATCACCGCGGTTTCTTCCAGCACCCGTTGCGCCTGCTCGACAATCCGCTGGCCAATCGGCGTGACCGTGATATCGCCACTATTGCGCTCGAACAAGGTGATGCCCAGCTCGTCTTCGAGTTTTTTGACGGCCACCGACAGCGTTGGCTGACTGACAAAACACGCCTCTGCCGCATGGCCGAAGTGCCGCTCGCGCGCCACCGCAACGATGTATCGCAATTCGGTCAGCGTCATGGCTTGCCCTGATTGGAATGAAGTGAATTTGACGATAGCCAATTCCTATCAACAAGACAAGCACCTTCGTAAGTTAAACTATGGTTCTGTCTGGTTTTTGTCTGGTATGCATATGTCGACCCGTCGTTTTTTTGCCCTGTTTGTTTCCGGCCTGCTGTTGGCGGGTTGTGCCACCGAGCCGCCACCAAAAATCGAGCCACCCAAGCCAGTGGCAACCAAGCCTTTGCCCAAGCCGAAAATTGCACTGGCACTCGGCGGCGGCGCAGCCAAGGGGTTTTCGCATGTGGGGGTGATCAAGGCTCTGGAGGCACAGGGCATCAATGTCGATATCGTCGTCGGCACCAGCGCCGGCAGCGTGGTTGGCAGCCTGTATGCCGCCGGGTATAGCGGCTTCGATCTGCAGAAAATGGCGATGCAGCTGGAGCAGGATAGCGTTGGCGATTTTGTGTTGCCGAGCCGTGGCTTCATCAAGGGTGAGTTGCTGCAGAACTTCATCAACAAATCGGTGCAGAACCGCCCGATCGAAAAACTCAACAAGCCGTTTGCCGCGATTGCCACCGATCTGCAAAGCGGTGAACGCATGGTATTCCGCCGTGGCAACACCGGCATGGCGGTGCGTGCATCCAGCAGCGTGCCGGGGGTGTTTCGCCCGGTCAACATCAATGGCCGCGATTATGTCGACGGCGGCCTGACCAGCCCGGTTCCGGTGGCAGCCGCGCGCGAAATGGGCGGCGATGTGGTGATTGCGGTGGATATCTCCTCCAAGCCGGAATACACCAAGGTGGAAGGCACGCTCGATATCCTGCTGCAAACCGCCAACATCATGGGCCAGCGCATCAGCGAATACGAACTGGCCGGCGCCGATGTGGTGGTGCGGCCGAAAGTGTTGCAAATGGGCTCGGCAGAATTCGAAAAGAAACACGAAGCGATTCTGGAAGGCGAAAAAGCCTTACAGGCGGTGTTGCCGGCGATCCGCAGCAAGATTGCCGCCTGGCGTCCGAAAGAGTGAGTTCAGCATATCCCCTGCAAGCCGCTCTGTTATTGCCTCGCCGGCCGGGCTGCAGGCCGCATGGGTATTGGTTTGCAGCGGTAGGGCGGGTTTTCGCGTAGCGTAACCCGCCGAATCATGATGTTTCCCCAATACAATCCGGCCGGCATCATGCCTGCCCTGCAAGCCGCTCTGGTATTGCCTCGCAGGCCAGGCTGCAGGCCGCATGGGTATTGGTTTGCAGGCGAGTGGCAAAACGAGGCGGGCGGCGGATGCCCGCCATTTCTCCGCGTAACGGCCAGCTGGCTATGTGCGATAGTTCGAACGGCGCGGTTTGAATCGAAGCGGCAAGTTGTAGTTACGGCAGATCGCTGCTGGCAACGTCGCCAAGAAACACCAGCGTCAGATGCAGGTTTTCGCGGCGGCTGGGTTTGCCGCCAGATTGCCGTTGCAGTTGCCGGCCCAGTTGCGCCAATTGCTCCTGCAACGCGGCATCCGGCCAGCAGGCGAAAAACAGCCGCAACGGCCGGGCTGTGAGAGGGCTTGTGTCAGACATCCAGCCAGTCTAAAACACCGCCGGCAGATTGCATAAAGGCAACATTAATTCCGGCAGGCAAGCTGCCAGCAGGTAAGGCCAGTGCTGCTGCTTCAGCGCCGCCCGCGATGCCAAGCCCAACTTGCCCAACAGATTGGCAACATGGGTCTTGGTGGTGCTTTCGCTGATGCCGAGAATTGCCGCAATCTCCCAATTGCTTTTACCTTGTCCTACCCAATAAGCAATCTGCTGCTCGCGCTCGGTGAGTGTGTCCGGATCGCTGTGGGTGGCATCCGCCGGGCGCAACAGTCGCCGCAATGCCGCCGCCAGCGGTTGCTGCAGCGCCAGTAGCGTTGCCTCCAGTTCCGGCGCGTTGATGTCCGGCACATTAAGAAAGCTGAAATAACAGGTGCAGGCGCTGGCCGCGTCGTAATCGCCATGCGCCGCCGTGTTGTGCATCTCGAAGTAACGGAACTTGCCCAGCCAGACCTCGCAAGTGCCGTCCCACGGCTGATCCGCATCAAATAGCTGCGGCCTGCGCTGTTGCAACCAGCGGCGCACCACCGGCGTATCGATGCCGCCACCGGCACTGATGATCGAACGCAACGCCGCCGCCGGAAAATCCACCCCCACCAGCCGGCTTTCCATGCCGTTTTCCCCCGGCATCGCAATACTCAGCACACAACACTGATGCGCAAACACCGGCCGCAACTCATAACGCACCCAGCCACGCAGGCTGTCTTCGTCGTTGATCGTCGCCAGACTGGCGAGCGGCAGAGGTATGTGAACTGTCATAAATTGGTGTTTTTCTTGTTTTTGCGAATATGCATTTGAAATATTGTGATCATAATTCTGCCTGCTCGTCAATCGGCCACCCGGCCGATGGCGCGCGCTCCAGCCCGCTGTTAGGCTCCCCTTTCCCTTTCCCTTTCCCTTTCCCGCACTGCGGGGCAAGGCGAATCGGGTCTGATCGGTGATTGATGAATTCAATAATGCAATGGATGGGGTGTGACATGAATACAAACATTCGGGTGCGTGGGGGTCTGGATACCCGCCGCGTGCAATCGGGCAAAATCGGCCGGCGACAGCCGGGTTTGCCGCTCAGTCGTGTAGCGCTGGCCATGGCCGGCCTGTTTGCCAGCGCCAGCGTGCTGGCGGCGCACATCGACCCGGCAGAGCTGGCACAACTGGAAAGCCAAGCCAGCCGTGCCGGCGTGGTGCGGGTCATGGTGTCGCTCGACAACAGCGTGACGCTGGAAGCGATGCACAACAACCTGCCGGCAGTGCGGTCGGCCATGCAGCAAAAAGCCAATACCCTGCTGACCGAACTGGGCGACGATGCCTGGGATGTCGCCCAGTGGCAAAACGGCGTCGGCCAGATGGGCGTTTACGTCAACGCCGCTGGCCTGAAAAAGCTGGCGGCCAGCAAGCACGCCGTGGCCTTTATGCCGGACTCGACCCACGCCTACCGCATCCGCGTCAGCGATAGCGACGGCAGCCTGGACGAAGTGGAACAAGCCATCGACGCCAAAGGCTACGCCGATGTCGAAGTGCTGCTGAACGTCGAAGGCGACTACGACATCGACAAACACGGCAACAGCGTATTCCGCCCCTCGGCCGCTTTGTTGAGCGAAATCTCCGACAAACTGCGCGCCATCGGCGCCCGCAAGTTTGCCGGCAACCTGCGCAACCTGATCACCCCGGCCGCCAAGCAAGCCCAGCCAGAGCCCACCTTCAAGGTCCGCCTCGACCGCAAGGCCTTCTACGCCCTGCGCGAAGACACCGACGTGCGCGCCATCCGCCTGGTCGGCTTCAAGGACAAACGCCAGGCCCACTGGCCGGCCGAAGTGCTCGAACGAGCCAAGGCCGAAGGCAGCGCCGACGTGATCATCTCGCTGCGTGGCAGCTCGGCGTATTCGCCCAAGGGCGGCTTCATGAGCGCTGCGGCTTGGAAAGCCCAGGGAAAGGCGCATGGGCGGGTGTTTGATGAGATTCTGCTCGGGGCCGGGACCACACGGGCATCGCTGACGGTGGTGGATCATGAAGGTATTGGCAGCATGCACGTGCAGCTGCCTTATAAGGCTCTGGCGCGTTTGTATGCCAATGCGGATGCGCGGGTGTTGGGGGTGAAATTGAATCGGCTGGCAGCGACTGCATCGCTATTAAAGAGCACCAGCTCTGCACAGACGAATATGGTGTCAGCCTGGAATGCGGGCTATAAAGCCGCCGGGCAGAACATTGTCATCATGGATTCCGGGGTGCGTAAAGACCACCAGATGTTCGTGATGAACGGGCGCAGCAAGGTGACCTATGAAGCATGTTTTGGGACTACGAGAACGGAAATTTTCGAGGGGGTCACGTATTCGTTCCGCACTATTTGCCCACCCGGCCATAATACTAGCGGGGATAGCATGGGTGTGGTTGGGTCAGGCGAGCCATGGGGAGATATAAGTGCGTGTAATGACATGGCCTCTCGCACAATCAATTCTCATGATTGTTCACACGGAACACACGTTGCCGGAATCGCCGCCGGGAGGAAGGAATTAGGCAGGCTGCAAGGCGTTGCACCGGATGCGTCGATTATTGCAGTGCAATTGTTTTCCTATGACGCAGAAAAGAAAATGGCTGCTGTATTCGGTGGTGATATTCTCGACGCATTAAGCGCGCTACAAAATGTAACTCAAGAAGGTGTCAACAATCCGTATGTCGTTAATCTGAGTATCGGCAGTGCGGGCGCGAATGTTCATTCTAGTGACTGTATCCCGCCTAAAGAAGTTGACCTTACCGCTACCATAAAGAACTTGGCGTCCCGCAATATTCCTGTCGTGGCGCCTACTGGCAATAACGCAAATCGGAATGGAATCGCGTGGCCGGCATGTGTGAAGGGGGTAGTCAAAGTTGCGGCTGTTTCTAACGACAGTACATCTTCATTTGGCCAGTTCTCGAATCTTGGCAAGCCTTCTATGTTTACCGGCCCGATTTATTTTGCACCGGGTGGCAGTATTGACAGGGATCAGAAGGTAGTGACTCAAGTGGAGTCTGCTGGCCGGGCCTCACCGGCGGAAACCAAACTAATGTATGGAACTTCGCAGGCTGCTCCGCATGTTGCCGGCGTTTTTGCCGCACTTAAGGCAGCTGGATTTGACCTTCCTGGCGCAATTGGGTGGATCAATGGCACCGGATCCGTGGCCATGACGATTCCACTACCGTCAGGCGCGCAGACCTATCAGCGGATACGTATTCCCAATTTTTGAGCCAGGAGGCCACTGTGATTAATAGTAAAGTCGCTCCCTGGTGCACTCGGCCTCTGCTGCTGGGTGTTGCCGCATTGTTGGTTGCCTGTAACGAGGGCGGCGGCAACGATGACGATACCCGGATTGCGGTTGCCAAGAAAACACGTGGCAGCGATGTCCGGAAAATTTCGACAGAACAAGCGCAGTCTTTGCAGGGGGCCGGTGCTCAGGTTGCTGCGACCAGGTGTTACGGCTTGGCTCCCAGGGATGGTTCTTCACCCAGCCCTGAGCCTGAGCCGCATGGGGTGACGCTGGCTATCTCACCGATTCATCTCTACGTCCACGAAGTCCACCCACGGGATGTCGCTGCGGCAGAAGCACAGGGATACACGCGGGACATTTCGTTGCAGGGTTATGAACAACTGGACTGCCAGCAGCCGATTGTCTGGGTCGAAGAATTGCCCGATGCATCCACCGAGCCGATCAACCCGCAGGCGCTGCAGGCGGCGGGTTTTGTCACCTTGGGTTCTGGATTGCCGCTAGCCCGCGACAAAATACCGGAGTCGGGCAATGCGGTATTCCGCACCGCTACCGAATGGCAGGCAGCCTGGGCCGGCAATCAAGCGGGTGGAGGGGCTGCCGAGCCGCTGCCGGAGGTGGATTTCGGCAAATACATGGTGGCGGGGATTGACCGGGTTCTCGGTACCGGCTGCGAGGATGCAGGTATTGCCAAGGTCGAACAGTCCGCGACGGCGCTAACGGTGCATACTTGGTTTGCTGGACCTCCGCGAGGAGCGGTATGTACTGCAATGGTCAGCCGCATCAACCGTTTTGTGCTGCTGCCACAATCGACGTTGCCGGTGCAGTTCTCCGAACACCCGTTGCAGGCAATCAGCCCATCCTGGAGTTGGCCAATGCAGTTGCAGGTTGCCGCCGTTGAAGACCGGTTGGGGAAACCGGGCGTAAATTCGTCTTGCACCCCACTGGGAGTGGAATTTGCGGTACGCGTGCCTGAGGCGGCTTTCCCGCAGCAATTCAAGGTCAACGCCGTGGCCGTGGCGCAGGGCGGTGTGACGCGCTGGCTGCAGCCGGCCTCAGCCAGCGAAACCGGCATCGCCCAGCGTCTGGTGACCGACAGCCACTGGCTGAACGACGCCGCGCCCGGCACGCCGGATAGCAAGTCGGAGCCGATATTGCGCGGCGTTGCGCGTGGCTGTACCTCGCCGCAGTTCAAGCTCGGTGAGCCGGTGACGGTGTTGCTCAGTGTTGCCGCAGCCGACGGGCAGGCCGAGCTGGTGGCCACCAGCAGCTTGAATGCCTTGGTGGCCGTGGCAAATTGATTCAGTGTGGTTAAACACCCGGCATCGGCCCTGTGCTGATGCCGGGTTTTGTTTTCTGTTGGGCAATGCTCTGCAGACCGCTCTGGTATTGCCTCGCAGCCCGGCCTGCAGACAGCGCCGGTATTGGCTCGCAGGGCCGACTGCATTCCGCCTGGTGTAATTCAAGTGCTGCGCTGCTGCCCGACGGCAACAGGAGTCTCCCCGGATTCCGCTACGCTGCATTGGGCTACGCTAACAAGCGGGATCGCGGTGCTGGATATTGCCGTTTGCTGGCCGGGCTTCCACCCGACGCGCTGCCAAATGTTGGCGACGGCGTCGGACTGAAGTCCGACCTGCCAGAATGTGTGTTGGGATTCGTGGTCGGGGCGGCCACAGAGCGGCGCCACATGTCTTGTCTGACGACGCCTGCTTGTCGGCGATGTACTCTGCTATCTATATGCATTCTGATTATCAAGATCACGATTCCCGCCACTCGTCAATCGGCCACCCAGCCGATGGCATGGCGCGGGCGGCGCGTCTACACTGCTGCGGCCGCTTGCTGGGCGCGCTGCCGAGGCCGGTGAGCGCATCGTAAATGAGCCGGAACTTTCGGTCGCGCCGGTGGGCCATAGCCGGCTCTCGCCTATTTCTATCAATCAAAGGAATCCCATGCCGACCTTGTCGCCCCGTTCAATGCCTTTGCGTCGTTGGTGCTGCTGCCTGTTGCTGACTGGTCTGCTGGCCGCCTGCAACAACGATGACAACGACGCGGACGCCGCCGCCGGCAACAAGGTGGTCAGCACCGTGCGCCATGCCGACGGCAGCGCGGTCAGTGGCCAGGATTACCACGTCGGCGACCATGTGTTGCTGCAGGCTCCGGCCAGTGGTGATGCCGGCGCCAGCTACCAGTGGTATCGCAACGGCGAGCTGATCGAAGGGGCGACCGGCGCCAGCTACGAGCTGGGCCAGGCCAGCAGCCTGGACGACCAGGCGAGCTTCACCGTGCGTGTCAGCAGCGCCGCCAATCCGGTCGGCACGCTGAGCCAGCCGCTGGTGCTGAGTGTGAAGGCGGGCGAGGGGGTTGATCTGTTGGCGGGTTCCCTCGGTGGCGATGGTTATGCCGATGGCGTGGGGTCGATGGCCCGCTTCGGTGTGGCGGCCAGCTTGGCGCGTGATGCCGGCGGCAATCTGTACGTGGCGGAAGTCGACACGCAAGTGATCCGCAAGATCGGCCCGGATGGGGTGGTCAGCACCCTGGCCGGATTGGCAAAGCGGGAGAGCAATACGCAATATGAGGCGGTGGACGGCGCCGGCGCGGCCGCACGTTTCTTCTATCTGCGCGAAATCACTGCGGGCGGTGACGGCAACCTGTATGCCCTTGACGGTGCGGCGATCCGCAAGATAACGCCCGCCGGTGTGGTAACAACCCTGGCTGGCGCCAGCAGTGACTGGCAAGTGGTCGATGGTGCGGGCACTGCGGCGCGGTTTGCCAATCCGCAGGATATGACGCCGGACGCCGCAGGCAATCTGTTGCTGCGGGACGGTGTGTTGATCCGCAAAATCACCCCTGCCGGCGTCGTCAGCACCGTGGCGCGACTGGCTGACGATCCACCATCGGGAGGGCTCGGCCCTATTGTCACTTTTGGTGCTCGCAACCGTCTCAAGCAGCCGGCCGATGGTATCAGTACTATTTGGCCGATAAGGACGCCAAAATGGCAGGCAGGGCTGGTAGCGGATGCGCAAGGCAATATCTACTCGGTAGAGACAAATGGCGACCGGCTGCTGAAAATCGCGCCCGATGGCACTGTCAGCGAAGAAACGCAACTTGGCGAACGGCTGGCGACGTTGCTGGGCACGGCTGATTTCTGGCTGAGCAATGCGGTGAACGATGCCGGTGGCAATCTGTTCCTGTTGCTGTCGCTGCCTTATAGCGGCGACCGATTTATCGTCAGGCTGGCTGCCGACGGAAGCCTCAGCCGCATCTACAGCCAGCAGCCGGGGCAGGGGGATGAAATCGACCCGATCAGCGATATCGTCGCCCATGCCGGCCAGGTTTACGCCACCTTTACCCAAAGCAATACCTTGCGCCGTATCGATGCCGATGGAAAAGTAACCCGGCTGGCCGGCAGCGGCGAAGTGTTTGCCGGCGCCCGCGATGGCCTGGGGCGCACTGCGCGTTTTTCCTCCCCAACCGCGCTGGTGGCGGACAGCCTGGGCAATAGCTACGTCGCCGGCTACGACCACACCATCCGCAAGATATCCCCGAACGGCATGGTCAGCACGCTGGCCGGCAAGGCGGGTGAAGCCGGCAATCAGGATGGCAGTGGCAGCAACGCCCGTTTCAACTACCCTCAGGCGCTGGCGCTCGGCAAAGACGGCAATCTGTATGTGGCCGACGGCGGCAACAAGGTCGTGCGAGTTGTAACCCCGGCCGGCGTGGTGACAACGCTGACCAGTACTGGCGCCAGCCTGCAGTATCCATACGGCCTGGCGTTCGATAACAGCGGCACCTTGTACGTCGAGGATTCCCGGCAAATCGTTGCCATCGGCGCGGATGGCAGTGTGCGCAGTTACCCGTTCACCGTTGCTCTTTCCTGGCATAGCGGCCTGACCGGCGGCGCCAGCGGCAATCTGTATGCGGTCTCCGGCTACAGCATCGTCAAACTCAGCACCGACGGCACCATGACCACCATAGCCGGTGATATGGGGCAGCCCGGTTATGCCGACGGCGTCGGCAGCGCCGCACGTTTCCAGAAGATTGGCGGTATGACTGCCGATGCGGCGGGCAATCTGTATGTGGCCGATACCTTCAATCAAACCATCCGCAAAGTCACCCCGGCCGGCGTGGTCAGCACGGTGGTGGGCCAGATTGGCGTGCGTGGCGTGCAACTGGGTGCCGCCGGGCGACTGCATCAGCCGGTTGGTGTCGCCGTCGGCACCCGCCACGGCCGCCCGGCGCTATTCATCCTCAACCGCGCTCATCAGGGAGACGGGCAGCAGGGTGTGGGGTTGGCCTACCCGTGGATTGAACCGTCTCCGGCTGGCCAGTATTGGCAATCCGACGTCAACGTCGTCAGCGTGCCGCTGCCGTAGCAACCTGGCCGCCCGGACGCCGCTCTGGTATTGCCTTGCGGCGTCGTGGCTTGGGTGGAGCAAGGCGATACCCAACGGCGGCGTGAGCGCGAGGTGATGATGGGTATCGCTTGGCGCAACCCATCCTGCGGACTTTCTCCCTGGTTGCGGGGAGGGGGGGTAGCTAACGAAACCAAGCTGCATTTGCAGGTCGGACTTCAGTCCGACGCTGTCGCTGACATTCGGCACCGCGTCGGACTGAAGTCCGACCCACGACTAGCCTGGGCGCCGCTCTGGTATTGGCTTGTAGTCTTGCCTGCAGGCCGCGCTGGTATTGCCCTGCAGCCGAATGAATTGATTATTCTGGAGACATGTATGAGTTCTGCATCACCCTTTCGCGCAACCTTGCTCGCACTGCTGCTGAGCACGTTGGCAGCGTGTAACGATTCCGCTTCGAACGACGAGCCGGTGGCATCGTCCGAGCCGATCAACCCGCAGGCGGTGCAGGCTGCAGGGTTTGCCACGTTGTCGACCGTGTTGCCGGGGTTCGACGACCTGCAGTTGCCGGCCAATCTGGTGTTCCGCAGCGCGGCCGAATGGCAGGTGGCCTGGCTCGGCCACAGCCAGCCGACCGAGCTGCGCGCGCCGGCGCCGGAAGTCGATTTCGGCAAATTCATGATTGTCGGCACAGCCAAGGCGGCCGGTGGCTGTGTCGGCGGAAAGGGGGTGGCCAGGGCGGAACAATCGGCTGCGGCAATCACCGTACATGTGTGGGACAGTGAGCCGCCGCCGCCCGCGGCCGTGTGCACCGCGGATTATATCGAGAGCGTCCATTTGGCCTTATTGCCGAAATCGGCGTTGCCGGTGCAGTTTGTCGAACATTTGCGCGCGGAAATTCTTCCGGCCTGGCACGCGCAGCTGTACACCCAGGCCGCCCCCTACGAAAACCGCATGCCACAGCCGACCAGTAACGCCAGCCCGGCCTGTACCCAGCTGATCGTGCCGTTTGCAGTGCGCGGCAGCGGCGCCGGTTTGCCGCAGTCCTTGAAAGTCAACGCGGTGGCGGTGGCGCAGGATGGCGTGACCCGTTGGCTGCAACCGGCCTCGCCCAGCGAAACCGGCATCACGCAAGGTGTGATCACCGACAGCAACTGGCTGCAGGACGTCGCCGCCGGCACGGCTGGCATCCGCTCCGAGCCGGTGTTGCGCGGCGTGGCGCGTGGCTGCACATCGCCGCAGTTCAAGCTGGATCAGCCGGCGACCGTGTTGCTCAGTGTGGTAGCAGCCGATGGCCAGGCCGAGCTGGTGGCGCAAAGCACCCTGACCGCCGCATATTGACCGCCGGCTTGCAGGCCGCTCTGGCATTGCCATGCAGGTCGGCCTGCAAGCCTCATGGATATTGGCGTTCAGGCCGATTGCCCCATGCCGCACCCTGTTTCGATTCTTTAACTTGAGGATTGCCATGTCGCACCCCTTTTCCCGTCTTGTTGGCCGCTGTTGCGGCGGCCTGTTGCTGGTCGCGGCCTTGAGCGCCTGCGTTGGCGACGATCACGAAGATTCCGCCGCCGATCAGCACAAGGTGCTGGCCTCGCAGCGCCAGAGCGACGGTGCCGTGGTTGCTGCATCGGGCTTCAATGTGGGTGACTATGTCGTGCTGCAGGCGCCGGCCGGCGGCGATGCGGGCGCCAGCTACCAGTGGTATCGCAACGGTGTGGCGATCGAAGGCGCCACCGGCGCCAGCTATGAGCTGGGTCAGGCCAGCAGTCTGGACGACTCGGCCGAATTCACCGTGCGTGTCAGCAGCACGGCCAACCCGGCCGGCACGCTGAGCCAGCCGCTGGTGCTGAGTGTGCAGGCGGGCGAGGGGATCGATCTGCTGGCGGGGTATGTTGGTGGCGCGGGCAATCTGGATGGGCTGGGTGTCCACGCGCGTTTCAGCACGCCGCGTAGCCTGCGCCACGATGCGGCCGGCAACCTGTACCTGCGGGACGGGAATCAGATCCGCAAGATCAGCCCGGATGG
>JACCDG011615825.1_pt1 | contig 14727 bp, 12 predicted proteins | sample 7442471 | NCBI WGS metagenome assembly JACCDG01 (sample SAMN15323444, study PRJNA562643) | freshwater metagenome | isolation source: river surface water | place: USA:Blue River Watershed | collected 2017-08-17
CAACCACGCGCTTGGCAATGTTGAGAATGATGACCACGGTAAACTGGTTGTATTCGACGTTGCCCAGATTGAATTTGATGCGCATGTCGACGATAGGCACGATGGTGCCACGCAGATTGATCACCCCCTTGAGAAAGGATGGCGAGTTGGCGATGGTGGTAACGGCATCGTAACCCCGTATCTCCTGCACCTTGAGGATATCGATACCGTATTCCTCTTGCCCCAGGGCGAAAACCAGCGTTTCATGGCCGGTTTCCAGTTGCTGGCCGGTGGCCATTGCTGCAACAGCTTCCATGCTCTGACTCCTGTATTCAATTGTTGCGGTGAGCACGCACCAGTGCGCTGACATCCAGAATCAGCGCCACCCGGCCATCGCCCATGATGGTGGCGCCAGAAATCATCGGCACGCGCCGATAGTTGTTTTCGAGGTTTTTGATCACCACCTGATGTTGTCCGAGCAGATCGTCAACAAACAGGGCAATGCGGCCACCGTCGGCCTCCAGCACGATCACCAGCCCGTCTTCCACACGCTCGACGTGGGGCGGCTCGTTCAAAATCTCGTGCAGGGCCACCAATGGCAGGTATTCCCCCCGGATCGACAACACACGCCCCCGGTTGGCCATCGATTTGACTTCGTCGGTTTTGGGTTGCAGCGACTCGACAATAAACGTCAGCGGAATGATGTAGGTGCTGGCCCCCACGGCAATCGACATGCCGTCGAGAATCGCCAGTGTCAGCGGCAGGCGGATCAGCATGGTGGTGCCAACCCCCGACATCGATTCGATATCGATGCGCCCGCCCATTTCCTGGATATTGCGGCGCACAACATCCATGCCGACACCGCGGCCGGAAACATCGGTGACCTGTGCGGCGGTAGAGAAGCCGGCCTCGAATATCAGTTGCCATACCTCCTGATCGGGCATCGAGTCTGACACCGCCATGCCACGTTCACGCGCCTTGGAAAGAATCTTCTCCCGGCTCAGCCCGCCGCCATCGTCCCGGACTTCGATCACGATATTGCCCCCCTGATGGTAGGCAGAGAGGGTCAGGGTGCCGGTTGCCGGCTTGCCCTTGGCAACACGCGCCTCGGTTGACTCGATGCCGTGGTCGAGGCTATTGCGTACCAGGTGGGTAAGCGGATCAGAGAGTTTCTCGATAAACCCCTTGTCCAGCTCGGTGTTTTCGCCAATCAAGCGCAACTCGACCTGCTTGTTCAGGCGCGAGGCAACGTCACGCACAACCCTGGGGAAACGATTGAATACAAAGGAAATCGGAATCATGCGGATGGACATCACCGCTTCCTGCAGCTCGCGGGTGTTGCGCTCGAACTGGCCGATGCCCTGCATCATTTGTTCGAAAATCACCGGGTCTAGCGTGGAAGCGGTTTGCGCCAGCATGGATTGTGTAATCACCAGCTCGCCAACCAGATTCAGCAGCTGATCGACCTTTTCGACACTCACGCGAATGGTTGAGGCTTCCACATTCTGCTTGTCTGCAGGGCGCTTTTTCTCGGCCTGCGTATCGGCAGGCTGCTTGGCTGGCGCCGCAACAGCGGGTTCTGCCACGGGTGCAGGGGCGGGGCTGCCCTGCGCGGCTGGCAGGGGGTCAAAAAAGCCATATCCGTCACCATCGTCGCCAGACTTGCCAGCTGGCGTGCCGGCCGCCGGTGCCTCAATCGGAGAGAAAAAGCCGTAACCCTCGCCATCACCCGCCGGGCTTGCCTCGGCAACCGGAGCAAACAGCCCGAAGCCGTCGCCCTCCTCGGCAATCCCGGCATTGCCTGCAGCAACCGGCTGGAACAGGCCCCAGGCTTCCTGGCCATTTGCTGCGCGCGACACGGCCGGCTCGCTGGGTGTTTTGTCGAAAATGCCATAACCACGTGCGTTATCCACATCGTCGGTCACATCGTGCAACTCGATGTCTTCCGGTGGGATGACAAACGCCAGCACTTCGAGCAGATCCACTTCCTGGGCGCTGGTCTGCACCACCACCTGCAAAACCGACGGGTCACTGCCATCGTCACGCACGTGCAACTGCCCCATGCCGGCAAGATTGGCGAGCATGGTGTCGCGCGACCGGTTGGCAGGCAGCTTGAGATTGAGGTAAAAACTGCGCTCGGAAAGATTGGGGCTGACCGCTTGGGCCTGGTTTGCGGCAGGCTGGCCCTCGTGGGCCAGCTTGCGCAGAACCTGGCAGATATGTTCGGCCTCGGCCGGATCACAACTGCTGTCGTCACGATGGGCAGCCAACTGCTCCTTGAGCACATCGCCGGCAGCCAGAAAGGCATCAATCATCTCGCTGCGCAGCGCCAGCTCCTGCTTGCGCAGCCGATCCAGCAGCGTTTCCAGCTCGTGGGTGACTTCCGCCAGATCAGTGAAACCGAATGTGCCAGCGGCACCCTTGATGGAATGTGCTGCCCGGAAAATGGCGTTCAGCTCCTCCGGGTCTGGATTGTCTACATCCAGCTCCAGCAGAAACGATTCCATATTGGCCAGGTGTTCTGCCGTTTCATCGAAAAACACCTGATAGAACTGCGACAAATCAATGCTCATGCTCCCCCACCCGCTTTCGCTTTTAGTCTGGGTTTACTGCTTTCGGGGCTTTGTTTGCCGAGGCTGCCAGGCCAACCGCTACCCGGCACGGCACCCAACACAATTCAGCCGATCACCTTGCGGACGACTTCCAGCAGCTTTTGCGGATCGAAGGGTTTGACCAGCCAGCCAGTGGCACCGGCCGCACGGCCTTGCGATTTCATCGCATCACTGGATTCGGTGGTCAGCATCAGAATGGGTGTGGTCTTGAAATTGGGCAGGGCGCGCAGCGATTTGATCATCGTCAGGCCATCCATGCCCGGCATGTTCTGGTCGGTCAGCACCAGCTGCACATTGTTGCTCTTGGCCTGGGCCAGGCCGGCATTGCCGTCTGCAGCTTCAATCACATCGTATCCAGCGCTTTTGAGGGTAAATGCCACCATTTGGCGGATCGAAGCCGAGTCATCCACCGTCAATACCATTTTTGCCATTTCTCGTCCCTGTTGTTCTACGTTAATGCAACAAGACGGCCTGTTTCGCGCTCATGACAGGTCATCTGTTCTAGAAAAGCTCGACATCGCCGCTGGACATCGACTCTTGCGCAACCGGATTACGCTTGCCGCTGGCGGCCAGCTGCTCACACCCTTCCTCTACCCTGGACATGGGAGAACGCAAGGCATTTGCCATATCCTCATCCGGTTTAGCCTGTGCCAGCCCTTGAATCAAGCCGTTTTGCATTGTTTGCAGACTATTTGCCAATTGCTGCATGCCTGCCACACGATTCATGCTATGGCTGACCAATTGCGTCACCATGTCCTGGAACTGCAGCGACGTAATGGCCCTGCCTACACGAAGCTCAAGGTCGCGGGCGTTCTCGCCAAGCTTGACCAGTGAGACGCCGACATGGGCATTCATTTTCTGCACATCGTGCATGGCTACTTCCACCTGCTTTTTTGATTGCAAGGCAAAGTTCATATCCTGGGCGGCAAGTGCAAAAATGGCGTTCTCGGCAGAATCCACAAACTGATGCACCCGGCCAATGTTGTCGCGAATCTGCATACTGAACTGACCGGTACGCAAGGACAGGTTGCGCACTTCATCGGCCACCACCGCAAAGCCACGCCCCGCCTCACCGGCGCGGGCAGCCTCTATCGCGGCATTAAGGGCAAGAAAATTGGTCTGTTTTGCGATCTGATCGATGTCGCCGAGAATGCCCAGAACCTTGGCCACTTCCGTACTGATGTCGGACATGCGCTCCACCAGGCCCATTGCGGTCCGGCTGTTCTTGATGGTGTTGTCGACAAAAATCGACAAGGTACGCGAGGTATCTCGTACAAAATCCTCGAAATCGACCTGCTTGCCATCGGCGCCGGTGGCCTGGGTCATACCCAGCGCCAGCTGCTGCTGCTGCGCGTTGGCCTGCTGCGAGATAGAGGTAAAGCTCTCGATCAGGCCGCTGATGGCATCGTGTACCAAGCCACCAACCTGCTCCAGCTCGGAGCGCAACTCGGCATATTGGCTGGCACACGCCTGATCGGCACGCTGATTCAGTTGCAGCACCTCAACAACCGGGGCAGCGCCAGCCGTGCTGGCCCCCGTGTCCGCAGCGCCGGGCACGCTGGCTGAGCGCGAAAAAGCCACCGCCAACAGCACCAGCAATGCAGCAAGCACGGCCGCCAGCGGCGGAATAAAGCCAGGCAAGGCGGCCAGCAATAATGGCAGCCAGAGTCCGAGCAAAAGGGTCCAATTACGGCTTAACCTGCAAATCAACGGTTTCATCGATGCAATATCTGAAAAAAAAGCGATCAAAAAGATGGCCAACCATGCATACATGGCGCCGACATGTTTACTTTCATGTTCACTCTATTGGGGCGGCATGAAGTAAAGAATGACTTCATTCCCCTGGCCGACAAACTGGATGGACTCTGCAAGATTACGCAACAGGCTGATACCACGGCCGTGGGTCTGCCTGTTGTTTTCACCCGCATTCAGCTTGCCGGAATAATCAAAGCCCTTGCCGCTATCCCGCATGCGCACCCGCAAGCCCTTGCGGCCTTGTGCCTCAACCAGCGACAGATCCAGCTCCACCTCACCTGACTTGAGGTTTTCCAGGCGTTCAATCCGCTGCCGCAGATATTCATCCATGCCCACCCGAACATCCTTGAGTGAAGACGACACCTCAAGCACACCATGGTCGAGCGCGTTGTTGAACATTTCCGACAAGATCAGGAATACTTCGGACTGGACATTCCGCAGAAAGTCAATCTGCTTGATGAATTCCATCACGAATGGAACCACACTGCAGTTGCGCAACTCATCCGGCCCCAAAACCAGATTGAAACGCCAGTCAACGCTCACCGGCGTATCGAAATCGATACGATGTTTTTCTGCCTCTCCCGGCTCTGATGCCCGTATCGACCTGGAACCCGCGCCGGCACTGCAGGAGATCAGCGCCACCGACACGTCATCGTGATGCGATGCACCCTGCATGTAGTCCACCAGGGCGACCTTGAGGGAATCGAGGCCGATCGCGCCATCGGCATTCGGGTGCAAACCCTGAACCACTCTGTCGTAACCGAACTGCTCGCCGTCGCCAATATGCGATTCGACAAGGCCATCGGAAAACATCACCAGATGATCTCCCGGTGCAAAACGATAATGCTCGGTTGCGCCATTAAAGCGATCCGGCGGCAAAATCCCCACCGGCAAACAACGGGATTTCCAGCTGGTCACGCGCTCCCCGCTGGCATTGAGCAACATGATTTCCGGCATGCCACCGTTCCAGACTTCCAGGGTGCCAAGCGCAGCATCGATGGCAACCATTGCCAGCGATACAAAGCGCCCGATCGGCAAGACCTGGCGCACCTTCCGGTTCATCTCCGCAAGAATCTCGGGCGGAGAGAACCCTTTTTCTGTCATGGTGTAAAACGGCTGGGTCAACGGCAGAACATTCAGCGCCGCAGTCAGCCCATGGCCAATGCCATCGGCAAGCATCACATACAGCACATGCCCTGGCGTGCGCGCTGCGGCGATCAGATCGCCAGAGAGACTTTCCGCCGGGTCAATCCAGTATTGCAATTGCGGGTCGGCAAGGCGGTCGGCATTCACCATCTGTTCCATCAGATGCCGTGCGACACGTTTTTCTTCTTCGGCCCGTTCGTAATAATCCGCCAGCGTAGCCGATTGCTCGCGCACCTTGTGCTGCAGCTCGATGCTGCGCTGAATGGCCTTGATTTTGGCTTCGAGAATACGAAAATTGATGGGCTTGAGCAGATAGTCATCCGCTCCTTGCTCGATGGCTTCTGCCAGACGATTTTCTTCACCGATGCCGGTGATGTAGACAATGGGTACCCAGCGATCGCCGGCAATTGACTTGATCTGTTTTGCGGCCTCCGGTCCATCCATCACCGGCATCATCATATCCATCAACACCAGATCAGGGCGCTCGGCCTTGTAAGCATCAACTGCAAGCTGCCCGTTGGCAGCAAGTATCGTCTGATGCCCCAGTGAGCCAACAAACTTCTGTATCAACAGAAGCATAATTTCCGCATCGTCTACGATCAGAATTTTCATGCAGCACCGGGGCAGGAAGGAGCTAGAGACAGACTGAAAAATCAGCGAATGGAAAAGATCATGCCGAAGCAGGCAATTTCCAGCACCTGCTTCACGGAATCCTTGCAGTTCACCAAGGCCAGCGCCTTGTTGACTGCATTCACTTTTTCTTTGACCAGTAACAACATGCCCAATGCTGAACTATCCAGATAGGTGACTTTCTGGAAATCAATCTGCACCTCTCCGACATTGGGATTACCGATAACACTCTCACAGGCCTGCCGGAATTCGCGATGCGAATTGAAATCAAATTGCCCGGCAAGAATCACTTTGGCTACCTTGCCATTTATTTCGATCGTGGGGCTCATTTTTGTCCTTTTCCAAACCTTCACTACACCCGAGAATTTTCCGCATGCAAGTCCAAAGCGGCTCTCAGCCAAGCTTTAGCTAACAATAGAATGCGATATAGAAACAGGCAACACCAGAATAAACTCGGCACCGCCACCGTCCACATTGGCGGCAGTCACACGCCCGCCAATCCCTTCAACCACGTTGCGGACAATTGCCAGACCCAGACCGGTTCCGTGGCTGCGAGTGGTGAAGAACGGTTCGAACAATCGCGGCAACAACTGGGGATCAATGCCCCGCCCCTGATCACGCACCCGCAATTCCACCCCTTGCCCTGCAGGTGCCATTTCGATATCAATCACGCCGCCTGCAGGGCTGGCCTGTATCGCATTTTCCAGCAGCGCAACCAATGCCGATTGCAGCGCCTGACGATCTGCACGCAGCAGACCGGCAGCCACACCAGACTCATCCGCTTGCCGCAAGCAAACGCCAGCCTTGAGCAACTCGGACTCGACACTCGCACAGGCATCGCTTACCAGCTCCTTGATGGGCACCCACTCCAGTTGCCCACTGCCCTGACCACGCACAAAGCGCAGCATATCCTGCACCAGCTTTTCAAGGTGCCGCAAACGGCCCAGCGCCTTGTCCGCAAAACGCGCCACATCATCCGGACGCAAGCCCGGCCGCTGCAGGTTTGCAACATACAGCAATGCGGCGGACAACGGCGTGCGCAATTGATGGGCCAGCACAGCAGACATTTCCCCCATCGCGGACAGACGCTTATGGTGCTCCAGCTGCTGCTGCAGACCATGCGCGGTGGTAACGTCATGCACCAGCACAATTGAACCGCTCCCATCCGGCAATGGCTGCTCCGCCAGATTCACCACGCGCGACTCACCCTCGTCGCGCAACAGCCATTCCTCCGGGTTAAAAGTCGACGCAAAATGCGCCAGACGCACCTCCGCCCATGAACACCCCCGAACGCTTTCGCCCAGCATTGCCACGCCGGTTGGGTTCAACGCGGCGACCCGCCCATCGGCGGCAATCTCGACAACGCCAGCCGGCAAGGATTCCAGCAAGATCTGCAGGCGCTGCGACAACAGCGCCTTTTCTGCATATTGACGACGCAATTCGCCATTTGCGACGGCCAACTCATCCGTCAGCCCCTGTACTTTCTGCTGCAGCTCCTCGTAGGCCAGCTCAAGGTGTTGCGAGGCTTCGATAAACGTCTGAAATGCGCGCTGCAATGATGCATTGTCATTGTTGGCAGCCGCATTTAGCGCTGAATTTTCATTGGCTTCGGGCATAAGCAGCATCCAATCGCTTAAAAGCCGTGACATACGGCCTTTCTCCTACTATATAAGTAAAGGACATTATTGCGGCAAATCTTCGCCAGACGCGGGATTGCAACGAATCATGCGACCTTTGCGCGCATGATCTAGGATTAAGCAAACGGGCACCACCTCTGCCCATAACAACGCCTGCCGGAATCGGCGTCAGGCTACATTCGGATAAAGATCGCTGGAGCATTGCTGTGTCAGAACTGTTAAGAAACATCGATGCACGAACCAAACTGGCGGGAACCAACAAACTGGAAATCCTGCTGTTTACGCTGGGACTGGATAGCCGTACAGGTCGCCGCGAAAACTTTGGCATCAATGTATTTAAGGTACGCGAAGTGATGCGCACCCCGGAAATCACCCGTGCACCCGACATGCCGCCGGCAGTCGAGGGCATGGTCAGCCTGCGCGGCACACTGGTTCCGGTAGTTGATCTCGCCAGGTATTCGGGGGTTGACACCAACACCCCGCGCGAAATCATGATTGTGACGGAATACAACGGCCATACCCAAGGCTTTCTGGTTGAAGGCGTGGATACGATCCTGCGCCTTGACTGGTCGTCGATGCGCGTTCCACCCGACATGTTGCAGATGGAAATGGGCGGATTGGTGACAGCCGTAACCGAACTGGAAGGCGGCAAGCTGATCATGATGATGGACGTGGAGAAGGTACTTGCGGAAACCTCGCCACGCTTCGAAGAAGAAATGCAGATGAGTGGCATCCGCGGCGTTGGCACTGAAGGTAAATTCGTATTTTTCGCCGACGACTCGCTGATTGCCCGCAAGCAAATTGAACGCACCCTGCAGCAAATGGGCATGAGGACACAATACGCGATCAACGGCCGGCGCGCGTGGGAGGAGTTGCAGAAACTCGCCACGGAAGCAGAAAGCAAGGGCGTAGAACTGAAAACCATGCTGCACCTCATCCTTACCGACATTGAAATGCCGGAAATGGATGGCTATATGTTGACTAAGACAATCAAGAGCGACTCGCGCTTCGCCGGTATTCCGGTGTTGATGCACTCATCTCTGTCTGGCGCATCCAATCAGCAATTGGGAACATCAGTCGGAGTCGATGGCTATGTTACAAAATTCGAGCCAGTCAAGCTGTCTGAAGCCGTCAGCCGTATTCTGGCTGATACCCATGCGCAAATGGGCCATTACCACCGCTAAGCCACCCGGGGAAAAATGCATATGGTTGCTAATGTCAGCAACGAATCCTTGATGGAAAATGTTGACGCCCGCACCAAACTGGCGGGCTCGAACAAAATGGAGATCCTGCTGTTCAACCTGGGCACAAAGGAAATCTTTGGCATCAATGTGTTCAAGGTAAGGGAAGTCTCGCAAACACCCAAAGTCACCAAGGCACCGAATATGCCGTTTGGTGTGGAAGGTGTGATCTCCTTGCGCGGCAATATCATTCCGGTGATTTCACTGTCCAAATTCATCGGTGCCGGCAATGCCAGTGGCAAACTTGCCGAAACCATGATCGTGACCGAATTCAGCAAGCACACCCAGGCATTTCTGGTGCATGACGTGGACAGGATAATCCGTGTCGACTGGGATCGAGTACGTGCACCGGAATCCATGATGGCCGGCAATCAGGGCATGATCACGGCCATTACCGAACTACCGGATGGCAAACTGGTTTCCATTCTCGATGTCGAACAGATCCTGTCGACAGTCACCGGTGAGCAGATCATTCCCGATGTACCCAAGGCGCAGATCAATCCCGAAACATTCATGTTTTTTGTTGATGATTCGCTCATCGCACGTAAAGAAATCGTATCCGTGCTCGATAAGATCGGCGTCAAATACTACCAGGCAAACAACGGCAAAGAGGCTTGGGACAAGTTGCAAGGGATTGCCAACCGCACCACACAGGATGGCCAGCCATTAAGCCAGTCGCTACGCCTGATTCTGGTAGATGCGGAAATGCCTGAAATGGATGGTTACGTGCTGACCAAACATATCAAATCGGATCATCGTTTTCGCGGTATTCCGGTCGTCATGCACTCCTCGCTCTCTTCCAACGCCAATCGGGCGATGGGGAGCAGCGTGGGCGTGGATGCTTATGTCGCCAAATTCGACCCCTTGGTTCTGGCTGACACAATTACCCCTTTACTGACTGGCTAGCTCACTGCGATCCACTCAAATAGACCTATTGATTCAACCCTCTATATAACTAGCCCGTAACACGGATTAAAACGCTAGCGGAGATTACGATGTCTGACAAGAATATGCGGTTTCTGGTTGTCGACGATTTTTCGACCATGCGTCGAATCGTTCGCAATCTGCTCAAGGAACTTGGTTTTACCAATGTGGATGAGGCAGAGGATGGCCAGGTCGCGCTGCATAAACTGAAAAATGGCCAGTTCGAATTTGTGGTAACCGACTGGAACATGCCGAACATGAGCGGTATCGAACTACTCAAGGCCATTCGCGCTGATGCCTCGCTGAAACACTTGCCGGTAATGATGATCACTGCCGAAGCCAAAAAAGAAAACATCATTGAAGCAGCTACTGCCGGTGCCAGCGGTTACATCGTCAAGCCATTTACTGCGGCAACACTTGACGAAAAGCTCAACAAAATCTTCCAGAACATGAATAAATAAGTAGGAGAGCACAGTGAGTAACGCGCAATTGGAAAGCGGCGATTCGAACGAACTAGAAGCCCTGTTCGACAGTATCGTGCAAGCAAACAGCAGTGGCTCTCCGGCAACGCCCGTTTCCGAGCCTGCACCGGCTGCCATGGCAGCAGAATCCCCCGCACCGGCAGCAGCCGCCGAACAGCAGGGTGACTGGCAAATGATGGAAGGGCTTTCGGAGCCGGCTTTCACCATGTTCTCGAAAATCGGGCATCTCACGCGCACGCTGCACGATACCTTGCGCGATCTGGGCTACGACAAATCGCTGGAAGAGGCGGCATCCGCCATTCCCGATGCGCGCGAACGACTGAACTACATCTCCACCCTGACGGAACAGGCAGCGGAGCGCGCACTGAACGCAGTAGATGCGGCAATGCCGCTGCAGGACAAATTGCAGGCCAGCTCGGCAGCCTTGGCAGAACGCTGGCAGAAACTCTACGACAAGCAGCTCACAGTCGAGGAGTTCAAGCAGTTGGCGGCAGAAACCCGTGAATATTTCACCACGGTTCAGACCACCAGCAAGGACACCAGCTCACAGTTACTGGAAATCATGATGGCTCAGGACTTTCAGGATCTGACCGGTCAGGTGATCAAGAAAATCATCACCATGGCCAAGGACATGGAAGGCCACCTGCTGTCTTTCCTGGTGGAGTTCTCGCAACCGAAACGGGTGGAATCGAACAGCCTGATGAATGGCCCGGTTATCTCCCACGAGGGACGGACAGACGTAGTTTCGAATCAGGCCCAGGTAGATGACCTGCTCGAGAGCCTCGGATTCTGATCCGGGACAACGATAAGGAAGCGGAGCATGAGTGACTTTGCGGGTATGGAAGACTTGCTGCAGGATTTTCTGACGGAAGCGTCAGAGCTGCTGTCCGAAGTCGACAACAAGCTGGTAGAACTGGAAAAGCGCCCGCAGGATCGGGGCTTGCTTAATGATATTTTCCGAGGCTTTCACACCATCAAGGGTGGAGCAGGTTTCCTCAACGTCGATAGTCTGGTCAGTTTGTGCCACCGCACTGAAAACCTGTTCGACAAGCTACGCAATGGCGAACTGCCACTCAGCCCCGAACTGCTTGATGTAATCCTGGCGGCAACTGCCTCTGTGCGTGACATGTTCGGCTACATGACACAAGCGCGCCTGCCGGGCGCGGCCGATCCTGCCCTTCTGGCGCAGCTGGAAGCTGCTCTGGCCGGAGAAACGCCGGCACCATTAGCAGTGCAAGCTGCAGCCCCTGCAGCTGTCGTGACAGATGTGGTGGCAACAACTGCGGCAGAGCCGGTCACGCTGCCGGTGGATGCGAGTCAACTCTCGACCCATCAACCCGGTGCCAGCGAGCCCGACTGGGCCACGCTACTGAAAGTGCTGACAGGCGAACCGATTCTGGCTGCAGCGCCGGCGGCGCCCGTCATGCAAGCGTCTACACCGCCTGCAGCGGCCGTAGTAACAACACCTCTGGATGTTGTTGCGCCCCTCACGGTCGCTGAGGCGCCTCCGATGACAGCGGCGCTTGCGCCGGCCCACCTGGAAACAAGCGCAGGCGACGAAGCAAAAGCGGCACCGGCACAATCGTTGCGCCCCTCACCGGCTCCAGCCAAAGGCGGCGCACCACAACAATTGGCCACGCAGGAAACCACCATCCGCATTGATACCGTGCGGCTTGACCAGGTGCTGAATCTGTCTGGCGAAATCGGCCTGACAAAAAATCGTCTGACCACGCTACGCACGGATATTCTTGCGGGCCGCACCGACGCCAATACCTTGCGAGCCATGGATGAGGCGGTAAGCCAACTGGATCTGCTGGTATCCGATCTGCAAAATGCAGTGATGAAAACGCGCATGCAACCGATCGGCCGGCTGTTCCAGAAGTATCCTCGCCTGGCCCGCGACCTGGCTCGTCAGCTGGGCAAGGATGTTGAGCTGGTCATCAACGGTGAAGAGACCGAGCTGGACAAAACCATGATCGAGGATCTCAATGATCCGCTGGTGCATCTTGTTCGTAATGCGGTAGATCACGGAATTGAGGTTCCTGCAGACCGGATTGCGGCGGGCAAGCCGCCAAAATGCCTGGTTCAGCTGACGGCCACTCAGGTTGGTGATCACATTCTCATCGAAATCTCAGATGATGGTCGCGGCATGCGTCCGGACGTGATTCGCCGCAAGGCGATCGAAAAAGGCCTGATCGACATGGAAACGGCCAATAGCCTGGACGAAAAACAAAGCCTGCAGCTGATTTTCCTCCCCGGCTTTTCTACCAAGGATCAGATTTCCAGCGTATCGGGGCGGGGTGTGGGCATGGATGTGGTGAAAACCAACATTCAGAAGCTTAACGGTCGCATCGACATCGTGTCTGTTGTTGGCGAAGGCTCGCGCTTCAGCATCTCGCTGCCGCTGACACTGGCCATCCTGCCGGTATTGGTAGTCAAAGTCTGCAATCAGCCGTTTGCAGTGCCCTTGGCCATGGTGCGCGAAATCATTCCGATTCGTACCGAAGCCATTCAGGAGGTTTCCGGCAGAGCGACCATTGTGGTGCGCGACGAAATCCTTGCAGTGCGTTCTCTGGCAAGCCTGATCGGCTGGACTGAAGAACGGCCGCCATCATTTGGCGTGCTGATGCAGTCGGCAGAACACTCCTTCGTTTTGGCTATCGACAGCTTTGTCGGACGCGATGATGTAGTGATCAAACCTCTGCAGAACATCCGCCCCAGAGGCATCGCCGGCGCCACTTTATCCGGTGATGGCTCGGTAGTACTGGTGCTGGATATGGAAGACCTGCTAGAAACAAATAATGAAGAAACCTCAGAAGCACTGAAACCACGCGCTCTGATTGACTGAGCCACGGGTTTATTTTCAACAGCGGTATAAAACGAAACAAAAAGCTATGGCAGATCATGCATTTATAGGTCGACAACCCGTTCTGAACCGGCAGCAGCAGATCATCGGATATGAATTGTTATTCCGCCTTGATCAGTTTGCCGAAACTGCCGAGTTTTCCAGCGACCTGCAAGCGGGAACCAACGTGCTGGTGAATACGCTCAGCAACATGGGAACGGAATGGCTGGTTGGCAACAAGCTGGCCTTCATCAACGTTGCCTATGCAATGCTGGAAAGCAATTTCCTTGAACTGCTTCATCCGCAGCGCGTGGTTCTGGAAATCGTGGAATCGGTACAAGCGACACCAGAGCTCCTGGAACGTGCACGTGAACTCCGTGCGCAAGGATTTGGCATTGCGCTCGACGATTTCGTCATGTCTCCCGGCAATGCCCCGTTTCTGGATGTCGCCAACTACGTCAAAGTAGATATCCAGGAAATCGGTCTGGCCAAGGTTGCACCACTGTCCAAAGACTTGCGCCGCTATCCGGTGATGCAAGTTGCGGAAAAAGTGGAAACCAAGGAAGAATTCAAGACCTGCTGGGACTTAGGCTTTGACTGCTTCCAAGGATACTACTTTGCGCATCCGGAAACATTGACCGCCAAGGTGATCAATCCGGCTTACGCCAACATCCTCAACCTGCTGAACATGTTGCGCAACAATGCCGAAATCAAGGACATTGAAAATGCGCTGAAGAAGGACGTTGCGCTTTCCTTCAAGCTGCTGCGTTACATCAACTCAGCTGGTTTTGGTCTCTCATGTGAAATTCACTCGTTCCGCCATGCAGTGACCATTCTTGGCTACCAGAAGCTTTACCGCTGGCTGACCTTGCTACTGGTAACGGCAGGAGCAGAAAACTCCACACCACCAGCGCTGATGAAAACCGCAGTCACTCGCGGCCGCCTGGTGGAACTGTTTGGCCAGCACTTCCTGGAAGGTCAGGATCGCGACAACCTGTTTGTCGTCGGCGTGTTCTCGCTGCTGGATGTCATGCTGGAAATGCCAATGGAAAAAATTCTGGAGAACCTGCTGCTACCGGACTCTGTCAGCGAAGCACTGCTGCAGCGCGCCGGCATGTACGGCCCGTTCCTCGAACTTGCCGAGGCATGTGAAGACCCGGAAATGGCGAATGTGCGCCCCCTTGCGGAAAAGCTGCATATCACGCCGGAAATGCTCAACCGTGATCACATTGCCGCATTGGCCTGGGTGGAAGAACTTGGTGTCTGATTGATATGCGGACGATAACAAAATGCCCGGCTCCATGCCGGGCATTTTTTCGGGCAAACAATCACTTAAGAGATGAATTCTTGACAACACCAACCATCAAAAGATTAAACGTCAGATCCACCCGTTCATCCATCGAAGACCATTGCACCCAAGGTTCCCGACTCAAACCGATGTGCAGCGATATCAGTCCATGGAAGGCACTCCACAAC
>JACCDG010014841.1_pt1 | contig 14726 bp, 15 predicted proteins | sample 7442471 | NCBI WGS metagenome assembly JACCDG01 (sample SAMN15323444, study PRJNA562643) | freshwater metagenome | isolation source: river surface water | place: USA:Blue River Watershed | collected 2017-08-17
TTGAGTTGGTGTTTCGGTCTGAGTAGGAGTAGGTGTTGGTGTAGGAATTCCTGTTTCAATATAAATTCCAAATCCATCCTCTTGTAAAATCATAAAATAATCTTCCTGTAATAAGAAATTATCGTCAGGTAAGGTTGGTGTTGGTGTAGGCGTTTCTGTGTTAGTTGGAGTTTGTGTCGGTGTAGATGTTTCAGTATTAGATGGTGTAATTGTTGGTGTTGTAGTTTCTGTGTTAGTTGGTGTTTGTGTTGGTTCGGCAGTAACTGAAGGTGTAGGTGTTTCAGTATTTGTTGGTGTTAATGTTGGGGTAGGCGTAGTGGTAGACTCAGGGGTTTGAGTTGGTGTCTGAGTTGGTGTTTCTGTAGGAGTCTGTGTTGCAGTCTCACTTGGTGTTTGAGTTATTGTTTCTGTAGGCGTAAATGTAGGAGTCTGAGTTGGAGTTTCAGAATTAGTAGGTGTCTGAGTTATAGTCTCCGTAGGAGTTTGGGTTGGAGTATCAGTAATGGTAGGTGTGTTCGTCGGTGTTGGTGTTTCAGTTGGAGTTTCCTGAGGAGTCTGAGTTGGGGTTAATCCTATTGTCGGAGTGTTAGTTTGAGTTGGTGTATTAGTCGGAGTCTCAGTCGGAGTTTCAGTATTAGTAGGTGTCTGTGAAGGAGTTTCTGTTGCTGTATTGGTTTGTGTTTGGGTAGGAGTTTCAGCGGCAGTTTCACTTGGAGTTTGTGTGTTTGTTACCGAAGGAGTAAGAGTTGGTGTAGATGTTGGTGTTCCTGTTGGTGTCTCTGTTGGAGTTTGTGTTGCAGTTTCACTAGGTGTCTGTGTTGCAGTTTCACTAGGTGTTTGTGTAATAGTAACTGTTGGAGTTAAAGTTGGAGACACACTCGGAGTCATAGTTGGAGTTTCGGTGTTTGTAGGTGTTTGACTTGCCGTTGGTGTTTGAGTTGGGCAGATTGAATATGAACTAATAACGTATCCATTAGAATCCAATTCAACTACTATATTGTTATAACTGTAAAAACCAATCATGTTGATTGTGTTTGAACCTACAGCAGAATCATAGAACTGAGTGTTCTCATCAAAGTTTTCGAAGTCACCCCAAATAGTACTTGGGATTTCACAGGAACAAGCTTCACTAAGTGTCTCACCTGAACATAAATTGAACAAAAATCTTGTGTGAGTTGGTGTTGGAGTTTGAGTTGGTGTTTCAGTTGGAGTAGGAGTTTGTGTCGAAGATTCTGTTGGAGTCATCGTCAATGAAGATGTAGGTGTCGGAGTTTCAGAAGCTGTCTGTGTAGGAGTTTCTGTTGGTGTATATGTTGGTTCAGGTGTTGCAGTCGGAGTTAAACCTGGTGTCGGTGTAAAGGTTGGTGTTGGAGTGTTAGTTGGTGTTTCAGTAGGTGTGGTTGTTTCCGTTGGAGTATTAGTAGGAGTTTCGGTAGGAGTTTGAGTTATAGTTTGTGTTTGAGTTATAGTTTGTGTTGGTGTGAATGTTGGTGTTGGAGTGTTAGTAGGTGTTTCAGTTGGAGTTGGTGTGGGTAAAATAACAACCATACAATCAGGACATTTAGGGTCAAGTAAATCATATTTGTCCTTAAGAAGTTTGAAGTTGTGCCAAATCTGTGACGCGTTTAATGGTTCAGTGTACATCCTGAACGCACTGATATCACCAATCAAACTACCCCCAAAATATTCTTCAAGTTTCACGTGAGTTGTTAAACCCGAATAAATTGTGTTATCTAAGTCATGAGTCGTTAAACATTCTGGGTCTTGTTGATAAACTATCTCATCGATAGTTTCAGGACAACCACCTGAGAATGTAAGGTTATCGTGAAGACCCTGAGTACCACCGCCAATTGAAATATTATAAGAAACACCTATTTGTTTTTCTTTCGGAGTGTTCAATAATCTTGGTATAATTTCCTCGAAGTTTTCCACAACCATGAATAGTCTACCGTTTACGTAGAACTTCATTGTTCCCAATCTGTATTTCTGTTGTTCAGTCCAATTATCATTGAAGGTCACAATTTCTGTTGTTGCAGGGTCGTAATCTTTTTCATGGGTAATTGGCGGTTCAATTAAACTAACACTGTTGTGGGCTGGAGTTGCAGTATAAATTGTATCAACTAAAAGACCTAATCCACCTTTTTCATATAAATCACACGCGTCGAACCATTCGTATCTTTGGAACACGGCATCAATTTGTACCCAGTGTTCTAATTTTGTATAGTCAGTATTTTCACAATTATAGAATATACCTTTGGTTGAACACCATTCGTGAACTGTAACTCCTGTAACATAAGTAAGACCTGTAAGACAAGCTCCTGTGAATTCACAATCTCCTGTTAGTCTGTATGTCTTAACACAAAGTCTTGGGTTACCAGTATCTCCACTGAGTCTTAATGATAATGCATTTGATACACCATCATAGAGTGGGTCTGTTTCAGGATATTTTGCCTCAACCGTACAATTACATGGACAACCACAAGAACAATTTGTTGATGTTCCTCCCGACAATTGGTAAACAGGCATACATGAATTTTCAGCAGTTTGTCCTGTCTCTAAACATTCACAAGTGTGCATACAACTTAAACCTGAAGTTACTCTTGTATAACCTGTATCCTGAACAGGACTTCCATCAGGGTAGTGATAGAATTTGTTTTCGGCTCTTGCTCCCATATAAAAGAAAGTCCCTTTGTTATCAGGATATCTTTTATTAAGACCTACGTCTGTGTTACCTGTCCATCTGTATCTTAACATAATTTCAGATGTCCAACCATAATGAACTCTCTGAGGAAATACTTGGTAGAAATAACCAGGTAACTTATAGAATCCTTGGAAGAATCCTCCGTTGAGTCTTGCAAAATAACCTACAGGGTCTGAGTACGTATCATATTCCAAATCGTACGTATAAGAATCATCATCCCAAAGTCTGTTAGAAGTAGTTGTGAATCCCGTAATTGGGTGCAACTTCATTCTTCTATCGTACTTGTATCTTGAAAACTTATCGGAAATATTTGTGTATAAACCTGTGGTAATGTCTATGGTTTCCCCAGACATTTTTTCCACTAAACCATTATCAATACCTGTTAATCCAACATCACATAGAGTTTGTGCTGAAGGACAGAAGTTAGGGTCAATATCATCAGGGTTCCAATAGTTTTCTGAAACTATAGTTTGTGAACTAAAGGTACATGAGTTTGTTTGGCATAAAGTTGTACCCGTACTGTTGAAATCAAATTTAAATGGCATTCTATTACCATCGTCTTCACCAATCAAAAGTGGTGAAAAAACTACCTCTTGGTCATATGATTTTTCATCAGAAGCAAGACAAATATCTGTGATTTCATTCACAGGTAATAGACCCCACCTTCTAAAATTATACTGATTAATATTTTGGTACGACATAAACTAATGATAAATACCTTGCGTCAGAGTATTTATAGATTAAAAACACGAGATGATTACTACTGATAAAGAATTTTATTCATCACCATATTATTTCTTCCTCAGAGACAAAGGGAAAGACTATTCCCTATATTTCTCTGCAGAACAAACTATCGTAGAAGCAAGGAAAAAAGATGAGATGATTAAAGTGCCAAAAGACAAGGTTCAACTTGTAAAAAAATATTTGGAAAAATTGTTGAAAGACAAAACAAAAAAATCTACCAAAGATATGAAAGGTGAAATTGAAGAGTTGGTTTCAATGGATGGTTCTATGACTAATTCCAAAATTCCAATTCTTGACCCAAGACTTCACCCGAAGAAAACCATGGACCAAACAGTTGCCGCTTCTCGTATCACAAATGACCCAATATCTCGTGGTTATAGAACTTATTATGGTGAATCTGTTGAAGAGATGAGTGAAGAGGACATGTCTGCAGCTTTTGGTTATGAAGAAACAAAAGACATGGACGGTAAAGATACTTACGAATATTTTAAAGATGAGTTGGATATGGACTCTGATGAGGCTAAAGATAGAACTGAACAACAGGGTAAAGACCCTTCAGGAAAAAGAGATGAAAAATCTGAATACAAAGATGACCCAAATTTTATCTCAAGACAAATCTTACCTGAAATCCAAAAACAAAAAGCAATCAAAATGTTGGAGGATATGTTAGCTAAGAAAAAAAGTTCTTCAGATGCGGATATCACAGAAAAAGAAAAGGAAGTTAAAGTATCTAACATCTTAAAGAAAAATTTGAAAACATTAAAAAAACAAATGGATAAAGAAGGTCTTTCAAAAAAAGACATCTTAAAATTTTTGGACGGTGAATAAAGCGATTTACGATAAAGAGATTGAATTACCTGAAAATTACAGGGAACATTTGAAAGTTTGTTTCCAAAAAGTAAAAAACCCTGATAAGCATGGTGAAGGTTTCAAAAGAAATCAGGAATTACAAAACCAAAGATTTATCGGATATCCACAACTTAAAAGGATTAAAAACTTTTTTGATGGTTTCACAGGTAACCAAGAAGACCCTGAATTCGTTTTAAATGGTGGATTTGAAATGAAAAATTGGGTTAATGATGAGTTGAGAAAGATGAGAGAGTTTGGTGATTTGAGTAACAGAAACAAGATGGATGCTGGTATGCAAAACCAATACATCAAGCCACATGAGAAAAAAGATTTCACAAATGTGAGACCCTCTCAAGAACATTCAAAGACCGTAGACAAATACAATGCTCAGGTTACTGAAAGTTTAAGGAGAATAAAAGATTTAATTTCTAAAATTTAAAAAATATGTCTGAACAAATTAATCTCGATTTATCTCAGAACATTCCAAATCAATTGACTGCGATTGCAGATATTGAAAGGTCTAAACTTATCCCAAAGAACGACTACAATGCTGTGGGTAACCAATACTCATCAGTTAACAGAGACGCTATCGCCGATGGAGATTCAATGGGTAGAGGAACAGGTACCTTCTTGGATGTTTATAACGTTAACGCTGGTACAATTACCGACGTTGTTGAGAGAAAGAACGAAATCAAAATCAATAAATTTAACTCAAGCAAAACATACCCAGATTTCTAATGAAATTAACAGGTTCATTACGAGGATTACTACTTGAGGTTGCTTCCATTGAAACGGTACAAGATGCTGTGAATGGTAGAAAGGTTTGTATTGTCTATTATGACGGTGATGAGCCTGGTGGTAGAGGTCTCCGTGAAGTCGAGCCTGTCGCACTTGGAAAAAGCAAAGCGGGAAATCTTGTAATGAGAGCTTGGGACAGGGAGGGTGCGTCCCATACGGGTTACAAAGGTACTCAACCATTACCAGGATGGAGACTTTTCAGATTGGATAAGATGTTGTCTTGTAAACCTACAGGTGAGGTTTACAATACCCCAAGACCAAATTATAATTTTAATGGAGACAAAAGTATGACTTCGGTCATCACGGTTGCCAAATTCGATAACGCACAACAACAAACAGTTTAATATGAACGAAAATGAATTAATGAGTAGATTGGTTGCATCAAAAGCCATCATGGATAAGTCAAATACAATCAAAAGAGGTGAGGTAAGAGAATCTGCACCAATTATGAACTCAGACTTTAATATACCTCAAGCAAAATATAATATCCCATCTGAATTTCTTCAGGAACAACAATCATCACCACAACCTTTTTTAAGTTCAATACCAAGAGAAAACACAAAACCAGTTGGAGCACCTACTGTTGATGCGATTAAAAATTCAAAGTTACCTGACGAGATAAAAAAATTGATGATTGAACATCCAATCAACCAACCACAACAACAACAGAGTCCAACTCTTTCTGACGACTTAATTGAAAGAGCATCAAGACTCATGAAATCGGGAACTAACAACTACACGCCAGAGTCTGCAAAATCAAAACCAGTTGTTAAAGAGTCATCTAATTTAGATATGTCTAAAATCCAACAGATGATTGAAGAAGCTGTTGAAAGAGCTCTTGAGAAAAACGGTATGATAGTAGAGAGTGTTGAAAAAACGGGTGAATTATTTTCATTTAAAGTTGGTAAACACATCTTCGAAGGCAAGGTTACCAAGATTAAAAAGTTATCCTAACATATTTCTTTATTTGATTTGAATTGTTATACTTTAACAATATAACATTTCATTATGCCCAAAATCAATGTATTAGTCGTACCCTCAGATAGAACAGGGGTCGGCAAGTTTAGGTCAGTAGACCCCCACATTTTTTTACAAAGTTTGTATCCTGAGGACTTTTACGTAGACATAGTTTACGATGTCCCATACGATGATGAATCTTTTTGGAAAAAATACCAAATCGTAGCATTTCACAGAAGTATAGGTCCTGATTTCGATAGAGCCTATGAATTAATCCCTAAATTAAAAAGTTGGGGAATTAAAGCTATTTGTGATATCGATGACTATTGGATGCCAGGTAAAGAGCACCCAATCCACGACATTATCAAGATTAATAAGATTAACGAAAAGATTGTTGCCAACCTGAGAGTTTCAGAATATGTAACAACAACGACATCTTTATTTGCTGATGAAATCAAAAAGATTAATAAAAATGTTTTTGTATTTCCAAACGCAATTAACCCTAACGAATCACAGTTCAAAGAACCAACACCCGAGTCAGACAGATTAAGAGTTGGTTGGCTCGGTGGTTCTTCTCACCTTCACGACTTGGAACTCCTTGACCAACCTTTTGGAAAGTTGGTTTCCAAAGCAGACAAATTACAATTTGTTATTTGTGGATTCGACACAAGAGGTACAATTACCGAAATTAATGCTCAAACCAAAGAACACAAGAAAAGAAATATTTTACCCCACGAAACAGTTTGGGCTAAATATGAAAGTATCTTTACTCAAAAATATCAAATCGTATCTGAAGATTACAAAAAGTATCTACTACAGTATACACAAGAAAGTTATCCAAACGAACTACAAGAATCATACGTTAGGGTTTGGACAAAACCAGTTCAATCTTACGCTAAAAATTATTCAAAATTTGATGTATCTTTGGCACCAATCAAGAACCACCTATTCAATAGAGTTAAATCACAACTTAAAGTTATTGAGGCGGGTTTTTATAAAAAGGCAATCATTGCATCCAATATTGGTCCTTACACAATAGATTTGAAACATTGTTTAAATAATGGTAACTTTGTGGACGGAAATGCTCTATTAGTTGATGAAAATAGAAATCACTCTGATTGGGCAAAGTATATAGACAAATTAGAGAAAAATAGAAACATGGTTGTTGATATGGGTGAAAGACTATATGAAACAGTGAAAGATACCTACGATTTAAATGTTGTAACAAAAAACAGAGCAGAATTTTATAAATCTATTTTATGATTCAAGTACCATTAAATAAGTTACTATTCCTTGATATTGAAACTGTTGGGTGTGAGCCTGATTGGGATTCCTTTAAGAAAAACAAACCAGAACTATCATTCCAATTTGAACACATTCAAGACAATTTAAGGAAAAGATTTCCTGAAGAATCAGAAACTCCGCTCGAACAGTTGTTTGTTAATAGAGCGGCTTTGGTACCTGAATTCCTAAAAATTGTTTGTGTGAGTGCAGCTTTTGTTGTTGAAGGACAAATTAAGATTCAATCATTTCATAGTAATGATGAAAAAAAACTATTACAGGACGTTCAAAAATTATTATATAGGTCAGGAGAATTAGGATTCTTTCTTTGTGGACATAACGTAAAAGGATTTGATATTCCCGCTTTGGCGAAAAGAATGATAATCAACGGATTACTTCCACCTAAATTATTACCAGGTCATGAGGTTAAACCTTGGGAGGTTAAAGCTGTTGATACAAAAGATATTTGGCAATACGGAGGTTTTGGTCAGTTCGCTTCTTTGGAATTAATGTGTGTTTGTTTGGGTGTTGAATCTCCCAAGAATACTGAGGTTGTTGGAAACAAGGTTCACGAAGCTTATTGGAAAAAAAATGATATTGAAGGTATTGTGAAATATTGTGAGAAAGATGTAACTCAATTAATTGAAGTCATAAAAAAATTAATAAATTTAAAATGATGCAAGAAGAAGTTAAAAAATCTGATGAAGAGATTTGGAAAGAAATCTACGAACAATTTAACAAGATAAAGGAAGAAATCGGCATTGAACCCGATGAAGAGTATCGTAAAGAATTAGAAGATATGTTTGGCATGTCCATCGAGGACATGAACGAGGAGACTACAGTAGCGATGCTTAGTCAGAATATCGAAGTCGAAATGATTCATCCCGATGCAATTTTTCCGTCCTACAATTATCCTTCTGACTCAGGATTTGATTTGTATTCTGTTGAAGAAACTAAAATTCAACCTTTTGGAAGAGCGTTGTTATCAACTGGTTTGAAATTTGGTTTTCAAGAAGGATATGAAATACAAATTAGAACTAAGAGTGGATTGGCTATTAACCAAGGACTTATGGTTTTGAATTCACCTGGTACAATGGACCAAGGATATACTGGAGAATGTAAAGTACCAATTTTTAATGCTAACCCGAATGAGGTTACAATACCAAAAGGGATGAAAATTGCCCAAGCTGTTTTATGTCCAGTAAAAAATGGTAAGTATGTAAACTTAGTTTCCGTTGATAAAATCGGAGACAAAGACCGTGGTGATAACGGATTTGGTAGTACGGGAATTTAAAATAAAGTTATGGGAAAGTATTATGAAAACTTGGATACTCTGATTGAGTTAATTAAGAAACTAGATAAAAAACACTTACTCGCAGAGTTCCTTTTGGATTGTATCCAAATTGTGAAAAATGAACCCACCCTGACTCCGCACGAAGTTATCAAATTAGCAAAGAAAAAAAGATTATAATAATGTTAACTGTAGGATATTCAACAAGGGAACACAAACCAGAATTTATTGAATACTTGAAAAAATCTTCAGGATTCAAGAAAATTAATGTTATAGAAAAAATTAATAACGGAGACAAATCACTATCTCAAGTATATAATGAAATTTTAGATGAGTCAGAAACAGACATAGTTTTGTTATGCCACGACGATATCTATTTTGATACAAGTTCTTGGTATGCGAAACTGATGAAACACTTTGAAAAATCAGAGTATGGAATCATCGGTATGGCAGGAACTACCAGTATGCCATCAAGCGGTCAGTGGTGGGAGGATAGAAGAAAAATGATTGGTATTGTTAACCATGAACACCAAGGAAAGAAATGGGAATCAAAATACTCCGAATCTTTTGGAAGTTCAATAAGTCCTGTTGTAGTATTGGATGGTTTATTTTTAGCCGTAAGCAAAAGCAGAATCAAGAAAAAATTTAACGAAGAATTTAAAGGATTTCATTTTTACGACATACCTTTCTGTTTTGAAAATTATTTAGAGGGTGTTAAATTAGGTGTAATCACAAATATTAGAATCACACACAAATCAATTGGTGCAACTAACCAACAGTGGGAGGAGAATAGACAGTTATTTGAACAAAAGTATAAAGACAACCTCCCTTCAAAAATATCGTTTGACCCACAAAGAAAAATTAAAGTGCTTTTGTCCTGTCTTTTTTTCAGGACATTTACTGGTTCAGAACTTTACGTTTATGAACTAGCACGACAACTCCAAAAATTAAATTGTGATGTTACCGTTTTATCCCAAATTGGTGGTGTACTAACCGATATGGCAAAAAGAAATGGTATAAAAGTTTTGAGTTTTGAACAAGCACCTGGTTTCAAAATGGGAGATGGAACATGGGGATTCACGACTGAAAAAGGTTTTGAAGCTTCGAAACCAAATATGATGTACCGTGTATCCGAAGCCCCATTTGATATTATACATATGCAACATAAACCTGTTGCAGAAAGAATGATGCAGTTTTATCCTGAAGTAGAAAAGGTATATTCAATTCACTCAGAAGTAATCGAATTGGAAAATCCAATCAAGGATAAATCTATCAAAAAATACATCGCAATCAGACCTGAAATTAAAGACTATCTTACAAAAGAATTTGAAATCCAAGATGAAGAGATTGATGTAATTTATAATCCAATCGACGAAGAGAAGTTTAAATCAAAAAATCCAAAGGACGAAAATTTCATTTTGTTTGTTGGGACAATTGATTACTTGAGAAGAGAAACAATCATGGATTTAATTGACTATACCAAAGAAATTGGAAAAGAACTTTGGATAGTTGGTGAAGATAAATCAAATTATCTTCCTCAGATTTTATTAAACCAACACGTTAAACATTTCCCACCAACATGGTCAGTAGAAACATTCATCAACAGATGTTCTGAGACTGCAGGTATTCAATTAGGTAGAACAACTATTGAGGGATGGATGTGTGGAAAACCTGGATGGATTTATAAAGTTGACTCAGGTGGATTTATAAAATCGAAAGAACTACATCAAGTACCTGAAGATATAGAGAAATACAAAGCATCATTAGTAGCACAAAAAATTAAATCAATCTATCAAGAAATATTATCGTGATTATTCTTACCACAACCTATAACTGTGAAAAATACATTGAAAGATGTCTTTTGAGTATAATGAGTCAGAACTTCAAAGATTTCACTTGTTATATCACAGATGATATGTCCACAGACAAAACTGTGGATGTAGTCAAAAAGACTATTCAGGGAGATGATAGATTCATATTAATAGAACACCATTGTAAGTTCCATCAGCCTGGTAATTACGACCAAGTCATAAGATTTAGGGCTATTGACGGAGATGAAATTTGTGTAGAAGTTGATGGAGATGATTGGTTACCGAACCCAAATGTCCTTAAGAACATCAATCAAGTTTACCAAGACCCTGATGTTTGGATGACCAGTGGTTCATTCAAGTATCATGACGGTAGACCAGGTTTTGCAAATCCACCAACAAGTACCGACGTAAGGAAACAAACATTTACTCTTTCTCACATGAGAACTTGGAAAGCATGGTTATGGAAAAAAATTGAGATTGAAGATTTGAAAGATGAGAATGGTAACTATTGGGAGGTTGCTGGTGACCTAGCATTTATGTTTCCTATGTTTGAAATGTGTGGTCTTGAACATTATAGATTTCTACCAGATATAAATTACATTTATAACGAATCAAATCCAATTAACGACCATAAAGTTAATATGTCTAAAGTCGTACAAACGGTTAATAAAATAAGAAATAAAAAACCATACAGTAAATTATGAGTCATACTGTTTTCAACGATTATTGGAATAGAGATGATGGTAATAATAAATTGATTCTCAATTATCCGTTGACCAAAGAATCTTGGATACTGGAGTTAGGTGGTTACGAAGGTTGGTTCACTGAAAAAGCGGTTCAGGAAACTGAGTCAAACATTTTAGTTTTAGAACCAATTTCTGAGTTTTGCCAAACAATAAAAAACAAGTTTCAAGACAATGATAGAGTTAAAATTGAGTGTAAGGGTATCTCTAATGTAAGAAGGGACGCTATAATCTGTGTTAATGCCGATGCTTCATCAGAACATCTTGATATCAGTAGTAATAAAATAAAAATTGAACTATACCCTTTAGAATACTTTTTAGAAAAATACAATATAACTAAAATTGATTTGGCTCAATTAAACATAGAAGGAGAAGAATATAATTTATTGGAGCATTGGATATCATCGGGTCAAATAAATTTGATAAAAAATTTACAAATTCAATTTCACATAATTGACGAAAATAGTAGAGATAGAAAAAAAGAAATTGAAAAAAACTTGTTATCAAATGGTTTCATAAATAAGTGGGATTATGATATAGTCTTCACCTCTTGGGAAAATACAAAATTATGAGTTTTGACGTAAGCATAGAAAACATTATTAAAAAATTTAATGAACAAGATAAAATCAAAAATATTCTTCACATAGGTGCGTGCTTGGGTGAAGAAATTTATTTTTATAAAGAATTGAATCCTGATTCAGTTTATTGGTTTGAACCAAATCCAAAATTATTAGCCCAATTACGTTCTAATGTTGAAGATAAAGGTTTTGAAAACGTTGTCTTTCCTTATGCGGTTAGTTCAAAAAAAGGTAAAGCAACATTCAATATTATAGAAGATAACGCTAAATCAAATCCTGGTTGTTCATCATTAGCTGAATTAAAAATACATTCTGAACTTTACAAACATATTAAAAAAGTAGAAACCTGTGAGGTTGATACAATCAATATTGATGAGTTTTTAAATGAAAATAATTTAAAAACTAATTTCGATTTAGTCAGCTTAGACACACAAGGACATGATTTTGAAATATTAAATTCAAGTGAAATCATATTAAATTCAAAATTAATTGTAATTGAAACTGCCAAAGTTGAACTCTACGAGGGTCAGGTTATAGATGAAGAAATTGAAAAATTTCTGATTAACAAAGGTTATAGAAAAGAATATTACCACGAGTTTCACCAAGTTTGGGGAGATACTCTTTTCGTTAAAAACTAATATGGAAAACATAATAACTTCTTTTTTTATGGGTGGATTGGGGAATCAGTTATTCCAAGCCGCTCATGCACTTTCTCAAGGTTGGAAACATAATAGACCAACAGTATTCGTACCACGCTCACATACACCAGGCCAAGGAAGAAATACTCAAAATTATTTGAATAACATTTTTAGAAATCTAAAATTTGTTGATAACATTGATGGTACCACAGTACAAGAGCCGTCATTTGAATATGGTGGTGTAAACCCTTTAGAAAATAACACCATTTTTTATGGGTACTTTCAAAGTACAAAAAATTGGTTTGGGTATGAAAATAAAATAAGGGATATATTCCAACCTTCTCAAGAAACAATCGAGTACTTTTTTCAAAAATACCCCCAACTTAAAGAACCAAATACTCTATCACTTCACGTTAGAAGAAGTGAGTATTTGAAACTATCACATATACATCCAACGATTAGTTTGGAATACATTCATAAAGCATTGGAGATAATTGGAGAATACTCAACAGTTTTTATTTTCAGTGACGACCACGAATTTGTAAAACAAAACCTGAGTTTTGATAACTGTATTTATGTCGATGAGCCCGAAGACTATTTGGAATTATGGTTAATGGGGTTATGTAAAAACCATATCATGTCCAACTCTACTTTTTCATGGTGGGGGACTTTCTTGAATAAGAAAACCAATAAGAAGATTGTTGCACCGTCTACTTGGTTTGGACCAAATGGACCAAACGCTAAAGACATATACGAGCCTTATTGGAATCTCGTAGATGTAGAATATAATAATGGAACTCTAAATTTGAAAAAATGATAGATACGTGCCCGAATCACAACCGTTGTGAATTAGATAAAATAAAAGATTTTGTTATTAGAAAAAGATACAACCTTGTAGGGGATGTAATTGAGTTTGGAACATTCACAGGAAAAAGTACCTTATCATTATCCTCTCAATTTTCAGACAAAAAAATATATACCATAGACCACTTCCAAGGTTTAGAAGTTACAAATAAAAACGTACCTAAGGGTAGTGATTGGGTTGAAAATGCATTCGCAATTGGAAACCCTCTTTACCAAAATATTGGTTCTATACCAAAAACAATCGATGAAGTTAAAGAAAAACTGAAAGGATGTTCAAATGTTGAAATGATTATTGAAGACGTTCACAAGTTGAAAAACCCATCTGACTATGGAATATCAAAAATTTCAATTTGTAACGTTGATGTGGACATATACGAACCTACAGTTTCGGCTTTAGAGTTTCTCACAAAATGCGAATGGTCTGAGGTTTTTATAAGGTTTGATGACTGGCATGGAGGTGAATCAGAGTATGACCAACATGAAAGACTAGCTTTCAGTGAATGGATTGAAAAGTATAAATATGATTATGAAATTACCCACGGTGGATATATCGGGGGTGTTTATGTAAAAAGATAAAAATGGAAAAAAAGGTAATTAGAAAAATTTCAGATTTTTGGGGTGAGTATGACTGTTCTTCAAATAGAAATCTTCCGAAATTAATTAAGTGGGTTCCAAAAGATACGTCACAGAGTTATGAACATACAATTTATGTAGACCATTATATTGGAAGTGCTGGATTCTCTGACCCATCAAGAAACAAACTTGGATGGTTACTTGAGTCCCCACAAATGAATGAACAGATTATAAGAACTATCATTTCTGATTTACCCAAAACTAAAGAACACTTCAAATACATTTTCACATGTATGGATAGTTTGATTGAACTTGGTGAACCATTTGTTTACACAATATCAAATGCCGTTCCTTGGATTTGGGAAGAGAATAGAAAAATTCACCCTAAGACAAAATTAGTCAGTATGATTGCATCAAACAAAGGATGGTTAAGGGGCCATCAGAACAGACTAAAGTGGGTGGAAAAATTAAAAGACAAAGTTGATTTGTTTGGTACAGGAAGACCGTTCCAGTTGAACGACAAAGAAGATGGATTACGTGATTATATGTTTTCAGTTGCAATTGAGAACGATGCGTCAGACACTTATTTCACAGAAAAACTTACAGACTGTTTTGTTATGGGGACCGTGCCAGTTTATTATGGCTCACGTTCTGTTGTTGAAAAATACTTCGACCCAAGAGGCGTTATCTTTTTAGAAGACGACCCAGACTTAACTACCTTGACCAAAGAAAAATACGAAGAATTAATGCCGTTCATTGAAAAGAATTTCAAGTTGGCACAAAGACTCCCAATTGCGGAAGATTATATCTATGAAAATTATTTAAAAAAATGAAATATCTTGTTTTAGGTTCAGCAGGTCAAATAGGATTTGAACTCTGCAAATTTTTAAGAAATAAA
>JACCDG010867466.1_pt1 | contig 14718 bp, 22 predicted proteins | sample 7442471 | NCBI WGS metagenome assembly JACCDG01 (sample SAMN15323444, study PRJNA562643) | freshwater metagenome | isolation source: river surface water | place: USA:Blue River Watershed | collected 2017-08-17
ACGCTCCGACGATCCGGACAACGCTGTCCCTGACATCTACAGAAGTGACAGTCTGCGGACGGAGCCACACCTTGTCTCCAGGGCGAGGGGGGTTGGCGCGGAACTCGACTTCATTCATTGGTTTGCTCCTTTGATGGTGCGGGCGGAGGGACTCGAACCCTCACGACATACGTCAACGGATTTTAAGTCCGGTGTGTCTACCAATTCCACCACGCCCGCGTATTTGTTGCTACCTAGATGAACTTCTTGATCAGATTGTTCTCGTCTAGTTGACCACCACGACGTAGAGCACCTAAGTAGTTATCAATCTGAACCTCTGTCCGACGTGTGATGAAGCCTGTCTCACGCACAATATGCATATCTCGCCATTCGAGCAACTTTTGCAGCTTCTTGTGCGTTGGCAAACCCTTCATCGAGAGCCGCCATCTTTGCCAGCTTGGTGCTTGCACACAATATGGTTGCACCTCATCTTGATTGAACCCATGAAACGCGTCATAGATCCAACCTTTATTGATGTCCGTTGTTGCTGCCTTGATCATGAACCTTATTCCTTTGTCTTTTGTCCATCTGTAATTCTGTCTATATTATACAACAAAATCTAAGGTGCAGCAAGAGGGCTTTTAGTGTTAGTTTGTGGTCACTAATTATTACCACCAATCGTCGTCTTTGGAGGGTCGCTCATAGTTTTTGGGGTCGATAGGGATTCCACGCAACGTACGAGCAGCGTCAATAGACTTCCTAACGTCTAGATCCATCTTGCGCTCACGACCTTTTGGGACAAAGCCTGAATCTTTCAAGACATACTGAGGCGGTTTTCCCTCTAGCATGTTGCAGATTTCTTCAGCCCACATCTGTGTGATCATCTGGTTCTCTGCAGTGATCATCTTATGGTCAGTATCTACTGTGAGAGATACGTTCATTAAGATAGCACCATAGTCACGTAGACGCTGACGTGAGCGAACCAACGGAAAGAATGAGACTTTGGCTCCTGTAGCAACAGGTGCTAACGTTGGGACTGAGCAACAGATAGCTGAGACAGGTTTACCGATCTCCTTAAATGCTGCTAGGATAGCTTGCACATGCGGATCGGTCCAATAAGCTTCTGTGTCTGACATATTACCAGAGACCACAACTACTGCATCGAAGTTCTCTGACTCAATTTTTGGGTCTATTTGATATACGGTACGTTTGATCTTGTTGGGTCGAAGTGTAAGCTCATCCCGGATGATTAGATCCACTGGTGTAGATACAACCTCGAAGGGGTGCCCTCTTTGTTGGAGCACCCCCAGAAGCGTCCATAATTCATGCCCATTATAGCGTTGAGCACAGATTACTAACAGCTTGCTCATTTTGTGGTTTGACCTGCTTCGCGCTCGAACATGCGCTGCACTTCCACGTGATCGATTTCCATGGGCTCGAGATCACGTTCAGCCCCTTGATTGCCTTCCGTGGTAGCCATCTCAGGCTCGTAGCCTTCAATGGGATTGCCGTCGTTGTCGAGATCCAAACGCATCAGATGGATATCACCAGCAGCAGCGAACAGCTTCACAGGCAGCTTGTGTGACTTGATGTACGAAGTCAACACCGATCGAAGATACTGCGGATTCTTATTGAGGCCCGTGAGATCCAGCTTAGCGACCTTGATGTTCGCTTCCATGAATGACTTCATCAGAGGATAGCTCACGCGACCTCGACGACCCAGACGATCCGTGTTGATTTCCGCAGGATCGACTTGAACAAACTTGACCATTGACTACATCCTTATCTGTGTTATATCCATTAATCCGAAGGTAGGAAGCCGCTTTGATTCCTTTGGCCTAACTTCCTAACTATCATTATCTTAAAACACAAACAAATGTAAATCAACAAAATAATTGTATCAAACACAAACTAAATGTTATCTGTCTGTTTGTTCACTTTTAACTGGACACCCAAAGAACATATAACGCACAATGTGACGTTGAGCATCCCGAGCATGGCGCATGCCTGCTTCATAAATACCCCACATCTTCAGCTTCTCGTCAGTTGACCAACTTTTAGCCTCTTGAGCCATTTGGAATACAATTGGAATACCTAAACTGTCCAACATGTATCGAATAGCACCAATCAGCTGTGGTGTATGTAAACCAGCCCACTTATGATCATCGGCCTTCCAGCCATAAATCTTATAGTCCTCGCAGACGACCTGAACAGCTATATTAGCCATGGAAGACGGAAGACGTAAATTAGGCAAAGCAGCCTTAACAACTTTAGCCCCAGAAACTGGATCCTTGGTGACTAGTTGCTCCAAATGGATCTTATTGCCATCCCAAGGCATACGCCAAGCAAAGCCTGTCGTCTCACCAGGATCAATACCAATAAGGATTTGGTTATTGTAAGTATCAGGATCTCCATGGCCTTGTCTGTGACCAGAGTCCAACATCTTGTGCATCAGGGAGTTCTCTTGAACTACAACCTGTTCATGGACTCTTTTATTGTCAGCCATGCCTGACCCTCTTAGGTTATATTGGTCGGGGTAACAGGATTCGAACCTGTGACCCTCTGCTCCCAAAGCAGATGCGCTACCAAGCTGCGCTACACCCCGATTAGGAGAGTGATCTAGAGAAACATCCTTACGGGTAGCTTCATCCCACCTTTGAGGTCGTGTACTCAACGATAGGAGTAAGATGGACCTAGATCACTCACCTAATAAGGGTAAGGGTAAGGGTAAAGGTGCTGGGCTTTACCGTCTACATATAACCCAGACGTGCTCTTTTAAGTCGACGTGAGCGGTGTAATGAGACCCTAGTTAGGGGCTAGGATCTCACTACAAGGGTTAACCTACCCTTAGGACGCCGCAGCTTCCGGAGCAGGAGCCGCCACAGGGGCAGCAGCCACTTTACCAGCAGTCACACCCTTGGTCGCTTGGAAGACGATCTGGTAAGGCACCGAACGGCCTTCGAGGCGCGTCAGTTCCTTCGCGATCGTCCCACGCTCCTTATCGGTGACTTGCGACCAGCGACGCAGGATATAATCCTTACGATTCACTTGATCTCCGGCAGCGGCAGGAGAGCCGTCAGCCTTCGCTCCATAGGCAGTAGCGGCTTCAGCGTCGAGCGTCAGGATAACGCGGGCACGAGTCCCAGCACCCGAGGCAGCAGCTTCACCAGCAGGAGCAGCAGCGGTGGTTTCGGTGGTCGCCGGAGCGGTTGCGGCGGATTCTTCAGCAGTACGAGCCATGTTGGCCTCCATGATAGGGGAGATATGACACCCAATGCGTCACCTCCCACAACTGAACTTCACTTAACATAAACATAATAGCATCACAGCTGTGGTACAATCAACATCTTTTCTTTGGTAGCCCACAAAAGAATTTGGGGCAACTTGTGCTTGTGCTTATACTTATTAGTCGCTGGCTATGGGCTCACGAAGTGAATAGGACATTTTCCCTGCAGAATCAGATACTGGAACAATGCCCACTGTGGTAGCCACTGTGTGCTTATGTTGTGATAAGTATCGTGCAAGACTCCTAGAATTGATAAGGATGTGACATTGAGCAAACTCTTCTTGGTCTTTAGCCCAGGTTGAGATGTTCTCCGCAGTGAACTTAAGTTTGGTCCAGACATCTGCTCCAGCATATCGATCCTTCACTTTATCTGCAAACAATGCTAATCCTTCTAGAGTCCAATCATTCTCTGACATCTTCTTGTCACGAGACGATTCTAGGAATCCAGCAACCCAAGAAGCATCTAACCCAAAAACTTGAGCAGCTTTCTGTAGCAGCTGTTCAACGTGAATCAGTCTATATTTGGCCTGATAATTTGGGTCCCAAGTCTTATCGATCTCCTTGAGCATCTTGTGGACAAACATTAACTGGTGCGCAAGCCATACAGCTCGTCCACCACGGCCTTCCAATTGGCGACTTTTCCAAGCTGCGTCGTACTTAAGATTTTGTGCAACCCCTTTGTCAAGCTCGGTAATAATGGCTCGTTGGATGATGTCGATGTTAGTGAAAGGTTGCCTGATTGCAGTGATAGCAAACACGCATCTGACAGGGATCTTGATAGTTCCTGTGTCGGTGTAGAGTTTTCGTTGTTCAATGGTAGGGTTGGGTTCGGTAACCAGACGACAGATTTCGTCCGACAACCGTTGACGAAGTGAGTTGTCTGTAAGCTGCACATTGTCTGTGACATGAAGAGATCCGGTATTAGCTAGGCTTGCATTCCAGTCCTTCAGATCACTGGGGGCGTTACGGAGCTTAGGGACCCCTGTAAGAATTGATAGTCGTAGTTCATACAGAGTAGATTTGCCAGATCCGGCTTCGCCAATGGTGATCTCCACCGGAAGCTGAGTTCCTCTCCATCGGTAGAAGAGAGGTGAGACGTAGTATAGGAGGGAGAGTAGCAGACGCTGCTTGTCATCTGAGCTGTCTCTAATGCGTGCATCCTTGAGGACATCATACCACCAATTCTCCCAAGGCTTCTCTCTAACTGTCTTGATGGCATCTCTAAGTTCTCGTCCAGAGATTCCTTCGACCATTCCTGCTTCAAAGAGTACACCATCATCTCCATTGTCAATAATGGTAATACCATCTTTATCCACTCTAGCAGTGACACCATCACCAACCTGATAGTAAAAGACATCCCCTCTCCAACAGAGCACCTTTTCAGGATACACCTTGTTAATTGGAGCTTCACCAGCGAATTGGGTAATTAGCCAGTTAAGGATACGATTATCATTCAGTGATAGGTTATATTCTTGGTAGAGATGGATGCCAAATGGTGTTTCAGCAAAGTCACCTTTGCCGTTGAATGCTGCCTTAGTTAGAGTCTTGGATTCACCATCGAAGTAGTAGAGTTGGTCTTCATCCGGACTACGTAATCGTTGTCCACGTGCATCGAGATCGCACAGTACTGCCAAGGAAATCCCCATTTGCTCCTGTCGGCTAAGATGAGTTCTTTGGAGACGTCGGTTAACGTAATCGCGGACGTTAGGGTGCCTTGGGAAAGCTGTACGCGCATCAATAGTCTCCTTGAGTAGGCGGCTCAACTCTACAATGTTGTCAGGTTCTTCAAGGTAGTCATCTAAACCAACCTTTCCACCATTAGAGGGCAGAATTAACTGCCTAATATTGCGAAGGGCTACACCTTTATGACGGAGCTCGAAGGCGAAGGTTGCAGCTGCTCGCGCTACCTCTGGCTTAAGACCTTCATATGAGTCCGTGTCATAGATGATGATTAGTGGGATGTTATGGAGTGTGACATAGTCAGTCAGATCTTTGAGGCCTGTAGCTAACTTATCAGCTCCATCTGCAATGTTAGCCCCAGCCGGTAACTTAATGGCAATAGTCTTATCTGCTTTCTGCGCAAGGGCAGTATCTTTAGGTAAGATAAGAGTATTAGTACGCCAAGAATCTACACCACCAAGGCCAACACAAGGGAATCCGTTCTTTACGGCACAAGCAGCCTTCTTCTCACCTTCCGTGATAATAATGTACTTAGGAGGAGTATCTCCACCAAGTAAGGCTTGTAACCTAGGAGGGAAATAAATATGATTAGGCGAGTCTTGCATCTGACGATACTTGACATCACCTTCATATAACTTGACCCTATAGAATGGTAAAGGCTTTCCACGCATGTCGAAGTATGGAATCACATACCCATCAGCTCCCATTGGAGAGTAGGTTGCTGCCTTCTCAGCATTAGTCAATGGCTTAGCCCTAATATCAGTAGGAACTAATCCAGACTTAGCTAGGTCGTCTAACATCCTTGTTGGATAGATGCTAGTTACGTTGGTCGTTTGGTCAGCCATTCCGGCCTCACTAGACTAAGGTAGCAGTGTTCTCAACGTGCAGAGTTGGGTGCTTCATAGTTGGTAAATGGAAAATGCCCTTGACTAAGTTGCGACCATTTGGTGCAACAGTCTGTACGTCATAATGAGTCACTACACCTTCCTCGACCATACGATCCAGAATAGGACCCCATAACTTAGGAGGTAATGCTGGAGAGAGTCCAGTTTGGATCATCGCACGGCTCAGAAATGGATAGATCGTGAGGATGTGGATAATCTTCTCTTTGATATCCTGTTCAATTGTAGGAGCATTAGTCAGCTCCGTAGCAGCAGATTCGTCAGGCAGTTCGTCACTAGGGTTGGTATTAGTGTTAGACATTTAGGTTCTCCATAGTCTAAGTCTAAGTCTAAGTTCGTCTACGCTCAGTTATATAATAAAGAACAATTGAAGGCACAGCAAGAGCCAAAAGTGTACAACCCAATAGAAATCTGTCGGTCAGACAAAACCCTATCAACTTTTGAACCTCAACTGTACCTCCAACCGCTCATCGAAAACTAGTCAGCTACGTCAAAGTCTAGATCTCGTCATATCGATGCTGAACCATGTTGATCTCTGCATAGATACCAGCAATTTCACGCTGAATCTGTTGTTCGTCATACCCAAGACGCTTGCAGAGCTCACGGACTTTCATTTGAGCCTGTTCAGCATTGACTCGATTCTGTGTTACAGGAGTCAACTTCATGATATACATAGAACCAGATACTGATGTGGTCTCTTCGGAGATCCGTGCATCAATAAGACCATTCAAGGTTTTTGAATACTTCTCGAGGTCAGTAGACAACTCTTTCCAGAGTCCAACCATATCGACCATCTTCTCTGGTGTCCAGTTACCCATCTTGGGCATCTCTTCTCCAAAGAACTGGAGCAATTCATCACAAGCATCTTGGTAGAGGTTATGCTTTTGGACTTGAGTTTTGAGCTTCTTAGACATGTAGTTCTCCTTGTTAGTAAGTGATTGTGATTGCATAGATGGTCATTTGGGTCATGAGTGCTGGCTTCTAGCGCGCCGGAGCTAAGGGCGCCGGAGGCAGAGCCATTCCTATGGACGCCTCATTCTGGTTTGGGATTGGACTTAGAATTCTTACGGCGAATGACTTCAGCTAAGGTTTCTTTGAACATATTGAATTCCACATCTTCCCATTCCTTCAGCTCTTTGGCATCTAACCCAATCATTTGGGCTAAATTGTAGAGGCCACGTACTTGAAGAAGACTGTGTGCTTGTTGTGAAGTGGTCTTTAACTGTTCTTCTAGTAATGCCTGGAATACTTTAATGGTCACGTAATCATTAACACAGGCACTTAGAATTGCAAGAATGGAGTGTAGTGCTACTAATGTAGACACACCACGTAATTCAACAGGTGCCAGAGAGATCTCGTCAATCAGCCTCTGAATAACGCCTGAGCCCATTTGCTGAACCCAGATTTTCATTTCTTCCTTGGACTCTGTAGTAAGTCCTTGAAGAGATTCATGTGCGATGTCGAAATTTAACATCTTGGCATACTGAGAATACTTCGTGACGTCATTATTACCAGCTGCTGCATCTTCAGGTGACACAGTGAGAATATAACGTAGACGTCGAAGATCAATGCCTTCAACTGCGGTAATTGGCATTTTATTGTTACTCATGTAGATCTCCTGTTCAAAAGATACTATACTATATTATATAATAGGAATTAAGGGATAGCAAGCAAAATCTTTGGGTCTACTTTGTTGCAACAATAATTACTACGTAGAACAAGACTCAGCAGTTTCTCTTTTTCTCTTTTGGACTCTTGATTGACCATAAAAACCTATTATATAATATAGACATAATTAAGGAGAGGACTTCAGCATGTCCAGTACATATGGATATCAAGCCAAACCTTTCAAAGGTGGTGAGCTTCGTGGGCAGCTCTTTATTGTCAGTGATGTGCAAAGGTTCATGCATGCGGGCAATGCTTGCTTGACTTTAGTGTCCAAGATAACTGGCACAAGGTTCACCTACAAGATCCGTCGAGCCACTACTGATGATGGAGAGGTTCGCAATTTCTGGTTTGTCAGTGTGCTTACTGGCAACGACAACGAGAATGATTTCACCTATTTAGGTCAAATCAACGGTGTGATGATTTATACTCACGGGAATAAATCCAAAATCGGTAAAGAAGCTCCGAGTGCGAAGGCATTCGATTGGTTCTTCTACAGATTACATCCTGCTACAGCTGAGGTGCTGTTCGATCAAGTGGAAGTGTGGCATGAAGGTCGCTGTGGACGCTGTAATCGCCTTCTCACAGTGCCGCAATCTATCGCACAAGGCTTCGGTCCAGAATGTATTAACCACATCAATAAGTGAGAAGTCTTCTAATGGAAGAGGTTCTCTACTCTTTCCGCATTGTTGCTGGGAATAGGCTTGAGATAGCCAAATGGGTAGATGGCAGTGAACGTCCTACGGATGTTTACACCATCACTATGCGTGGTAAGGGTACTTGTAACTGCCAAGGCTCTATGCGTACGCCTTATTGCAAACATCGTCAGATGGTGGATCATATGCAGAAAGGGTTCCCTTCGACCAACTTTATTGGTTCTTTCTATAACTATACAACAGACACCCTCTATCATCCAGACGATGGTGAAGGCATTCCTCTTAAGGGAATTGTCAACATAGAGCAGTTAGTTCAGACAGCAGGAAGGCTCAGTTGAACCACGGGGTGGCTGTTTGAGTGCTAAGTGTGAAATAGTATTAAATCATGATCTATATTTTAGCGATCCTATTGAATTCCTTAAAGAACTTAGTAAGAAACTGAGAAAGTAATAGTATATAGATGGAAAGATAGAATTAGTAAAGAAGTAAGGGAGGGAGGAATAGGGAGGTAATAAAGGTATATAACTAAATATTGAATTACTATATATAGTAGTAGCGAGTACACACTGTCTGTGTTTGATACAGTTTGTCAGATACTTCCCTAAAGAAATCAATAGGTTACAACAAAGAGCGACACAAAAAGAGAGACTCAGCATGGTTACAACAGTAGACATCTGCGGACAAAAGATCATCAAAGGCAAGCTTCAAGGGGCAATTGCTACCTTGTGGCATAACGGCCTTGTGGTTACAGCTGTAGCTATTACACCAGAAGAAGCACCTTACCAATTGAACAATATGTCGCAGTGGCGAGATCTAGCGACGCATAACTTGAACAACCAAGTTTTACGGTCTGCTATTAGCGCGCATCTACGTGGTGGGGAAGACAGAATCGAATATAGCATCAATGGTGGGACAAACAGACCTAAGAAAGGTAAAGGCAGTTTCAGCAATTCCTTTGAATATGCATTCCCAATGACAGATGGTTATCCTAAGTTGGTGATTCATCTAGAATGTAGAGCATATGCTGTCCTTTACTATGAACGGAATCTTAAAGGTCAACCAGAGAAGACTAAACGTGGACAACGCATACTCCAAGAGATCGAGAAGGGTCTTGCGCCTGGGACCTTGGCCGAACCAACTACTCCATGGATTGATAAGCGAACGGGCATCCTCTATGAGCCGACTGAGTTTGGCATTATGGAATATGCTCCAGGCGAACACAGTAAGTTCTACCAATTACATCGTGATTGGGAGAATAGAGTTCCAGAATACACCAAGTAGGAACGGGAAAGGAAAAGGAACTACGATGGCACAAGCACACTTTCATGACTTAAGCAGTGGTAAGGGTAAAGTTATTACCCGAGTAGTGGGTATGCATGCTCCAAAGCGTCCAGGTGAATTAGTCAATTGGTTGAAAGGAGCGTGTAAAGCCCTGAAGTTGGACTTTAGCATAATTGGTAAATGGGAATGCATAACTCCCGAGAATAGCCTTCCAAGCAGAATAGTCTTTCAACTTGATGACATTGAAGCCTACATCATGATTGATCGTACAGGCAATGCTCTAGGTCGAAATTGATTTAGGGACGAGCCTAAAAGACATCTTGCTTTGACCCTAATTTTGGGTTATGATAGTATATCAATGCAGAAGAGGTTAGGTTAGGGCTAACATGACAAAGACACCAGCGGCCACAAATGTGGATGTCCACATGGCTGAAGAGAAGAAAGATCGTACAGTAATGGTGATGGGGGCTGATGGGATCTTACAAGAGATCCTTTTGCCTCCGTTAAATATGATTATAATTCCATCTACGACCACAAAAAGCGCTACCATTAGATGGTTGCATGGGCTTGGATATTCGGTCAATGAGATCCATAAAGGGTTGGGTCTCAAGTACCAGATGGTGCGTAACATTGTTACCACTATTCCCAAACGTGCAGCCAGAGAAGATTTGCCGGCGCCATATGTGGAATATAAGCCAGAGAGCGACGAGCTCATGGATGCTCTGGATGGTGCTCTAGAGGCTTCCTTAATGGAAGGTCGAAAGGCTCGTGTGATTGCTCAAAAGAAGCAGGCTGCAGAAGATCGTGCAGCTGGCATTGAATCTGAGGAGTAAAAACCGTGGCAGAAAAATCCGGAAGTAGTTTTGATCTACTTGGGGCGATCCACGGCCATTCGAGAAAACGTCGGCAAGCTGGGATTGCTTTGACCGCAATACAGGTCTCAGGGCTAACAGATAAGGAACTGCTCGAACAAGTCCGTGACCCGATGAGGCCGGAACTGTTACGTCTATGCCTGGACGAATTGGCAGCACGTTTTAAGGACAAGTTAGAGACCATCACCCACCTGGAATATGAGTGCGGAATTCCTGGTCCCGATGACGAGGATAAGTACTACTAGGTTTGTCGTGTCAAAAGAAAAGTGGCTTATGAGCCTAAATGCCCTCTATCTTTCGCCCATATGGATGTAGTATTATATTGATAGTGATACAGAGGGTATCGCGTCAACTGAACAGAAAGGAACTACACCATGGCTCGTCAATCCAACACCGCTCGTCAGAAGGCCGACGAAGTTACCGTCGCGCTGGTCACCGAAGTGGTCGAAGGCATGCCGGAGGTCGTCGAGGCTGCTGCGGCGGAAGCGGAAGCGGCAAGTTCGCTCCCCAAGATCGAGACGGTCGATATCTCGGCCTGCGGGGACAACAAGTCCGCGAAGATCCGACTGTATGCGGGTCTCGGATATGAACGTGCGGTCATCGCTCGTCACCTCGGGATCAAGTATCAGTTCGTTCGCAACGTGCTGATGCAGCCGGCGCCTGTCAAGAAGGCCTAACGGCCACAACGACGTGAGCAAATCAGAGCTACCTAGGCAGCATATGAAGGAGTTTGTCTAGGTAGTTTCTGGTCTTGATTCATGCGGAACACGATCAGCAGTATCCTGTTCGTACTAATGGTGCTTGCAGGATTCGTTGGTGGGTTTGGAGCATTCTTCCTGCTCCTTTCTTACCTTACAGTTCATCACTAATACTGCGGTGAAGGGCAGAATAGACCAACATCTTCGGTCAAACACTGTTATTGACAGGAAGGTCAAAACTAGAGCCTCTAAGTCTTTGATGGGAGATGTTGTATCTGTGCTGCCAGTGCAGAAAACTTAGCCCAGTGTCACGAGCCTAAAAAACTTTGGCGCTGGGCTCTTTTTTGCACTAGATTTGACCATATTTATGCGCTATACTATAATTATCGTTCAATAATGAACGTGATCAAAGGAACTGAGCAATGAGCATTCAAGAAGCAATCGATCAAGTCAAGGCCGACGAGACTGTCACAAAAGAAATGGTTCTTGACTACATCAAGCCCCTGCTCGAACACCATATCATTGAACTGGACAACTTCGTCGATGTCTTGATCGTGAAGTAACGAGCACGAGTAGTACGAGTAGTATGAGCATGGCCTGTCTAGGCAATAACGTCTAGGCAGGCTTTGTTCTTTAGCACAGAGCAAAAAGGAACGAACCACATGTCTGAACAGAATAAGGTCGCTGCGATGCGGGATATCATGGGCAAAGGTACGGAACCAGTGCTGATCCGCATGACACGAGATCAGTTGGATTTCCTGATCCTAGGTGTTAAGGATCTGATCGAGTATACAAAGCAGGCCTATCATAATGCGCCTGACGAAGAAGTCATGGCAGACTGTGTGGCAACGGAAGAGCAGAATGGAGAAATCCTAAGCCTGCTGGAGATGCACCAAGCGATACCGTATTGGCGGACCAAGACAGATGCCGAGCAGAACGATGCATTCTCAATCATGCGCGAGATTGCACGTGACACAAACAATGTGGCAGATCATGCTCTGGAGATGCTCGATGCGCTGGGTAAGGACGCATACGATGAGTTCATACAGACAGATGAAGATGCGATCAATACCGAGGTTGCCAACGACGCCTGATTCATTGTTAGGCTAACAGTTTAAGGTTGGTCGGGGCTAACAACTCCGACCAATTTTTGATCTGTACATGGCCCACCTGGGCAAATTCTAAGCTCTGGCCGCCGGATTGGCTGCTAGACTGCCTAGGCCACGGCTAAGGAAAGAAAAGGAGGCCACAGCTGACCTCCTCTTCCTGCTCTACCTACTCTGTTCTGCTTAGGTTGCCTAGAAGGCGCGGAGCGCTTCGATCACGTACTTCTTGATCAGATCCCCTTGGAGCTTGTAATACAAGGCTTCCATACCCTCGTTGTACTCTTCGTGATCAGCATTGAGCTGGTTCACTGGATCAGGAAGACCCGCTTCCTTCATGGTCTGGAAAGCCTGTTTTGAAGTGAGCTGCATGAGCTCTTCATGATCGGTGAGGTAATCTTGGATCTGTTGAACGAGCACGGGATCGAGCTCTTCCATTCCGCCTGCGATTTGATCTTGCTGAGCTGCTGTGTTCATTTGGATCGTTCCTCTGTATCATTCCCTATTGAATGATTAAATATAGTATAGAGCAATATTTAGGGCATTGCTAGAGGTCTTTTAGGAATATGAGCCTAATTTTTTGTACACATCAAATACGGAGCCAATTTGAAAGGGCTACTGAGCCACCAGGGCAACAGCGTAGCTCGTGCAGCCAGGAAGGCTCAGTTAATAAGGCAGCCTGGTCCCTTAAAAGGCATTGGCAATCTTTTTAGGCTCATAGTACTAAAAGACCTCTATCTTTGACCATATGTGGTGGGGTATAATAATGTATCGTCAGAAGAGTGACGAGAACCAAAGGAACAAGAACAGGAACGTACCACAACATGGCTAGCACCGAACCGCAAATTACCGATTTCGATCCTCATACAGTCTTGTCGATGATGCACTGTAACGAGAACGGGGAATCTCTCGATCAGACCGATGAGTTCCCGCTCAAGGATCTTCCTGGTATGGTGGCCATATTCTTGCAACGAGTCAAGGATCGCGCCGACGAGCCGTATCCACCCTCTAACGAGGATGGGTTGTTCGATGACATCGAACCACTCAAGTACAGTGATGACAGCTATATGGTCATCATGGTCAAGGACTTCAACGATCCCGATCGTCCAATGAATAAGGACGAATAGTCCCCAACGTCCAACGTCTAACGTCTAACGTCTTCATTTGGTAACACTGGTACGGCTAGATTTTCCTAGACCCTTGCTTGATCTCCCTAGGACGCTCAGCGGTCGTACCGGTGCTACCAGTTTTGAAATTGGCTGAGGGCGTAACAAGTCTGTAGGCCAAATTGTCCAATGTCAAAAATGCCCTACTAGTACGAATTGGCGGCCTGGTCCCGCCTGAGCACGCGAAAGCGCTCCGGCCAAACGGTCTTGCTCTGCACTCTCTGTCTAGACAGGTGGGCCTGGTCCCCTCCCACTACAGAATAGGCTGCTCAAACTAAGACCGAGAATCTCGGTTCTAGCAACCTATCTGCCGTGGCTACTTGGACTGGACTGCTTCGTGACGCCGCAGGTTATGGTTCCAGTGCTCAAGCATATCTGTCTAGAACTTGGTGATCGTTCCCAGTTCTTCTGGGCTGAATTGATCCCATCCGATCTGGTTAGCTCCGTGCAGATAGTCCCTGAACGCTTCCAGGAACTCGTCAGGTGCCTTATTGATCAGTCTTTCCAGTGCTTCCATGTTCTTACTCGTTGTCCTGTTGCTTACATGCACGCTCATGCTGACGCAGGTGACCCGCGCAATGCCAACCCCCACAGTGAATACAGGTGGCAAGCGTGCGGCGCATCAACCTCTTACCTGACTCTTTTGCTAGGACTTTGATCTCTCGACCTGATGATGGATCGGTGCGAACCCTTCATCTGGCCAGTTCTTCTTGGGATCATGACCGAACAGAATCTTCATGTCATGATTGGTTGCGTACGTATCATATTCCTTACCTTGAATGATACGCACCGTCGTGAACGGGGTTCCAGCCCCACCGTACCTTTTTGCTCTGTTCACTTTGTGTTCCTTTCTGATTATTCCTAATTATAGGCTATATTTTTGGTCAAAGCTAGAGGTCAAATGGGACACAAATAGGGGTGAGCCAAAAATACGGAGCCATCGACGAACCCGACGGACGCCCCGTAGGCCTGGTCGAAGAGTGTCCCTACATGTTGAATAGTCAGCCTGGGCTGCCTGGTCCCCTCCCAGTATAGGATCAGGAGGACCTTGCGGCCCTCCCTCTCCTTACGTGTTATTGACCAGCGAGCTTCGTCATTAACACGTTACGCACGTGCTGATACCTTTTCTCGAGCAGGATCGAGATTGCCATGGTTGACAATCCCATCCCATTCAGGATCCGGATCCGTTGGCTCGTGTTGAAGTTACCCTTCAGAACCGCCTGGATCTCTTCTTGATCCTGAACCGAAGCCGCCTGTTGCTTACCCGTTTGATTAACCATGGTCTTTACCGTGTTCCTTTATTTACCATCACAATTGATGATCCTTAAATTATAATGCGGGGGCATTTAAAAATCACGGGTGCAAATATGCCCCATCACAAAAATATTTTGCCAGCGGCCGTTCCTGCCTGGTCCCCCCGGGCCCTCGCG
>JACCDG011842261.1_pt1 | contig 14714 bp, 21 predicted proteins | sample 7442471 | NCBI WGS metagenome assembly JACCDG01 (sample SAMN15323444, study PRJNA562643) | freshwater metagenome | isolation source: river surface water | place: USA:Blue River Watershed | collected 2017-08-17
ACTTATCTCTGATTAGTTCGCTCCATGCCAATCCAGGCAATGATTGCAAGGCTTAACAGGGAAATGAGTGACATCAAAGGAATTGTTACAAAACCGAATTCATTGACGTATCTCATGGTGCAGGAAACTCCCGTGCCACAAGAAATCAATTCTCCTCCGCCAAAATCTAGATAGTTATGATAGAGAGAAAACAGAAGTCCAACGATAGATAGCCCTAATGTGTAGCGGTAAACATATGTATCTTTTGAAGCGATGGCAATTGCATACAAAGCCACTTGAGGATAAATGAATGCACGCTGCCACCAACAAAGCACACACGGTGCATATCCAATAATGGCAGAATATACCAGGCTCAAAATAATTGCTATTGATGAAATAACCAGACCAGCCCACATGAACCAAGGAACTACAGTATCCAGTACTTCATGTTTTTCCTTTCTGTTAGACAGATGCAAAACTAAAAGTATGATTGCCGATATTCCCATCAAAAGGGATCCTGCTGCCGCGACGAAATTAATTGTTTCAGTAAATGCTGTCATATGAATTATTTAGATTCTGACGGAAGTGGTACTCCAGTGAATGTTGAGAGATCCTTGAGTGGAATTTCACCTGTAGTTCGTGAACCTGCGACGAATGTCCAAACATCTCCTTCGTGTTTCGGTTCAGCCAAGCTTTGTACAGTGAGTCCTGTTCCAATTGGGAAGACCCATGACTTCATAAACTTTGATCCATATGAAGTACATGTTGGTGATTGATCTGCTGGTCCCGGCTGTACTTCACAAACAGTAGGAGTAGTCGTTGTTGTTACAGAAAAATCTTTTGCATAGACCCATGTAGGGTAGCTTTCGATTTTTGCGTCAGAACAGATTTTTGTCTGTCCTTGTCCGTTTGAAGGTGAACACTCGATGTAGAGCCCCATCTTCTCGAGTTCTTGTCGTGACATACCTAATGCTTTTTCCTGAGCCTGGCAGTGAGGACACCAGAACGCACCATAGAACTTTGTACCAGCATCTTTCATTCCCTGAGCGAATGGCTCATATTTGCTTGGACCACTTGAAGCCTGCCATGCAATTGCTGCGCCAATAATGATAACGAGAACAATCGCGCTGATAGTTAAAATATTGTTATTCTTTTTCATATACTCAGTATAGCTATTCGTACCAGTAACACAAATTGATTTTTATACGAATATATGTTACTTTACATACTGTTTTCCGATCTGGAAATGCACCCGTAGCTCAGCTGGTAGAGCAGTTGCCTCTTAAGCAAATGGTCGAAGGTTCGATCCCTTCCGGGTGCACACAATACAAAAGGCCGCCGGCTTAGCCGGCGGCCTTTTGTATTGTGTGCACCACGGAGCGAGATGGAAAACCACCCACTGCGGTAGTGGAGATCCTCGACTTATATACCGCAGCTGTAAGCCGGGATCTCTTCCGGGTAACTTATGATATTATTACCTCATGTCATTTCTTACCGCAGCCCACAAACACATCATCCTCAAAATAAAATTCTGGAGTAATCTACTCTTTATTCTCCCGCTCATCTTCGCTGTCTTTTATAAAGTTTCCTATTACATTCCTGTTATCGCAATAGTCTTTATTATATCTTCGATTTACCATTATTCAGATGAAAAGCGCCTGGTAAAAATAGACCTTGCTTTCGCCTACTTTCTTATTTTCTGTAATTGCGTCCTTTTGTATATTGGAGGAATACTTTCGCCATTCGCTTTTAGTGCTGTTGTGTTCGCTATGCTTGCCGGCTACTTCTATTTCCGCCAAGCAAAGCACGGTTATGATTTCAATCATGGGCTATTCCATATTTTCTCAGCAATGATATCGATTTTTAGCATCTTAGCGTTCGCATTACAGTAGTAGCCTGAATCTAATATTCTGTTAGAATCAGCATATGCCTAAAACCATCTTCCCAAATAAACTTAAACCCGGCGATGAGATCCGCGTCATCGCTCCTTCGACGTCCGCTGCTTCGATGAAGCCCGCTATCCGTAAGCAAGCAGTAAAAAGAGCAAAGGAGATTTTGGGGCTTACTGCAACATGGAGCAAGCACGCAGAAGAAAAAAATATCTTAAGCTCCGCCTCTATTAAATCGAGGGTACAAGACCTACATGAAGCATTTGAAAATAAAAATGTAAAAGGCATTGCTTGTGTCCGCGGGGGATATAGTGCCAATACACTTTTGCCATACATAAATTGGGAGCTCGTTAAAAAGAATCCAAAGCCACTTTGGGGTTATTCAGATATAACCGTATTAGCGAATGCTATCTATGCAAAGACAGGTATTGTTGCGTATAGCGCTCCGAATTTTTCGACGTTCGGTATTAAAGAAGAAAAAGGACAGGTTGAATATATTCTTGATTATTTCGAAGCTTGCTTGATGTCGGAAGATGCATATGAAATTTTTCCTTCAAAGTATTTTGGCGAAAGGAAAGTTGCTCCAAAAAAGAACAAAGGCCTCGTTGTTTTAAACGAAGGAATTGCGGAAGGTACGATTATCGGTGGAAACCTTTGCTCGCTCAATCTTCTCCAGGGAACTGAATATATGCCATCACTCAAAGATAAAATCCTTTTTATTGAAGACGATGATTTTGGCGGCGACCAGTCTCCATTAGAATTTGAAAGAAACCTTGAATCCCTTCTTCAGTTGCCGCATGCAAAAACGATCCGCGGTCTTGTCCTCGGAAGATTTCCATCAAAGACGACGATGACACTAGAAAAACTAAAGCAGATACTTTCAAACAAATTAGCATTAGCCGGAATTCCAATAATTACCGGCGCCGACTTCGGTCACACCAATCCAATGATTACGTTTCCGATTGGGGGAACGGCGAGAATTGAAGCGAAGGGGAGAACGATCAAGATTGAGATATTGAAACACTAATCTAGTAGTTTCTCTTTTTTACTGAAGCCAAAAAACCTCGGATTAAAAAGGCTAATTCCTTCTTTCGTTCTCCAGAGTTTTCTTGCTCGGTACCCCAAAACCGTTATCTTTTGTCCTATTGAAACATCAGAATTATACAGCGGTTTCCCGTCTGTGCTGAGAATAATTAAATCAGGACATGATAGTACTAATTTTCGGTTAATCCAAAAGCCTAAATATTCGTTTTTAGTGAATACTTCGGCTTTTTGAGTATCATTTTGTATGATTATTTTTTTAATAGTAAAACCTCCGGAGTTCTCCTCTTTAATTTCCGATACGATACCAGTAAAGAAAATCTTTATGTTTGGAATACTTTCAGTTCCACTTTGAATAATTTTCTCACCAATGTCTATTGTTTCTGAAATAGTTCCTTCTTCAATTTTTCCATTGAGTCGATCTTTGCTTATTGGATATCCTAATACATAAACCTTAGTTTTTTCCGATATGCTAAACAAGCGAATTCGTTGCTCGATTTTTTTATATGAGAGATTTCCTTTTAGTACGATATAGTTTCCATTTTCGCTCATTGCTATAAGAGGAGTCCTCGAAATGTTAAAAAGCGTAATCGTCTCTAAAAATATCTCAGGAGCAGAACGTCCCCCTACAAAATCAGCATCAATAAGAGGTAAATTCAAAATAGAAGCAAAATATGCTGCGGTAGAAAGTGAGCCTGGCCCGATTTCCACTGGAATTATTCCAGCAATATTTTCGGGGACGAACCTCCTAAGAATTTCAAAAGCATTCATAATATATTTTTCAGGAGTGCTCATTTGTGATGACGGCCCAACACTAAAAGCAGTAATAAAAATATCATTCTTTCCCATTTCTTGTAACTGCTTAAGTTCGATTTCTTTGAAGATAGAATACAGTCTACTCGCAACTTCAGGTTTGCCCCCACCTCCAGTACCTAGGAAAGTGCTACCGACTATAAGCGCTTCTTTTTTCTTTTTTATATTTATTTTCATATAGATAATGGGATATGTGTTTAGCATATCCCATTGTATTAATTACCCTGATAACAATATTCGAGTTGATGCTTGATCAGCATGCGTGCTGTTTCGTTATTCAAAACATCAGGTCCATTTACTACAACTTCTTTCTTGGTAAAAAGTAAATTTGTCACATACCAAGCCAAATCCTTGTTTTCAATCTCCTGGGATAAATTCTTCCCAAAATTGTTGATTTCGTTGTGCTCCAGCGTTCTTGATAATCCAGCAGAAAGCCAAAATGGTAGGAAACCCGCAATACCTACATTCCGATTCATCCCTTTGCCATAATTATTTTCTCGAAACCAGTTCTTTAAACAGTAATAGTTTTCAAGATACATGTGATCAGCAGGCTCGTAGATTATTGCTGATTCTTTTATGCCCAGAATGTCTAGCCAGATGCCGGTATACATCATTTTTACTTTTGCTCCATCTCTTTCGCGAGCAGGGAAGGTAAATCCGAGAGATCGCTCCCAGAAACGTAAACCGATTTCCATCTCCTTTTCAATATCCGAGGTATATACAACACTGATTTTCCCTTTATATCCAAAGGACTCAAGCCAATTACAGAGTACCCTATGGCCTTGCTTCTCGTGGAGATTTTTAATAATCAGTGCCAAGGTTGTTTCATCTAAGCCCGTATGCTTGGCTAATTTTCTTCCGAATAAACTATCTTCACATACATACATAATTTCTGAACAGTTTTTTGGTGGGATACCGATTGTATTGTGAATTTGATCGATTCTCGGGTACCAGCAGAGCATCCAATCATGAAAATCTGTTTCGTTTTTAAATACTAAGTCCTTTTTGCGGATTCTTTCCATATCTCCTGTATAAATAGAACAAATTCCGCCAAGAATGGTTGTTTTATTAGGATCTAATTTAAGTCCTGGTCCAAAATTTTCTGGAAATTTAAATCCGATTATTTTACTAGCAGTTGGTCCATTCCAGAAAGTAGGGACAAGTGTGGCTACATCGGTAGCCTTAGTCCATGTTTCGGGAGTAAAAGGGAATTGTTGATTTTGAGCAAAAGCCCATGTCAGTAACTTATTCATTTTTCTAAAGAATTTATTTTCGAGTTCGCAATACGCAAAACCCCTTCCTTTTGGGAAGGGGCTGGCTTCGAAACTAGTGTTACGAATGCAAAGGCAACCCTTTCCCAGAAGGTGAGAGGGCGCGATGATGGTTTGTGAGACGAAGAAGCACGAGACGGTAGCCGCCAAGCGATCCTTTGAGCCATTTAGAAATGCGGGCAACTGTAGCGGATGAAAGCCCTGTCTTGCGGACTATGGAAAGATAGGGAAGCTCCCATGTCAAAAGGCGGGCAGCCTCAAGGCGTTTTGAAAATTCCTCAATCTCAGTGGGGGTAAGAAGGTCCCGCAAAAACCGCTTAGCCTCATCTTCGTTTTTAAGCAGAAGAATGGCTTCAACAAATTGCTTATTTTCTTTTATGTTCCAATTTGGTTCCATGTGACTCACTTTAGCAAACTAAAGTACTTTAGTCAAGTAAAGTAAAATAGAAATGTCCAAATTGCATATATATTTTGAAAATAAAGGGTTATTCTGATATCTTGTATATATGAAACGAATCATCCTCGCATCCACCTCACCCCGCCGTCAAGAACTTATGCAAAAGCTTGGCGTTCCGTTTGAAATTATTCCCGGAGACTATGAAGAAGATATGACCCTTGCTATGCCTCCACACGAGCTTGCTAAGTTCCTTTCACTGGGAAAAGCTCGGGCAGTTGCCGACAAAGAACAGGGCGTTATTATCGGATCCGACACTTTTATATCATTTGAAGATAAAGTATTGGGAAAACCCCATACTGCAGAGAAAGCAAAAGAAGTGTTGTCTATGCTTCGAGGCAAGCAGCATTCCGTACTTACAGGGCATGCAATTATTGATACAGAAACAGGGAAGATTATAAATGATGCAGTAGAGGCAAAAATTTTCTTTAGGGACTACTCTGACCAGGAAATAGACGACTACATCGCAACAGGAGAACCGCTTGAACGGGCAGCCGGATATGCAATACAAGGCGGTGGAAAAATATTTGTAGAAAAAATTGAGGGGGACTATGACACTGTCGTTGGCTTGCCGGTTACTGAGATTGAACAAGCCCTCAAGAATCTTGGTGTTTCAGCTTAATCTGCTATAGTTCATTCATGGAACCTAAAAATCCTTTCAACCAACAACCAGTCCCCAAAATACAGTCCGTAGAAAAGAAAGAATCATTAAAATTTGAGCCAGAATATTTCAATATTGAGCTGCAGTTTGCAAAGACAATCAGCGAGAAAACGGGGCAGCCTCTCGAAGAGGTGATTTTGAATAACACTGATTTTTATAGAAGGTTTGGTTTGGGTAAAAAATATAATCCGAACAAGCCGCGATGGCAGGAATATGTTAAAGGGATACAGGAGGGGAAAGATCTTGTTGCTTTGTCATATGAGTTTTATACCAATCCTCCGATAAAAGAAAAAAAAGAAACTGACCAGAAACCTAACGTTCAATTCGGAAATTTTAAATATGATATTGAGGGTGAAACCGTAGACCTCCATTTTGTTAATAAGGGACAGGATGGAATCAATAAGATTGAAACATTTAACAAAGACCTTCACGACCTGTTTGCTTCTATAAAAGAAAACCATCCCGAGGCAACAAAAGTAAAAGCACGATCGTGGCTGCTCGGCACGCCTATTCCAGCACGTTTTTTGCCACCAGCATTTATTGATTCGTTGCAAATCGAAAAAACAAATTTTAAGGCAGGTTCTCGTTGGGGGCAATTTGTTGATCAATTCGGCAAAGTAAAACCAAAATTCCGCGACGCGTTTTTGTCACGTTTACAAAATATAAATATCGAAAATCTTCATGAGGCCTTTCCCATACAGACATATGAAGGCGAAAGCGATATTACAGAGTTCTATAAATTTTACCAAGTTCAATAAGATAATTTTATGAAAAACCGGACAGCTATCCTCATCCTCGAAAACATTCGCTCCGCCCAAAACGTTGGTGCGCTTTTTCGGACTGCGGATGCCGCTGGAATTTCCAAGATATATATCGTCGGCTATACGCCCGATCCAGTAGATAGATTCGATCGTCCACGAAGCGATATTGCCAAAGCGGCTCTCGGCGCGGAAAAAACAATTGCCTGGGAACATGTAAAAACGATTTCACCCCTTCTTAAAAAACTCTCCAAAGAAGGTTTCCAAATCATCGCTATCGAGCAATCTAAAAATTCTGTTGATTACAAAAAAATAAAAGCCACCGAGAAGGTAGCTTTTATTTTAGGCAATGAAGTCGAAGGTGTTTCAAAGACAGCCTTGAAACTTTCGACTACTACTGCCGAGATTCCTATGAAAGGGGAGAAAGAATCGCTTAACGTCTCCGTTGCTGGAGGAATTGCGATGTTTCGAATTCTAGGAATTTAATATATTATTTCGCCCGGTCCATACGTTTCACCAGTATCAACCGGTGTTAGCGGCTTCTGAAACGGATCAGCTGTATTTGCGCGCTCAGGTCCTCCTGTGTAATACCAAACGACGAACATAACTGCGATTACCATGATAACCGTCAGTATTACTCCACCAATTCCTCCTCCACCTCCTCCGTGTCCACTCATATATTGTAATAGTTTATTTATAATTATTTCGCCTTGTTCTGAAGCTTCTGATGAATCGAACAGTAGTGTGCGCTTCGTCCGGCAACGACTGTACGAAGTATACCACCTGCGCAGCCCCGCTTGCCACAAGGCTCTCCAGTCTTACGGTATGCATTGTGTTGACCGTTGAATTTGCCAGGAAGCCCATCAATATCTCGATAATCACTTGTCGAATCTCCTTTGAAATCAATTCCTTTTTTAAGAACAGAAATGACGGCAGGATACAATGCTTTCTTTTTTTCCTTTGGAACATTTTTAACCTGTTCCACCGGATTAATCCCGGCAAGCCAGAGTGCTTCATCGGAATAAATATTTCCTACACCGGCAATGACTGTTTGATCCATCAGTGTTGGTTTTATTTTTCCATTTGGTTGAGTCGCCAAACGTTCGAGAAATACTTTCAAGGTAAAAGCTTTTTCCAGTGGTTCTGGTCCGAGGCCAGCGAGATGTTTTGAGTCATGAATTTCTCTTGTCGGAACCAGCGTAATCTTCGCAAATTTTCTCATATCGGAAAGCGCTAGGAATTTTCCATTCGAAAGCATAAAAACTGTGTGCAGGAATTTATTGAATGGATCCTCGGAAAGGGGACCAGGTTTGGTCGCATACCAACTATTTTCTTTTACATTTAATTTGTAATCACCATACAAAAAATGCCCGGTCATTTTCATATGCACGAGAATAGTATTTTTATTTGAAAGGTTAATGAGAATATTTTTCGCGCGGCGCTCAACGGAAATTACTTTCGCACCAGTAACTTCTTTTTTGAATTTTTTAAAAAACGCAGCGTCTTTGAGAGACTCAGCATAGTGCAGCACTCCTTTACGCTTGGATGGTAAATCACTCCATACGTCTTTAATAGTAAGTTTATGAAGGACTTTTTGGAGGCTTGCGACAGTTGTTTGGACTTCAGGAAGTTCAGGCATGCACGAAGTATAACAGAGAGAAGATGTTGATTTTTTGTCTTATTTATGGTATAATACGAGCCAACTAAATTCTTTCTATAATATGAAACGCATAGAACTTACTCCATCTGTTAAGTTTGGATTATCACAGGCGATTGGGGCTCCGATTGCTGTGTATTTTCAAAGCCTTGAGATGCAAGGCTTTAACGGCACAGAAGGCGTAACTGTCTCTGTGTTCTGCTGCTTATTTGTTTTCGATATATTCAACGCAGTACAAAGCCTTCGTATCTGGTCTCCTACTTGGGAAGATTGGAGAGATACACCAAAAGAGAAAGCTCGTAAAGAATCGCGAAACGGTTTCTTCTTTTATTCGATAAGCGCAGTTGCTTATTCAATACTAACCGCTAGTTGTCTTTACAGCCGTATTTATGTTGAGTATGTATACCCATTCCAGCCACAAGATTTCCAAACGGGAGAGATTGTCATTGGTCTTGCGATTGCTTTATATGCCGCGACTAGAATGAGTAACGTTCGAGACCCTTTTAACAATCCATATTTTTGTGGAATTCTCGGCTTTATTGTGGTACTTGTTCCGCAAGTTGCTTCTGGCGCCCACATACTTCGTGCAGGCTCAAAAGGAGTTTCTGAATATTCACTATGGATAGGCTTGGGTTTGATTTTTTGCAAACTTATCTATTATCGCTATGTTCATAAACATGGCGAAGATGATCACGAAAGAGCAAGAGCAAAAGGCGTACTTATCGCTGAATCAGGCAACCTTACTTCCTGGTTATATGTTCTAAGATCTTTCTATACAACACTACATTAATTTACACACCGCATTAAAATACAAAATGCCGAGGCAACACCTTGGCATTTTTTTTATTCCATTTTTCTATTTTCCTAAAAACTTGAGTGCTTCCTTGATCTTCTGGTTTGTTGTGAGAGTAGGATCAATCTGTTTGAGTGCTTCTCGGGATTCACTCTGTGAGTAGCCGAGGGACTGAAGAGCGAGCACTGCATCGGATTCACCTCGCAAATCTTTCTTAGTTTCACCATTCGTTCGCGCCTGCATTTTGTCGCGAAGTTCGAGAACGATTTTTTCTGCTGTCTTTCGTCCAATACCTGAAACTTTCGTGAGGTAGCCTGTATCGCCAGTAGCGATCGCTTGTTCCAATGTTTCAATACTTGCGATTGAAAGCACGTTCAAAGCGCCGCGTGGGCCGATGCCTGAAACCGTAATCAAAAGTTCAAAGAGGGAAAGTTCAGATTCGTTTTCAAAACCGTAGAGGTCGAGCGCATCTTCGCGAACAGCCAAATGAGTAAAGAGGGAACAGTTCGTCTGTCCGTTCAATTTCGCCAAAAGTTCCTGAGTTCCAAAGACTTTGTAACCGAGGCCACCAGTACTAATGAGTGCGTATTTGTCTGTAACGAGGCGGATAGTGCCTTCAATATAACCAATCATGGAAATAGTATATCACGCCTTGCAATATAACGCTTTTCTGGTATAGTGCTAGTACTGAAGTACGTGTCTCGTACCAAGTGCAAATATATACTCCAATATTTATTTAATTAGTAAGTAACAGAAAATATCTCATGCCAATTACAGCATCAGCAAAAAAGGCCCTCCGAGGATCAGCCCGCAAAAAGGCAGTCAACGATCGCCGAAAGAAGACGATGAAGGATTCAATCAAAGAGGTTGAAAAACTCGTCAAAGCAAAGAGTACAGCAGAAGCAAAGAAGCTTCTCTCAAAGGTTCAGTCAGCAATCGATAAAGCGGCAAAGAAAGGTGTTATCAAAAAGAACACAGCAGCTCGAAAGATCGCTCGCATGGCTCGCATCACAAAATAGTTCTCTCTGAAAAGCTCCCGAAAGGGAGCTTTTCTTTTGTAAGAAAGTGAAAAGTCGCCCGTCATAGTAAGTATAGAAATAACCAGCAACTACTATGATAATCATCCTTGGCATGACAATTGCATATCTCGCTCGATCGGCCCAGTTTTCTCTTCGCGGATAGTTTGCGGCGGGCACGGTTACGGGTATACTAGTCTTATGTCCCACCTCATAAACTTTTACGGCACGGAATGCCCTCATTGCGAGCGCATGGAGCCGATTATCACCAAATTTGAACAGGAAACAGGCGTTACCGTCGAACGCAAGGAAGTTTGGCACGATGAAGAAAATTACAAACTATTCCAGGAATTAGATAAAGACGGTGGTTGCGGGGGAGTTCCATTTTTCATGAACAAAAAAACAGGTAAGACTATTTGCGGAGAAGCGACGTTTGATGAACTCAAAGCTTGGGCAGACGAAAAATAAGTGTTGATACCATTTTTAAAATGCTTGAAATCTCAACTTCTGTTGGGATTTTTTGCTGATTAAAAAACAGGTGCTACAATACCTACTTAGTAGTTAATATGAGGACCTAGAAATGAAAATAAAGGCCGAGTATATATGGATCGACGGGCATAGCCCAACACCGGGAATTCGTTCCAAGACGAAGATTCTGGACAAGAAAATTAGCAAAGCGTCAGACCTCCCATTGTGGGGATTCGACGGTTCAAGCACCGAGCAAGCAGAAGGCCACTTTAGTGACTGTATGCTCCAGCCGGTGTTTTTTTGTTTTCGACCCAATTCGCGGCAATCCGCACATCTTGGTTTTGTGTGAAGTGTTAAACGCAGACGGTTCGATTCATGTTACGAACAATCGTGCGAAACTCCGTGAAGTTCTCAAAAAGTCCAAGAATGAAGATCCATGGTTTGGTATTGAACAGGAATATACCTTGTTCAAAGATGGACGTCCGCTTGGATTTCCTGAGAACGGTTTTCCTGCTCCACAAGGGCAGTATTATTGCAGCGTCGGCGGACAGAATGCGTTCGGTCGTCCATTGATCGAAAAGCATTTGGACATGTGCCTCAATGCCGGTCTTGCGATTTCAGGTATTAATGCAGAAGTTATGCCAGGCCAGTGGGAATTCCAAGTTGGAACACTCGGTGCTCTCGAAGTTTCAGATGAACTCTGGATTGCTCGATGGTTGCTTAATCGTCTTGCAGAAGATTTCGGCATTACCGTTTCACTTGCTCCAAAGCCCTTGGCTGGAGACTGGAATGGTGCCGGTGCTCATACGAACTTTAGCACCAAATCAATGCGTGCTCCCGGTGGTTTGAAAGTCATCGAAGAAGCTTGTAAAAAAATCGGCAAGAAAACAAAAGAACATATTGCCGTGTATGGAAAAGGTAACGAGCTTCGCCTGACCGGTAAGCACGAGACCTGTAGCATCGATCAATTCCGTTATGGAGTTTCAGATCGTGGCGCATCAATTCGTATCCCAATGGCAACGGCGAATGAAAAGCGAGGCTACCTCGAAGATCGTCGTCCTGCAGCAAACATGGATCCGTATGAAGTGACTGCAATTCTTATCGAAACAACGATGGGGAAGTAGGGGAAATTTAAACAAAGAAAAACAAGCGCGGGAGCCTTCGGCTCCCGCGCTTGTTGCGTTTAATAGTAAACCTTAGTGTTGATGTGGAACAAGCAATAGCAATCCTGCCAAAAGCGCAGCACCAACGAAGAATCCCACTAATGTTTTTGCACTCCATTCAGTATGACGAACATCGGCTGCGACTTTCCAGAGAACGATACCCGCTGAAACGCAGATAAACATTGTTTCAAGCGCTTCGCTCGTAACAATGAGTCCGAGAAAAACAGAAAGAGAAATAACAAATGAAATGAGAAGGGCTTTGCGAGGAGCAACACCGCTCTCCACGAGAAGTATTTGCTGACCTCCTTGCTGGATCACTTGGTGTCCCAAAATTCCAAAGAGTGATGTTATCCCAAATCCAGGATTTACTGCAAATGAAGCGACAACAGCAATACCGTCAACAATGTTGTGAAAGAAATCTGAAACCAATAGGCGTAGTTGCGAAGCTTTGTTGTGGCGGTGTGCTTTCTCAGTATGGTCATGGTGGTGGTGAAATTCTTTTACGAGTACCCCCAATGTGATACTGATGAGAATACCCAAGAGAAACCAAAGTCCTCCGGTCACTATTCCTCCACTCTCCATTCCTTCCAAGAGAAGTATGGCGATAAGTGCGCTGTAAATTCCCAAGCCAAAACCACGGAGGGTCGGATTGTCCAAGAGCTCTGTCTTCTTTGATACAAAGATGATGACAAGCGGGGGAATGATGGCGATGAGTGAGAGGGCGATAAGTGCGTTCATGTTGTAAAGGTAGAATATCATATTTGCAATTTACTTGCAATATAATCCAGTCTGTGTATAATTGCAAATAAATTGCATTTGTATTCTTTAACCTAAACAATAAAACGTATGTGTAAGACATGTGAATTCAAAGCCATCAATATGAGGCTTGTTCCGCTTGATATGGACGCGGAACAGAAAACTATTGAATTACCAAAGAGCCTGCAAGAGCTTGAAGGTAGAAATTTTCACGAGGACCTGCTGCTTCGGGCGTATGCCCATCTGGCATGGACAAGAAGAAAGTATGGAACTGACTGCAGGGAATGCAAGAATGCACGTGCATTCCTTTCTGCATTAGGCAAGGGATTTGCTGAACCATTTAATCGCAACCTATTTCCAGTGGAAACAGGCGATCCCTATTTTGACTTGAAAACAAATGCGCTGAACGCCATCGAAGAGCTTTCGCTGGAGTTTGGTGATCGCGTTTCAAGCGTGATGTGGGATGCGCTTGCTCACTTGGCAACTCGTTCGGAGCCGGAGGAAAAGAAATCAATTTTAAAGGAAGCTGATAGCTTGCCGCACCATTATGGTGTTATTGATACTTGCCTGCATGCATTCGGAAAAGTGTATTCATTCTCACTGCATTGCCAATCAACATTTTACCGCCACACTAAAATGGTGTTGATCCACAATTGCGACTGCGATTGCAGCTTGCTTAATTTGCAGCCTGTTTCAGGTTCAATTATTTTCAAGTTGAATAAGGAGCAGCAGTTTGAGGCTACGCAATCTCTATTTACGCATATGTGTGCAGAGAGTGAGCTGATTTTGAACCAGAAATTACCATTCGAGTACACTATTACCAAGGAAGCCCAGGAATTATTGGGCTTACAATAAGTACGCAGTTATTATTTACAGATACCCCTTTTGCAAAAGAGGGGTATTATTTTATCACTATGTTTCAATCAATTATATTTTCAGTGCTTTCAATATCAGGTGCCGCGGTATTGTGGCGCAAACTTCTGCACGACCATCCAGTATGGAAAGATTGGATTGTTTTTCATATGCCTGTTCTGGGGAAGGCACTGACTTGTGGTTTGTGTTTTACTTACTGGCTGGCGCTTTTCTTTGTTCTGTGGCGCAATCCACTCCCAAATTGGACGGGCTCTGTTTTTATAGTTCACGTTTTCCTCTCATGGATGGTGGTCGCTTTCGTTTCAGTATTTTTGAGATTCTCTTACGTTGCAATTCAAGAATTGGTCCACTACCAGGTGCACCATTTAAGACAAGAGCACCATCATTAGTCCATGCTATAATCTCCTCATGACCGCTCACAATCACGAACCAATTGAATCATTACTTGCAAAGGCAGGCTCCAAGCGTACCGGCCCTCGCGCTGATATTTTGGAAGTACTTGCTCATGCTTCAAAGCCTCTTTCTACTAAAGAGCTTTTTGCTAAAGTCACCAAAAAGGGAATTGATCAGGTTACTGTGTACCGAGTTCTCAAGGCTTTTACAGAAAAGGGGATTGTCCGCCAAGTGGACTTCGGACATGATCAGGCGTACTTCGAAATTGCTGATGAAAAGAACGATCACCATCACATCATCTGCACGAATTGTCACAAGGTTTCTGATTTTGTCGGCTGTGAGGCAGAAAGTTTAATCAAGTCTGCGCTCAAACAAACAAAAGAATTTAGCAAAGTGGTCCGCCACTCATTTGAACTGTATGGTCTTTGTAAAAATTGCGCGAAATAAATTTTTCCTCGCTGTGTTCTTAATCGTTGCGGCGATTTGTTTTGTCGCGCCTCACGCAGAAGCACAGACTTCAACCACTATCCGCGGAAAAGTCGTTAATGTTATTTCAACAGGGGAGGCAACTATTCCAGGAACTCAGGTTGTTGTTAAAACTCAGAAGATCGAAGTTTCGTATCCGGAACCGGATGGTTCAACGGGAACAACCGTTATCGAAAATGATTATTACAATTTAAATAAAGGCGCGAAAGTTTGGATTCATCGCAATGTGTCGGAGGATGGCCA
>JACCDG011236256.1_pt1 | contig 14708 bp, 6 predicted proteins | sample 7442471 | NCBI WGS metagenome assembly JACCDG01 (sample SAMN15323444, study PRJNA562643) | freshwater metagenome | isolation source: river surface water | place: USA:Blue River Watershed | collected 2017-08-17
GGCATGGGAGAAGGCTTCTTGACAAAGTTGAAAATCAACATTGTCAATAATAAGACACTCGGCGAAATTGCGAAGGCAATGGACATGCCCCAATGGCTCATTCTTAGCCGCCATGTGGAAGACTACTGTCATGGTCGCACCAATCTGCGCATTTGCGGTTCCATCTTGGAGGCCTGGATTGGCGCACTTTACTTCTATAACGGTGCGGATGCGAAGGCATACGATATATGTTCCCGTTGGCTCACCACCGTCATGGACACTCATATTGATTTCGCTGAACTAATTCGCGAGGATAAGAACTATAAGGACCAACTCCTGCGATTCTATCACACGAATTGGCATGTGTGCCCACGCTACAAGCTTATTGAGGAAGTGGGGCCACTCAATGATCGCTTCTACACAATGGGTGTGCTGGACACGGCGGATAAGGTCGTCGCCCAATACACGGCGCGCAATAAGAAGGACGCGGAACAACAGGCGAGCCGCCTTGCGCTCATGTATTATGGGGCGCTGTGAGACGAGTAAAATAAGATAATCTCTATAATGCTACATTACCCTCGCACCAGTATGGATTATTTCACTCATTTTTTATGGATATCTTACAGTAGAATATGGCCGATAAACCACCTGCTCCTCAGGAGCCTAAGGATGTGCCTAAGGGCAAGGGTGTGGCTCTTTCTACACGACTAAAAGCAATTGCGCGCCAAAATAAAAGTGTGGCTCCCGCCGCCGCAGCAGATCTTGCGTCACGACCTGTAGCAACCGCCGCAACTACAACGACACAGCCATCTGGATTAGCAGTCCCTACTCTTACGACAAGACGTGGTCTTTTTAGTTCCCTTGGTGAAAGGGTGCCTCAGCCTCAGCCTCAGCCTCAGCCTCAGCCTATTCCAAAGGCCGAAACAAAGGCCGAAACAAAGGCCGTTGAGAAAGCGGTCACCATTCCCACCGCCGCCGCCGAAGAAATTCGCGCACCAAAACCCTCAAAAACAACCCGCATTCCACCACCTTTTTTTAAGTCGCCCCCTGAGTCCGTAGCAGCCGCACCCCAAAAAAAATACAAAAAATCCGAATGTAAGGCCCCTGATGGCCAACCTCAGCCCATAGACCCAGAACTCATTCCCTATAGTGAAGCCCTACTGGAATCCGTCGGTGAAACACACTATAAGATTAAGGAACTTCTGCCTTTCAAAGTATCAAACCGTTTTTCCTTTAGTCATTTCATTCCCACAATGTTTAAAAATTTCAAAATTAAAGGAATTCCAAAATCTGACCCAGAGGCATGTAAAAAGATGACTTTCCAGGAAAATAAATATCAGCAATTTATTCGTGAATATTTCCGTCTGGATAGTCCCACCCGCGGTGCGCTCGTCTATCACGGTCTCGGTTCAGGGAAAACATGTTCCGCCATTGCCGCCGCAGAAGCCCTCTTTAGTGAAAGCGGCCGCAAAATCATTGTCATGACCCCTGTTTCCCTTCGTGCGAACTTCATTCGTGAAATCAAGTTCTGCGGTTTCAAGATTTACCGCACCCAAAACCATTGGGTCCCCCTTTCCCTCTATAAAGATGATGACGAGGAAGACTTTGACTGGACCGTCTATTGCTTCGCAAAAAGTGTTCTTCATCTACCCACCAGCTATATTGATTCCATTCTTGGCTCCACCGCAGCAAAGGTCATTTGGGTGCCTGATATGAGCGAAGGAATGGAGCCCAACTTCCACACATTCAACCAAAAAACAAAACGCCAAATAAGCGCCCAGATTGACGCCATGATTCAAAATAGTATTACTTTCCTTGGCTATAATGGGCTCACAGAACGCAAACTAAAACATATTGCTACAAACGACCCCACATTCTTTGACAATAAGACTATCATTATAGATGAAGTCCATAACTTGACAAGTCTTATGCGCGGTCGTCTCTCCAAATACTTGGAAAAAGCAGAGCCAAAAGCGGGGAAACCCATCAGAGCCCCCTCCGTCTATTATGACCCCCCCACCGTGGAACCATGGAGCCTCAAAGAGGGCAAAGAACGAAAATATGACCGCGCATATCTTCTCTACCGTCTCCTAAGTGAAGCCCGCCACAGCAAAATCATTGCGCTAAGTGGGACACCGGTCGTCAATTACCCAGAAGAACTCGGTATTCTCGGCAACCTTCTCCATGGCAACTTCCACAACGCCACTTTCACCGTAGATTCCCAAGATACGGAGGCAATTAAACACACACTGGAGGCAAATCCCTATACAGATTTCATTAGCGTGGAAAAAACCGGCACCAATTCAAATGTGTATTTTACCCTCCTGGAACCTGGCTTCCGTAAAGAGGCGGATGGTGTCGTCTATGAAGGCACCTCTACACCCACCATTACCACCGTCGCCACACAACTCCGCACACAACTCCCAGGTCGTGGGCCAATTTCCTATAGTTCTACCCCACTGTTTCCCCTTTCTAAAGCAAAATTTAACGACATGTTTGTCAATAAAGAAACTATACGGATGAAAAACAGTCTTGTATTCTTAAAACGGATGAGCGGTCTTATTAGTTATTATAAGGGAGGCCGCAAGGACTACATGCCGGCAATTAATAAGGATGTAATTGTGGAAGTTCCCATGAGCGACCATATGCTCGGTTCTTATCTTGAAGCTCGGCGGGCGGAACGCGATACGGAGGAAGCACTTAAGAAGACAAAAAAGAAGGATACAGAAACCACCGGCCAAGGACAAACGGTCGCTTCTTCCAGTGTAAATTGGGGTGTAATTACGGGTATTCCAAATGACACTCAAGCAAAGGATACCGCTTCTTCAAGTTATCGTTTCCGTAGTCGTGCGCTTTGTAATTTCGCCTTTCCGCGTGACATTCCACGACCCTTCCCACGCGATTCCGCCGAAGCAGAAGAGGCGGCGGGTCTGGATGTGCCGGTCTATGGGGACGAAGACGACAATGAACCTGCTGCACTCGTTCAGCCATCCAGCGAAGAAGCCGCCGAAATACAACAGGCAGTAAATGAAGACGTCCAGGCTGTTACAGAAACAATTACAGAAGAAGGCTCCGAAGACCCCAGCGTGCTTACTATAAGACAAGAAGCAGAGGCGGCCCTTAAAACAACGGCAGATGAAGGCATTATGGGGGACATCTCAGAAGATGAACGGGCGCTCTTTGCCGGCCTTCCCTATGAAACTCGTATAGCCCGCACCTTGGAAAAACTCCGTGCTCGCGCATCCAAACTTTTTCGCACAGATGATACCGCCCCACCCGCTGAACAGCTCGCCTATTATAGTCCCAAATTTGCCGAAATGTATCATAATATAGAAGCCGCCCCTGGCTCCAGCCTCGTCTATAGTCAGTTCAAAACCTTGGAAGGCCTCGGTATTTTCGGCATTGCGCTGGAGGCCAACGGCTACGCCCGTGTGCGCCTTGAACGAAAAGAGGGCAATAAGGTCGTTTTTGCCCCTGAAACCCTCGCCTCCATTAAGGCCAATCCCACGCAGCGCCGCTACACAGTCTTCAGTGGTGACCCCCAGGACGCCGAATTCCGCAAGGAGCTCGTGGATATTTTTAATATGAACATAGAAGAACCCACCTATAGTGAAGTCCGTAAAGTCCTCATTGAAGCTGGTCTCTATGACGCCGAGCGCAAAGTCGGCAACCAGGCAGGCGAGTTTTGCCGCATCTTTATGATTACAGGGGCAGGGTCCGAAGGTATTTCACTAAAGAATGTGCGTGCGGTCCATCTCATGGAACCCCACTGGAATAAGGTGCGTATGGACCAGGTCAAGGGGCGTGCGGTGCGTATATGTAGTCATAAGGACCTGCCTGTGGAACAGCGTAATGTGGATATTTACACATACTTAACGGTAATGACCGAGGAACAGCTTCGGCGCAATCAGGAAATCATTATACAGGATTATAGTGAAACATCGGACCAATATATCTATAATGTAGCCTACCGCAAGAACCGACTGAACTTGGATTTTCTGGAAACAATCCAAATGGGTGCGGTGGATTGCGAGCTTAATAAGATTGAAAATGGGATTGCGCGATGCTTTGAACGAGATGCATCCGTGGATAATTATCTCTATGACCCGCGTATTGATTATGATGTCCCTTATACTCAGCAATACTTCAATCGTAAGACGGAAATTCAACGCCGTATTATTAAGCGTGTTCCACAAGAAGCGGTTGAAGAACTTTACTCTGAAGAAGTGGGAGAAATTACCGATGAACTTGCCTATATGGACGAACGTATGGGCGGTCGGTTAGGGGAAGACTATAATCTAATCTATACAGAAATGCTTAGTGGAAAAGGACAGCCTTATTTCGGTATATTTTCAGATGCTGAACTTACACATCCTACACCCTTTGACCGCGACCGCGAACTGGGTCGTCTTGTAGCGGAGTTGGATGAACGCGGAAAACTTCAGGTTCAAGGGATTGTTCTTAAACCACGACCAATAGCACGCGCACCTGTTACCCCTATTCCACAAGTAGTGGAAGAAACTATAGGTGAAGACGTGGTATTGGAACGTCTGGAGGACGGCGCAGACGCTGACACGGTTGAACAGGCCGCACCTACTGAAGAAGTTCCTCCTGCCTAAACTCCACACCTATCATTCCATACAAGTATGACTTCCCCCTGGGATTCGATTGACGCTATATATGTCATTTCTAATCCTCGTCATGAGCCAGGACGTTTTGAACGGGTCGTCCGTCAATTAAAACGCCATAATACACCAGAAGAAAAAATCAAAATCGCCGGTCCTACATGGGGTTCCTCACTCAGCGCAGAAACATGCCTCCAGGTCTATGACCCCTTCCTTGCCCGTCCTTTTCCCTGCCTCGTCTTCAAGAGCCGCGCCCTTTCACGTGGTGAAATCAGTCTTGTTCTCAACTTCTATAGTGCAATTAAGGACGCAAAAGAGCGCGGCCTCGGCCGTATTATAGTGTTGGAAAGTGATGTGATTTTTCATCACGAATTTAGCGAACGGCTCCAGATAATTCTCAAAGAACTGGAGGGTAAGGAGTGGGACTATGTCAGCCTCAGCGACGGCGTCGGCACACATGCGGAAGAGTTTGAACCCAATAAGCCGGCATATGGTCTCTGGTGGTCATCTCCTCAAACTCTCAAAGTAGCACCCACCACATTCTGTTTTCGTTGCACGGATAGTATGCTTTTCAATAAGGGGTTCATTGAATATCTCTACCACAATCTTATCCCCTTCCGCGATTGCCTGGACTGGGAACTCAATTACCGCCTCTACGCCGCCCAGGGAAAAGCCTTCTGGGCGGAACCACACATTGTAGAACAAGGGTCACTCAAAGGTATTGACCGTAGTAGTCTTATTTGAGTCTCTCGCCATAAATAATTAAATCATTCCTATAATCACCTTTTTCAAAAAAAGGTGAGCCAAAAACTCTAAACAATCCCTATAGTGCAGCACTATAGGGATTGTTCTTTTGACATTGGACATTGATATTGGGCATTGACATTTGACATTTGACATCGGTTCCAACATCTGACATCGGTTCCAACATCTGACATCGGTTCCAGAAATTAGAAAACGGCATGTTCAAAAAACATGGGATGTTACATTTCGCCACTCCGCCTTCAACATTACATCCGTAACCAACTATCTTCTACCACTCGTTTTAAGTCTCCACCCTTTAGTTCATAGTCAAAGAATTGGACACCCTGTATTCCAACATCGGCGCTAATCCCCGCCGCTGTCCCTAAGGTAAGCACATGACTATCGCTTGAATTGAATAGTGGCTCCCCACGGGCAGTGCGCGCCGTCAAAAGCGGCATGTCCGCCCCAGTCTTAAAAAAGGCGGTCGGCATAACACCTACACTGAATATGTCTGGAGTCTGTCCTTCAAAGGAACTACGCATATTCACATAAAAGAGATATGTTTCCCCCAACACATAGCCCGTTTCCCATTCCAGTGTGCGGGTCAGATTCGGTCCCGTGAATTTCACCGCTGTCTTCTTTCCCTTCATCGCCACTTCAAAGAGCGAACCGTAGGACATAAAGACCTGGCGGTCTATCGGTAACACATTACAGGTCCAGCGCACGACCAACGTTCTCCACGCCCCAACGGCAACAGGCGTCGGCAGCGTTATTGACCCATTACGCATAAGGCGCACTGCGGAGCGAAATGGGTCCGCCGCCGCACCACCAGACGCCCGTGCCTCAAACAGGGCCGGCAGCCGTCGTTCCACTAAACGACCATCCCTATAGTGGAAATCCAGGAACGGCGCCTCTGGCTCCTGTATAAGACTAAATACACCGGCAGGAAACTCCTTACGCTGCTCCTTACCACAATCACGATAGAAGAGTTCAAAGTTGGCGTAGCCGGCGGCTTCATACCAGTCGGCAGTAATCACATTTGGGCCACCGGCCACCAAGTCCCAACATACCTTGTTTGTGTGGCTTGTTGCTCCTTGAGGATAATAACGACTTAACTCCTGTGATGTATCTTTCACTTGACCTGACATACTTTGTTCATAATTCTTATTTAACATCACCGTTAGCCCATCGTCGGTCACACCCCCAATCTGAATCTTCATGTCTTCCGCCGGTCGCATGTTCGTAAGCATAATCATTTGGACATTGTCCGCAACATTCACTATAGGAATAGTGCCGGCAGTGTTAATCTTAGGGAGATTGTAATTGAGCGCACGGCCAAGGAAAGTATTGTTGGAACGGTTGAACCAATAAGTCTCCACACCTACAATGAAAGGCATACGGGTAACGCGCACCGGCTGACGGACAATCCCATAAAAGGCGGCGAGGGCAGATGACTGTTTCTCTTGTGCGGTGGGGGTGTCAGTGTATGGTTCAAATATACCTTTGCGTTTCGTTAAGCGCCGAGGGACATGCGATGTTGCGAGCTGCATTAAGGCGCCAGTATTATCGAACCCCTCGGCAATGCGCTGCGTTGCAAACCCCTCGGTTACATTCGTAGCCCCAGCATACGAGGCCTTCTGTGCCTCACGAGCCAGTGTGTCCATGCGCGACCGCACCAGACCCCAGGTGCGAATCCCATTCCACACTCCTATAGTGCTTTCCGAGGGATAGAGCTGGCCAGCCGGTGTGCCGCCCCGTTTTATCCATTCACGGCGCAGACATTCAATACTATAAGGCGCAGAAGTCGTATCCGTCAATTCACTACAGAAGTCAAAACGGTCCAGCGCCCCTCCCTCTAAACATAGGTCACGTGCAGCGGCCTGTAAGCCGGTCACCGTCTGCTTCTTTGCTTCACTTCCCAGCACCTTGAAATTGTCCAGCGCAACATCCAGGCCCACTGAGCCGTCTTTAAGTGCCCCCTCCAGTAAGGGAAAGGCTGCTCGCTGTTGATATAACTTAAAGGCCGCATTACCTGCGCGAAATGCACCAGTATAGTCTGCTATTGAACCACTGGAGCCAGCAAGCGCAGCGGCAAGAGCACCAGTATCGCTACAGCCCGCATTACGAACCTGTGAGAGAATACAATCACGACTATATGTTCCATTTGCGAGTGGTGCACACACATCACGCCGTAGAGCTGCCTGCTGGAAGTTAAAGGCGGGAGTCCCTGGCGCCGGCGGCGGCGGACACGCATCGCGCGAGCGAATAAGGGTGCGCGGGTTCGCACTAAGTGTCGGCTCATTGGGAAACATTAGACTTCCATTGGGAAATATGGGGACACCTTTCCCACTCACAGGGTCATAAGCACATTTCCCAACATAGCGCGAATCCTGAACAGACTGGCAATTTGTGAGAGAGGCACACAAATCACGGGCCACCTGCTTCTGGGCATCCACAAGGTTCCAATAATACTTTCCCTCCCCACCACCCAAATTGGTGAAGGGAAGTGGTCCCGCGGCGGTTCCAAGCACACCACGGTTTATGGACGGACCCGCATCCCCATTCTTATAGAGCCACCCGCAACGAATACTCTTTGTGGAGTCCTGTCCTTGTATAAGGCTGTCCAGACCGGCAGTTTCGCATGCCGCCATTTGAGAGAGAATATCAGGAGAGAGTTCCTTGGATACCGCCGCCGCACCCACATTATAGGGTATATTGGTTACAGTTCGGGCAAGGGGATTTGCTACCCCAGTAGCACTGTTAAACTGAGAAAGAGCATCTTTTGATGCCTGGTTCTGAACGAGAAACATATTTGGAATATTATCTTGATATTGCGCCCGCTGCTGCTCATTAAAAGCTGCTTGCGCACCAGCTACATCTTCAAATCCGGCCGCTTCGGCGGCCATCATGTTTCGGATTGCACGAAACATACCTACCCCTTTTTTAGAAAAAAAAGACATCTCAATATAATAATACCATACCCCCCCTGAAAGCAATCCCTATAGTGTAGCACTATAGGAATTGTTATAATGAATTAATGTTAGATGTAACATGGCATGTTAGTTATTTCCATAAAACTGAATACGGCCGAGCCAAATCTGGTAGCGTGATGTCTTCTCCAGTTCAATGTAAAGTTGGTTGGTCTTGAATGACATCTGATGTAGAATCACATCGGCACTTTGGCGACCAGCCAGGGAACCATACGAACCAGCCATTTCCGTCTTGGACTCATCACGGTAAATCCGAATGGCCGTGGGGTCATGTGTCACATCTCCTGTAGTGAGAAAACGGACAAACCCAATAGATTCTTCCTTTGGAAACTTCACAAGAAGACGATATGTCTTTGTTCCCTCGGCAGTTGCCGTAGCAATGGGATTCCACTGTAATCCATCTTGGACTGGTCGTAACAAATTGGCTACATCATTCGCCTCCCATACCCCATAATTATCCAGGTCCGTAATGGTGGTTGCTTTGATATTATCATATGCCCGTCCAGTCTTCCAACTGGAATCTGTATGAAAAAGAACCTTGCCCTCTCCATCAAATGCGGCAAGCAATACACCCGCCGGTCCACCACTATTGTTTGCTGAGAACTTAATGAGGTTGGTGCCTGGCAAGAGCCGCACATCCTTGCGATTTCCATTACGCACATAATCACCCGCCCAGCCGCCCTGATGACCAAGGCCAATAATCTGTCCATTCACATATAAATCTCCAATATTATCTACAATGAAATCAATTCGCGCATTAATTGGAGAAGCCCCCTTATGTTCATATACATAATAAAAGGCGGGTATGTCCACAGGGTTGAATATCGGCGCACTGCTCTGCGCTCCAGCCTGATTCCAAATCCAGAAGGCAGTCGTGTCACTAAATCCAGAAGAGCCCCACGGCGCCATCCCATATGCCCCTAAGACGACCACTGATTGGACTCCAGGAGGATAACTATAGGAAACACGCTCAAAGGCAGTCTTTTGACCGGCAGTCGGATTCGTTAGGAGGGAATTCAATGCTCGTGATGTCGGCTTGGCCGGCGGATTGTAATAGAAGCCGGTGCCGAAACATTGTTCCACAGCCGCTTCACGGTCCTTGTCCGCCAGCGAATTATCCGTCGCCCGTCTATAAGCATCTCTATAGTGTTGGCGCACGGCCTCCACACCGCCCAGCCCCTGGAGCATCATAACAACCTCCTTATTTATTTGCCCATTAGAACCAACCGGCGCTCCGCGACCCTGCGAGTTACAGGCCGCCCCAGGGGTATTCTTATAGAGATAATCCAGACAATCCTCCCCAAGAGGCTCCCCATTATCATACATATCACATGGATTCCCATAGCGCTTTCCTGTGCATCGTCGCGCAATATCGTCCCGCTCCTTAATTGTTAGACGCGACCCATCTACACGCATGCCTGATACACTGCCCAGACCACGCGCATAAAAATCATCCGCCAGAGCACCTAAAGACCGCTGACCAGCAAGAGCCTTTGCCGCGGCAACATCCCTTGGATAATCGGAACCCGCCGCGGAGCAACCGGCGTCCGTCCATAACTGCTGGACACATTCCAATGAATAGTTCCCAGGCGATGACCCTTTGGAGAAACAGGCGCCAGCACCGAGTTTTGCGGCAGATTCCTCCTTTGTAATAAGAGGACCAGAAGGACACTGTTGCGCCTCCTCTTCATTTGGTTCCACAAATGTATAGGGAACATCCACCAGAAGCGTAAGAGCAGCCTGTCCCTCCGCAGGACGGAATACCGTCGCAGGAATCCCATTCCCATTAATCTCTATAGTGGTAGTCCCACGGATACGCGGCTTGGAACCTGTTATAGTATCTACCGCCGTTAAACGCCCAATATCCATTGTATAAGTTCCAGTTACCGTCGGTGCGGCCATAATACCAGCAATATAGGGAAGTGGGCTGGACGCATCCGCACGCTCCACCTTCAAATAAAATACGGCTCCTTCTTGAAGAGGCGCTTCTGGTTCAATTACATATTCCTGTCCCCCCTTTAGTGAAGGAATTTCCTTTATTTTCCCATTATGTGAAAAAGAAACCTTTCCTTCGCCCTTTATTTTAATAGTAATAGGCGCTTTCGCAAACGCACCATTCATAAAGACGAACCCCTTGTCTTCACATTGAACACATCCTTGGACAGAGTAGTTCTGTTTCTTCGCACATTCCATTTGACGTTGAATACGGTCATAGTCCGCCGCACTTACACTAAACATGCCTGGTGCACATGAACCAACGGAAGGAGAAAAAGGGGGATAACGTTTGCCCGCCTTTTGCGCATTATAGATGGCCGTCTCCTTATCCGTAGGTGACACATAGAGTCCCCCCACCATGTCAGTGCCGGCACTGTTTTTCCCACGCTCATGACATACCCCACATGATTCGGCAAAGGCGGGGTCGCTAAAAGGATTCCCACTAAGACCCACAACCGATTCACATTTACGAACATAGGCAAGAACACCATTATCAACATTGGTCGGCACGATAACATTCTTATTTTTCACAACGGTCAGTTTTCCATCGGAATCATATCCATATGTATCCGCCGCGGCACTCAACACATCCGCATAATTTGCCGCAGCCGCACTGTTCTGAAAATTGGGGTCACGTGTCAAATCAATCGTCTGTGTAAGACGACTAAAACCCGCCGCCCCCTCTTGAACAAGACCTCCCCCCTCCGCACCAAGCACCGCCTCCGCCGTTGGACCCAGCACCACATTTTGAAATGCTTCTGGCGCAATGATAGCCCGCCGTTTTTTCTTGGACGCCCACGAGAGCGCCCCAACAACCGCACCCGCTAATCCAGCAAAGGCATACATCCTAACTATACAAAATAATATATCTCAGTAAATAATCCCTATAGTGTTTGCGATTGTTATGCACTATAGGGATTATTCTTAGACAGTTCTAACTGACATCTCTCTTACAAATTATCTGGTCGCACACGACTGGTGGAATCCATGGAGCGTGTAATGACGCGAAGAACGACCTGGACCTGATGACTGTAGTTGAGGATACGGCCCTTGGAGAAGGTCGTGGAGTTGAGGGCGGTGCCGAGGTTGTTATAGCTCGTCGCATCGCCCCCAATGAGTCGCATGGAGGTCGCACCTGTGGTAGGGTCATTAATGGGGGCGCGAATGGCGATCCAGTTGCCATAGCCGAAGACATTGTAGCCGTCCTTCACACCACCGGTGTCAAAACCGACACCTACTATAGTGTGGCCCGTGGGGTCCTGGAGGAAGTCCAGCAGTTCATATTTCGCCGTTTCAGAGGCGGGTGAGCCAATTTGTCCAGTGCTGAGACCGCCGAGCAAGATACGGTCACCGACGGTAAATTGCCAACGATTGAAGAAGGTCTTCGTCTTAAGAATGATATAATAGGCGGAGCCGGCGGAATCCACAATGTTGGTGGCGTAGAAGGTGGAGGAGCCCGCGGAGCCTGCGCCAGAACCGTCGCCATACACAATAGAGGAAATATCAATTATATCACTATAGGGACTGACGGTGGAACCATCGGGTCGCTGGAGCTCCACGGTGAGCTTCTGGAGAGTGGCGAGGGGGGTCGGCTGGAATACCTTCTGGCACTTCAGATGTTTGGGAATAAAGACACTGTAGCCATAGTTGCCTACACTGTTTTCCACGCCACCGGTTGCGCCGAAATATTTGTTATAGACATCAAATGAATCCGTATTCCATTCGGCATCATATTGAATGACGGCGAAACTGTTATTTAGATGGTCATCGGTCCCGTAGTTATTGACATCCAGTTCTGGAATGCGCATATTGAGATATGGGAACTGATAGACGGAGACGCGCTTCTTGGTGTTTGTTTCAAGTGCAGTGGTGCCTGAAGCATCTACATTAAAGAAGGTCTCCACGCCTTCAATGGGAAGAATGGTCTTCACAAGTTCAATACGGGAAATGTTGCGGAAACGCTGCTGAACAGTCAAATTACGACTAAAACCCTGCTTATTATTGGCAGGGTCAAAGTTGATGGTAAAGTTATAACGGGTCTGGGTATCGTCATTCACCCAATCACGGTCGGCACTATAGAGGAAGAGATTCTCTTCTGTTTCCTTATAACTGACAATGGGGTCCTGGCGAATAAGGGTGTCCATTTGCTGAGAGGCACGGCCGGTGATGAGTGAAGGCTGGGCGAGTGTGGGATTCAGATTTGCGTCGCTCGCTCCACGTCCCATATTTACATTATAAGCACTATTGACATTTGAAGCGGTCATTCCGTTTTGGCCTGCAGCCGATGCACCAGCCATCGCGCGATATAGGGAATCCATATTATTCATGGTGGATACAAGCTCCTCTTCTTCTTCATGCGTTTTCTTGCGGGACTCGGTCGGCGCAAGGAAAGCGGCGGTGGCGGTGGCGGTGGTGGTGGCCTCTTGGTCCTCTTTTTTCTTCGGTGGTCCCTCTTGGAAAATGGCGTCTACATAAGAGACATCCTCACCATCAAAAGAATTCATTCCTATAGTGATAGGCTCTTGGTATGGTTTGAGGGATTGTCCTTGGTATTTCACCACAGGAGTTGATTGATTCTTTGGTGGTAGTGACTTATACAGGGGCTGTGGGCTTTGGCCTTGCCCTTGGCTCTGACCTTTCTTCTTTTCAATCTCGGCCTGAATGCGAGCGGCTTCATCTTCACGTCGGCGCATTTCCAATTCATACATTTCAGCAGGAGAAGGACCGTCCTTGTCGCTCTCCGTGCTAATCTTGAAATCAGGAATCGGCGGTCGCACTTCCTTAGGTGGATTGCGCTCATTCTGAAGTTGGGCATACCGTTCATTCACAGACTGGAAAGCGGGTGTGAGGGCATGTTCTCTTACTGTCTCACGAGGCCCACGGTCCTGCTTTGCCCCACGGCGTGCCGCTTGTTGCTGCATAATCTGCTGCTGGCCGGTCAGTTGGGGTTTTTGCTGTTGTGGAGCAGGTCCGCTGAGAATCTGTCGGAAGCTGCTTAGACCCGCATTATAGACTTTCTTGTTGAGTGACGGAAGTGGTTCAGGTCCATTATGTTCCCAGACTTCATTGATATAATGGGCGGCAATCTTGGCGGCCTTGTTATAGTGTTTCTCATCGGCCGGCGCGGCGGCACCTTTCATAAGGGCGTCCACCAGGACTCGTATGTTGGCTGGACCGAAGAATTTTTCTTGTATAATATCAACTGATTCCATTTAATGGAAAGATATTATGGGTGCTTTATGTTGGATTCTATGTTGCCTATTATTGCGAGTATTTCATTCCCAATAAAGACTGAGCGGCATTTTCCAAATTGGTTTGTGCTCTTGAAGGTGGATTCGGTAATAATGGGTGCTTTAGATTAAGCAATGGTTTTGCTTCCTTGGCGTTTAATTTACGGAGCTCACGGCTAATTCCATGAAGAGCTTCATTTGAAAACTCTGGAACTTTCCCTTTTACACCACCACGATAAACCCGGGTTTTACGCTTTAAAATTCTCTTTCGCTGAGTCTTTCTACGGGGCATTTGTTTCTACTAAGGGAGAAGACTAAGGGCCTGCACTATAGGGTTTGTTTATTTGGAGGGGGGGCGGTAACGTTCCACGGAGGTCTTCTTCGCTTACTTACTGAGAAAACAACACATGCCGCAGTTCCAACATATACTTGTCAGGGACAGTATGGCGAACGAAAGTCTTAAACGGGACACGATTAATCATACAAATCAGGAAATACATACAATACATGCCGCATTCAGAATTGCCGAATTGGAAGCGGCGGCCATTATATTTGAGGGTGAGACCCGCATCCTGTAGAATGAAAGACCGCATGAAACGGGACACCTGGGGCGGCGGCGGGAGGCCATAGGAGTCAAAGTAGTAAATGGCCCGTTGGTCTAAAAGAAGACAACACGCAATCCAATGACTCCCGCTCTTATCATGAGGGTCCAAGTTAAACACCGCACCTATAGTGCGAATCCCCGCAGCGCGTTCCTTCTTCAAATTCACATGGCAAAACTCATCGGCAAGACACTTCTTCCCTGACGTGGCTCCTCCGAGGGGACTTAAAGAGACTGAACCGGCACCGGCACCGGCACCGGCGACTCGTTGTATATTAAAAGGGTCCGGTGCTGAGAAGTCAATCGGCACCACACCAAGGAACTTGAAAGATGGCACTGCCTCTTCATATTGGCGCATCACGGCCTCAATATCGGTGCTGGCGAGCCACATATCAGGGTCATCTGACCACTCCGCCGGCATAGCAGGGCGAAAATGTTCCTTGAGAATTCTCTTCTTTTCATCATCCGTCAATGCATCGCTATGTTTAACCAGACATCGCTCCTTGCCCTTTCCGCCACATACCTTTAGTGCTTTTGCGGTGTA
>JACCDG010453440.1_pt1 | contig 14707 bp, 13 predicted proteins | sample 7442471 | NCBI WGS metagenome assembly JACCDG01 (sample SAMN15323444, study PRJNA562643) | freshwater metagenome | isolation source: river surface water | place: USA:Blue River Watershed | collected 2017-08-17
AAGTCAGTGCGGCGGAGTTTCCCCCCATCAGCCACACCCAAATGATATAAAATCATGAAATCACTAAGCCCAAGCCCATGGAAACTGAGACGGTTATCAAACCGACGCGCAATAACGGTCTTGGCTTTAGCAAGGGCAATAAAGAACTCTACCTTTGTACTTATCTGTGACATATACTTGATTAATGATTGATAAATCAAGTATATATGAACTACTGTATTTTTGTCAAGAGAAGTATACCCCCTACTTTTCGTATATTAGGTTATACCGAATAAACGTATAGCATTTTTGAAAAAAATATTCTCGTTGTTATCACCGAATACAGACTTAGCTACCCGAACATACGATACCTGATCACTTATAGCCCAATCTGTACCAAATAGTATTCGATCTGGTGCATGAGAAATGCGAATAAATTCACGGACCATTTGTTCAAATTGCTTCTCATCGTCTTCTGAAAATGTTCCATATACAAACCCAGAACAATCCACAAACACGTTTTTATTTTTATAACACACTTCAGCCGTATCCACTATCCAAGGGTACCCCATGTGAGCGATAATAATTCGGAGTTCGGGCATGTCAGTTGCTACATCATCAATATGAATGGACTGTGCGTACTTTAATTTTGCCGTTCCCGCCTCGCTATACGTGTCCCCGCTATGAAATATAGCAGGCCGATTATATTTTAAAAGAAGCTCAAGATATGGTCGTATAGATGAGTCAGCAGGATAAAAATGTTCGTATCCTGTATAAAATTTAATACCATGAATTTGCTCTTGACGTAACCAATCTTCAACTTGCCCTACTGATGGTATATTTGGTAATAGGGGGGATATCGAACCAATAGCGTACAGTTGTTCTTTATACGGAGCGATCTCTTTAATTAAACGTTCAGTAGGAAGATCAAACATTTCTCCAGCAAAAACGAAAGATTTATCAATACCGGCTTTGGTCATTGAGGCAAGCAATTCTTGTGCAGTGGTATCACAAAGTGTATTAAACCCAATATGGGTGTGTGCATCGATGATCATACAAGAATATTTTTTTCTAAAGCTCAAGATTCTACAACTTGTTTAAAACATACCAGATATACGAAGAAAATCAATACATCTTTCCTAGCTATATTATAAAAGAATATATTCTTAACCCACGAGCATACGAACTCATACACCTCGCCAACGACAAAACCACTCTACCGTGGTACCCAGGTCGTACATTATATCGTCGGGCTTATCAGCATTCTTCTTGCGTTTCGGTTCTTTTTGAAATTGTTTGGTGCAAATCCAGGGGCAGGTTTTACCTCATTTATCTATGGTGTCACTTGGCCACTTGCCGCGCCGTTTCTGTACGTCTTTCCAAATAACCGCGTCGAGGGAAGCATATTTGAATGGATCACGCTCCTTGCGATAGTGGTGTACTTGCTCATTGGTTGGGGAATCGCTACACTTCTTCGTATGAGCCGCACGGTCTCAACCCCAGAAGCCGCCCAAGAAATGAAACACATGGGCACCTAATACCACTCTTGGGGAATCTATGAATCTACATGCAACTCCCCTACCGTAAGCCGACGAAATTTAGTCATATCCCTCTAGACCCTGTTATTACGGCCGAAAAACTCGCTGAATTAGAACATGAACTGGAGATACTCCAAAAAAAGAAACCACAAGCAGCAGCCGAGGTGTCTCGCCTCGCTGAGTTTGGTGATTTCTCAGAAAATGCCGAATACCAACTTGCCAAAGGCCGATTACGTGGCATTAATAATGCGATTACCAAATTAGAGGTGCAAATTAATCAGGCAGTAGTGATTGCGCCACCGAACGGTTCGACCGTGGTTCAGATTGGACACAAAGTCACCGTCCAGACCGAAGATGGAGTAGAAAAAACCTTTCATGTTTTGGGTTCAGCTGAAACCAACCCGAGCCAAGGAATTATTTCGTATACTTCCCCGATTGGGCTGGCACTTATGGGAAAAAAAGTTGGCGCGACCATCGAGGTTACAGCCGGACAGAAAAAAATATCATACACTATTACGAACATTATGTAGGTCAACCCATCCCGAGTTGATTTCTTTTTCAAAAAAATTAAAGTGCAAAAATGCCGCAGAAAAAAGTTACCCACAGTTTTTTGTACAAAAAAATAATTGACACAATTTTTTTTCAAGCATAGATTACCTATAGAGATTTTGCTTGTCCTGTCGATTGTATGTTTACGCGACCAATGCCCGTTGGAGCTCATACAATGCAAGCGCCGAGAGTACGACCCAAACGTATTGGTACAATTAGTGTTCTCAAAACACTTAAAATTGTCTCATTTTCTTTCCTCAGTATAGCGATTTTTCCTATCGCTTTTTTTGTTTATTTGTTTATCACGCTTCCTGACCCAACACCAGCGGTAATGAACGGCGCACCAAAATCAACACACATTGTCGACCGAAACGGCACCGTATTATACGAAGTCCACGGTGATATAAAACGAACACCGCTACCGTTTTCAGAGATTCCGAAGTATGTTAAAGACGCAACCATAGCGATTGAAGACAAAAAATTTTACTCACACCCTGGTTTTAAAATCACATCCATTATTCGCGCGCTACTCACCAATGTACGTCATGGCGAAATTCGCCAAGGTGCCAGCACCATTACCCAACAAATGGCTCGTATTGCTCTTCTTGATAACAGCCCATCATACACGCGCAAAATAAAAGAGCTTGTGCTTGCGGTAAAAATTGAACTCCGTTACTCCAAAGATGACATACTTGAAATGTACCTAAACAACGTTCCGTATGGTTCCAACGCCTACGGCATAGAGGCTGCGAGTGAAGTGTATTTTGGAAAACACACTGCCGACCTTTCTTTACTTGAAGCTGCGTACTTGGCAGCCCTCCCCAAAGCTCCAAGCGATTACTCACCATTTGGACCACATGTTGAAACACTTCGTGCCCGGGCGCATGAGGTCGTTGATACCATGTACGACCTCAAACAAATCTCACTCGTTGAAAAAGAAGCCGCGGAACGTGACGAACCGCTCGCCCTGAATCGTCCCATTACCCCAATTAAAGCGCCACACTTTGTTTTTTACGTATTAGATAAGCTCGTCAAAACCTATGGAAAGGACGCTGTTGAAAATGGCGGACTCGTCGTAAAAACAAGTCTCGACATTACCTTACAAGAAAAGGCGGAAGCGATTATACACACCATTGGGGAACAAAATGAAAAACGGTACGGCGCCAAAAACGCCGCCCTCGTGGCACTTGATCAAAACAATGGAGAAATTTTAGCCATGGTTGGAAGCCGTGATTATTTTCGTAGTGGTGATGGTAATGTGAATGTGGCACTCCAACCACGCCAACCAGGCTCATCATTTAAACCCTATGTCTACGCCGCGGCCTTTGCCAAAGGGGTACTAAGCCCGGCGAGTATTATTGTTGACACCGAAACAAATTTTGCGTCTGCCAATCACGGGGTTCCCTACATTCCTCACAATTATTCTGGGCTGCACTACGGGCCAGTCTCTGTTCGTAAAGCGTTGGCTGGGTCGCTCAATGTGCCAGCTGTCAAAGCGCTTGTGATGACCGGTATAGATACCGCTATTGATATGGCTGAACAAGTAGGACTAAGCACCCTTACGCAACGAAACCGCTTTGGCCCCGCGCTTGTCCTTGGCGGTGCCGAAGTTACACTACTTGAACACACTGCTGGGTTTGGTACGTTTGCCGATGGTGGAGTGCGCCAACCCCTTTCCCCCATACTCGAGGTAAAAAAAGATACTGGTGACATATTATTTCGTAACGTCGTAGGGCCAGGAACACGCGCCATTGACCCTGAAGTCGCGTATCTTGTTACTGATATTCTTTCCGACACAAATGCACGACAATACATTTTCGGATACGCCAAAAATCTACGCCTGAGCGACAGACCCGTGGCGGTAAAAACCGGCACGACACAAGCCTATCGTGACGCATGGACCGTTGGGTATACGCCCGACATCACCGTTGGGGTTTGGGTGGGTAACAACGACAACACCCCTATGCGCTACGGAGCCGATGGGTCAGTTGTTGCCGCGCCGATTTGGCATGCGTTTATGACCGAAATCCACAAAGAAAAACCGATTGCGTACTTTAAAAAACCCGAGGGAATTGTTGAATTAGTCGTTGATACACGATTCGGCACACCAACGAAAACCGTTTCTCCTTTTACGAAAAAAGAAGTGTTTGCGTCATTCAACGTACCGCATATTAGTGACGAACGCCACGCGTTATCAACGATAACGAGTACTGCTAAAATTGCGGTTACGCAAGTAAACCACTTTGACGTGTTGGCAGAAGCACGACCATAATGACACAAAAAAACACCCGGGATTTCCGAGTGTTTTTCTTAATTGGTTGTTTACGTTACAATAAAATCACCATGCGCGTACATCGGTTTCCCATCAGCCGTAATGGTTTCTATGTCAATAAAAATATCTACGTGATACCGACCGTCTTTGCGATTAAACCCGGGTTTCGGATAAATACCATGTTTGGCACCAAGTGACACATGCATACCTTTCTGTCGTTCAAAAGCGGTAATGTCATTCACGATTCTATCCTTTCCAACACTTGGGTTAAGCCCCATACCAAACTCACGCACCCACACCGGTTCATCTTTTTTTACAAGTTCCAAAATATCTTGAAACTCTTGTGGCGCGTCGGGGGAAGAAAATACCCCGTTTTCAATAACACCCTTAAACGGCTTAACAATACGTACGCAATGATCAGCGCCAGCATACCCAAACACCATCACCTCTCCATTCGTATTCGTAAGTACCTTTGCCTCACTAAACACTTCACCGATCGGGTAGGTGCCACCAACATTTTTCATGCCTGTGTAATCGCCGATATTGAGTTTCGCGTCTTCCATGCCACCGGTATACGTAAGTTTTGTGCCACCGATACAGGTTACCTCAATGGTTTGAGCACCATCAATAATTTTTTTGAGTCCATGGCCGTACGTGTGATAGTACTCTGAATCATACGCCAAAAGGTTGATATAGCGTTCAAACTGATCTTCAGAAATACGCAATAGGTGCATGTGCTCTATGGTTTTGAGTTCGCGATTAAACAGTTCGATACGCAAACGAAATTCATTCAAACGAAAATTTGTTGACTGAAGCACTACCACCAAATCTTTAGGCTTAAGCTGGCTGATCCGTTCCAAAATCTGCGCCGGCGCATGCGCGTGAAAATCCATAAACTCACCCTGCGGCAAAACATTTTTATACCCTTCAAGAAGAAGGCGGGTGAGGGGCGCGTCGGTATCGTAAATAACAAGCGCGTGTTCTTGCGGCCGAAGACAAATCGTTTGCGTTATGATCGCGCGTATATTGGCTGTAGCTAGAGAGATAAGGTCATTCATATGTGTGAGAGCGTACCACGCCAAAGGAAGAAAATCAAGGTGCTAGCGCACAAAACACAAGCGACAAACCGGTTCGTATATAAAAGTACCATCGTCCGGAATAACCGAGGGAAGCCCGTCAACCATGGCCTTTCCGTGGTTATAAATTTGAGTATGAATGGCAGTGTAGGCCTTGCATAAGTGACACACGGCACGTTTATACCGTACCTCACGGGGACCGAGTTCAAACAGCTTCTGAATAATAGGAAACATTACGCCACGATAGTCCATATCAAGCCCTGATACCACCACATCTGTGCCACGAACAAGAAGTTCGTGAATATGGCCTATATCGTCTGGGGTAAACATATGAATCTCGTCCACCCCAACCACGGCTACAGGTTCTTGCATAATCTGAGACAAATGACTTATTTTTTTCGCCTCAAGAAAAAGCCCGCTCCGCGACTCTATTTTTTCATCACGCACATTTTTGTCGGGTTGGTATAGGGCAAACTTCGAATTGGTATATTGGAGTGGAGAAAAATGACTAATAAGATCAAACGATTTTCCGCTTTTCATTGGCCCTAAAATGAGGGTGAGATTCATATGTTCTACAAGCAAAGAGCATCCAAACTATACAGGAGTCTTTTGTGACTGTCTACCAATTCGTATCGACCATAATCATTCGCACCGTTTCTTCTAAAGAAAAAGATTCTGGAATAAGTTTCTCCCCACTAAATCCTGTCACATTCTTTTTTCGATACCACGTCGCCATCTCTTTTTCTCCAAACTCATGTGCATTTGGTTTCGCACTATGCCGTCGGAGTGTTTCTTCAAAAGAAATATCAAAATAATAAATAAAATGGTTAGGATTTTTTTTTATTAGTCCTTCGAGCATAGGACCATATCGTTCAAACCGAAGAATACCCTCCAAAACAACATCGTATCCGCGAGCGAGTGAAAACTCTACAATAATGGAAATAAGAGCATTGTTATCCGCATCAGCAGCCTCGCCTTCCTTAAAAATAGAACGACGAATAAGATCTTGCTCCACAAGCGCAACCTTCCGAGTACTTTTTTCACGAAGCATTTTAGCGGTGGTCGTTTTTCCAGATCCAGAATTCCCGCGAAGAATGATGAGTTTTGGTTCAATATGAGACATAGTTACCCTACTATACCCTACAAAAAAGCTCCCCGACTAGAGGAGCTTTTTCATTTGAAGAGTTTATCTATCCTTTCTGAAAAAGCGCTTTGTACTTGTCCCAGTATACGTACCCGAGATATGCATTTAACACCACAAGAAAAAGAGTCGTTGGAATAGCTCCGGCTGGAAGTGATGGCGCACTCATGTTAAACACGACCACACCAATAGAAACAGGGGCGAGAAAAATCGCAGCCAACGCTGGAAGAAAGTTAACGATAAGCATAATACCAACCACCGCTTCTGTTACTTTAATCATGTAAAACAATCCTGTATTGATGAGGACACGCATGGTGGGAATTGCTTCCGGAGGGATACCCTTCAAATCTGGGTTCATTGCTGCCATCATGCCTGTCACCCCGCTCATGAGCATAAAAAGCCCAAGTAAAATGCGTACCGCCATGACCAATTTCCGATTGCGAAAATTCATAAATAAAAGAAAAATAATTGTTATAAGTATATCTTTTTTCGATAGAAAAATCAAGTCTGTTCCGTACACACGTATTGACAAATGTCACGATGTATGTTACCAATGCCATGGCACTGTCTCACACCACAAGGAGGATTTGATGAGACTTGAATCAATAGCGGCCGTACTCTTCAACTGGATCATGGCGATCTGCTTCATAGCATGTTCATATCTCGTTCTGCTCGACTGGGGTAAAAACAGCCCCTACATCGCCATCTGCCACGTCGTCACTGTCGTCTACTTCGTAGTGATGGCACACTTTCTCAAGAGAGATTTTGATCTATCAATTCGAGAAATACTCACATACATGTTTATCACTGACAGTCGTCCACCCTGGATGGGGAGCATACAGGAAGAGAAGAGAAAAGGCTGGCGCTGGTAACCAAGCGCCGCCGCCGACTGTGTCGTTGCGTTTCGCGCGGCACAGTTTTTTTTCACGCAATACGAGACCACACATCTATACTGACAAAACGTACATTTTAAAGTTGTCCAAAATAGACTGCCACCCGCTCTTTTGCATTTCCATGGAATTCTCGCCCTCAGCCTCAAAACTCTCGATAATAGTTACCCCGCCTTCGTGTGACTCAAAAACAATATCCACGTTACGATCATCACCCATAGTATACGAAATAGCTTTCATTGGTTCTACCTTGGTATACGTACCACCAAAATCAAATCCGGTACTTCCATCTTTTGCTTCCATACGACTCATAAATGTTCCACCGACCCGCAAATCATTTGTGGCACGTGGTGTATGCCAGTCGGGAGAGGCTGCGTTCCATTTCATAATATGAGCAGGTTCAGTCCAGCACGCCCAAATCTTTTCTATCGGCGCGTCGATTGTTGTTTGTACAGTAATAACTGGTTTCATATAAATGAAAACACGACATGACAAAAAACTATGATGACGGATACCAGTTGAGAAGTACCACATCAATAGCAGAATTTCCTGTTTGTACCAACTCTTTGAATTTTTGCACATCCGAAAGACCGCCTGGTCCGCGATAGTGATACGGATACACCTGCTTTGGTTTGAACGCGAGTACGGCATCGGCCGCGTCTTCCACGCTCATAGTGTACGGCAGGTTCATAGGCACAAATGCCATATCAATATCTTTTAACGTCCTCATTTCAGGAATACCGGCCGTATCTCCTGCTACGTACACACGGTACCCATTACGCTCAATCACATATCCATTTCCTCTCCCTTTGGTATGAAAACTTTTCTCAGATTCTGGAAGATTGTACATGGGAATAGCTTCAATACGCATGTCATTGAACATCCTAACCTCGCCATTGTTCATTACAACCACACGTCCTGCAAGCTCATTTGGTAACACATCTTTCACGGCTTGAGGAACAATCACAGTCGCGTCACCTGCAACGGCGCTCAACGTATCTGCATTCAAATGGTCACCATGAATATCGGTTACCAAAATAAGCGTGGGCTTAGGTTGCCCCTGAAACACACTCGCTTCCCCTACCGGATCGGTATACAAAACTTCGTTACCCCACGTAAGCACCATAGTAGCGTGAGATATCGGTGTTACGGTCGTCAATTCTTTTGTCTCAACTGAAGCAGACGGATCGATTGTCATAAAAATATCTTTAGATTGTGTTTGATATATCCAAACACAAATACCCACACATATTGCAAGGACACATCCTATTGACACACCGACATACTGTTTCATAGAACGTATGATTAAATCAGGTCACACAGATGTGTGCTACCTTTTTCGTAACGTAATAAGGCGCGGAATACGTTAAGTCACCTGTGCGTGCCCGACCTGTTTGCGTAAAAAAAATTTTCTTACTTCTTCAACCACGATGATGGTACTTGCGACGCTAAATACTAACACCCAGTCACGCAAAGTAAGTGGTACAGTTTTCAACACTTTATTCATAAAGGGAGTGTAAAGTGCCGCCATATGGAGCGCTGCTACCACCACGGTAGCACCCACAAGATACATATTTGAAAAGGGGTTTTTAGCAAAAAGAGATATGGAGTCCGAACGACAATTCCAAGCATTACACCACTGAAAAACAGCAAGTGTAGTCAAGGACATTGTCCACCCTTTTACAATGTCAGCTTCGTAGTACCGGCTAAACACATAGAGTGCGCCAACAGCCATTGTACCAGACATAAGCACCATACGTTTCAACATAAGCTTATCAACAAGATATTTATTTGGTTTTTTGAATGTCCCTTCGAGAAGGTTTCTATCCTTTGGCTCCATAGCAAGAGACACATCCAAGAATCCATCGGTTACAAAATTAAGCCAAATGATTTGTGCGGCGAGCATTGGAATCGGCATTCCCAAAAAAATAGCACCGATAATAATCAGCACCTCCCCCATATTTGTAGAGAAAAGATACAAAATAACTTTTTTTATTGTTTTATAAATACCTCTCCCTTCTTCGATTGCAGAAACAATGCTTTCTAAATTATCATCAAGCAGCACAATATCTGCCGCCTCCTTTGCCACCTCAGTACCGATGTTCCCCATAGCTACACCCAAATCAGCGGCCACAAGAGAGGGCGCGTCGTTCACTCCGTCACCGGTCATAGCGACAATTTCCCCACGCGCGCGATATGCGTCTATAATCCGCATCTTATGGGTTGGTGTGACTCGCGCAAACACTGAAACACGATGAAGTTTTTTGGAAAGCTCAATATCAGTAAGAGCATCCACGTCGGCTCCTGTAAGGACATCATCATGCTCATGCCAAATACCAATCTCTTTTGCTATACTTCGCGCTGTTACCGTATGATCGCCAGTGATCATAACCACCTTTACACCAGCGTGCTCAGCCTTTTGTATCGCTGACAATGCCTCAAGTCGTAAGCCGTCTTTCATCCCAAAAAAACCGACAAAGGTGAGATTGCGAACCGCTTGTTCAATACGCAAGTCGCCTTTATGTTTAATCGTGGCACACGCTACGACACGCAACCCTTGCTCTGAAAATTTAAAAAATACTGATTCCATTTTTTTCTGATCTTCAGCAGTAAGTGGCACGTCTTCACCACCCTTTCTTATCGTACGTGATAACTGCAAAATGACTTCGGGCGCCCCGACGATTGACAGAACACTATGCCCTTCACTGCGGTGAAGGGTGGCATGATATTTTTTTTGATAGTCAAAAGGAATTTCTCCAAGCATAACCGATTCACGCTCCAAATCTTCTTTATGAAATCCAATCTTCTGAGCAAACACTAACAATGCCGCCTCAGTAGGATCACCTGTAATAAACCATCTTTTTTCTTTGTCAGCATATGCCACGCGGGCACCAGCACAACGAGCTGCGATGTTGCCAGCAAGAAGTAGCTCTGGGTGATTCACCGCATCAATTACGCGTCCATCAAGTTGAACTCGCCCCACCGGTTCATACCCATTCCCTTCAACTGTGAACGTCTGACCATCAACATATACAGTTTCGACCACCTGCTCATTCTTGGTAATTGTACCTGTTTTATCCACCGCAATTATCCGAGCCTGACCCAAAGCCTCAACCGCCTGAAGTTTTTTTACTAACGCGTTGCGTTTACTCATTCGCCGCACACCAAACGCCAAAATAAGAGTTACTACAATTGGCAAACCTTCAGGTACAATTGCAACAAGGAGCGACACAATAACCGCAAACATTTCCCCCAGAGGTCTCCCTGAGAGAGCTCCGATCGCAAATACACCACCAGAAATACCAACAGCAATATAAATGATAAATCGCGACAAATCCCGGATATTATTTTTTAATGGAATATCTGTGTTTACGGTAGCCACCGAACCCGCTATGGCTCCGATCATGGTATGCACACCGGTTGCCACTACTACGGCCATACCATTACCTGACACGACATGCGTTCCCTTATACACCATATTTTTGTACTGAGCATGCGTGTCGTCACCGTGTTCCAATCCTGCAATTTTGTGAACGGGAAGTGATTCCCCGGTTAACGCAGCCTCATCAACAATTACAGTGTGCGAAACCATAACACGGGCATCTGCCGCGATTCTTTCACCTTCTTGAAGAATAAGAATATCACCGGGAACCAACTCCTCATCCGAAATAATCATTTCCACTCCTTCGCGAAGGACGGTAGCCTTGGTCGAGACGAATTTTTTCAATGCCGATAACGTGTTTTGCGCCTTTCCCTCCTGGACAGTACCGACGATGGCATTAAAGAAAAGAATAGCTAAAATAATAAGAGCATCAACTGCTTCTTCGGTTAAAAATATGACAGCACTTGCGGCAAGTAAAATATAAATAAGTGGACTTTGAAATTGCCTCAAAAAAATAATAAAAAAACTATCAACCTTTGTATCTGGCAACTTATTTGGCCCGTACTCGGCACGCCTCGATATAACCTCGTCATTTCGCAATCCATTTTCGCTTGAACGAAGCTCTGCAATGACCTGTGATATTTGCTTCGTATGCCAGTGATTATCTTCCATAGCCACGTAAATCAATATAAACGTTTAAGCACAGTACTACCCTACCCCCACTTACTTTATTTTTGAAGCAGATAAATAGTATATACGTGTATACGATAACAGAAAACAAAGAAGCTTGTCACGAATAAAACAGGGTTCTAGTTCATTACCTGTACTATTTATTAATTTTTAATTCCCAGCCGACATCATGCCCACAAATCTACCGGCCATACCAGCATATTCTATACAACACCTTATCGCCCTAAAACCAAAAGAACCGTGACCTTGTCACCACTAAATAACCCCTCTTTTTTGCGTACCTCGGCTTTCAGAGGCAACAGATAGGTTCCCGATTTCTTATCTGGGAATATAGATGTCTTCCAACTTGTTTTACCAATTGTTGCCACCATTGGCAATGAACCCCACCCTTTTGCGTTTGCCCCAAATCTTTTTTTTATTTCTTCTGACTGTTTTTTTGGAATACCAATAAAATGCCAGGCGGACTTACCCTGCCACAAAAAAACACTGGAACGTATGTTGTATGTATTCATACTTTAATTCCAATTGTACCACGGCGACAAAGAAAATGCTCCCCCAGTAGGACTACTCACTCGTCGCTAGCGCTCCTCTTTGAGACACATAACGGGTTTCTCAACCCTCTTCCTCACCAAGTGAAACCTCACGGTTTCACCCTTCCCTAGGTTCGAGTCCATTGATGAAAAGACATATACACCCACCAATGGTGGGGTGTATATGTCTACTCGCATACTTGGGCAACTTCCGAACTTTTTATCATGCAATACTATTTCACAATAAAAGACATCATCATCCCTGCTTCTAAATGCTCGGCAATATGACAATGAGCCATCCATCTACCAGGATTTGAAGTATCGAGCAAAATATCAATGGTCTCACCAGAGGGGATAAAAACGGTATCCTTCCAAACTAAATTTGTTTCTTTTTTACCATTTCGGTCTAAAACAAGAAATCTCTGACCATGAAAGTGCATAGGGTGCTGCATTGGATGCATTGAATTTGGATCGTTAAAGATACGAATCTTCACCGGCTCTCCACGGGTAAATGACCAGTCAATATCCATATTTTCAAAACCAGTATCTTGATCAACTATTTTCCATTTGATTGAATCAGTATCTGTCATTTGGTTCATAGTACTATTATCATCTTCCCATTCAACCCCATCAGGGCTTGCATCCATCATTGAACCTCCCATCATAGCACCATTTGACATCACATGCTTACCATGCCCCATACCTGACATACTCATCATATTTTTACCCATGTCTATTGTTAACGCGAGATGCTTGCTAGGTGCAATATCAAAATACTTACGAAATGATTCTATGCTTTTAATCGTCTCGCTATGTGTCTTTTCTTCATTGAATACCGAAGCATACGAAGTAGTGGCAGAATCAGAACTGACATTTACATGACCAAGTGTGTACGTTTTATTTAGTGTTTTGTTTTGAATTTCAAATGTTTTACTTGTGTCAAATAATACCTCAACAATGGCTCTTTCTGACGGCCCAAGCATAACTGAGTCTACCCATTGATCTTTTTCATATGCACCGCTGTCGCCACCAACCAATTTCATTTGGATACCAGAAATGGAAAAATTAAATGGTCGGGTGTTAGCCGCGTTGGTCAGGTATAGACGTAACACCTCATCTTTTTTTACTGATAGTGAATAGTCGGTTTCTCCGTTTACAAGCATGACATTACCGAATCTTCCCATAAGCGTTCTGTCAGTTTTTCCCTTACTCAAAGGAATTGAACCATTCTCAATAAGGATATCATCTAAAAAAAGCGCGACTTCTTGATTCACTGGAGACCAGTAGTCTGCATTAGACGGCACAACAAGGAAGTTACCATAAAGTCCAAGTTCCTGTTGGAAATCCTCACGCACATGCGGATGGTACCAATACATACCTACATCAGGAAACTTAAGTTCATAAGAAAAAGACTCGCCAGGCAATATCTCTTTTTGAGATGTTTGTGCGCCGTCAAACGCATTATCCATTCTCACGCCATGTGAATGCAGCAGAGTTGGCATGTCTAAATTATTCTGAAAGTGAACCGTTAGACCTGCCCCTTGGGGAATTTTGAGAAGCGGACCTGGGATAGAATTGTTATAGGCTAACATTTTGTACTCTTTACCGTTAATATTTTTTTTAACATAGCTAGCAGTAAGAGTATAGGAATCTCCATTCGCAAGTTCTACCACTTCTGTAGCACTTGCATTACTAAGACCACTTGTTTGGGCACTGGTGTATTCTGTTTGAGGTAGAGAAACCAACGAATCTCTATCTTGTAATAAATAAATGACTAAAATCGCAAGCCCAAGAATAATGAAACCAATGTAAATATTTTTTTTCATAATATTCAAATAACTGTCATTTAAGTATACCATTTTGCATGTAAAATTCGAGCCATATTGGGGTATCAAGCTGGATGAAATTGAAAAAAGTTGCTTATTTTAGGCAAATTATATTTTTTCAATATTTCCACTTCCGAATTGCAATTTATCGCTTAACAATGACCTCCTCCCCGGGATCCGTCAGGCCGCGTTAGCGGCCCGACTACTCCCGGGGTTTCCTTTTAATGGCATGAGAATCCAACAGGTGGTTAGTGGGTAGGTAGATCGTCAAAGAGCGACATTGTCTGGGGGACTTCTTTCTTTCCTTGCCATTCTATATATTTACGGATATGAGCTTCGTTCAGTCCGACGGTGGAGGAAAAATATCCGACACCCCAGATGCCGTCCTTGTCGAGATACATGTCTTTAATGAACTTAAATGTCTTTTGGAGATCCATGCTACTTCTACTCTTGAGCTTTTGGACGGCATCTGAGACGGAAATATTAGGGGGTATCTCTATTTGGAGATGAACATGGTCTTTATCTGTATTTACCGCGTGTATATAGAGTGTCGGATATTTTTTGACGACATTATAAAGACTACGTATTAAGACTGGCTTTACGTATTCCTGTAAAATCTTTCTTCTCCCTTTGGTCCCCCAGACAATGTGGTACATGTGCTGGTAGGTGGAGTGATTCAAGTGTTGGATTCTCATGAATACCACCTTACCACATCCCTTCGGGATGTGGTAAGACAAGGATCCATTCATCTCCGGATTCCGGCTCGAGGCTTACGGTCACACGCTTCCTGTCTAGAATGACGCCTCCATCCGGAGTTTCCTGGTATTCAAAAAA